>ERZ772935.527-NODE-527-length-15360-cov-5.231754_pt1 | contig 15360 bp, 15 predicted proteins | sample MGYA00511683_ERZ772935 | MGnify/ENA primary metagenome ERZ772935 (study PRJEB29015, sample SAMEA2738086) | human oral metagenome | biome: human oral; feature: human-associated habitat; material: saliva | place: China | collected 2228 ...
CGACGCGACCGTCGCACGTATTGATGAGATGAAGAAGTTGGTTAAATAATCACAGAAACACGGCGGAATGCCGTGTTTTTTTGGTATAATGAGGATAAAAAGATTTTAGGAGATAAGAGTTGCTTGATTTAAATAGCATAAAGGATATATTAATCAATTTTATTTCTGATTTTGTTTTTTGGATATTTTTAACAATAGTCGGGATAGTTTGTTGGTTATTTAAAAAAATAGTTTTCTCAAAATTTAAGAAAGTAAAAATTAAAAGGATTGATCTTAGAAATGCTCCTAAACTATCTAATGGGGTCGAGTCACCTATTTTTCAGAATCAAGGAGTTTTGAAAAATTATATTGAGAATGAATTAGTTATTGAAAATTCAAAAGACAATTTATTAATTCACAATTTAGTAGTGGATAATATTAGTGTTAGTGATTATTTATACGAAGATATTACGATACAAAATGGTTTTGATAATTTATCACAAGATATAGACTTTGTTATTTTTAACAATGGGAATAAGAATAGTTCATTAAGAAACTATCAAGTAAAAGGCCATTATTTAAATAAGGAGAACGGAAAGGATAAAATAATCTTTAGTTCAGATATAGAAACTGGTAATTTAAGTGGTGGTGATATCAAAAAAATATTTTCAAAAAGATTAACAGATCACAGTATTATTAAGTTCTTTCATAATAATGTGCCTGACTGTAAACAATTGATTAGAATTGAATTAATTAATAAAGTGAATCAAGAAATTGAAAGTGTGATTGAGATACCATATTTTTCATCAGAGAAATGTTTTCTTAGAAATTTAGGTGGAGGATGGAAGCCTGATAGAACTTTAACACCAATTATTGAATTGTTATCTCCTTATACTACTGATTCTTTTGATTTTTCAATAAATCATCATTTAGAAAAAGGGGAGAATACTTTGAGATTTAATATTCTTGTAGATGCTCCTTGTGTTATAAAGTATAATGTGAAATTAATTAGAAATAACAAAATACTTGACGAATTTTCTAGTAATTCAATTACGATACAATTTCCAAAATATAGCTTGACATCTTCTTATAAAGACGAGTTATATCATTATTTACATGATGAAAAATTAGAATCTAGTGATTTTGAAGAAGTGAAGCTAAGGAAACCGAAGTTGCTTAATGGTATTGATAATATAAAGAATGAATATAATTTGGGCTAGATTAATTAAATAGGTTTAGCAAAGTAGATATTATTATGAATTATGGTATTTAAATAATTTTAGAAAAGAGACGATCTATGCCAGAAGGCGTAACTTTATTTCAAGATACTCTTATTAAATCATTAAAATATGGTTTTGTGGATAATATCCAGTATCAAGAGGGTGGGTATTCACCACAGATTTTGATCAATGATCATGAAATGAAGCGATATGTTTTGACGGATTTGCAAGAGGAGTTGAGCAAGTGCAAGGCCTTTTACATATCAGTGGCCTTTATTACACAGTCTGGGATTGCCTTAATTAAGTCGCAATTGTCTGATCTGATGGATAAAGGAATCAAAGGTAAAATTCTGATTTCTCCTTATCTTGATTTTAATGATCCAGTGGCTATGCAAGAACTACTCAAGTTAGAGAATGTAGAAGTTCGTTTGACCCCTGAGAGTTTGCAGATGCACGCCAAATTTTATCTCTTTGAACATGAGGGAAGACAGGTATTGATTTCGGGTAGTTCGAATCTGACCCACAATGCTCTCAAGATAAATTATGAGTGGAATATTAAATTGACATCTACCCATAATGGCGAACTTATTCGAGCTACTAAAGCTGAATTTGACAAGATTTGGGAGAAGTCTGATCTTTTGACAGATGACAAGATTGCTTCTTATGCGCGTAAACGTCAGAATGTCATTCGAGTGGATCAGATTCGCGAAGAGAAGGCGGCTCAATATCAGAGTGAAACGATTTGTCCTAATGAAATGCAAAAGGATGCCTTAAAAGGCTTGCAAGCGATTCGTGATTCTGGAAAAAAGAAGGCTTTGGTCATCAGTGCAACTGGGACAGGAAAAACTTTTCTATCAGCTTTTGATGTTCAACAGTTTAAACCAGAAAGAATGCTTTTCATTGTTCACCGTGAGCAGATTCTTCAGAAGTCGTTAAAGGATTTTCAAAAGGTCTTGCAGTTTTCAGATGCAGAAGGTCTCATTTATCACTCTGGGGATGATTTGACGGGCAAAAAATATGTCTTTGCCACTATTCAAACCCTATCACGTGATCAGCATTTAAATCTATTTTCAAGAGATTATTTTGACTATATTCTGATTGATGAGGTTCATAAGGCTGGTGCAGATTCTTATAAAAAAGTGATGGCGCATTTTCAACCAGAATTCTTTTTAGGGATGACAGCTACTCCAGAGCGGACAGACGGGCAAAATATTTATGAATTGTTTGACTACAATATCGCTTATGAGATTCGTCTACAGGATGCCCTTGATAATGATATGCTTTGTCCCTTCATTTATTTTGGAGTGAAGGACATCGAAGTTGAAGGACACTTAATCAATGAAAAAACTACGATTGCGAACTTAACATCCGAAGAGCGCGTGAAGCATATTATTAAAAAGATTGATTTTTATGGAGTTAGTGGAGAGAAAGTGAAGGGCTTGATGTTCTGTTCTTCCAAGCAAGAAGCCCATGAATTAGCATCCAAACTAAACCAAAAGGGGAAACGTTGTCGCGCCTTAACAGGTGAAGATAATATGGAGACCCGGAATGAAGTTGTTGCCCAACTAGAAAAGGGAGAACTTGACTACATTCTAACAGTAGATATTTTTAACGAAGGAATTGATATTCCATCGGTCAATCAGGTTGTGATGTTGCGGAATACTCAATCGAGCATTGTTTTTGTGCAACAGTTAGGTCGAGGACTACGGAAGCATGAGAGTAAAGAATATGTGACCATTATCGATTTTATCGGAAATTACAAGAATAACTATCTAATTCCTATTGCTTTGTTTGGTGATAAATCGATGAATAAAGATAATTATCGTCGAGAGCTTCGAGAACCAAACATTCTAAAAGGATTGACGACTATCAACTTTGAAGAAATAGCTAAGGAACAAATCTTTAAGTCCATCACTAATACTAATTTATCAAAAAAAGTTTTGTTAAAAGAAGCATACATGGAGACGAAGAACCGGACAGGTCGTATTCCAAAATTAAGTGATTTTTGGAAATTAGATACTTTGGATCCATATATCTTTTTTGATAGATTTAAACATTATGGAGAAGTTATAGAATATTATGACAAGGATGATTCATTTGTTAAAATTCCTGAGTTAAATGGATTTCTAATTTTTCTTTGTAAAGAGTTATCAAATGGAAAGAGGAAAGCAGATCTTTATCTTTTAAAAATCTTGCTGGAAAAAGAAAAGATTTCGCGTTCGGATTTTGAAAAATTCCTAAAAGATGAAAAACTAGAGGCTTCTAATGAGTTATTGAAGTCTATTGAGAATGTCTTGACCTATAGCTTTTTTGTTAAAAGAGATCAGGAAAAGTATGGTGTATCAGCTTTGGCTATCAAGAATAATAGTTATCAACTTTCACCATATTTTGCTCAATTTCTGACAGTGGAGTATAAAGATTTTATATTAGATATCATTCAGACGGGTCTTTACCGTTCTGAAAAGTATCCACAGAAACCTTTGACGATCGGGGAGAAATATTCTCGTAAAGATGCTGTGAGACTACTCAACTGGGATAAGGATGAGAGCTCGACTGTTTATGGTTATACGATTAAACATGGAACTTGTCCGATTTTTGTCACTTATCACAAAGAGGATGATATTACTGAAACAACTCAGTATCAAGATGGCTTTTTATCAAACAAAGTCTTTCACTGGTATTCGCGGAGCAATATGAGTTTCAAGTCAAAGGAAGTAGTCGAGATTATGCAATCTAATGATACTGGATTGACCCTTCACCTGTTTATAAAAAAAGAAGATGGTGAAGGATATGATTTTTATTATCTTGGACCGGTTCATTATATTGAGAATAGTGCTCTTGAAACTATAATGCCAGATGGTAAAACTCCTGTAGTGACCATGAATTTTGAACTAATCAATGAAGTTCCTACAACACTTTATGATTATTTAACAAAAAAATAAGAGGTATACCTCTTATTTTTTTGTTAATAATTCTACAGCTGGCCGATCGACTGGTGCCCAGTTAAGTGATTTTAAATCCTGTGGAGCTAGCCAAGTGGAATTTTGGTGTTCTAATAACTCTAGATTTCCTGAGACAAGCTTGGCGTGATAGGTTTTCATTACGACAGTACCAAAGTCATAGTCGTAGGAGGCTTCGTTGATATAGGAGATAATTTCAATTTCAGAATTTAATTCTTCCTGTATTTCACGAATGAGCGCTTGTTCAGGGGATTCTCCTGCCTCTAATTTTCCACCAGGAAATTCCCAAAAACCTCCCAAGCTTTTTCCTTCAGGTCTTTGAGCACAAAAGATTTTCCCATCTTTTTCAATGGCAGCTGCAACAACGTGAATAATTTTTTTTGACATGATTTACCTCCTCTTTCATTGTATCAGAAATAGGTTGGAAGAAGCAATTAAAGAATAAAGTCAAATTCAAAAACGGTGAAATCGGCATTGACTTCATCTGGATTGATGTGGACAATCCTCCTGCAGATGCGATTGGTTGGGTTGCGAAAACCTCTTCATCAACATGATAAAAGAACCTCCTAGTTTTCTAGGAGGTTGCTTTGTATTCTGTGGTGAGGCTGTGGCCTAGGTAGGTATAAATCCGTGTCAGTGGAGATTGGGGATGGGTAGAGACGCGAAAGTGAAAGTAGTGGTCACGATGGTCTCTACTCTGGGCGTGGTGGAGTCTGAAATAGTTGCGCTGGCCTGTTGACATGGATCTCAGCAGGTCATCTTCTAAAAAGACCAAGGGGGTCGCAGTCGTTGCCAAGCTGTAAAAATCATGCTCGAACTGCTGGTAATTGTCTGAAAAATAATCGAATTGGAGTTCGTGTTTATTCAGTGCTGGTTTCATAGCTAGAATCTCCTGGTTCAATAGAAAAAATAGTCGAAAGAAGGAGAGAGTGGTAGTGCTGGCCATTTTTAATGAGGACCTCGGAAGGGCTTAAGCTATAGACCTGGCCGTAGTAGACGGCGACTTGATTATCTTGGAGGCTAGAGAGGGAGAGGTAGGTCTTTTGCTGGTAAGCTTGCTCGAGGAGGAGACGGATTTCTTCGTTTGAGAGGAGGCGAAGCTCTTCTAGGGAGAGGTGCTTTGTTTGTAAGACCGTCGAATGTTCTGAGAGGAAGAATCCAGCCCACTTAGCCATGCCCCGATCTTGAAAGTCGCGTGCCGACTGATAGGGGAGATAAGAACGATCAATCATGCTAAGCCATCTAAACCTCCTGCAGAGTGGCCTCCGGTCAGTTTGCTTCGAGCCAGAGCGCGCGAATTTTCTAATAGGGCAGAGCCCTTCTGTAGAGAAGCGAAGCCAAAGCGATCACGGATGTGGTCAATGGTTTCTTGGAGAGCCTCTTCTTTTTGAGTTTGCTCAGGGTCATCAAATAGGGAAATCAGCTGGAAGCTCTCCTCTACGAGCTTCCCGTAAAAGACTCCGATCTGCCGGATGGCTCCTCCCTGGTAGTGGGAACGAAAGAGTTGGATGACTTCCTTGCCTAATTGAGCGGTAGAGTTGGTCGGCTCAATCTTTTTCTGACAGTGGATGGAAGGGAGCTGTTCCTGTTTGGAGTAGCTGGCGTGGATGGAGACCAATTGGGTCTTTTTCTTTTCCCGACGCAAGCGGATAGCGACCTGCTCGGCCATCTCCTGAAAGACTAATTCAATATCGCTTTGGCGGTGGTAGTCACGGGGAAGGATTTGTGAATTTCCTAGACCATGAGACTTTGGCCGATAGGGGCGATGGACATTGCTTTCATCAATCCCATGGGCATGAAACCAGAGCTGGACGCCCATGACTCCAAATTCGTTTTTGAGCTGGTCTGGATTGGCCTGGGCTAGTTCATAGATGGAGTGAATGCCTAGCTTGTTCAGGCGTTTTTCTGTTCGATGACCAATCCCCCAGAAATCAGTTAGTTTTTTTATCTGCCAGACACGACTGGGGACGTCTTCGTAAGACCAGTTAGCCCGCATGGTTTTCTGGTGCTTGGCTTCGTTGTCTAGAGCCAGTTTGGCCAGGAGCGGATTGGCATTGCTCATCCCGACAGTAGCATAGATCCCAGTTTGCTGCCAAATGCGCTTTTGGATCCGAGCAGAAAGAAGGTCCAGCTTGGAGCGTCGGTCTAGCTGAGGATCGGGAATAAAGTAGTTGAGAGAGCTGGTCAAATCGATAAAACCCTCATCGATAGAATAGGGGTAGATATCATCTGGAGCCGCAAATTCTTGAAAGACTTGTTGGATTTCCATGTTGACCTGGATATAGGCATTCATGCGAGGGGGCACGATAAAGGTGCGCTTGGCCCAACTTTCGATGTAGTGGACAAAGGCTGGATCTGTAGGTAGGCCTTGCTTACGGGCCAGGTAGTAATTGAATTTCCTAGTCTTGAGATCGAAGGGCAGATCATAGCTCCGCCCGACATTTTTCTTCCCAAAGACCTGCTTAAAAACAGGGGAACTGGCTAAGATGAGGCCAGCAGAATTGTCGCTTCGACTCATGACACAAAGAGAGGTCGTCAAGGGATTGAGGCCGAGGCGGACGCATTCACAACTGGCATAGAAACTTTTCATATCCACAAAAGCAATATCAGACCTTGGCTCACGTGAATAATCAAAAAGCATGTCTAGACCTCCAGAGGGAGGAAGTGGCCGACCACGATACCGACGATTTTTGGTTCATCTTCGTAGGGAGCAAAAAGGTCATCATAGGCTGGGTTGATGGACTCTAGGCGGAGGCCCTCCTCTTCCCGATAGACTTTTTTGATATAGGTCTTCCCGTTCCACATAAGGGCGTAGACCGCTCCATCATAGTCAAATCCTGTCTGTTTCATCAAGGCAACGGAACCGTTTGGATAGCTTGGTTCCATCGAATCACCAGAGACCCAAGAGGCAAAGTCGTGTTGGATCTCTTGGTCAAAATAAACGGTCTCGTAGTCGGTCTCATTGTCATAAAAGGTATGACCATGTCCAGCTGCCAAGTCGATAGAGAGGACACGGTAAGGGACCAAAGAGACCACTTTTTCTTGCTCTGCTAAGAGTTGGCTAGCCAAGAGATCGACCTTTTTCTGATTGGGCGGGGTTAATAAAGGGTAGGTGAAAAGCGCTGAGCTCTTGTCGACAAAGTAGTCCTCTTTAACGGAGAGGCGCTTGGCCAACCTCCTGAGATTTTTATCGTGTGGCTCTGCTAAGCCATTCTCCCAACTAGAGTAGGTCTTGCGACTAATCTCTAAGGATTCGTAGACCTGGGCTTGGGTTAGGCCGAGCTCCAGTCGCCGGTCTTTTAATTTTTTTGCATCAAACATCTGCGTTCTCCTATGTAACGTTTTAAAAGTTACATACAGTATAGCAAAAATAAATTCGGACTTCAAGAGAAAAGTGAGAGGATTTTTCTTTGGTAACGAAAGGGATTTGGTTCAGCAAGTCTCAGATTGGAGAGGATGGGTGTTTTTGTATCTTTTATCCAAATTTTGATATAATAATCTCTATGAAGATTGTATCAGGTACCTATGGAGGGCGTCCTCTTAAGACGCTCGAAGGAAAGACAACGAGGCCCACTTCAGATAAGGTGAGAGGGGCTATGTTTAATATGATCGGTCCTTATTTTGATGGGGGGCGGGTCTTGGATTTATATGCAGGCTCAGGCGGCTTGTCCATCGAAGCGGTATCGCGGGGGATGGAGCAGGCTGTCTTGGTCGAGAAAGACCGCAGAGCCCAAGGGATCATTGCCAGCAATATCCAAATGACCAAGGAAAGCCACAAGTTTCAATTGCTGAAGATGGAGGCTCACCAAGCTCTCGGCCAATTGCAGGGGACCTTTGACCTTGTCTTCTTAGATCCTCCCTATGCCAAGGAGCAGATCGTAGCCGATATTGAAACCTTGGCTGAACGAGATTTGCTGGGAGAAGAGGTCATGGTCGTCTGTGAGACAGACAAGGCAGTAGACTTGCCTGAGGAGATTGCCTGTCTAGGAATCTGGAAAGAAAAAATCTACGGAATTAGTAAGGTAACGGTTTATGTCAGATAAAATCGGGTTATTTACAGGTTCATTTGACCCAATGACCTTGGGACACTTGGATTTGATAGAGCGAGCTAGTCGCTTGTTTGATTGCTTGTATGTAGGCATCTTCTTTAATCATGAAAAGAAGGGCTATTTTACCATTGAGCAAAGGGAAGCCATGGTGACAGAGGCAGTAGCTCATTTGTCCAATGTAAGAGTCATCACCTCAGAGGCAGAGTTGGCTGTAGAAGTGGCTAGACGGTATGGGGTGACCAGCTTGGTTCGCGGTTTGCGCAATAGCCAGGACTTCCTCTATGAAAGCAACATGGACTACTTCAATCACCAGCTGGCTCCAGAGCTTGAGACCATCTATCTCTGTGCCCAGCCCCAGTACCAGGCCTTGAGCTCGACGAGAATTCGCGAGTTGCTGACCTTCCAGCAAGATGTCAGTGCCTATGTCCCAGAGAGTGTTATAAAGGAGATGAAATAAAAGGAATGAATGAATTTGAGAAACAAAGGGCTCAGTTACCAGAAAGCCCATTTGAACCTGTACGCAAAAAAGATAGTGTGTGGAGAACCTATCGCTGGCCGATTATTGGGACCTTGCTTCTGATTCTGGCCTTGCTAGCTTTCTTTGTTCCCCTGCCCTATTATCTGGAAATGCCCGGGAGTTCAGAAGATATTCGCCAAGTGATGCGCGTCAACCAGAAAAATGATGAAGCATCTGGTTCGTATGATTTTGTCACTGTTGCCGTCAAGCAAGCGACCTTCTCGGATATAGTCTATGCCTGGGTGACTCCTTTTACAGATATCCACTCTGAACAAGAAATGACTGGTGGCAGTTCCAGTGAGGAATTTTTCCGGATTAATCAATTTTATATGGAAACCTCTCAAAATACTGCCAAATACCAAGGATTAAAAACTGCTGGTAAAGAGACAGAGATGGAATTCTTAGGTGTTTATGTCATGCAAGTAGCAGAAGACTCTACTTTCAAAGGCGTTCTAAATATTGCGGACACGGTTACGGCTGTGAATGACAAAACCTTTAAGAGCTCAAAAGAGCTCATCGAGTATGTTGGTTCCCAAAAAATTGGGGACAAGGTCACAGTGACCTACACAGAAGATGGCCAGACCAAGACAGCTGAAGGAAAGATTATTAAGTTGGTCAATGGCAAGAATGGGATTGGGATTAGCTTGATTGACCGAACAGAAGTGAAGAGTGACGTGCCAATTGAGTTTGCGACAGCTGGCATCGGTGGCCCAAGTGCCGGGATGATGTTTAGTTTGTCCATCTATACCCAGGTAGCGGATCCAGACCTTCGTCAGGGACGCCACATCGCGGGGACAGGGACCATTAACCATGATGGGACTGTCGGAGATATCGGTGGAGTGGATAAGAAAGTTGTGGCGGCAGATCGCGCTGGTGCTGAAATCTTCTTTGCCCCTGATAATCCGGTGACAGAGGAAGTTAAAAAGAACAATCCTCATGCCAAGAGCAACTACGACGAAGCGGTAGAAACAGCTAAGAAAATTAAGACCAAGATGAAAATTGTACCTGTCAAAACCTTGCAGGATGCCATCGATTATTTGAAAAAGAACTAAAGTAGCCTGTTTGACAAATTTCGTACTTTAACGTATGACATCGTGTTAGCAGATGGGAATATTCATCTCCCAATCAAATTCAAGTTTTTGCATATCAATCTCTCTATTTTTAGAGAGATTTTTTCTTTATACTAGTGTCAGAAAGTAAGGGAGGTAATTGAAATGATTGAAAATAGTTTGTTTTCCATTTCAGTGTTCTTAGCGGGGATTCTATCTTTTTTCTCTCCGTGTATTTTACCGTTGATGCCGGTCTATGTAGGGATTTTATTAGATTCTGAGCATGAGAAAACGATGCGTATTTTTGGAAGAGATATTTCTTGGTATGGTTTGGTCAAGACCCTCTGTTTTATTGCTGGTCTATCAACCGTATTTCTCATCCTAGGTTATGGTGCGGGTGCCCTGGGTCAGGTACTTTATGCTCCCTGGTTCCGTTACCTACTAGGAGGGATTGTCATCTTATTGGGAATCCATCAGATGGGCCTCATCAATCTTCAGCAACTCCAAAAACAAAAGAGTATCCAACTGAAGAAGGACGAAAAACGCAACGAATTCTTCAATGCCTTTCTAATTGGAGTGACCTTTAGTTTTGGGTGGACTCCTTGTGTCGGACCTGTATTGAGCTCCGTTTTAGCGATTGCGGCTTCTGGAGGAAATGGTGCTCTACAAGGAGCGCTCTTCATGCTGGTTTACACCTTGGGCTTAGCTCTTCCCTTCCTACTCTTGGCCCTGGCTTCAGGCTGGGTCTTGCAACGCTTTGCCAAACTCAAGCCTCATATGGGGACCTTGAAAAAAATCGGTGGTGCTCTCATCGTCTTGATGGGCATCTTGCTCATGCTGGGCAATCTCAACAGCCTAGCATCCCTGTTTCACTAATCTTGAATGATTAAAGGAGAAAAATCATGAAAAAAATTCTTGCACTTACTATTGCTACACTTAGCATCGTCACTTTAGCAGCTTGTTCTGGACAAAAATCTGATTCAGATATGAAAAAAACGGACGATAGTAGTATGATGAAGAAGGACGATATGAAGGATTCGTCCATGTCCGATGATAAAATGAAAAAAGACGATATGAAAGATTCATCTATGATGTCTGACAGCAGTTCTGAAATGAAAGACAACATGAAAGAAGATAAGATGAAATCGAGCGATTCAGATATGAAGGACGACATGAGTGACTCATCTGACATGAAATCAGACCAATAAAGGACAATAGGAAGAGGAGGTCGTCTGTTTGGGCGACTTTCTCCCTATTTGAAGAGGAGGAAGACATGAAAAAAATAGCCATAGTAGCGACAGGGCTTTTGTGTGTAGGATTGTTAGGGGCCTGCTCCGGCCAGGGGATGGAGTCATCCAATAAAAGCGAGACTAAGCAGACAGCCAAAACGGGAGGTTCAGAGCAAGCTGGCAAGAAGGTTCAGGATTTTAGCCTGCAAGGAGTAGACGGCAAGACCTACCGCTTATCAGATTACAAAGGGAAGAAAGTCTATCTCAAGTTTTGGGCTTCCTGGTGCTCAATCTGTCTTTCAACATTAGGTGACACAAATGATTTAGCAAAGGCAGAGGAGGGTAAGGATTATGTAGTTCTAACTGTTGTCGCTCCGACATTCAATGGGGAAAAATCAGCCGATGACTTTAAAAATTGGTACCAGGCTTTGGACTACAAAGATTTCCCAGTCTTAATGGACAGTAAGGGCGATTTACTCAAAGAGTATGGGATTCGCTCTTATCCATCTGCTCTCTTTATTACGAGCGATGGAACACTCGCCAAGACCCATATCGGCTATATGAGTAAGGAAGACATCGTCCAGACTCTAAAAGAAATGAAGTAAGGAGGACATAAAATGGAAACAAAATGGAAACTCATTTCCGTTCTTTTAGTGGGCCTGCTTTGTTTTGGACTCTTTTTCCTTATCAAAGGATCCATGGCCTTGGATACATCAGATGCGACGACTGAGCAGATCAAAAAAGCGTCCATGAGTCAGACACCAGTAGCAAACAAAAAGAAGGAAGAAAAAGTCAATCCAGAAGACCAACGAGAAATCTATCTAGCTGGTGGCTGCTTCTGGGGTGTGGAAGAGTATTTTTCCCGTGTTCCAGGCGTCATTGATGCCGAATCAGGTTATGCCAATGGAAAAGGGGATACTACCAAGTATGAACTGGTCAACCAAACAGGGCATGCCGAAACGGTACACATCACCTATAATGTCAAGAAGGTTTCCTTGAAAGAACTGCTTCTACACTATTTCCGGATTATTGATCCAACATCAAAAAACCGTCAGGGAAATGATCAGGGAAGTCAATATCGGACAGGAGTTTATTACACCGATCAAGCAGATTTGCCAACCATAAACCAAGTATTTGAAGAAGTGGCGAAGAAATATGATAAGCCTTTGGCTGTAGAAAAAGAAGAACTTGCTAATTATATCAAGGCGGAAGACTACCATCAGGACTATCTACAGAAACATCCGAATGGCTATTGTCACATTGATGTGAATCAAGCTTCTTATCCGGTTATTGACGCTAGTCGTTATCCAAAACCAAGCGATGAAGAGATCAAGAAGAAGTTATCGCCCGAAGAATATGCAGTGACGCAAGAGAATGATACAGAGCGTGCTTTTTCTAACCGCTATTGGGATAAGTTTGAAGCGGGCATCTATGTGGATGTCGTAACAGGAGAGCCCCTCTTCTCCTCAAAAGATAAATTTGATTCTGGTTGTGGTTGGCCAAGCTTTAGCCGGCCGATCAGTCCCGATGTGGCAACCTACAAGGAAGATAAGAGTTTCAATATGACTCGGACAGAAGTTCGGAGCCGTGTGGGAAATTCCCATCTAGGTCACGTCTTTACTGATGGACCTAAGGAAAAAGGTGGGCTTCGCTACTGCATCAATAGTTTGTCAATCAAATTCATTCCTAAAGCAGAGATGGCAGAAAAGGGCTACGGCTATTTGTTGGACTATGTCTGAGACTTTTTGCGACCTACTTTGATATAATGAGTATAACAAGGATAAGTAGGTGAAACACATGTATTCAATCATGATTGTAGAAGACGAAGAGCTGGTTCGGCAGGGACTTACTTCTCTAGTGAATTATGAACAGTTTGGGATGAAGGTCATTGACCAAGCGGAAAATGGGCGAATAGCTTGGGAAAAATTTCAAGCACAACCGGCTGATCTTCTCTTGACTGATATCAATATGCCACAGTTGAATGGCTTAGATTTGGCCCAACTGGTCCGAGAGAAAGCTCCGTCCTGCCATATCATCTTTCTAACAGGCTATGATGATTTTGAGTTTGCTCGGAAAGCCATTCGACTCGGAGCAGATGACTATCTCCTCAAGCCCTTTTCAAAAGCAGATATTGAAGAGATGCTGGGGAAAGTCAAGAATAAGCTAGACGAGGAAGGAAAGAAAGCCCAGGTTGAAACCTTGGTGGATCAGGGGCATTCGACAGAGTTGGAAGAGGCTATTCATTCCCGCTTAGCGGATTCCCAATTAACCCTCAAGGACTTGGCTCTTCAACTGGGTTTTAGTCCCTCTTATCTGAGTGTCCTAATCAAGAAAACATTGGGACTTCCTTTTCAAGAATACTTGATCCAAGAACGGATGAAGAAGGCCAAACTTTTACTCTTGACGACTGATCTCAAGATTTATGAGATTGCAGACCAGGTTGGCTTTGAAGATATGAACTATTTTTCTCAACGCTTTAAACAAGTAGTCGGTGTAACCCCAAGACAATACAAAAAAGGAGAGTATGAATGAAACGATACCCTTTGCTGATTCAGCTGATTGTCTATGTATTTGTCTTCATTCTCTTGCTCTTGGGTTTAGTCGGTAGTCTATACTATCAAACTAGCTCAGCAACCATTGGTCAACTGACGGAGCGAACAACCCGCAATAGTATCGACCAGAGTAGTCAGTTTATCACCTCCTATCTGAAAAAATTGAAGCAGACCACCTCGGTCCTCAGCAAAGAAGAGAGTATTCGTCAGTTTGCTCAAGACAAGGAGGTAAGCCCAGAATCCGTTCAAAGTCTGATGCGAACCATTATTGAGACAGACCCAGATCTGGTTTCGGCTGTCTTAGTAACTAAGGATGGACGCCTTGTTGCTACGGATTCTCAAATTAGCATGCAGACCTCATCGGATATGATGAACGAAAGCTGGTATCAGGAGGCTATCAAGAAGAGGGCCATCCCTGTCTTGACGCCAGCCCGAAAGGAATCCTTGTCTTCAGAGAAGGACAAGTGGGTGATTTCTATCACCCAGGAAGTGGTGGATGCTTCTGGTCAAAATCTAGGAGTTTTGCGCTTAGATATTGGCTATCAGAGCCTAGAAGCTTATCTGGATCATCTCCAACTGGGCAAAAAAGGCTTTAGTTTCATCATCAATCAGAAGCATGAATTTGTCTACCATCCTAAAAAGACAGTCTATTCTTCCAGTCAGGAAATGCAGGCCATGCAACCCTATATTGCTGTCAAGGATGGCTATGCCCAAAAGGGGCAGAACTTTGTCTACCAAATTGCTATACCAGAGAGTGATTGGACCTTAATTGGAGTGGCTTCTCTGGAAGGTCTACAGATGCTTCAATCGCAAATGCTCTATTCCTTTATAGGTTTAGGAGCTCTCGTCCTCATCATGTGCTGGCTGGGAATCTGGTTCATTCTGCGCTTATGGATCAAACCCCTACAAGATTTGCAGGCCGTCATTCTGAAAATAGGAGCTGGTGATTCCCACTTGCGGGCGACCACCAAGGGATCGCCTGAATTGGTAGATCTTGCTCAAGCCTTCAACCGTATGTTGGATCAAATTGAAAACCTTATGCAATTGGTTAAAGAAGAGGAACAAAATGCACGACGCTATGAACTGCGAGCTCTTTCAGCCCAGATTAATCCTCATTTCCTCTATAATACCTTGGATACCATTGTCTGGATGGCTGAGTTTAATGATGGTCAGCGCGTGGTTGACTTGACTAAGTCCCTAGCCAAATATTTCCGCCTTGCTCTCAATCAAGGACAAGAACAAATTAGTCTTCAGGATGAAATAGACCATGTGCGCCAGTATCTCTTCATTCAGAAACAACGCTATGGGGATAAGTTGAATTATGAAATTTTAGAAGAGGGAAGGTTGGGAGACTATCAGCTTCCTAAACTGGTCCTACAACCCTTAGTGGAGAATGCCATCTATCATGGCATCAAGGAGATGGATCGGCCGGGCATGATACGAGTCACTTCGGAAATCAAAGAAGAACAAGTGGTCCTGACGATTTATGATAATGGACGAGGCTTTGCCTTGTCTGAGTCGACAGACCAAACCCTTCTTCGACTAGGAGGCGTTGGTTTGAAAAATGTGGATCAACGCTTGCGGTTACAGTTTGGGGCTAGCTATCATATGGAGATTGATTCTAAGGCTAATAGCTATACGAAAATCACTCTTTATTTACCCCTCACATCACGTGATGAACATTCATAGGAGAGTGGGACAGAAATCGGTCATTCGTTAGAATTCGATTTCGTCGTCCCATCTCCGCACGGTTGAGTAGGGCTGTAAAAGCTGATGAAATCAGCCTAGTAGAGCCCACTCAACCA
>ERZ772935.536-NODE-536-length-15291-cov-7.274941_pt1 | contig 15291 bp, 10 predicted proteins | sample MGYA00511683_ERZ772935 | MGnify/ENA primary metagenome ERZ772935 (study PRJEB29015, sample SAMEA2738086) | human oral metagenome | biome: human oral; feature: human-associated habitat; material: saliva | place: China | collected 2228 ...
AAGTGAGTGCGCAAAGCCATCTGAAGGCGATGTGTTTGAACCTGTTGAAAGCGGCCAACAGGCTAAGTGTGTCTGTTGTCGCCTAAAAGGCGGCCCGGATGCCTTATGTATGAGGTATCCGGGGAGGATTAAGGGGGTATTTGGGTAAAATTAGGAGTGATTTGGGGCGAAAACAGCCGAAAACCTGTGTTTGGGTTTTGGCTGTTGGGGGAAAAGGAATTTTGCAAAGGTCTCAGGATACGAAAAAATGTTGTATCGCTAAAATCAATTCATAACAAAAGGTCGTCTGAAAAAATTCAGACGACCTTTTGTATGGAAAACAGCAAATCGACTCTGCTATTTTGTTGGGCTTATCAACCTTTTATTCATATGCGTCATCATCATGCACGATGACCTTATTGACATAAACCGGCTGCACTGAAGTTTCTTCATTCACAACAGGAGGCTCTGTCTGTGACGCAGATGTTTCGGTAGTCATTGGCGTTGCCGGCAGCGTGTTGTGTGCAGAATGCGTTTCTTCGCGTTGGATATCTACTTGCGGCGCCAAAGGCTCATGCTCTACCGATGGAGTCTCTTGCTTACCGGTTTCAGGCTTCAATTCGGATACGGTAGCGGCTTCTACCGGCTGACTTTCTGCCGGCAAAGCCACGGGAGCCACAGGCTCAGATACGGACGGATGCTCCTCTACATCAACCGCTTTTGTCGAAGCTTCTTCCGCTACCGGAGCTTGCGTAGTTGGCGTAGTTTCTGTTGTTACCCGTGTTTCTACTGTTGCAGGTGCCTCCGTTTGGGCTGGCGTTTCTTCGGTTGCAGAAATTTCCGTCTTGGTTGGCAGCGTTTCTACCTTTTCAAGTGGTTCAAATCGAATTGGTGCTTCTACTGTTTCATGCGTTTCTGCTTTAACTGGCACTTCTACCACTTCAGATATTTCTGATTTGGTTGGTGCTTCTACCGTTTCAGATGCTTCTGCTTTGGCTGGCGCTTCTACCGTTTCGGACGTTTCTGCTTTAGCCGACGTATCAATTTCCTTGTTTTCTACGGTTTTTTTCTCGGTTGGCGCAGTTGTATTTGATCCTTCCTGTGTCGCCGAGCCAGCAGTTGTGCGATCAGATTTCTCGATATCTGTCTGTTTGACATCCTCCGTTTTCACACTTTCTTTAACGAGGTCGTCTGAATTTGAATTACCTTCAGACTTTTTACCGTCTTCCGATTGATTAGTCTGTGTAACTTCAGGATAAGGAATCGGCTCTTCTGACTTGCCTGCCGTTTCTTCCGGTTTGTCCTGTTCTGCCTTAGCTTGTTGGGATTCCGTAGCTTTTAATTTCGCATTGTCTTGTTTAGACTCAGGCTTGCCTCCTGTCGAACCTGATTTCTGCTGATTAAGCGGATACTCTCGAATAACGACTTCGGCAGGCGGGGTTTCGGTATGCGGCACATGACAGCTCTCGCCCATTTTGATGAAATCAATGCCTGAAATCAAAAAATTGGTGTTTTCCAGATTGCCTCTTAATCCGACATAGATTGGTGTGTTTTCAGGCGTATTTTTTCTGACGCTGATGATTTCCGCTGCAGCTTCATAGCCGTTTCCGCTACCGGGAAGCAAAGTGTAATTGTTTTTCAAATCACAACTTCGAATCCGGACATAATTGTTTTGAGTGACCAACATGCCTTCCAGCTCTTTGGCAAAGGCGGTTTGAGCGGTTGCTGAAAGCAACACGCCGCAAGTAAGGAAAATGTGTTTAACCATATTTTATTTCTTAATTTTCAAAGTAATCTATTCACACCAAAGAAAGCTTATGTCCGGCTGCGTTTAACGGAAACCGTCCCCTCAGGCATAAAATAAGTGTCTATCACTACCGCACCCACGTTTTCTATTTCGCATTCCAGCTGATAACACAAGACCATGATATTGTCTTTGGATTCAGTGAGGTGGATATCCAAGTTCCTTAATCTCGGCTCGTATTTCAACAAGGTTTTCCTCATAAAATACCGCAAGTCATGCGCGCTGGACGGCAGGTTTTTATAAACCATGCTGAGATCGGGAATCCCATAATCCGGCAGATGTTTCAAGGAACCGCTCCTGCTGTTAAGAATGCGTTGGATATTGTCCAAAACACTGCGAACCAACTGGAAGCTGCCCGGCAGGTCATCTATCGGCAAACCGTCGGAATAAAATCCGGTCAGTTTCTCATAGAGTGCGGCATCCATTATTTGACTTTCTTGACCGTCTCTTGAAGCAGGACTTTGTTATCCACCAATTCGATAACGACCGGTTTTTTATTGGTCAGCTGCTTTTTGGTAATCAACATTTTCCAAGTCTGCTCTTCCCCTACTTTGTTGTAGAAAGCGACAACACCGACATATTTGGTGTCTTTATTCAGCGTTTCATCAAAGCTTATGGTCTCCCCCGGCCGGATGGTATATTGCTTGTAACCTTCCGCCAGATCGTTGCTCAAGATGGTTTTGTCTTGATTGAGCAAATCGCGATATGAGGCAACTTCATAATTTTGCTTGTCTTTCAACTGATACACTCGGACGACTGTCGACAGCGACTGCCCGCGCTCGTTTTGATTCAAACCGTTTCGTGCAATCAGGTCGATTTTCAAAATCTTGAGTTTGGTATAAAAAACACTTTTCGTTGCTTCAACCGTTCCATCTTTCATGCCTTGCCAAATCCCGCATCCTGAAAGCATGGCGCATAAAAGGGCTAATGAGCAGACTGACGTAATTCTGGTTTTTTTATTCATGATTTTCCGTTTTCTTGAAGTTAGTTTGAGTAAGTATAGTTCGCTATTTTTATTTGTTTGTCTTGGTGCATCGCACCTAAACCGGTATTAATCCCCAATATTTGTTTTTTTTCCAAACGGCTTTTGGGTATCCATTGTTTTTTAATATTCAGGTAAACACTCGCATCAAAACGACGACCCAAATAGAGTTTTAATAATTCGAGCAATTTTTGGTGCAATTGCTGCTTTGGCAGCAGAAGCTGCGCGTTGTCAAATGTATCGGGCGTAATTTCAATACGCACCAAATGACTGTAATCTTTTATCCGTCCGCCCAAAGATGCGCTTCCCCCGTCTAACCGCAAACCGGCTTTCCCCAGTTTGCGGTCCTTCTCCAAAATGACCCACTGCGGCTGGAACTCTTTTACTTTTACGTCGGCAAAGGGAAGAAGGTATCTGACGATACTGACAATCCCTTCTTTGGTTCGGGTTCGTTGGTAAAAAATACTGAACAGTCCCAAAATCCTGCTATCCAGCAGAGGATGCATGAATTTCCCGTTGACCATGCCTTGCCCGATTAGGTGCAAGAGAGAACGCGATAGGTCATCCTGCCCCTCCCGTTGAAACAGAAACGGATAACGGTATTTTTTCCATGCTTGGAAAAACAGGGTCGTGATTCGGTGGTTAAAAATATCTAAAAATGCCGCCAGGCTTTCACTGCCGTCTTTATGCGTCGCAATATCGTTCAGGAAGTAATCCGGCAAAACCGCATCGACACCGTACAAACCTAAAAATGTCGTCCTGACAGTCGGCAGATCGGCTTCTGCGTCATATTCAACCGAGGCGATTTCCCCGGAAGGGAAAGATAAAGACTTTACCCTTCTAAATCTTACGGTTGACTCGACAGCCTTTTCTTCACTTCCTTCGGCAAGGGTTTCTAAAACCCGGCAAAATTGGAAGAAATTCATCGTTGCCGCATTGCGTACAATAAACTCCCCCAATTTCTCTTGGAAGATTTCAGACGACCCGCTTTCGCGCTGCGCTTTATTTCTAGGAATCTCCCATAAGGGAAGCGTTTGCCTGTCGTTATTTTCTTTGGCGCTTTTGTGCGCCGTTTCTAAAACCGTGTGATAGTTGTTTTGCTGTCTTTCCATGTATATGTTTTCCCGGATGGCAGAGAAACAATGCTGAACCGGGTAAACAGGTTCAAATCAGCATACATTGCAAAAAATTCGTTCAATAATTCTCCGAACAAATAAATTTCCGCCTCACCGCTAAATGCGGTCGAATCAAATGTTACGGTAATATGAATTCCGCGGTGGACTGCGCCACGCTCGATTCTCTGTACTGTTTCATGTTTGACATCAACAATACCATTCAGTCTGCGCTTGTTCAGCTCGTCTTCAGTCCAGTCGTAAATGGACAATGCCCCTTTCAAACTGTCGACATTCAATAGTGATAAATAGTTGGGCGACAAATGGGACAATATGCGCCATTGGAATCTATCCTCTGTCGGCGGATAACAAGACAATGTCGGCGTGGTAAGGTTTCTAACCATTTTGACATTTGGTTCGGCGATATCGTCGTCTTGAATCTGGGTCTCCCTCAGACTTTTACGCGGCAAAGCACCATTTGTCCCGACCACCTTCAATGAAAGCGTCTCGGTAGGCAATATATCTTTTCTATCCCACAGCAATCCGCCAAGCATGATAAATGTTTCATGTCTTCCTGATACGCCTTGTTTGACTTTGGTATGGAAATACCTTTCCGGCGCATCATATTTCATTAAACCGCCACGATGCTGGAATGAGGAAAAAGGAATATAGGGGTAACGTTTGCCTGTTTCATGATTAACCGCCTCTACCTCTTCGACGGAATAAACTTCAACAGCCATACCTTCATGTAACAGCGGCTTCACCTGATATTCGAACGCCTTATGATCCACTCGGATAGGCTCTGCTTCCATATCAAACAGATTGATGGCAGGCACGCAGTTCAATTTCAAACAGTCAGGAGGAAATCGAAGCTCTGAAGGGTATTGCTTGGAAAGAACCACATTCACGCTAAACTCATTAATACGTTCCGACCACGCTCCGGCATCGATGCCCACTAAATCAATAAAGAAAAACTTCTGTTTGAAACAAAAATATTCCAGCAATAGTTGGTAGCCGCTGAAGCTGTTATTGACTTTCTCCCACAACCTTTCATCTTCAGCAAATCCGACTGCCTTAAACTGTATATTGCCGGCGGATGGCAATTCGGCATGATGAAGGCTGATTCGTGCTGTCTGATTCAACAAAGCATGACGCAATGCGAAGGCAATCGGTTCGTCGGCGGAAATATAAATTCTGATTTTGGAAAAATCTAAATTTTCTTTCTGTATTTGCCGGTGGATACCAAAAGTTAATTTGATGACGCTTTGACCATTCGCATCATAATCCAACAATGTATGCAATATGCTCAAAGGTTGGAGCGCAACATCAGCAGTGGTCCGATACAAGCATCTGGTCAATCTATCGTTGATATTGATAGGTTCGGACTGAACGGACAATCCTTTTTTGACGACTTGCCCTCCTTGCAACTTTTTATTATCCGGAATCAATTCCAAAACAGTCAGGGAAGGAATCATCCTCAGATAATGCGGCCACAGCATATGGACCAACCCCTCCGTCAATTCTGGAAAGTCATCATCTAATTTTTGTCTGATCCTCCCTGTCAAAAAAGCGAAACCTTCAAACAGCCTTTCTACATAAGGGTCACGCGTACCTACCCTGTCTAAATTCAGCATTGCGGCACGATCAGGGTGGGCTTTTGAAAACTCTAATCCCGCCTCTTTGAGATACCGCATCTCTTCTTCATAATAGCGTAATGTGGGATCTGACATAATATATGCTTAATAAATTAATTCCAATGCACGGACAACATCTGCCTGCATCAACTCTGTCCGTAAAAATTCGAGCTGTCCGACTGCCTCAATATCTTTATTATCAAGGTTTTCACTTAATAGTTGATACCAAAGGGCATACACTTCAAACGTAAAATGTTTGTCCCACTCTTTAACTGTCAACACTTGCATCTGCTTCGAAGCCTGTTCCAACAGTTTCACTGCCCAGTCCGCCTTTTGGGCGCTTACAGCCAACCGAGCCATCATCACCCATTTCTTAACCTGTCCTGAGCCTGTCTGCCACTCCGGTAATGTTTCCAACCAAGCAAATGCAGCGTCTAAACCGTGTTCTTGTATTTTCAACAGAGCCTGTTGCCAGTAACTTTCTTGATTTTCTATCTGAGATGGCGACGCTAACACTGCTTTTTGAATGGCTTGACTACTCGTCTGCTTGCGCGCGGACGACATGACCTTTTCTTCCAGCCATTTAAGCGTATCAGCCGATACGAACGGGAATCCGTTATCAAAACTCAAGCCGGTCAGGCCTTCGCATCGGGCCAATAAGGATTTCAACTCAAATAGCGACGACTCAACTTGGGAAAGATATAAACCACCTAGCGCCTGCTGACCTTGCCATGCGTAATATTGCAAATCCAGCCAATAGTGATTAGCACCTTCCAAAAAAGCCGCTTCCACTTTATCGAGCAAATCGCGCCATTGCTGCTCCTGAACCAAACGATTCAGGTTTGCCAATAAATCTGCCCTTGGAGCCTTCAAACGCGTCTGACCATTTTGATGCGGAGGAATGCCGTTCAATCCGCCCCAACGGACGGCTCGAATCATCTTGTTTGCAGACCAATAACCATCATCCTGTTCTCTCAAGTAGGCAGCGTTAATCCTGACTTGGTCAAGTAAAGCTTTAGAAGAGTTAACCTTTGTGACAGTCAGACTTTCAGACGACCCTCGACTCTCTTGATGAATTTGCGGTGTTGCCGCTTGCTCAACAGGCGAAACAGCTTCCTGATTTTGATTTGAACTTGTTGGAGAAGATGAAAAACGAACAGATGACTCTTCAAAATATTGCAACAATGGAAATAAGCTGGGGCGTACTGCCTCTTCCCATCCCTCAAAGTAATGTTGCAACAACATCAAAGCCGATAATGTCCGCTTAAGTTCCGTAGAATCGGATAATCCCACGTTCTTAAGCGTATCCAGCACCCTTTCACCGGACAACCAATTTAATGCATTACGTTTTTGTACAGGCTTTTTCGGCCACAGCGACTGATCGAATTTTTGCAGCAACCCGCACAAAATCTCCAAGCCGTCTGAAAAACCTGCCAAGCCTCTGTCTCTCAGCGAGGCAAAAATGTAATAGGTTGCTACTCTCAGATCTTTAGATTCACGCTTCAGCAGGCGTTCTGAAGCATCCAAAATCAATCGGTAGTCCATACCCGAAAGTTTGGCCAACTCAATCTTGATGGCTTCAAAATCATCTGTATAGGCGACATCCTCGCCGCAAGGATGGTCGTCTGAAACAGGCTCCAACCATTCTTGCCAGCGATGGATATTGTTATCGGTGATAGATGTGCCTTCATCACCGAGTATCGGCTTTACCCATTGGGGTAATGTCATCATTATTTAACCTCAAAAATCTTATTCGGCAGATGGATATTTTTCAGATCCAGCAGTCCCAACGGTCCTTTACCGGAATTGGTCCGCATATAGAAGCGCATCAATTTGTCTTTTTCCAGTGGGAACTCGACCAGATAGGTACTTCCATCAATCGGTGTAACCCTGGATTTTTCAAGCATACGGATGAAACCGAAACGTCCGCTGATTTCCTGAGTTTTACGCATACCTTCTGCCTCGGTTTCCCAAGAAATACGCAAACCGGCATTGCTGACATCACCCGGCCATTTGAATGGCTTCCACTCTGTCTGTTGGTTGAAATAATTCAATGATTGACCATCAACAACCAAGTCGAATTGAACAATCCCCTGAGTAGACGTCGGCTTAAGCTCAAAGCTGTAACCACCTTCTCCGTTGACGAAGAAATCCTCAGAAATCGCACTCAATTTATTCAGCTGTTGCAACAATCCCGGATTGACTTTCAATTCGCTTCCCGGTGCCACAATCCATTGATTGCCTTGTTTAGTCAAAACACCTGCCAATTGGGTCGTTATAAACTGATTCAATGCGCCTTTGTTGATATCCAAGTATTTTGCCAATACGGGAATCGAAACTTCGGTTTCTGATTTGGCAAACGGATACCTGCCGCCCAACTCAGACTGCATAGGATTAACAAAATTGCTTGCCCACAGATTATTGATGTCTTTTTGGGCCACGCCTGCAATCGAATCCCATACGGAATTAAATGGCAAGACAAAAACGTTGCGCGCAAACGGCAGCAATCTGTCGCCCACACCAGCCTCAATCAAACGTGCATACTGCATACCTTCAAGAAATTCATTGTCTCCGCCGTTCAAGACTCCTTGAACGGCCGATCTGGCTACGCCACCTGTATCGGAAGAAGACGCCATTTGAATCAAACGTTGTTTAATGGTCGTCACGCGCTCAAGGTAACGTTGCAGGCTCAAATCGCTCTTCGGATTGATTTGCGCGTCAATCAATTGCAGCAGGTTTTCAAATTCTGCTTCCAACGGTCCTGCCAGATAATCATTGACTTTACCTTCCAGGGCGTTGATGTTTTCTGCCTGTGAATTTAATACCGTATCGGCAACCCTACGCGAGCGGGAAGACAGCTGTCTTGCCGCCGCACGTTTTGCAGCATCGGCAACCGCCGGATTTACGTCGATTTTTTTGCTGTCCAACTGGCTGCTTTCTTTCACAGCATGGAACAATGCCACCAATGGAGAACGCTGAGGATCTGCATAAACGTGGAACTGATTGACCGCATCCAAATTGGTCGTTCTTGGCTGCCATGTAATACTGTTCATCATGTCATACCAAGCCGCGGCATATTCTTTGAAATAACGCTCTTTCAGACTGTTGATCGCAGCTTCCGTCACCGGTGCCTGATGCAGGTTTCCACCCAACACCCAGTCAGTATTCTTGCTGTCTTTAACAGCTTGGTCCAAAGCAGGTTTAACATATTTCTCCCAGCCTTCGACTGTATACACGCGGGGCAAAGGTTTGCCGACATTCCAAATGCCTTTCAAATCCTTATTCAGCAGCTCTGCCAATGTGATGGTTTTCAGCTTGGCATCCGTACCTTGTACGATACGTTTGTATAACTGTTCACTGCCTTGGTCGCGGTTGATCCAATCCACCAGAATCTGACGGCTTCGTGACACCAATTCAGGTTGCTCCGTTTCCAGCCAACCGGAATGGGTAGCCATGCGCGGTACGAAAAATTGAGCCAAAATTTGTGCATCCTTGGTAGAAACATTCTGTGCCGACAGCATTTCCACCAATTTTTTCGTCAGGAATTCAGCATCTTTTTTGTCTTTGGTTTTCTCTACATGGGACGTCAGCATCAAATATGCTTTCAGGTCTTGATAAGAACTGTCTTGCAGTTCAAAGTCGTCCGGAATCTGCCCTTCGAGCATAGTCAAACCATCCAACTTATTCGCAAAGAATACGGTAGCAGGGCGGCTGACGACATCTTTAACCAAAATCCCGTATTTGCGATACGCGGCAGCCAACAGCTCTTTTCTATGTTCATAGCCCAAGAACTTGGCTGTATATTGCAAGAAATCCCTGCCGGATTCCATTTCGGCAATACTTTGTTGCAGTTTGATTAAGGCTGCAACTTTTTCCGAACGTGATTTTGCCTTCTGAACACTTTCCAAATCAGCATTCAGACGACCTATATCTTGATAACTGCTGTGCGCACCCACTGCAAACACACTACCGACCAACAAGGCTACGGCACTCATTGCCAGATAGGTTTTTTCCGTTTTGGACAAATGCAGTTTTTTACCTGAACCCAAAACAGACAGATCATTAAACGCACGGTAAATCAAATCTCCTGATTGCTCGGGATTGTTGGTTTGAATAAACGAAACGCCGGCAACTGTATCCAGTTTTCCCAAACTCCGTTTTTCAGCAGCAATATGATCTGCCAAAGCCTGACTTTGAGAGGGTAACGTCGCAGACAGTTTTGCAATAGGTGTTTGGCGCAAATCTTCCTCAATCAGCTGCGTACCCACTGCTGCCAACTGGTTAGCAAACTGTTCCAATTCTTTTGCCAACTCCGTTGCCGATACAGTCGAACCATATTTCAAAGCATGGCTGATGGCTGAAGGCATTTCATCGGCTTCATTGGTCAGATACACCTGATTAATCGGCAGCTTCCATCCGAGCTTTTTCATCAACTCGGTCAATTGCGCGGCATTTTCGTGAATTGAGGATTTTGCCTGAAGCGAAACAATGCCTTCGGCAGGACGTTTACCCACGCCCCTCAGATATTGCCAACCGCCTGCAGGCTCCATAGCCTGTGCATCAATCCAAATAGCCGATGCGGTTTCCACCCACAACTGACGGCGGATATCCGGCAAAGAGGCTTCCAGTAAGGCAGTATCTTGAGTGACCACAAAAATCCAAGGCTTACGGTGTTTTTTATATTGCTTGGTCAGCAAGTGGATATGTCTCAACTGCTCCCAGCGTTCCGACACGCCGATCAAATGGGTAGATTCCGCACTGTCACCGCTTAAATCTTCGGGATTCAGATGCTTCAAATTGGAATGTCTGTCGGACACGCCTGACCAAAGCATTCGTGTCAACAAAGGGATGAAGAATATTAATGAGGTCACTACCGTAATACACGCCCACACAACCGCTTTGGCTGCAGATGTATCGATTCCGAATTTATGACCTAAAAAGTAGAGTAAGACTGCACTGACGATGCTTAGAATAATAACCACTATGCCAGTAAAAATTGGCTTCATAATAACTTCCGAAAAATAAACTTAAAATCTAAAAACTTAATCTGTATTTTGAATATCAGAACTTTTGAATTATTAAGATGAAAGGCTTTTTGCCAAACCTGCCCCAAATCAGGCATGCGCCCCTAAAAACCTGCGACACTAAAAGGATTATGCAATTTTGTATCTTATTTCCGACAATCCGGCACTTTAGCTCCTTGCAGATTCCATTCCCCTTAGTCGCTTCCGACAGTCGGCATACTGCTGATCAAAGCGCAGCCGCATGCAGTTTTACAACCGTCCACAGCGACATCGCGCCCTTTAAACGACATATATTGACTGCCTTCGATAATCGGATTGGTGCCATGCCCGGGTATGGGGCAAGAAACCAAATCGCCTACCAGAGCGGCAGGCTTTCCTTCAATGACCATATCCGAAGACGCTTGAACCACAACGCCTCCATGAGTAGTCGCATCTCCCAGCCTGATAATACCTTTCATAGTTTTTACCTTTTTAAAAAATTTACTTATCATATCAAAAAATAAATAAATTAGTAACTACCGTTAAATATCAAATTCATACCGCTTATCAAACGGGTTATAACGCGGGCAAAATTACGACGGTTTGAGTGCTAATCAATTTTTTAAAATAATGAATAAAGCCATTGCCATTCAAATATTTACAACATATTAATCTTATACCGAATCAAGACAGGACAACGCCCGACCGGTTTTAAAATTAATCCGCTCTAGAAAAAATATAGTGGATTAAAATAAAAATGAGACAAGGCGGCAACGTCCGCCGTGTACAGGTAGTACATAAGGGCGTTGGCAACGCCGTATCATTGCAATTTTAATCCACTATAAACACCAAAAACCGCGTATCCGACCGAAGCGCAGATACGCGGTTTGAGATTTGAAGCACATCTTCGGGGCTTGCTTCCTAACCGTTCAGACAATGCAAAGTGCAAACTTAATTGATATCCAAACGTTCCATACGGTAGCGCATGGAGCGGAAGCTGATGCCTAAAAGCTTGGCTGCCTGAGTGCGGTTGTAACGGGTTTGCTGCAACGCTTGTTCGATAATGCCACGCTCGATTTGGTCAAGGTAATCTTGAATCTGCATGGTGCGCGGGTCAAACGGAGGAAGCGGTTGGTGATCCAACGTTTCACCTTTTCGTGTTTCGGAATCGGCGATGTCGTCAAGGCTGAGGTTTGGATGGTCGTTTTTGGGCGCCGTCGTGTTTTGGATTTGCAAATCATCCAGCTGGATAACTTGTCCGACAGTCAGGGCGACGGCGCGTTCGAGGATGTTTTCGAGTTCGCGGAAGTTACCGGGATAGCTGTAATGCAGCAGGGCTTCTTGCGCTTTGGGACTGAGTTTATAGGTTTGCGTACCGTGGCGGTGTTTGTAGAGCAAGTACAGAATCAGCGCGCCCAAGTCTTCACGCATTTCGCGCAGGGGCGGCATATGCAGGGTAACGACGTTGAGGCGGTAGTATAAGTCTTGACGGAATGCGCCGCTTTCGACGAGTGCTTCGAGATTTTTATGGGTGGCGCAGATGATGCGGACGTCGACGAAAGTTTCGCGGGCATCACCGATGCGGCGCACGGCTTTTTCTTGGATGGCGCGCAGGAGTTTGACCTGCATGGCTAGCGGCAAGTCGGCAACTTCGTCGAGGAACAGCGTGCCGCCGTCGGCGTGTTGGAAAAAGCCGAGACGGTCTTGGTCGGCGCCGGTAAAGCTGCCTTTTTTGTAGCCGAAGAATTCGCTTTCCATCAGGTTTTCAGGAATCGCGCCGCAGTTGACGGCGATAAAGGGCTTATCGGCGCGATCGGACAATTCGTGGATGGTACGCGCAGCCTGTTCTTTACCGGTACCCGATTCGCCGGAAATGTAAACGGGCACGCCGCTGCGGGCCAGGCGGCGGATCAGGTGGCGGACTTCGACCATTTGGGGCGAACTGCCGAGCAGCCGCGGCATATCTTCTTCGCCGCCTAATTCGGGCACGTCTTCGTTCGCACGCATGGCGATTTCGCCGGTGGCAAAGCGTTCTTTCATGGAACGCAGGCTTTCGGGTACGGAGACAGAACCGCTCAAGTCGCGTTTGGGCGGCTTGGGCGGAGTTTTGGGCTTGTTGAATGCGGCAGCGACAGGCGCGGACGGTTTTTCGGTTGGCGGCTGGGCAATTTCGTCCGTGCTGTTGGAAACAGAAACGGCAGATTTAACCAACGAGCGAAGTTGGGAAAGGGTAATCGGCTTTTGCAGGTAGTCGAACGCGCCCGCATTAAGGGCTTCGACCGCCTGGTCGGCATTACCGAAAGCGGTAATGACGGCGACGGGGGTGTCGAGCATGAGTTCGTCTATGTATTGGACGACTTCGAGGCCGGAGCCGTCGGGCATCCGCATATCGGTCAAGACAAGGGAATAGTCGTTGTTGTCGAGCTTGTCTTTGGCATCTTCTACGCCGACGGCGGTCTGCACGCGCAACCCCATCTTCATCAGCGTCATTTCCATCAAGTCACGGATGTCGGCCTCGTCGTCGACGACCAATACTGGGTCTTGCAGCTTACTCATTGTGTTCTCTCGGTAAAATCAGTTCGAATCCGTTCATTTCGGGGTGGTAATGGAGTTGACCCATATTGGCGTGCGCCAGTTCGCGGGCAACGTACAATCCCAATCCCGTACCTTGTTTTTCAGTGGTGTAGAACGGCTCAAAGAGATGGTTGCGGACTTCGGGCGAAATGCCTTTGCCGTTATCGGCAACGACGATGGAAATGTGCATCCTGCCGCTGGGACGGATCAGGACGGTAATCGCATTCTCGTCCTGACGGCTGTGCCGCCACGCGTTATTGCAGAGGTTCCACATGATTTGTTGGATGTGCATCACATCCGCGAGGACGGTAAGGTTGTTGCCGTCCATGTTCATACGCAGGCAGCCGATGGCTTCGGAATTGTTGAGCGTGAACTCTTGTTTGAAGTCGAGCCAGAATTTCATCAGGTTGATCGGCTCGCGGCTGATATTGTCGCGTTTGTTGAGCAGGGAGATGTCTTCCAACATTTTGTCGATGCGCTGGATGTTGCTGTCGATGATGCCGCAAAGCTTGGCTTTAACGGGATCGGGTTCGGCATCGTCATCACTTTCTTGCAGCAAATCGCTGGCATGACGGATGGCGGACATCGGATTGCGGATTTCGTGGGCGAGGTTCGCGGTAAGCTGTCCGAGCGAAGTGAGCTTGGTGGACATGGCTTCCGCTGCAACTTCGCGCAGCGAACGGACATACAGCATGAGCAGTTCCGTCTGTTCCTGAATCAGCGGGACGGCGCGGACGTGCATGGCGTGTTGGAAGATGTGGATATCGGTTTCAAACGGTTTGTCGGGATGATATTGCCAGCGTGTAACCAATTCGCCGAACACGACTTCCTGCTGGTCAACCACCAAACCGGGGAAATAGGTTTTTGCCTGTTTGTTGAAAAGCCAGACGCGCTGGGTGCTGTCGATGACGATAACGGCTTCCTGCACGCGGTTGAGGACGAGGCGGTTCAACCCGCTGATGCGGCGGTAGGCAAGCTGATGGCGGCTGGCAGATTCGGTCGCTTGCTCCAAATAGCGGGCGGCGAACGAAGTCAACATGGCAACGAGGTAACACGCGCCGCAGAGCAGGACCGTAGTAATCAGGGGCTGCGTATCCCAATCAAACGGATGCAGGCGGATGCTGCCGTCGAGCAGCAGATTGAAGAAGAACAGCATGGACGCGTAGCCCGCGTACAGCATGGGGTAATGCCCGTAGCTGAGGAGGCAGGACGTCGCGACGAAAGGAAGGACAAGGATGCCGAAGCCCGAATCGACTCCGCCGGCGATATACACCAGTATCATCATCATCGAAATATCGACGACTGCGCTGGCATTGGGCAAATCCAAAGTCTGCCATTGCCAGTCCGGACGGGCGACGGATAACAAGATGAGGAAAGAATACAGCGCTGCCCAGCTGTAAAATTCGACGGGGGGGAATGACATGCCGATATGGGTGCCATTGCTGTAAACGCCGAAAGCATGCATAACCAACAGCGGCAGCACGATGGCAATGCGGGCAATATTGATTAAACCGGGTATCCGCTCGCTCAGGTTTCCCAGTTCCTGAAAGCCGGACTTACTCATATCCGCAACCCTTTTTGTTTATTTTTATCATTATTAGTACCTGTTTTTGAAATCGTTCTGCAATATTTCCGCAGACGGTCGTAAATATTTTTTAATTTTGTCAGCATAACATAAAACGACCGTGTTTTCTAGGTTTTCAATGTGTTATCGTTTCCTCTGTTGCTTATTCGGAAGCTGCGGATAAGGTTTTCAGACGACCCGAGATGTCCAAAACCTTCCCTTTTTTGCCGCGTTTGCCCTCGATGTCGCAAATGCGCAATTTTTCCTGATGCGCCGCACCGCGCTTGCCGACGGTTTCAACGATGAATTCCGCAGCCGTGGTTACGAGAACGTGTTCCAGCGACGCGCCGTCGGTCAGCGACATCAACTGCAAACCGCGCCCTTTGGGCATGACTTTGAGTTCGCCGATGGAAAACGCCAAGAGGCGGTGGTCGCTGCTTGCCAGTACGATTTTGCAGTCGGGGTTGATGAGCGAGGAAGCATAGACAGCAATCGGCGGCAGGACGGTTTCGCCGCTGTCCACGGTCATCACCACTTTGCCCGCTTTCACACGTCCGACCATATCGGCCAACTTGGTAATAAAACCGTAGCCGCCGCTGCCTGAGAGCAGGTAGTGCTGTTCGGGCTGGCCGGTGAGCA
>ERZ772935.552-NODE-552-length-15028-cov-4.019769_pt1 | contig 15028 bp, 15 predicted proteins | sample MGYA00511683_ERZ772935 | MGnify/ENA primary metagenome ERZ772935 (study PRJEB29015, sample SAMEA2738086) | human oral metagenome | biome: human oral; feature: human-associated habitat; material: saliva | place: China | collected 2228 ...
TGTCTGCGGCTTCGTCGCCTTGTCCTGATTTAAATTTAATCCACTATATATCCGTTTGAAGCAAAGGCTTGCCCGTCAATGAAAAGACCGTCTGAAAAACCGATTTTCAGGTTTTTAGACGGCCTTTTCATTGGATTGCCATCGGATTCAGCGTTTCATCTCCCGCTCGATGGCGCGGATGTTGGCTTCGCGGTCGGCCACCGCTTGTTTCAGCGCGCCGATGTCGCCGCCTTTTTGCCGCGTCAGTTCGAGTTGGCCGCGCGTGCGGGCAAGGGCGGCGCGTTCGTTGTCGATTTCCTTTTGCAGGATTTGGTTGCGGCTGAGCTTGGGCTTGGACGGTGCCGCATTATAGATGGGTGCGGCGGTCCGAATCGGCGCAGGGCCCGCAGGGGCGGTTTTCAGCGGTGCCTTCGGCTGGTTGCGGAGTTTGACTTCCAGCTTGGGGGCGGCACTGTTGGTCGGGCCGTCGCTGACACGCGGCAGGATTTTGATGTCGTCGTAAGTACCGTAGGTGGCCTCTTCCCAAATTTCGCTGATGTCGTCGCGGTCGGTGTTTTCCACCGCCACATCGGAAGCCGCGCCCGTTTGGACTTTTTGTTTCGGCCGCTCTTCGCTGATGCCGTCCATTTGCGACTTTTGGCAGCTCGAATTGATTTTCACGCTGGAATAGGCGGCTTTGCCGTCGATTTTGCAGATATAGGTAACGGCCTGCACGGGATGGCAGAGGAATGCCGTGCCGAGCAGAATGCCGAGATAAGGCAGTTTCATGGTTGGATGTGCGTTTTGATAATGGGCGGGATTATAGCGGCCGCCGCGTAAATTTAGGTTTGGACGGTTTAAACACTGCAGCCGCTTTGGCAAACTTTTCAGACGGCCCGGCATCAGGACAAGCCTATGCCGCCGCCCGCAAGGGTCAATAAGCCGAGCAGGCAGAACAGCAGGCAGGCGGCACGGCGGACGGCGGCGGCAGGTACTTTCGCCATGATTTTTTCGCCCAAATAGGCAACCGGCACGTTGGCCAGCATCAGGCCGAGGACGCTGCCTGACACGACCCATGCCAAATCGTTGTAGCGGGCGGCCAGCAACACGGTGGCGATTTGCGTTTTATCGCCGATTTCGGCCAGGAAAAACAACACCAGCGTGGCGGCAAACGCGCCGTATTTCAACCAGCGGCCGTTGTCGCCGTCGTCGTCTTTATCGGGTTTCAGCAGCCAGAGGCCGACGGCGATAAAGCTGAGGCCGACAATCCATTTCACCAAAACCGGCGGCACCGAGGCGGCCAGCCATACGCCCAACCAGGCCGACACCAAATGATTGAGCAGCGTGGCGGCGAAAATGCCTGCGATTACGGCGTTTTTTTGTGCAAAACGGGCGGCGAGAAACAAAGTGAGCAACTGGGTTTTATCGCCGATTTCGGCAATGAACACCCCGAAGGTTGAAGAAAGGAAGGCTTCCATAATCAGGCTCCGAACCGTGCGGGCAACAAAAAAGACACACCGCCCGTCCCCGCACGGAACAGACGATATGCCTCAAGTCTTGCCAGTCTTCGGTTGGAGAAGATACCCGCACCATGCCGCGATTACCGGCAAATATGTTGATACGGGTTCCGGCGGCAATTGAAACGCCGCGCGGACGGCTACTCCCTCAAGAGCGGCCGCGATTATAGCCGAATACATGCGGCCGGACAATCCGCTGCGGCCCGGCCTTGTGCTATCATGACCGGCTCGAAACCCGACAAAGGCCGACCCGATGAAACGCCTACTGATACTCTCCGCCATCGTCTTCCTGGCCGGCTGGGCGGCCGCGCTGGCACAACTGCATTTTTGGGCACTCAAGGCAGAAAGCAGGCCGTCTGAAAATCCAATGCCCGCCAACATCGCTGTCGTCTTGGGCAACTCGGTAAACCGCAAAGGCGCACCCAATCCCTGCCTGCGTTCGCGGGTGGAGGCGGGAGTCGCCCTATACAGGCAGGGCTTGGCCGGCGGGCTGCTGATGAGCGGCGGCACCGACGGCGACGGCAGCAACGAGGCCGAAGCCATGCGCGATATGGCCGTATCCATGGGCGTGCCTGCGGATAAAATCCGCATCGAACCGCGTTCCGAAAGCACTTACGAAAACATCGCCTTCAGCGCGCCCCTGCTGCACGATGCCGAACAAATCATCATTGTCAGCGATGCCTTCCACCTCGCCCGTGCCGAATGGCTGGCCAACCGGCATTGGCCGGGCAAAACCGTCCGCCTTCATGCTTCGGGCTCCTGCGGCGATTCTACGCCGAACTACCTGCGGAAACTGTCGCGCGAAATACTGGCCTGGCTGAAAACCGCCGCACTGCACCGTTAAACCCGAAAGGCCGCCTGAAAGGTTTCAGACGGCCTCTAAAACAAAAAAGGAATATTCATGGCAAAACAACGCATCGTCGTCGGCATCAGCGGCGCCAGCGGTTTCCAATACGGCCACACCGCACTTCGGCTTTTGCGGCAGGCGGCGAATGTGGAAACGCACCTGGTGGTGTCCAAAGGGGCGGAGCTGACAAGGGGGCAGGAAACGGATTTGTGCCGCGAAGAAGTGTACGCGCTGGCCGACGCAGTGTATCCGGTCGGCAACCTGGCCGCCCCGATTGCCAGCGGTTCGTTTCAAACGCTGGGAATGCTGGTCGCCCCCTGCTCGATGCGGACGCTGGCGGCCGTGGCACAGGGCTGGGGCGACAACCTTTTGACGCGGGCGGCGGATGTGGCCCTGAAAGAGCGGCGGCGGCTGGTGTTGATGGTGCGCGAAACGCCGCTGAATCTGGCACATCTGGACAATATGCGGCGGGTAACGGAAATGGGCGGCATCGTTTTCCCGCCCGTCCCCGCTTTTTACCACAAGCCGCAAAGCGTGGACGATATTTTGACCCACAGCGTCGGCCGTGCCTTGGAATTGTTCGGATTGGAAATCCCGAACCTGCCCCATTGGGGGGAGTCATCCGAATGATGACTGAAAAACAAATGAAATCAGAAGCATCAAATAATTAACACGTCAAAGCAAACAACCCGTTCGCACCCGACCGGCAGAAATTCCAAAGTTTGCCGAAACGTTGCGAAAAAAGCGGAAAACTGCAAATTTGTCGGCCTGTTCGGTTATAGTGGATTAAATTTAAATCAGGACAAGGCGACAAAGCCGCAGACAGTACAGATAGTACGGCAAGGCAAGGCAACGCCGTACTGGTTTAAAGTTAATCCACTATATTCCATGATAACAGGCCGTCTGAAAACATTATTCGGGTTTCAGACGGCCTTCATATCAGCATCAAACAACAGATTTAAAAACGGAGAACAATAATGAACATCCTGATTTGCAACGACGACGGCTATCTTGCCCAAGGGATTGCCGTTTTGGCCAGAGTGGCGGCCGAGTTTGCCAATGTGCGCGTTGTGGCACCGGAGCGTAACCGCAGCGGGGTCAGCAACTCGCTGACTCTGGACAGGCCGTTGCAGCTCAGACAGGCGGAAAACGGCTTTTACTATGTCAGCGGCACGCCGACCGACTGCATCCATTTGGCGTTACATGCACTGCCTGAATTCAAGCCCGACTTGGTGTTGTCCGGCATCAACCACGGTGCGAATATGGGGGACGATACCCTCTATTCGGGCACGGTGGCGGCAGCAACCGAAGCCTATTTGCTCGGCTTTCCCGCCGTGGCCTTTTCCTTAAACGACCATACCGACCGCTATTGGCCGACTGCCGAGAAGGCGGCATGGCAGTTATTGGAAAAATTGACGGCGAATCCGCCGCAACAGCCGGTTTTGTGGAATGTCAATATCCCTGCTGTTGCTGCCGAAGATTTGCGCGGATGCAGAATCACGCGGCTGGGGAGGCGTCATCACGAACAGAGCATTGTGCCGATGCACAACCCGAGGGGGGAAAAGGTTTATTGGATTGGTGCCGCAGGAGAAGCTGCAGACCGGGAAGATGGAACCGATTTTGCCGAATGTGCCGCCGGTTTTATTACCGTTACGCCGTTGCAGATTGATTTGACAGCCTATAATCTGCTCCATGAAACGGCGCGCTATTGGCAGCAGAGTGAAGGATAACGGGATTTTACAGTCTGACTGCCCGATATTCGGCCATAGAGCAGGGTTTGGACTTGAGAAGGCGGCTTAGTTTTATTATGATAGCGTCCGCTTAACTTAAGAAACTCAAAAGGTAAGAAAAATTATGTTGAAAAAAACTGCGTTGAGAACCGGTTCCTTAGCAGCCGTTTTGATGTTGGGAGCTTGTTCGTGGCTTCAGCAGCCGGCCGCACCTGTAGTGGAAGGCACCAATACCGGCGTCAGCATACAGAATACCGAAAGCAGCATCACAGGCGGCAATCCTTACGGTGCCGCACCTTATGAACCCAGCGCATCGGTTGGAAACATGGGCGGAAATGCCCCTGTTTATACACCGCCGCCGACAATTTCCTCACCTTCGGTTTCCGGAAGCACCTATGTGCCCTCATATGCGCCGGTAGACATTAATGCCGCGACGCACAAAGTTGTGCGCGGCGATACCGTCTATAATATTTCCAAACGCTACCACATCACTCAGGATAATTTGCGTGCCTGGAACGGTTTGACCGATAACAATATCAGCGTTGGCCAGACCCTGCGCGTGAAGCCGGCCGGTTATGTTGCCCCGGCATCATCTTCAACCGTCGTGCATAAGCCTGCGCCAAGCCATCCGCCGGTCAGCGCACCTGCCAATACGTCGCCGGTGAGTGTCGTACAGCAGTCCGCGCCGACACCGCCCGTTTCTTCCGCCGTCTCGTCCGGAGGCGTGCGCACTGCAGCCGGTATTACTTGGCAGCGGCCTACAGTCGGTAACATTATCGCCCATTACAGTAACAGCAATAAGGGTGTCGATATTGCCGGAACGAGCGGACAGGCCGTTGTGTCTGCCGCAGACGGTAAAGTGGTGTATGCCGGCAACGGATTGCGCGGCTACGGCAACTTGGTTATCGTCCAGCACAATTCTACCTACCTGACCGCCTACGGCCATAACCAGGCTTTGTTGGTGAAAGAAGGGGAAGTGGTAAAACGCGGGCAAACCATTGCGCGGATGGGTAATACCGATACCGACCGCGTCAAGCTGCATTTCGAAGTACGTCAAGATGGCAAGCCGGTCAATCCCGTCAATTATGTTGCCTTCTAACACATAAAAAAGAACTTTAGGCCGTCTGAAAATACCTGCTGCGACAGTGGGCATTTTCAGACGGCCTTTTTGTGGCGGATTTTAGTGTAAATCGGCATTATGCTTTGTATATCTGCGGCTTTTCCGTTTGCCTGTTCTATCAAACTGCAACATATCCGCCCTTTGGGCAGTTTCAGGTGGTTTTGCATGAGTTAGAGCCTGAAATTATCTAATTTCGGCCAGACTTTCCCTAACCGACAAGCCCTGATGGATGTGCCTCGGTAAATCAAGATGGGCGGCTGTTTTCATAGATGAAAAATCGGGGTATCGGCATTTTTAATAGCGCAATAGTGTTACCCGATACGTTCATAAAAGCCGCGGATACTTTTGGGCGGTTATTGATACGAGAAGACAGTTAAGATTAATTTCCCGCTAAGCCGATCGTGCGTTCCGAGAGGGTTAATTGGAGCACGAAGGAAGTAAGTATCGAACGGTTTTTTGTATTGTCTATATATCGCAACAACCCCTTGCCGTTTCATTTCTTGAACTCTGCTTTTGCCTTTTTCGTAAACGCCGCCAATCTTATTAACCCAGATTCAAACTGCGGTCTTTGGGCAGCCGTCCTGCCCAGTCGCAGGCAAACTGCCAGGCAACGCGGCCGGAACGCCCGCCTCGCATTTGAGACCAATTCAATGCCGCTCGTTGTGCAGTATCATCAAAATCTACACCATAATATTCCAACCAGTTCGCCACTGCCTGCAGGTAATCGTTTTGGTCAAACGGATAAAAACTCAGCCACAGCCCGAATCGGTCGGATAGGGAAATTTTTTCTTCCACCGCCTCTTTGGCATGCACTTCGCCGCGAACGCCGGTATGTCCCGTATTTTCATCCATATATTCAGGCATCAGGTGGCGGCGGTTTGACGTGGCATACACCAAAACATTGGCACAGCGTTGGGACAGGCCGCCGTCCAAAGCGGTCTTTAACGCCTTGTAGCCGTCTTCGCCGTCTTCGAACGATAAATCGTCGCAAAAAACAATAAATTTTTCCGGACGGGGAGCCAGTAGTTGCAACAGGGCGGGCAGGGTGGTCAGGTCGCTTTTGTCTACTTCGATCAGTCGCAGGCCGCTCGCGCCGTATTCATGCAGCAATGCTTTGACTAACGACGATTTGCCTGTGCCGCGCGATCCGGTCAGCAGGACATTGTTGGCGGGGCGGCCAGCCAGGAACTGTTCGGTGTTGCGGACCAGCTTGGCAGTTTGGCTGTCTACCGCTGCCAGGCGGGATAATGGGAAGGTATGCGGTGCGGGCAGGCTTTCCAAAATTCCTTTGTTGCCGGCCTTTTGCCAGCGGAAGGCGGCGGCATTCCAGTCCGGTTCGCGGGTTTCGGGCGGCAGCCAGGCATCCAGGCGGTTCAGAACCGATTCGGCCTTACGCAAAAAGGATTTCAGTTTCATGCTTTCATCTCAAGAAATGACAAAAGCGGGATTTTACACCATATCCAAAACGGTCGATTTGCGGTATATTCATAGCGATTAGTCTGCAAGGATTTTTATTATGTTCAAACGTCCGGAAGAATTGATTATGGCGGTGTTGGCCGCTTTATGGGTGGTGCTGACTTATTTTGCGGCTTCTTATTTCGGTGCGCCGGTGCATACCGCCTTGTTGATTTGCACGCTTACGCTGATTTGGGCGGCAGTTTTGTTTTTGTTATGGCAGCGGGATCGCATTCGCCTGATTTGGCCTTTGTTTCTCGGGTTGCTGACTGCATGTTGGTGGCCGCTGTTGGATTGGTATGCCGTAAGTAAGTTTGTCGGGCCGGGGGCTGTTGCCGACACAATTGTGATTAACAAGCCGTGGTTTGCATCTTGGACTTTTAAGATTGTTTTGGCTTTGGTGCCGACTGTTGCCGCTTATGCAGTGAAATACAAACACTACCGCAATCATCGTCATGATGCGCTGATTGATTAGATTGATGCTCCCCAATAAGGCCGTCTGAAAAGATTTTTCAGACGGCCTTATTGGCGAAAAAAGGTACATTTTTTATTTTATGCGGGAATTTTAGTAAAAAGACGATAAATTGTTGTTAGAAGGTGTCAGAAATTATCAGAAAACCCGTATGGGTAATTTACAAATTAGGCATTTTAATTCAAACTGCCGCCTGTTTTGCCGAGAGGCTCCATAAGACGCGGAGGGGCGGATTTTTCAGACGGCCTACCGCACCGCAGCAACAAAAAAACACGGAGACAGTTTTTATGAATTTCCAAAAAACATTGGCCGCCGCAGCATTGGCTGCAGTATTGGGTTTGACCGCCTGTAACGGCGGCAGCCAAAACGCATCCCAAGCTGAAGGCGAAAAGCCTGCCGGCGATGCGCCTAAAATCGGTGTAACCATCTATAAATATGACGACAACTTCATGTCGCTGATGCGTAAATCATTGGAAGGCGAAGCGGCTGCGGCGAAAAATGCCGAATTGTTGATGAACGATTCGCAGAACAACCAATCCACGCAAAACGATCAAGTGGATGTAATGCTCGCCAAAGGTGCAAAAGTTTTGGCCATCAACCTAGTCGATCCTGCCGCAGGCAGCACGATTATCGAGAAGGCAAAAGCCGCCGGCGTTCCGGTCATTTTCTTCAATAAAGACCCAGGCGAAGCCGCACTGAAAAGCTATGATAAGGCTTATTTTGTCGGCACCAATCCTCAGGAGTCAGGCGAAATCCAGGCATCTTTGATTGGCAAAATGTGGAAAGAGCATCCGGAATGGGACTTGGACAAAGACGGCGTGGTTGATTTCGTTCTGCTGAAAGGCGAGCCGGGCCACCCTGATGCAGAAGCGCGTACCAAATATGTGGTTGAAAAATTGAACGCCGACGGCATCAAGACCAAACAGCTGCAGCTGGACACCGGCATGTGGGACGCGGCCAAAGCCAAAGACATCATGCAGGCATGGTTGTCCGGTACTTCGGGTAAAGACATCGAAGTGGTTATTTCCAACAACGACGGTATGGCGATGGGTGCCGTAGAAGCCATGAAGGCACAAGGTAAAGTCCTGCCGACCTTCGGTGTAGACGCACTGCCTGAAGCCCTGCAAATGATTAAGGCCGATACGCTGGCCGGTTCGGTATTGAACGACGGCGAAACACAGGCTAAAGCGGTATACGCTCTGGCAGTGGATTTGGCCGCAGGTAAAGATCCGGCCGCTTCTTCCGCCTACAAACTGGATGCAAACAGAAATATCCGCGTACCTTATGTGGGCGTGGACAAAACCAATCTGGATCAGTTTCTGAAACAATAATTTCAGACGGCCTGATTGTATGCCCGGCCGGATTGAATATAATCCGGCCGGCTTCGCTATTTATATTTTTTATTTTCAGACAGGGTTTCCCATATTGCGTCCCAACCGGAAAACGGCGGGTGCCGTATCACGGTAAGGCCGTCTGAAAATTTTAGGCACACTGTTTTCAGGAAGCATTTTGTTGACAATCATGAGGAATAAACCATGACGGCTAAGGATTCGACGGCGGAACAAGACCATTCCGTGCTGCTGACCATGACCGACGTGCATAAAGCCTTTCCCGGCGTGAGAGCCTTGGACGGCGTGAATTTGCAGGTAAAGGCGCATTCGGTGCACGCGCTGATGGGGGAAAACGGTGCGGGCAAATCCACCCTGCTCAAATGCCTGTTCGGCATCTATGCCAAAGATTCGGGCAGTATCCGTTTTCTCGGCCGCGAAGTGGATTTTTCCAGTGCGAAAGAAGCTTTGGAAAACGGTATTTCGATGGTGCATCAGGAATTGAACCTGGTGAAGCAGCGTTCGGTCATGGACAACCTGTGGTTGGGACGGTATCCGACCAAAGGCTTGTTCGTCGATCAGAAAAAAATGTATGCCGATACCAAAGCGATTTTTGACGAATTGGGCATCAACATCGATCCGCGCGAAAAAGTCGCAAAATTGACCGTGTCGGAAATGCAGATGATTGAAATCGCAAAGGCTTTTTCCTACAACGCTAAAATCGTCATTATGGATGAGCCGACATCTTCCCTGTCGGAAAAGGAAGTCGGCCACCTGTTTACCATTATCGACAAGCTGAAGCAGCGCGGTTGCGGCATTATTTATATTTCGCACAAAATGGAGGAAATCTTCAAAATTTGTGACGAAATCACGATATTACGTGACGGAAAATGGATAGATACCGTAGCGGTGAAAGAGACCACCATGGACGAGTTGGTGGCAAAAATGGTCGGCCGCAGCCTCACCCAGCGTTTCCCGGAAAAAAACAATACGTCCGGGGAAGTCGTGTTGCAGGTGAAAAACCTGACGGCAAAAAACCAGCCGTCCATCCGTGATGTCAGCTTTGAATTACGCAAAGGCGAAGTATTGGGTATCGGCGGATTGGTTGGTGCGAAACGTACCGATATCGTCGAAACCCTGTTCGGCATCCGCGAGCGTGGGGCAGGCGAAGTGTTGCTGCACGGAAAAGAGGTGCAGAACAAATCGCCGGTGGAAGCGATTAAAAACGGTTTCGCCCTGGTAACGGAAGAACGCCGCAGTACCGGTATTTTTGGCGGACTGGATATCAGCTTCAACTCGCTGATTTCCAATATGAAGAGCTATCAAAAAGGCGGCTTGCTGAGCAATAAAAGCATGAAGAGCGACACCCAGTGGGTTATCGATTCCATGCGTGTGAAAACGCCCAGTCAGAAAACCCGTATCGGCTCGTTGTCGGGCGGTAACCAGCAGAAGGTGATTTTAGGCCGCTGGCTTTTAACTCAACCCGAAATCCTGATGTTGGACGAACCGACACGCGGTATCGACATCGGTGCGAAATTTGAGATTTACCAGTTAATCGGCGAGTTGGCCGCGCAAGGTAAGGCGGTCATCATTATTTCTTCCGAAATGCCCGAGCTTTTGGGGGTTACCGACCGCATTCTAGTGATGAGTGCGGGCAAGGTGGCCGGTATTGTCGAAACGGCGAAAACCAATCAGGAAGAAATCCTGCAATTGTCGGCTAAATATTTATAAGGCCGTCTGAAAACTTCAAAGCCATTACGCTGAATGCAAACAAATTGATTATTTAAAGGAATTTTATGAGTGCCGTCAAACAGAACAAAGCCTTGGACTTTATGAAGGACTACGCGCTGTATTTCGTGCTGCTGTTGTTGCTGGTGGTGATTATCTCAAAAGATGCCAGCTTTTTAAGCCTGACCAACTTCAGTAACGTTTTAACCCAATCTTCGGTCCGCATCATTATTGCGCTGGGCGTGGCTGGCCTGATCGTTACCCAAGGCACAGATTTGTCGGTAGGCCGCCAAGTCGGATTGGCAGCAGTGATTTCTGCCACATTGCTGCAGGCGGTGGACAATGTGAATAAAGTCTTCCCCGATTTGGGTGTTGTGCCGATTCCGATGGTTATTTTGCTGGTGTGCGCCATCGGTGCGCTCATCGGGCTGGTGAACGGCGTTATCGTTACCGTTATGAACGTTACCCCGTTCATCGCCACGCTCGGCACAATGCTGATTATCTACGGTGTGAACTCTCTGTATTACGACTACGTCGGCTCCGCACCCATTGCCGGTTTCGACGGTGCATATTCCGCCTTCACTCAAGGTTTCTTCGATATCGGCGGATTCCGCCTGTCCTACATCACCATTTATGCCATTGTTGCGATTGCATTGATGTGGGTGATTTGGAACAAAACCCGTTTTGGTAAAAACCTGTTTGCCATCGGCGGCAATCCCGAAGCCGCCCGTGTTTCCGGCGTAAACGTTACTTTAAACCTGATTGGCATCTACACCCTGTCCGGCGTGTTTTACGCTTTCGGCGGCCTGCTGGAGGCGGGACGCATCGGTTCGGCCACCAACAATCTGGGCTTTATGTATGAAATGGACGCGATTGCAGCCTGTGTGATCGGCGGTGTGTCGTTCAGCGGCGGTGTCGGTACGGTATTCGGCGTGGTTGTCGGCGTGGTTATTTTTACCCTGATTAACTACGGCTTGAGCTATATCGGCGTAAACCCTTATTGGCAATACATCATCAAAGGTTCGATTATCGTTTTGGCCGTGGCCATCGATTCGTTGAAACACGCGAAGAAAAAATAAAAGGTTTGCCTGTCTATTAAGAGGCCGTCTGAAAACCATCTTTCGTTTCCAACGTCGGAACAAGGGTTTTCAGACGGCCTTCATTATAGGCGGTGAAATCCCGATACATATTAACGTCGGCTCTGTTACAATGACCGCCCGTCCTGCCTGAGAAAGAGGCCGTCTGAAAACGGCAGCGGGCAGACACACACTTCCGCATATCTTTAGTCCAAAGGAAATCCCATGTTCTCAAAAAGCGTAACCATTGCAAAATACGACCCCGAGCTTGCTGCCGCGATTGCCGCAGAAGTCGAACGTCAGCAAGACCATATCGAATTGATTGCCTCTGAAAACTACGTCAGCTATGCCGTAATGGAAGCACAGGGCAGCCAATTGACCAACAAATACGCCGAAGGTTATCCCAACAAACGCTATTACGGCGGTTGCGAACATGTGGATGTCGCCGAACAGTTGGCGATTGACCGTTGCAAAAAACTCTTCGGCGCGGAATATGTGAACGTGCAGCCACATTCAGGTAGCCAAGCCAACCAAGCGGTTTACGCCAGCGTGCTGAAACCGGGCGACACCATTTTGGGCATGAGCCTCGCGCACGGCGGCCATTTGACCCACGGCGCGAGCGTGAATATTTCAGGCAAACTTTATCACGCCGTAGCTTACGGTTTGGATGAAAACGAAGTGTTGGATTATGCCGAAGTAGAACGCTTGGCACTGGAACACAAACCCAAAATGATTGTGGCGGGGGCATCGGCCTACGCATTGCAAATCGACTGGGCGAAATTCCGCGAAATCGCTGATAAAGTCGGCGCGTATCTGTTTGTCGATATGGCACACTATGCCGGCTTGATTGCGGGCGGCGAATATTCCAACCCCGTGCCGTTTGCCGATTTTGTCACCACTACCACCCACAAAACCCTGCGCGGCCCGCGCGGCGGTGTGATTATGTGCCGCGACAACACGCACGAGAAAGCCCTCAATTCCGCCATTTTCCCCAGCCTGCAAGGCGGCCCGCTGATGCACGTGATTGCGGCTAAAGCCGTTGCATTCAAAGAAGCATTACAGCCCGAGTTTAAAGAATACGCCAAACAGGTCAAAATCAACGCGTCGGCGATGGCGGAAGAGCTGGTCAAACGCGGCCTGCGCATCATCTCCGGCCGCACCGAAAGCCACGTATTCCTGGTGGATTTGCGCGCCAAAAACATTACCGGCAAGGCGGCAGAAGAAGCCTTGGGCAAAGCGCACATCACCATTAACAAAAACGCCATCCCGAATGATCCGGAAAAACCGTTCGTTACCAGCGGCATCCGCGTCGGCGCGGCAGCCATCACCACGCGCGGTTTCAGCGAAGCCGACGCACGCGAATTGGCCAATTTGGTTGCCGATGTTTTGGACAACCCGAATGACGAAGCCAATCTGAGCCGTGTGGCCGCTGCCGCTCAGGCTCTGTGCGCTAAAAATCCGGTATACGGCGCATAAGTGAAAGCATATGGCGGCCGGATAAACCATCCTTTGCTGTCATTGAGGCCGTCTGAAAATCTTTATGGCGTTTCAGACGGCCTTTACCGTTCAATCCTTCCTCTAACGATACTATGTCCAAACCGCAAGATGCATTTTCCAGATTGATACATGCGCTGAAAATCCTGCCTAATGTCGGCCCGAAATCGGCCCAGCGTATGGCCTACCAACTTCTCCAATACAACCGTGAAGGCGCGGAAGAACTGGTCGAGGCTTTGCAGCATGCGCTGAAACAAGTGCGGCATTGCACGCTTTGCAATACTTTGTGTGAAAACGAATTGTGTGAAATCTGCGCCGATCCGGAGCGGGACGGCAAGCGGCTGATGATAGTTCATATGCCCGCCGATGTTGCCGGAATGGAAGCGGCGCATTGTCATGACGGCTTATATTTTGTCCTGATGGGGCATATCAGCCCGCTGCAAGATATGGACTTGGGCCATATTGCGTTGGAACAATTGGTTGCAAGGCTGCAAAACAGCGAAATCGAGGAAATCATTATCGCCACAAATTTCACCGCCGAAGGCGATGCCACTGCCTACATTTTGGCCGAACTGTTGAAAAACCTGCCTTATAAAGTCAGCCGTTTGGCGCGCGGTATGCCGCTGGGGGCGGAACTGGAATATATCGATGCGGGAACACTGGCTCAAGCAGTATATGACCGTAAGCAGTTAAAAGAGTAATTTGTTGGTTGAACACACTGAGGCCGTCTGAAAAGTTTCAGACGGCCTCAGCTCATTCTTCAAAGCGGTCGGTATTATTTTTTCAAAAGTTTGGCGGCTTCCAATGCATAATAGGTCAAAATACCGTCCGCCCCGGCTCGTTTGAATGCCAGCAGGCTCTCCAAAATGACCTGATTGCCGTCCAGCCAGCCATTTCGTATCGCTGCCTGCAACATGGCATATTCTCCCGAAACTTGATAAGCATAAGTCGGCACGCCGAAAGTCTCTTTTACTCTGCGTACAACATCCAGATAGGGCAGGCCGGGTTTTACCATAACCATATCCGCTCCCTCCTGAATGTCCAAAGCAACTTCCTGCAAAGCCTCGTCCGTATTGGCGGGGTCCATCTGATAGGTTTTTTTGTCCGCTTTGCCTAGGTTGCCCGAGCTGCCGACCGCATCACGAAATGGGCCGTAAAAAGCCGATGCATATTTTGCGGAATATGCCATGATTCGGGTATGTATATGCCCCGCGTCTTCCAAGGCTTCACGTATTGCGCCGATACGTCCGTCCATCATGTCGGAAGGTGCCACTACCTGAGCCCCGGCATCGGCATGACACAACGCTTGCCGAATCAAGACCTCGATAGTCTCGTCATTCATAACATAACCGTTGCCGTCAGTCAGTCCGTCTTGACCATGTATGGTGTAAGGATCCAATGCAACATCAGTCATAATACCTAATTCGGGGAAACGTGCACGTAATTCGCGTACCACAGTCGGTACCAAACCCTCGGGGTTATAAGCTTCTTCTGCAAATTCGGTTTTATTTTCTGTTATCACCGGGAAAAGTGCCAACATAGGAATACCGTAATTGAGAGCGTCCTCGGCTGTATGGAGTAATTTATCCAGACTTTGCCGTTTCACTCCGGGCATAGATGCAATATTTTCTTCCTGATTGCATCCTTCCAGTACAAAAACAGGATAAATCAAATCATCGGCAGACAGTGTATTTTCGCGCATCAGGCGGCGGGAAAAATCATCTTTCCGCATACGCCGCATACGGGCTAAAGGGAGAATACGGGGGGGGAGGTTCATAATTGACAACAACCTTTCAATAATAATGGTATAAATTTAATCGAGTAAGAATTGTACGCCGAAGTCAAAATAAAAGCATACAAGTAAGTGGGAAATAAGTATCCTTAGGTCAACCTTCTATGGGGGTTCAAATTTAATTTTTTTAAAAACAAAAATATAATAAGAAATCTTCTATTTTCTACAATATTTATTTGACAGTATTTTCGGATGTGCGTATAGTTCGGTTCTTCGCTGCTTCGGCAGTGTATTTTGATTTTGACGGTTTAGTTTGGTTTCTTTTTAGAAATAGTTTGACAAAAAGAAACAGCGTGCTATAATAATTTTCTTTGCTCTTTAACAAACAGATTACCGATAAGTGTGAGTGCTTAGGCCTCACACTGTTTGGAAGACAGACAAGATGATGTTTTAAACATTGTCCTGTCGGTTTCTTTGAAGCAGACCAGAAGTTATTAAGTTAGAGATTGAACATAAGAGTTTGATCCTGGCTCAGATTGAACGCTGGCGG
>ERZ772935.556-NODE-556-length-14962-cov-8.695445_pt1 | contig 14962 bp, 13 predicted proteins | sample MGYA00511683_ERZ772935 | MGnify/ENA primary metagenome ERZ772935 (study PRJEB29015, sample SAMEA2738086) | human oral metagenome | biome: human oral; feature: human-associated habitat; material: saliva | place: China | collected 2228 ...
AAAACTTGCTAGATAGACTTTTTTCTTAGTCGTCATTTTGCTCTCCTTTCACAGTAATGTTCGTTTGGTCGACAAGATAATGTGGACGTTTCTTCACTTCATAATAAATCTTACCGATATATTCTCCGAGTACCCCAATAGAAATCAATTGAATTCCACCAAAGAGAACGACTGAGAAGATTGTAGTAAAGTATCCACTCACGAGTGAATCCGGTACTACGAGATATTGGATAAAGGTCCAAAGAACATAAACCAATGAAATTAATAAACAGAATAAACCAAAATTAATACACATACGTAGAGGTTTATCGTTGAATGATAAAATCCCTTGAATCGCATAGTTCAATGAGAACTTCAACGAGTATTTTGTTTCACCTACAGTACGTACTTGGTTTTCATATTCGATGACTTTTTCTTTAAAGCCAATCCAAGCGAAAATTCCTTTAGAAAATCGGTTGTATTCTTGTAATGAAAGGATAGCGCTGACTGCTTTACGGCTGAAGAGACGGAATTCAGATACTCCATCCATTAATTCGATATCCATCATTTTATTAGCAAGTCGATAGAAATGTTTTGCTAAGAATGTACGATGTGGTTTTTCACCTGTGCGTGTGCGACGAGCACTCACGACGTCATAACCTTCTTCATACGCTTTAATCATTTGCGGAAGAAGTGCAGGTGGATGTTGTAAGTCCCCATCCATTAAGATGACAGCTTCGCCTGTTGCATATTCAAGACCAGCAATCGTTCCAGCTTCTTTCCCAAAGTTTCTGCTAAAACTAATATATTTCACGCGAGAATCGCCAGCTGCGATGGCTAACATACGTTCAAAAGTACGATCCTTACTACCGTCATTAATAAAAATAATTTCAAATTCGGCTTTTGTAATTTGATTGATTTCTTTAACCAATTCATCATACATCTTCTGAATCATATTCTCTTCGTTATAAAACGGAATTACTACAGATAATTTCATATCTATCCTACCTTATTCTTTTTATTATAATCACTTCTACTATAATAACATTTTTTTGAAGAAAGTGGCTACTCTTAACAAAAATTTTTGTTTATTGTTTAAAACAAATAAACAAAAAAGAAAAATACTAATTAGTATTTTCAACACGATTTTTTGTTCTTTCTTTATCTTACTATAATCCTTAACGTGGAGGCAACCCTAAGGCAATACGTCCATAACGACTAATGCGTGTAATCTTCCAAGCAGGTGACCAAGTAACCTCCACCTTGACATCCTCAATACCATCAATTTGTTTTAATCCAGCTACGATTTCAATAGGCAGACTTTCTGCACAGTCACAGGCAGTATCTGTAAATGTCATGACTATTGTACAAAGTCCGTTTTCGTCCAAGTCAATCTCGTAAATCAATCCAAGATTGTATACATCTAGCTCTACATCAGTATCATATACTTTTTCTAGTTTTTCAATAATCTGATTTTCCAAGGCTAGAGCACGGTCATTAATCTTGATATCATCTCTCATAGCAGTTCCTCCACCTGATAAATATCCTCTATTTTCTCATAATTCCAAAAAGTTGGCAAGTTTTTTCACAAATGATAAACTAGCCTATTGTCTCTTTTATTGACTCTAAAAAGCAGAGATGGTTATCTCTGCTTACAAGTAATTATTTTGATTTAACCGGCTTATCTTCAAGAGCTTTGATAGCAGAAGCAATTGTTTCTGCATATAGCTTGGCTCCTTCTTCTAATTTGGTATTGTCTTTCCCAAAATGAACCTGGTCAGTCCCTTTCCAAATGTCTGGATTGTCTTTAGACACTTGGTTCCAGTCAGCAATCTCAACATATGGGTATTGTTGAGCTACTTCACGAGCATAGCTTGCATACTTTTCAACATATGGTTGAGTTGCCTGACTTGTATCACCCTCATACGGAGTCACAAGCACAAGTTGATGTCCTTTTGGTAAATTCGAAATCAAGAAATCAAGATCTGCTTTATAATCCTCGGGATTGTTGACTCCCGTAGCAACTACCACAACTTTAGGCAAAGCTTTATTTTGGCTATTATATAGCATGATCGCACTTGCTTGTTTAGTGTTTCGACTAACTTGCGCATCAGTCTGAGCATCAGGCAAAACTTCTTGTAAACCAGGAGTGGCTCTCAAGGTTACAGAGTCCCCAATGATGGAAACACCTTCAGCAATATTGTATCGACTTGCTTCTTCTTTGTCTGCCATTGTCTTTGTACGAACGAGACTTGATTGAGCTTGTTTAAGCCCATTAACAGTTAAGTCCGTTTCAAAGGCACCAACTTGAGGAGCTAAGATCATTACAATCAGCATGACTAGCCCAAGTACTCCAATGCTACCAACGAAAATAGGTTTAATATGCGGAATTTCTTTTGTTTTTTCCAAGAGCCAAGTAGTCTTCCCTGCAATTAACGGCTCGATAACATAGAAAGATAAGGTCGCAAAAAGGTAAGAGAAGATCGTTGTTAGGATAACTGCTAGTATATTTCCCATTAATTGAGAGAAAATAATATAGAAGGGCCAATGAAATAGATAAACAGCATAGCTAGTATCTGCTAAAAAGCTGATGAGTTTAGGTTCTTCAATAGACTCTGTTTTCTCATGCAAGATGCGGGTTGCTACTATCATAACAAGTGTTGCTAGACTTGCTAACAAGAAACCTAGCAAATAAGTAAATAGGGAAGTAAATTTGACAAAGAAAGTTAGTAAGAGCAATACTCCCAGACCTGCCATAAAAACTAGCAAGGTTTGCTTCAAATCTAAAACCTTATTTAATCTTTTTAAAATCGGTGTTGTTTGACGAACCCCTACTATAGTTGCCAACACACTACCTAAAAAGAAAGGATAGACATGCGTAAAACTAGAAAAGTAAACTGTAGAGTATGAACTTACGATAAAACTACCAATGAACATGGAAAGAAAACTGATCAGAAAGGCAGCAGATGAGAGGATAAAGACTGTACCTCGTAACTGACTGCTTGTCTTATAGCGTTTGGACAGGAACCAAACTGCTAATCCCCACAAAATATAATAGTGAACTTCAACTGCCAAACTCCAGTTGTGAACAAAGAGATGAGGGATAAACTGTGATTCGTAACTCCCTCCTGTTAACATTTCATAGAAGTTGGTCATGAAGCCAAGAACTCCTGCAATTTGAGCACCAATTCCAGCTACATAATCTTGTCGTACCATCAAGGTAAAAGGCATGATGACAAGTACCATCATCACAACAGGAGGAAATATTCGATAAAAGCGTCTCCTGAAAAAACCTATGATATCAATTTCCCCTTTTTGGCTAAACTCCTCTAACAATAGTGAGGTGATAAGGAAACCTGAGAAAGTGAAAAAGACATCCACACCAAAGAATCCCCCTGGGAAAATCGTCTGAAAGAAATGGTACAAGAGCACCAAGAGCAGACCTGTAATCCTAATCAAGGAAAACCATTTAATACGCATACGAGTTTATTCTCCATTTATTAGAAGCTTAAAAGTCTTCTAATTTTCATTCCATAATACACTTATTTTATCAAAAAAACGAGAAAAATCCTAAGAGAAAACTTAGGATTTTAGCTTTATTATCAATAAATGTTAGAAATTGCGTCCAGATTTATTATAGCCATATTTTTCAACAAAATGTTCACGGAATTCCAAAAGATTATCATCCATAATAGCTTGACGAACCTGTTTCATCAGATTGAGCAAGAAGTATAGGTTATGGTAGCTTGTCAAACGGATACCAAAGGTCTCATCTGCCTTAAGCAAGTGGCGAAGATAAGCACGAGTATAGTTCTTACAAGTGTAACAATCACACTCGTGATCAAGTGGTGTGAAATCTTCCGCAAACTGGGCATTCTTGATTACCAAACGACCTTGGCTGGTCATACAAGTACCATTACGTGCAATACGAGTCGGCAAGACACAGTCGAACATATCGACACCACGAATGACCCCATCAATCAAGCTATCTGGCGCTCCCACTCCCATCAAGTAACGAGGCTTGTCTTCAGGAAGAAGTTGAGTGGTGAAGTCCAAAACTGCATTCATCTCTTCGTGAGTTTCACCCACTGCTAAGCCACCAATAGAGTAACCAGGAAAATCCATACTTACAAGATCTTGAGCTGATTGACGACGAAGATCTTCAAATCCTGCCCCCTGTACAATCCCGAATAAACCTTGGTCATGTGGACGACGGTGAGCCTTTAAACCGCGCTCTGCCCAACGGCTAGTACGTTCAATGGATTTTTTCACATAATCATAGGGTTGATAAAATTGGGGACATTCGTCAAAGGACATCATGATGTCTGAGCCTAGATTGTTCTGGATAGAAATAGCTTTTTCAGGTGATAGAAACATTTTAGAACCGTTGAGGTGGTTCTTGAAGGTTACCCCTTCTTCTGTAATATTACGGCTGTCTGCTAGGGAATATACTTGGAATCCACCGCTATCCGTTAAAATCGGTTGGTCCCAATTCATGAACTTGTGAAGACCACCAGCTCTAGCAATCAGTTCATCCCCAGGGCGAAGCCACAAATGATAAGTGTTAGAAAGGATAATTCCTGAACCCATCTCTTTCAACTCTTCTGGAGACAGAGTTTTGACAGTTGCTTGTGTGCCAACTGGCATAAACATGGGCGTTGGGAAAGTTCCATGCGGTGTGATAATTTCTCCCAGACGAGCTCCTGTATGTTTTTCTTTCTTAATTAATCGATATTTGATTGGTGATTCTGACATTTTTTACCTCCGAAACCGGGAAAAACAGTCCCAGTCCTTACTCTGCACCCAAGGGCATACTGTATGATTCTATCAAAAAAAACAGGAACTGTCACGAACTATGGTATAATGAAAGCATGAAATACCCAAAGATTGATTTAAAAGAAGTCCGTCAACAAGCACGACAGTTTCCAGCAGAACATCCTAGACTGATGCTCGTCTATCTATTGCCAAGCATCCTTTTGATTATCTCTAGCTTTATAAGCCCTTTATCATTACTTAATGAAGAAATTCTGGAACAATCCTTTTTCAGTTTTTTGATAACGGTAATTCAATCCTCCCTCTTTCCTCTAGTCTTTGGCTTTGCAAGCTCCATTATCTTAATTGGTGCTCTTTTTACAACTCTCAGTCTATTCAGAGTTCCTGAGACAGAACTTTCTTTCAAGGATAGTTTGGCATTGTTTGATAACCGTTTCTTTACTCAAACTTTCCTGACTCTTCTACTGAAACGTTTCTACCTCTTTTTATGGAGCCTACCTAATCTACTTGGAGTTTACTATCTTTTTTACAGCAATCTAATGGCTCGAAAATTTGTGGAACTTCATCCTGAATTTCCATCTGTCGATCTTACGAATCCAGATATTGAACAGTTCTTACTCACTTTTGCACTTTACTTCTTTGGCAGTGTCTTTCTGATCGTTATAGGAACTGCTATTTATCTTCCCCAATATTATGCATACTCCCAAGTAGAATTACTACTTTGCGACACTCTAGCAATAGGGATTGCAAAACCAAGTCGTACACTTCAAACCAGCCGCTTCCTTATGAAAGGTTACAAGTTCCAACGCTTTGTCCTTGATTTACAGCTCTTACCATGGTATTTCCTCATCTGGATTAGCTTTGGCATTGCAAGTATTTCTATATACCCCTATATTTATAGCAATCAAATTTTCTTCTATCAAAGATTACTCGAAATCAAGCGAAGAAAAGTTTAATATCAGTTATTAAAAACCAGCATCTTCATAGAAAGTGCTGGTTGTTTTTATTTAAATAGTCACTTGATCTCTATCTTTAACCATGTAATGTTTCAGCGGAGTTAGGCTTGCTAACCAATATAGGAAACCTCCAAAAATCGCCGTAAAGCCACTACCTGTTGTAATTAAGAAGATCGAACTTTGAATGTGTTTAGTTAGAGGATTATATACAAAGAGTACCGCAACTAACAGAGATACGAATACACAAGACAAACCTACTAAATTAAATCCCTTAGTAAAATCATAAGCCCGATGTCCATCTAAGAAATAAGCTGAGCGCAAGTCGAGTTTGCGTTTTCTGAGCAAGAAATAATCAACAACAATCATTCCAATAATAGGACCTTGGATATAAGCTGCAAGTGAGATAAAAGAACCAAAGTATTCTTCTACACCACCCCAAATTGTTAACGCACTGACATAAACCATAGCAATCCAAACCATTAACTTGTAGCTTACCTTAGGCATCCCACTCTTAACAATCATACAGTTCACATAGGATCCTGTCCCTTGAGTCCCAATATTGGCAAAGGCTACTAGCAATAAACTCAGAAGAGCAAAGGTCGGAGTACTCAAGGTTGAAAGCATCGCAGTTGGATCACTCTCGTAAACTCCTGTTCTTACAAACATAGCTAGTGCCATAACACCACCGGTCGCAGCAAAGAATGGTGCTACTACGCCATAAGATAAAGCAGTAGCCCAATACCCACTACGTTCTGATTTTGCTAAACGTGGTAAAATTAATGCTTGCGTCGACCAAGAAAAGGCAGTAGCTACATTCCCCTCTCCTGAAATCATAAATCGCTCTAGTGGGCTTAAATCGCCTTGTACTGCTGGTTGAACATTCATGATGTCAGTAATTGGAACTGCTACAAAACAAATTCCAACGATAATCAATCCAACAAGCAACAAAGCAATTACCATAAACCGATTAATACCTTTTATAACCTCTGGTCCGCCAAGGGCAATCAAGGTGCCCAAGAAGACACAAAGCGTCCCAAGGATTGGTGCCCAAATCCCCTTCTCTAGTCCAAGGCCAAAATTATTAGCTAGATGAATCATAGAACTGGCAAACAGATTTGCAGTAACTGCATACCAACCAAAATTAGCTAAACTAATTGTGGTTGATAAGAGGGCTACTCCACGTTTCCCTAAAACCGCTCGGAGCCAAATCCACAAATCAATTCCGTATTTGACTGCAAATAAAACAGGAAGACATTCAATAAAGACCCAAATAATATTAAAGCTAAAAATATTGATTAACATCTGGCTGAAGGTCAAATATTGAGCAACATAAGCTCCTTGTGTGTAACACCAAGTTGCAATCGCAAAACCACTGGTTGATAAGAATAAATCCCAGAAGGAATATTGACGATCCTTATTGGTCATCGGTACAATCCCTGTTATGGTTTCTTGTTGAATAAAGTCATTCATTTTCGACATTATTGGATTCCTCCTGTCATGGCTAGGATAATCAAAAGCAGGTTAATGATAACTGCAAGGGCTACAAGGATAAAGTCCTTTCTCAAGAACGGCTTCGGAAACTCATACTCTGGAGACTCCATCTCTTCTAGTCTATGCTTGGTTTCTTCTGCAACTAATTGTTCAATTTCAGATACAGGTTTCATTTTATTTTTCTCCTAGATATAACTCCAATGAAAGTTGTCCGTATTGTCTGGTAAATCGATACCAAGTATACAGAAATTCTCCCACAGGTTTTCCAACACTCTCTTGGAATAAGGCCCACAAAAACCAATAATAAGATGTCACTGCCACATAGGCTAAATAGTGACGTTTTGTTTTTGTATCTGGAACTTCTTGCAAGTAAATCTCAAGTACTTTCTCAGCTTGTTCAACAGTATAATTCGAACAACCAATAAAAGTACCTAAATCCCCTGCAGGGTCTCCCATACCAGAATACTCCCAATCAATCAAACTCATCTCCTCTTGTTCGCTCAGAAGAAAGTTAGGGCTATAGGAATCTCCATGGCATAAAACTCTTTCAGTATCATCCTGTTTTAAAAATTCTCGAATAGTTGAAATGTTTTTATCAAGTTCATCAAGTCCATCAAACTCAAAACGATTGCTAGCCTTCAATTTTTCTCTAAAATCATCAATTCCAACAAATAAATCAAAATTATGAGTTGTTTTTTCTCCAGATTGGTGTAGTTTTCTCAAGAGTTCCATGGCTTTTTCAACATGGTCCCAATTATCATAATCAAGTGGTCTAGCGTTAGGAATAAATTCTGAAATCTTCCACCCTTCGTTTTTATCCATCGCAACAAATGTTCTGTCTATTTGCAGTTTTGCTGCAATTTCCATAGAAGCCGCTTCGCTTGATCTGTTGATGTATTTTTCAGTTCCTCTTCCAGGATGACGATAAACATATTTTTTACCAAGACAATCAAAGCTAAAGGATGTATTGGTCAAACCATCTTTGAGTGGTTTTATATGAACAATATCCGAAGCATCACAATTCAAAGTTTTGCAGATGTTATCAATGATTTCAGAATTAGAATTCATCAAATAACGAGCATCAAATTGACGCAACTCGTCTAAGGAATCAAATTCTTTAACAATATCTGCTGAATAATGACGAGCTTCCAGATGCAATTCATGAACATTACGGGTATAGTAATCTTCCCAGAGTTGTTCTTTGTAGGGCTCGTGTTTAAATTCTTTCTCTAAAATCTCAACGAATTTTTCACTAAAGGCACGATCAAAATACACATGCCCCACCATAGCCCAAGTGTTTTTACCGCCAATTTGTATATCAACAATCATATTGTTGGAGTCTTCAGTAGCACAATATTCGTCTGTCTCGCCTTCCACAAATATTGTTGAATAGTAGCCTCTATAAATATATTTCTCAAATGGATTTTCGACAAAATAATTATCTGACGAACAAATATAGGTATTTGACAGCTGATCTCTGACGAGCATTAATGAAGAACAGTTATTGTATTTATAATAGTCATTATTTACAACGATTTTTACACCATATTTTTCAGCAAGGTAAAACATTTTTTCTTGTAAATAACCAACAATAACTGTAATATCTTCTATACCTGCTTCCTGTAGTTGTTCAATTTCTCTTTCGATCAGGCGTTCACCTTTGACTTTTAACAATCCTTTTGGTAATTCGTAAGACAAAGGAGCAAATCGACTACTCATTCCTGCAGCCATAATCACTGCATTTTGTACTCGATAAGGCTCTAAAGCTTCTTTTCCTAACTCAGATAGGTGACCTTCTTGATCAATCCAATTAGCTTCTTTCATTTCTTTAAGTAGGGAATTAATTGTTCCTAAAGAAACTTCCAATTGTTCCGCTAACTGTCTTTGTGTAAACTCCTCCTGTGGATGCTCTTGCAAAAAAGATAATAGTTTGAATTGTTTTTCTGAAATCATATTGACAACCTCTTTTGTTCAGTTATTTGTTAAAAACTATTGTAATATGAACACGCTCCATTGTCAAGTGATACTAAAATAAAAATAAAAATAAAAATAAAAATAGTAAATATAAACCAACTTATTATTCATATCTATCAGACATTAAAAACCAGCACCTTCATAGAAAATGCTGGATGTTTTTATTTTAATAAGAGGATACTCAAAAGAGTTAAGATTGCTGGGCCACCTTGCTTTAGAATGATTTTTTTATCTGCTGTTAAAGCACCATAAGTCGCTGCTCCTATGACAAATAAAACAAAGATTATTACGATTTCTAAGCTATGTGAGAAATAAATCCCATAGATAAGAAATACCCCTATCAAGGCATTATAAATCCCTTGGTTTTTAAACAGTGAGGTAACAGATGGTCGAGTCAACTCTTCCTTTTCCATATTAAAGACTCGGCTGGTTGCGTCTGATTAGGTTGCGATACTCTCCAAATAAAAGATATAAAAATGTTCGAGGGCAACAATAGTTGCTAAAACAGTAATAATGAGTGACATTGATTTCTCCTTAAAATTCTATTTTTTCTAGACCTGACACTAGTTTGGTCAGTAGAGTTATCAGCTCTTTCTGCTCACCAGTCGATAAGATGTTTTCCATCTGTTCCTTAACTTTCAAGTAATATTTAGGTGGATTGATCAAGAGTTGATTCTTAGCCTCTTGGGTTAATTCAACTAGGACTTCCCGCTGATTGACTGGATTACGCTTACGACTGACATAGCCCTCTGACTCTAATACCTTAAAATGTCGGGTCAAAGCTGCCTGGTCAATCTGTAACTTCTCTTGAACGGCAGTTTGGTTACACGGTGACTTTTGCAATAAAAACTGGAGAATTTGATAGCGGGTCAAACTAATTCCCAATTGTTTCTCAAAAAGTTGAGTAATGGTCTGATCTACTAAATGGAGCTGGTACAGTAATTCATTGATTTCTGACATTTCTATTCCTTTGTTAACATTTGATTTGTCAACTATTGACTTATCAAATATAATACAAACAGATTAAATACGCAACTATTTTGCTCAATCCGCTAAATTTATCTGCTAGCCTCAATCCCAGACAACTAGATTTCCAAATTTTATGTCTGGAGTTTATATTTGCTACCTAGGAATTTGAAAATAAAAAAGAAGTGGAAACTGAATCAGTTCCCAACTTCTCATTCATTATTAGTTCATAGATACGTGAACGTGGTCATAGTGGTTTTCTGTTACGCTACCACGATCTGGCATTGGATTCCAAGTGTAGGCTGGTCCGTATTTGCTTGGGAATGGTGCGTAGAAACGCTGTTTCCAAATAACATAACTGATTCCACGGCTAGCCATATTCTGAATAGCATACTCAGCAACCTGGTCGCCAAGAGCTGAGCTAACTGGGACCATGAAGTCAATCGCTAGACCTTTTCCGTGGTCACCAGGATCTCCTGGACGGTAACCGCTAAATGATGTGATACCGTATAACTTGGCAACTTCCTCTTTAAAGGCAGCTGTTTGTGGTTGTAGACCTGCATTTTCAGATTTTGTAGCTGCAATAGTTGCATAATCAGGCGCCGCCGGTGCTGCATAAGTTGGTGATGAAGCTTGGCTTGGTTCTGCCTGATAAGTTGTTTTTACTGGTTCAGCTTCTGTTGTTGCTGGCTCAGCTACAGTAGTTGTTTTCGCTACTGGTTCTTCCGCAACAGTCGTTGTTTCAGTTACCGGTTGAACTGTTGTTTCTTCCACAACTGGTGTTTCAGTTACTGGAGCAGCTTCTGTCGTTGCTACAGGAACTGTTTCTTCTACTGGAGCAACTTCAGCTGCTACAGCTGGAGTCACTTCAGCTTCAGCTTCTACATCAGCTTGTGGTGTTGCTTCAACTACAGTTTCTGTTTCTGCCACTGGTTTAGTCAAATCTTCAACTTGTACAGTTTGGTCATCTACGACTACTTGGTTAGTTTTCAAATCTGCTGTTGCACTTGCTACATCAGAACCTACTTCTTCTGGTGTATATACCTCAACCCCTGTTACTTCTTCTTGTTCATTGACAATCGTAGTCAGTACAGTGTCTGGGAAAATCAAGTCAATATTCGTAATTTTGTTTAAGTTTGCAAGGACATTTAAGTCTACTCCCAAAGCTTCTGCAATCGTGCTTAAGGTGTCTCCATACTTAATTGTATAACTTGTTTTATTTTCGCTTTTAGCAACATCGTTTTGAATTTGCTCAACTGCACGTGGTGACCATACAACTTCTTCTGCTTGAGCCGCCAAGGCAGGGGCAAGTGATAGAGCTACCGTTGATGCCAAAATAATTCGTTTCTTCATACTATTCAAACTCCTTTTTCAATGTAGTACATGTCTATCATAACATAAAGAAAAGAGAAAAAAAGCCCTTTTGAGGCTATTTAACAAAACTGTTTAGACTCTGTAACAAACCACATTAATTGAAATAGTTTGTTAGATTTTTGTCATAAAGCTGACATATTGCTCCAGACATCATTGATTACTCAAGAGAGTGATAATATCCTCTAATGCTCTTATTTGTTGGTTTCCTTCTTTATTACAACTTAAAAAATTCAGACTCTTTATTGCACTATTTAGTGCAAATTCTATATCCAAAAGGCGATCTCCTATGTAATAGGTGCGCTCTGGTTTTAAATGGTATTTGCTGATAAGGTAGCTCGCTGCTTCTGGATTTGGTTTACGAGCAAAACCGCTCTGGCTTGTCAAAATTTCTGTGAAATAAACATCCAAGCCCAAATCTCGTAAAATAGTCAAGGCATTATCGCCTTTGTGGGTGTAAACAAATTGCTGAATTCCTTTCTGATTTGCCCAGGCTAAAACCTCACGGGCCCCCGGCATCAAGATAACCTGGGCATTCTTTTCAGCCAAGCTCTGAGCACGGACTTGATTGAGCTTATCAACATCCAAGCCTCTTTCCTCTGCCACTTGCATTAATAAATCCTGGACAGAGTATTTCAAGATAAAAGCTCGAACTTTTTCCTTGTCAAAAGGAATGGAAAACTGTGCATAGGTCTCCTCAATTCCTGACAAAATAGCTTCATAGGAGTCCAATAAGGTCCCGTCTAAATCCCAAATAAAAGCCGTTTCTTGCATTTCTTATCCTTTCAATGTCATATAAGATTTATAACGAAAGCGTAGGAAAATCCAACGGAAACCATTATCCAAAATCGTTCCTGCCCAGATACCAGGCAATCCCCAACCAAGAACAATTCCCATCAGGTAACCAGTCCCAATACGGATGCACCACATTCCAATACTTGTCGCATAAAAGGGAAGTCGGGCATTTCCCAAACCTTGCCAGACAGCTGTATAAATGACAGCTCCTGTTGTCATAGGAGTTCCTAATAGAGAGAAAAATGTCACCAAAACACTGGCTTTGATAGCCACAGAATCGCTAGTATAGAGATGACTTAGTGGCGCTCCCAGAGCATAGATACTAAACGTTAAGGGCAACATAAGAAAGAAAGACAACCAAAAAGTTTGCTTACTTAGCTTGTCCACCCTTGCCCAATCATTCTCTCCAACTGCTCGAGCTACCTGCATAACTGTTGCCGTGGCAACACCAAAGGCAGGCATGTAGTTGAACTGTGTCAAAACCTCACCAATAGCATTCCCCGCGACGGCCTCAGTTCCAAAGGAAACAACCAAGGCAATAATGACGACATCACCAGCCCTCATCATGAGACGTTCTCCAGCAGCAGGTAAAACCAAGGTCAATAAGTCTTTATCCAGTCCCAAACTTGGCCTTGCATATGGAAGTTTTAATTGTGACCACAAAATTACAACCCCTACCAAACGAGACAAAATAGTCCCCCAAGCTACACCAGCTATTCCCATATCAAGGATAAAAATAGCGACACTTGAAAAAAGGATATTTAAAGCATTGGATAAAAAACTAACATAAAGCGGAAGTCGAGGATTGTGGGTAGCGCGAATCAAAGCCCCAAAACTAGTCATAAAGCCCAAGAGAACAATTGAACCACCCACCAATGATAGGTAAAGTCCACCGCTCTCAGCAACAACCGCTTCTGTGCCTAAAAGACCTATCATCTCTTGACCTGCAAAGATGGATAAGACTCCTAAAACCAAGCTCAGTAGTAAGGTAATCTTAAGTGCTTCTGTTACGTGATAGGCTAGCCTAGACTGGTCCTTCTGTCCCAAACTTTTGGAAATGACACTGGAAATGGCTGCTCCCAAGGCAATAAAAATAGCCTGATAAATGGTGATAATGTTTCCAGCTACAGACACACCCGAAATGGCGATCAAACCAAGGTTAGCTACCAGATAACTGTCCACCATTCCCATAAGCATCTGCAAGAAATTTTCACCCATGGCTGGCAGAGCAATGTTGAGAATATCCTTATTTTTCTTAAACAATCCTTCCTCCTGATGAAAAGAAACTCAGTTAGTTTCCCAACCGAGTTTACTTCCTCTCTTTTAAAGTCCTAGATAAGTTTCTACTGCCGTCTGCATATCTGCTGCTGCAACCGTTGTCTTGTGCCGAACTGGAGCTGTTTCAAGGCCATCCACTGCTGGTGGCAAGGCAACACCTGAAATCTCATGCAACTGAGCCAAGGCTTCAAAGTCGCTCAATCCTGATTTCCCTGTTACAGCTTCTACTGCAACTACTGGGAATTTGTATGGACTAGCTGTTGAAGCAATCACGGTCTTAGTCACATCACCAGTCGCTGCTTGATATTTTTTATATACGGCTGAGGCAACTGCTGTATGAGGGTCCTCAATATACGAATCTGACTCGTAGACACGCTTAATTTCTGCGGCTGTTTCTGCTTCAGTCGCATACTCAGCTGCAAAAAGATCCAAAATCTCTGTATCAAAATCAGTCAATTCATATTGCCCTTGGGTATTCAAAGCAGTCATCAGTTCAGCTGTCTTAACCGCATCATTTCCCAAAAGATGGAAAATCAAGCGCTCCAAGTTTGAAGAGACTAAGATATCCATGGATGGACTAGTAGTTACCTTAAACTCACGCTTCTTGTCATAGACACAAGTTTTAAAGAAGTCTGTCAAGACATTGTTGTCATTTGAAGCACAGATGAGCTTGCCGACTGGTAGGCCGATTTGTTTAGCGTAAAAGGCAGCCAAAATATTACCAAAGTTTCCTGTCGGTACAGTGAAGTTAAGCTTGTCCCCAGCCTTAATCTCACCAGTTTTAACAAGCTGAGCGTAGGCATAAACATAATAGACAATTTGTGGAACCAAACGGCCGATATTCATAGAGTTAGCTGATGAGAACTGGAGCTTGTTGGCTGCCAATTTTTCACGAAGGGCTACATCATTGAACATGTGTTTCACATTGGTTTGGGCATCGTCAAAGTTTCCATCAATAGCGATCACATGGGTATTGTCCCCAGTTTGAGTGGTCATTTGCAACTCTTGCACCTTGCTGACACCATCTTTTGGATAAAAGACGATAATTTCAGTTCCAGGAACATCCGCAAATCCTGCCATGGCAGCTTTCCCAGTGTCCCCAGATGTTGCTGTCAAGATGACAATCTTGTTTTCCAAGCCGTGTTTCTTAGCAGCTGTCGTCATAAAGTATGGCAAGATAGACAAGGCCATATCTTTAAAGGCAATGGTTGAACCGTGGAAAAGTTCCAAGTTGTATTGGCCATCTAGTTTGACAAGAGGAGCAATAGCTGGTGTATCAAACTTGCTGTCATAGGCATTGGTGATACAGTAGTCCAACTCTTCTGCTGTAAAGTCATCCAAGAAGGCTGACAAGACAAGTTTAGCCACTTCTTGGTAAG
>ERZ772935.561-NODE-561-length-14887-cov-4.393676_pt1 | contig 14887 bp, 17 predicted proteins | sample MGYA00511683_ERZ772935 | MGnify/ENA primary metagenome ERZ772935 (study PRJEB29015, sample SAMEA2738086) | human oral metagenome | biome: human oral; feature: human-associated habitat; material: saliva | place: China | collected 2228 ...
AGCAAAAGCAAAAGGTTATACTTATGTTTTAGATGCTAACTCTGTAGTATTTGCAGTAGATGGTAAAGATATTACTGAAGAAGTATTAAAATCTATTCCAGCAACTGAAAAAGCAGCTCCAGCAAAAACTGAAGAGAAAAAATAATAGGTTCTCATAATGCAAAAATCCTATTCTTTACAGGAATTAGCAACAAAAGTCGGCGGTACCCTTCGCGGTAACGCCGACGTTGTCGTTAATAATATTGCCGCATTATCAAAAGCAGAACCTAACCAGCTTACCTTCATTTCTAATGCAAAATTCCGTCCTTTATTAGCGGAATCTAAAGCAGGTATTCTTGTGGTGTCTGAAGCGGATGTGGAATTTTGCTCACCTGAAAGTAATTTACTTATCGTTAAAGATCCTTATGTTGCTTATGCAGTATTAGCTCAATATATGGACACTACCCCGAAAGCGGCTCAAAATATCCACCCAAGTGCGGTTATTTCTGAAAAAGCTTCAATTGGTGAAAATGTATCAATTGGTGCAAATGCCGTTATTGAAGAAGGTGTTGTATTAGGCGATAACGTGATTATTGGCGCCGGTTGTTTTGTAGGTAAATTCACCAAAATTGGTGTAGGTACACAGCTTTGGGCAAATGTAAGCGTTTACCATGAAGTAGAAATTGGACAAAATTGCTTAATTCAATCAGGAGCAGTCATCGGTAGTGATGGTTTTGGTTATGCGAATGATCGAGGTCGCTGGGTGAAAATTCCACAGGTAGGTCAAGTGATTATTGGTAATAATGTCGAAATCGGTGCTTGCACTTGTATTGACCGTGGTGCCTTAGATGCGACAGTCATTGAAGATAACGTCATTATTGATAACCTTTGTCAAATTGCGCATAACGTTCATATCGGCACGGGTACAGCAGTAGCTGGTGGTGTGATTATGGCGGGTAGCTTAAAAGTGGGACGTTATTGTTTAATTGGCGGAGCAAGTGTGATTAATGGTCACATGGAAATCTGCGATAAAGTAACCGTGACAGGCATGGGCATGGTGATGCGCCCAATTACTGAGCCAGGCGTATACTCATCGGGTATACCATTACAAACCAATAAAGAGTGGCGAAAAACAGCTGCGCTTACCTTGGGAATTGATGGTATGAATAAACGATTGAAAGCCCTAGAGAAAAAACTTGGCTAAGATTTTAAAACGTACCTTTGGGTGCGTTTTATTTTTATACAGAAATATCGTATAATCTCAATGTTTTATTATTATTTATTTTAAAGGTATTAGACGTGTCAGAGAATCAAGTAAGTAAAGTGATTGAAGCAAAAGAAATTATGACCTTATTGCCACATCGTTATCCATTTTTATTAGTGGATCGCGTGTTGGACTACAAAGAAGGTGAGTGGTTAAAAGCAATTAAAAATATCAGTGTAAACGAACCTTGCTTTACTGGTCATTTCCCGAGTGAGCCGATTTTACCTGGTGTGTTAATTCTTGAAGCTTTGGCACAAGCAATGGGATTACTTGCATTTAAAACCCATGAATTAAAAGGTGGCGAATTATTCTATTTCGCCGGTATTGATGAAGCGCGTTTCAAACGCCCAGTATTACCTGGAGATCAAATGGAATTGAACGTTCAAGTGATTAAAGAACGTCGTGGTATTACAGCATTCACGGGTATTGCAACCGTAAACGGTGAAGTAGCTTGTGAAGCCAAATTAATGTGTGCTCGTCGATAATTAAAGAAAATTAAGGGGTAAGTATGATCCACCCAAGTGCAAAAATTCACCCGACCGCGCTTGTTGCTGATGGCGCAGTTATTGGCGAAGACGTTGTTATCGGTCCTTTTTGTATTATTGAAGGAAGTGTTGAGATTAAAGCACGTACTGTTTTAAATTCTCACATTGTTGTGAAAGGTGACACCGTGATTGGTGAAGATAACCAGATTTATCAATTCGCTAGCATTGGTGAAGTCAACCAAGATTTAAAATATAAGGGCGAAGCAACAAAAACCATTATTGGTAATGGAAACCGTATTCGTGAGCATGTGACAATTCATCGTGGCACTATCCAAGGTGGTGGTGTCACCCGTATTGGTAATAACAATTTACTCATGGTAAACGTACATGTTGCGCATGATTGCCAAATCAAGAATAACTGTATCTTAGCAAATAACGCAACACTTGCTGGCCATGTTGAATTAGATGATTTTGTGATTGTTGGTGGAATGTCTGCGATTCACCAATTTGTGATTGTAGGGGCACACGTTATGCTAGGTGGTGGTTCTATGGTTAGCCAAGATGTGCCACCTTATGTGATGGCTCAAGGTAACCATGCACAACCTTTTGGTGTTAACCTTGAAGGATTAAAACGTCGTGGTTTTGATAAACCAACTATGCACGCGATTCGTAACGTCTATAAAATGATTTACCGCAGTGGTAAAACCCTTGAAGAAGTATTGCCTGAAATTGAACAAATTGCACAAACTGAATCTGCAATTAGTTTCTTTGTGGAGTTCTTCAAACGTTCTACTCGTGGCATTATTCGTTAATTAATGTTTCTTTTCTCATTAAGAGAAAGTGATGAATAACAAAGAGACCGCACTATGATTTGTTCAAAGTGCGGTCGTTTTTTAGGATAAATTTAATGATTAAAGAAAATCCGACTATTGCGATCATTGCCGGCGAAGTCTCTGGCGATATTCTTGGCGCAGGTCTCATTCAGGCGCTTAAACGCCACTATCCGCAAGCTAAATTTATTGGGATTGGCGGGGAGAGAATGATTGCTCAAGGTTTTGAAAGCTTTTTTGATATGGAAGAGCTCTCTGTCATGGGGCTAGTAGAAGTTCTCAAACATTTGCCTCGATTGCTAAAAATTCGTCGCAGTATCATCGAACAACTTTCTGATATTAAACCGGATGTATTTATCGGTATTGATGCACCGGATTTTAATCTTACCGTTGAACTGAAATTAAAAGAAAAAGGGATTAAAACCATTCATTATGTGAGTCCATCTGTATGGGCTTGGCGTCAAAATCGTATTTATAAAATTGCTAAAGCAACCCACAAAGTGTTAGCCTTTCTTCCTTTTGAAAAAGCCTTTTATGATCGTTTTAATGTGCCTTGTCGTTTTATTGGCCATACCATGGCAGATGCGATTCCATTAAAACCAAATAGAACGGAAGCTTGCCAAACCTTAGGTATTGATGAAAAAGGACGTTATCTTGCCATTTTAGTGGGGAGCCGTGGTAGCGAAGTTGGGTTTCTGACAGAGCCATTTCTAAAAACTGCGTTGTTATTAAAAGAAAGATATCCAGACTTGCAGTTTTTAGTTCCTTTGGTGAATGAAAAACGTCGCCAACAATTTGAGGAAATAAAGGCTCAGATTGCACCCGATCTCGATATGCATTTAATTGATGGCAAAGCACGCCAAGTGATGATTGCCGCCGAAGCGACTTTACTTGCTTCGGGTACCGCAGCGCTTGAGGCGATGTTGTGTAAATCGCCAATGGTGGTGGGCTATCGAATGAAACCGTTCACTTATTTCTTGGCAAAACGATTAGTCAAAACAAAATATATTTCATTACCTAATTTATTAGCGGATGAAATGCTTGTACCAGAAATGATTCAAGAAGATTGCGAACCGCAAAAATTAGCAGAACAACTTTCTCAGTATTTGGGCGATGACGAAAGTGCGGTCAAATCTCGTAGTGTTTTAATTCAACGTTTTACAGAATTGCATAAATTAATTCAATGTGATGCGGACAGCCAAGCCGCACAAGCTGTAATTGATTTATTGGAGCAAAAACATGACTGATTTTGTTTATCCTGAAGGTTATCAATTATTTGCCGGAGTGGATGAAGTTGGCCGAGGCCCTTTAGTGGGGGCAGTTGTAACGGCAGCGGTAATTTTAGATCCTAATAATCCAATTACTGGGTTGGCAGATTCTAAAAAGCTCAGCGAGAAAAAACGTCTTGCACTAGCAGCAGAAATTAAAGAGAAAGCCTTAGCTTGGGCAATGGGACGAGCAGAGCCAGCTGAGATCGATGAACTAAATATTCTGCATGCCTCTATGCTAGCGATGGAGCGAGCAGTAAAAGCCTTAAAAATTCAACCGCACTTTGTGTTGGTGGATGGCAATCGTATTCCGCCTAACCTTGATTTACCAGCTCAAGCGGTAGTGAAAGGGGATTCACTTGTGGCTGAAATTAGCGCAGCCTCTATTTTGGCAAAAGTTGCGCGCGATCAGGAAATGGAAGCATTAGATAAAAAACATCCTGAATATGCTTTTGCTCAACATAAAGGGTATCCGACCAAATTACACTTAGAAAAGTTAGCGGAACTGGGTCCTTTACCGGAGTATCGTCGAAGTTTTTCACCAGTGAAGAAGGCGCTAGGTATAAAAGAGTAGTGACCTTGAAAGATTTTAAGATTGAAGGATAGAGTATGAATACCATTTTTGAGCATGCACTTTGGGTGAGTCCATTGTTTTGGACATTAATACTGCTTGCTGCGGCCATTATTTTATTTGTGCATAATAAAATTCGTATGGATGTGGTGGCATTATTGGTGATGCTCTCTTTTTATCTAAGCGGTATTCTTAGTATTCAAGAGATCTTAGTTGGTTTTAGTGATCCTAATATTATTCTCATTGCTTTGCTTTTAGTGATTGGCGATTGGCGTCTCATTCAAGCAATACGTGATCGTCGAAAAGATTTTCTTGTATTAAATTATCCGAAAGAAACGGCATGCGCCGTGCCAGCTCAACGTCAAGCTCCACTAGCCTTATTATCCATTTTAACCATGATGGTATTAATGGTTTCAGGCATCGTGCCGAATGTTGTGGCAGCCTTAATCGGTTGTTTAATGTTGGCTTATTTCCGTTGTGTAGATGCTAAAAGTGCTTATGATTCCATTCAATGGCCTAGCCTTATTCTAATTATCGGAATGATGCCATTTTCGACCGCACTTCAAAAAAAACGGTGGGGTAGAGTTTGCGGTGAAATGGCTGACTCAAATCATTGATGGAAGGGGAATGTATCCTGTACTATTTGCGATGGTTGTCGCGATTGCAGCTTCAACTGCATTTATGACCCCAGTCTATTCTCCTATGAATACCATGGTGGTGGGGCCAGGGGGCTATAAATTTGCTGACTTTATTAAAATCGGGGTGCCTTTCACTTTAATTGTTATGTTGGTAAGTGTTTTTATTGTGCCAATATTATTTCCATTTTAAATAAAAAAGAGCGGTCAAATTGACCGCTCTTTTTATCTCTCAGCGAGATTATTTATTTAATTTCGCTTTGTAAGTTGGGTTCATTAAGTTTTCTACAGAAAGGATATCATCCAATTGTTCTGCGGTTAATAAACCTTTTTCTAATACGACTTCACGTACGCCTTTACCGGTTTGAGCACAGATTTTACCCACTAAATCGCCATTATGGTGACCGATAAATGGATTTAAGTAAGTCACGATACCGATTGAGTTAAATACGTAGTTTTCACAAATTTCTTTGTTTACAGTAATACCGTCTACACATTTATCGCGTAAGTTCACGCAAGCATTGGTTAAGATGTCGATAGATTCAAACATTGCTTGACCAATTACAGGTTCCATTACGTTTAATTGTAATTGACCCGCTTCAGATGCGAAAGTGACGGTAGTGTCGTTACCAATTACTTTAAAGCAAACTTGGTTTACCACTTCTGGAATAACAGGATTTACTTTTCCTGGCATGATAGAGGATCCTGGTTGACGGGCAGGCAATTTTAATTCACCAATGCCACAGCGAGGTCCAGATGCCATTAAGCGGAAATCATTTGCCATCTTAATCAACACAAGTGCAGTTACCTTCAAACCGCTAGAGATATCAGCAAATACATCTGTATTGTTTGTGGCATCGATTAAGTTCTCCGCAGTGTAGAACGGTTCGCCTACTACTTCACTAAGTTCATAAGCTACATCATGAATATAATTAGGTTCAGCATTAAGGCCTGTACCAACTGCAGTGGCCCCCATGTTGATTACATGTGCACCTTCAACGGCAGATTTAATACGTTTAATACCACGGCGAATACCAGATGCATAAGCACCCATTTCTTGGCCCAATGTAATTGGCACCGCATCTTGTAAGTGAGTACGACCCATTTTCAAGATTTCGCTGTATTCTTCAGCCTTTTTCTCGAGCTCATCAACGAGGCGTTGCAATGCGTCAAGTAAAGGTTTGGATTTAATAATAGCACATACTTTAATTGCTGTAGGGAACGCATCGTTTGTGGATTGCGCCATGTTACAGTGGTTGTTAGGGCTTACGATATCGTAGCTACCTTTTGGATGACCTAAAATTTCACAAGCGCGGTTAGCCAATACTTCGTTCATGTTCATATTTACAGAAGTGCCTGCACCACCTTGGATTGGGTCAACTGGGAATTGATCAGCAAATTTACCTTCAATTACTTCGTCTGCAGCTTGTACGATAGCTTTACCTATAGATACATTTAAGCGACCAGTTTTCATATTCGCTAATGCAGATGCTTTTTTAACCATCGCCAATGCTTTGATAAAGTCTTGGTCCAAATGTTTTCCTGTAATATGGAAGTTTTCTAATGCACGAATTGTTTGTACACCGTAATATAATTCATCAGCTACTTCTAATTCACCTAGGAAATCATGTTCTTTTCTCATAATAAATCCTCTTTCTACCATTTTTATACAAAATAGTATTTCAATGAAACGGTTTTATCTTACGCGCTCATTATAGCATGTATTTTGTATACATAAAAGTCATTTCATGTATTCTGTACAAACAATATTCTATACAATATATTATTTCACAAATTATTTTGTTCATAAATAATTCTATTCATAAATAATTCTTTTTGTAACTGTTTCTGTATTGTAAAAGATCTATCTTTAACTTTCATCGGTTTAATTATTACACGCCCTATAGTACAATAATATAAACTATGTAAGTAAGGAGTCACTATGATTAACAATCACATGCTGCGCATAGGTGCGCTTTTTTTATTGACCGTACTGAGTTACGGTTTCTATAACGCCTATCTCCCCATAACAGATCCGGTAGAATCCAACTATGTGTTATCTGCTATTACAATGTTAAAACATCACTCATGGATATCCCCCATGATATATGACCAAGTCTGGTATGATAAACCGCCCCTCACCTATTGGGCACTCATGATCAGTTATAAACTATTCGGTATATCTGACTTTACATCGCGCATACCGAATACACTTATTGCTGGTGGCAGTGTAGCACTTATGTATCATCTTGTATATCGTATTAGAGAATCTAAGCATATAGCTATTATGAGTGCACTGCTTTTATTTAGTGCCTTACAGTTTTGGTACATTTCACACGCAGTCATAACAGACGGCTTTCTCTTCTTCTTTTCACTAGCTATCTTTGGCTATTCTTATCTAGCCTTTGCCAAGAACGACAAATATTCTATGGTAAAAGCTTACGGAGCAGCAGCCTTAGCAGTAGTAACTAAAGGACCGGTCGGTATTGTTCTGCCTGGATTAATACTACTACTATTTATTGCTATACGATGGTTTACCAAAAAAGATAATCATGACTACTCACTAGATAAGGATATTAAATTACTATTTAATCCTTTTGGAATTTCCCTATTTATGATTCTTGCTAGTCCATGGTACATTGCCATGTATTCAATTCACGGTCAAGAGTTCATATCTGGTTTCTTAGGACTGCATAATATGGAACGAGCACTAGTATCAGAACATCCGAAATTTAACGTTTGGTATTATTACTTAATCATTGTTCCTCTTGCACTATTACCTTGGACACCAGCCGTAATTTACAGACTCAAAAGTATAAAATGGAAAAATGATTTTTATCTAATTGGTGCCATCTGGTTTATAATTATTGTATTATTTTATTCATTGGTAGCGACGAAATATATAACCTATACTTTACCAGCCATAATTCCTTGTATCATCTGGGGTGCTGAAGCTATTACTAATAGCTTCAATAATAAGACTAATAGTTTTAAGTATATTGTTACTATTCCATTAGGCATATATACCGTCTTATTTGTAACTGCCAGCATTGCAACACCTGAATTAAATGCAATACCACTAATCATTGCATTACTCACAATAGTATTATTTACACTATTAGCAAAACAGTATAGAAGCAAGAAGTTACCATTATCTATATGTTTAGCTACACCGTTAATCATTTTGTATACGGCTATTACTATAACGGTAACCCCTATTTTATTTGACCAATCAGGCCTTCAATTCAAACCATATATTGAATCAAAAACACAACCAACCTATATATACGGTACATACTATACATCAATTTTGTATTATACCGGAGATACACCAACACAAGTATTTATACATACTACAGATAACCCTCTATGGACAGCAGGCAAAACATTAATGCCAACCATAACAGTGGAGGAATTTGACAGAAGAGTAGCTGCAGAAAAAGGGACTATCATTATTGTACCGAACAAGTATAATAAAGAATTTACTAATTCTCCAACAAATACAATAGCAACAGAAGTTGGTAAAACTGGATCAACTAGAATTTATCAAATTCAGTAACCAATGATTTGATTTACCTATGTCCGTTAATAATATATTGTTATTTTTAGGTAATTATAATTTCTACGTACTATAATGTACATTCATTACGACCTATACCATTCAATAATAAACAAAAAAGGCGTACCCAAGGGTACGCCTTTAATATGGCTAGAATTATTTCAATTCTACAGTTGCGCCAGCTTCTTCCAATTGAGCTTTCAAAGCTTCAGCTGCTTCAGTAGCTACGCCTTCTTTTACAGGTGCAGGAGCGCCGTCAACGATAGCTTTAGCTTCTTTCAAGCCAAGACCAGTTGCTTCACGAACAACTTTGATTACGTTGATTTTGGATGCGCCAGCATCTTTCAAGATTACGTCGAAGGAATCTTTAGCAGCGCCGCCTTCAGCACCACCAGCAGCTGCTACAGCTACAGGAGCTGCTGCAGTTACGCCAAATTCTTCTTCAATTGCTTTTACAAGATCATTAAGTTCAAGAATAGTTGCTTCTTTCAATTCAGCAACGATGTTTTCAATGTTCAATGCCATTTTAGTTTTCCTCCATAAAATAGTTTATTGTATCAGTCTTAAGCGACCAATTGATAATGCGCAGAAATTATTATTCTGCAGCTTCTGCAGGTTGAGCTTCTGCAACAGCTTTGACAGCGTATGCAACGTTGCGAACAGGTGCTTGCAATACGGAAAGCAACATGGAAAGCATACCTTCGCGGTTTGGAAGAGATGCAATTGCTTTAACGCCTGCAGCGTCCATAACTTCGCCTTCAACGATACCAGCTTTAACTGTTACAACTTCTTTCTCAGTAGTTTTAATGAATTGTTCGATTACACGAGCAGGTGCAACAGCATCTTCTTTAGAAGTAGCCAACGCAGTTGGACCTTCTAAATGCTCAGAGAAACCTTCAAGATTCAATTCGTTTGCAGCGATACGAGTCAAAGTATTTTTGATTACTTTGTATTCAACACCTTCAGCCAACATTTTGCGACGAAGATCAGTTGCTTGCGCAACAGTTAAACCAGAGTAACCAATCAATACAGCACCTTTTGCTTCAGAAAGAGTTTCTTTCATTTGAGCAACGATTGCTTTTTTTGATTCAGTGACAGCCATTAGATTACCTCCTTATAGATTTTTTGGTGCTCTATGTACTATCTTAGCGTAAAAAACGACCCCATCGCACGCGATGAGGTCGAACTAGTCCTAGGTTGTTCTAGTGTCAGCCTCAGCGGGCGGATTTTCATCCATTATACATACCAGCCGTCTACAGCTAAGAGACATATGTGATTATTGCTCTTTTGTAACGTTGCTCAATTTGAACACGTTCAAAGGCACACCAGGGCCCATTGTAGCGGACAAGGTTACAGATTTAATGTATTGACCTTTAGCTGCTACAGGTTTAGCCTTGATAATAGTATCAACGATTGTACGGTAGTTGTCAAGTAATTTTTCTTCATCGAAGGACGCTTTACCGATGGAGCAAGAGATAATACCTGCTTTATCAGTACGGTATTCGATTTTACCAGCTTTGATTTCGTTTACTGCACGAGCAACGTCTGGAGTTACTGTACCAACTTTAGGGTTTGGCATCAAGCCTTTAGGACCCAAGATTTTACCAAGACGGCCAACTTGACCCATCATGTCTGGTGTAGCAACTACTACGTCGAAGTCGCTCCAACCACCTTGGATTTTAGCTACTAACTCTTCAGAACCTACGAAATCTGCACCAGCTTCTTCAGCTGCTTTAATATTGTCGCCTTTTGCGAATACAAGAACGCGTTTAGTTTTGCCAGTACCATGAGGCAATACTACTGCACCACGAACTTGTTGATCAGCGTATTTAGGGTCGACATTCAAGTTGAAAGCGATTTCAACTGTTTCATCGAAATTTGCAGTTGCAGTTTTCTTAACCAACTCAATTGCTTCTACTGGTTCGTAGAATTTACCAGCTTCAATAAGTTTTACTGCTTCAGCGTATTTCTTACCTACTTTTGCCATTATAATATCCTCCTTATGTGGTCAAACGGGAATTCCCTCCCACCGATTTGCGCCTTATGCGCAAGTCGTACGCTTATTAGTCAACGATTTCAATGCCCATGCTGCGAGCAGTACCTTCTACCATGCGCATACCTTGTTCTACGGTATTAGCATTCAAGTCAGGCATTTTCAATTCAGCAATTTCACGAACTTTATCGCGACCTACTTTTGCTACTTTATCACGGTTAGGTACACCAGAACCTTTTGGAATACCTGCAGCTTTTTTCAACAATACTGCAGCTGGTGGAGTCTTAGTGATGAAGTCGAAGCTACGATCTTCATATACGTTAATAACTACTGGGATAATTAAGCCAGCTTGTTTAGCAGTACGTTCGTTGAATTCTTTTGTGAAAGCAACGATGTTAACACCTGCTTGACCTAGTGCAGGACCAACTGGTGGTGCTGGAGTAGCTTTAGCGGCTTCAATTTGTAGTTTTACTTGTTTAACTAATTTCTTAGCCATGGGTAATTAAACCTCCTATGCTTATACTGTGGTGGTAACGGATATATATCCTCCCACTGGCAACCAAAATCGATTGCTCTTTTTAGAGTTATATTTATATATTAAAGAGCTTTCTCAATTTGAGAGAACTCTACCTCTACCTCGGTATCTCGGTTGAACATTTCCACATTAAGTTTCAATGTTCCTTTTTCAGGGTTAAGTTCGGTAATAACACCTAGTTTATCTTCAAAGGCCCCGGACGTAATGCGTACCGTTTCACCAACTTCTACATCGATGTTGATGCTTGGTTTCTTATCCAAGCCCTGAGACTTAAGTATATGTTCTACTTCGGAATCAGAAAGTGGAACTGGTTTAGTGGCAGAACCAACGAAACCTGTTACCCCTGGTGTGTTGCGCACAACATACCAAGAGCGGTCGTTAACTTCCATTTCAACCAATACGTACCCAGGAAATATCTTACGTTTTACTACTTTTTTAACCCCATCTTTTTCATCTATTTCGTCTTCAAGAGGTACCAAAATACGGCTAATCACATCTTGTAGGCCCATAGATTGAACTTTAAGTTCAAGAGTGGTTTTAACTTTATTTTCGTAGCCTGAATAGGTATGAATTACATACCACTTCTTATCTGCTTCCATGTAATGGCCCCCTTATCCAACAAAGTGCAACAACGTATTAAAAAGTTGGGCAAAGAGTCCATCAAGCACAGAAATAATCAAAGCGATGAATATGGTCACTAAGAATACTACTATTGTGTAATTGATAAGCTCTTTTTTTGTTGGCCAGACTACTTTTTTTAGTTCAGCTTTCACACCGCGGAAGAATTTTCCAAATCCACCACGCTGCTGCACTGCTGAGTTAGACTTTGCCATTGTTTCACATCCTCAAATCAACAGGTAATGAATGATAAGAATTATTTTGTTTCACGGTGTAATGTATGTTTACCGCAGAATTTGCAATATTTCATCATTTCAATACGATCAGGATTGTTCTTTTTGTTCTTGTTCGTTTGATAGTTACGTTGTTTGCAATCTGTGCAAGCTAAAGTAATGGCATTACGCATCCGGATACACCTCGCTTTATATTTACTAAATCTGTCTCTTGTACTCGAAAACGCTCGACTACATACTAAAAAACTATATCATACGTAGCAAGCGATGTCAAGAAATTAAGCAACTCAAAAAAGCCAGGCACGTATGCCTGACATGGATAGTATAACAGACAATGGCGCCCTTTGTCTACCCAAAGAGCGCCATGTCATATTAGCTTATAGTTAGCTTATATGTCTATATATTATATTTAATATTATATTTACATATTTACTATATTGCTTCGTTTATTACTGTTTCTTTGTGAAAGTTACTTTCACGATTTGCCAGAAGAAGGCCAATGCCCCCAATATCATGATGGTATCGCCAACCATGCGAAGCCAACGCAAATTTTGTAACAATGGTTGTTGCATAAAGTCTTCGCTGCGAGCGAGCCATAAGCCTTGTGTAACACTTGCCCAACTTTGAATCAAGCCAATTGGTAATAGACTGATAAGAACCATTAACGCAAGGCCCCAATTCAATGCCCAGAAACCGAATTTCATCAACTTGTCGTTAAATTCCACTTCAGGTCGAATATAACGAGCGATGAGGAATACAAAGCCTAAACTCAAGAACCCGTATACGCCAAACAACGCCGTATGAGCATGAACAGCTGTCGTATTTAGACCTTGAATGTAGAATAAGGAAACCGGCATATTGATTAGGAAGCCGAAGATACCGGCCCCTACCAAGTTCCAGAAGGATACGGCAATGAAGCAGTATACAGGCCATTTTAGTCGATGCATCCAAGGAGCACTATGAAGACGTGTATAGTTTTCAAAAGCTTCATAACCTAAGAGTACAAGTGGTACTACTTCTAACGCAGAGAAGGATGCGCCTGTTGCCACGATAGTGGATGTAACACCTGTGAAGTATAGATGATGGAATGTACCAGGGATACCACCGATGAGATAAATAGCCCCAGAAGAGATGGCCGCAACTGTACCAGCACGATACGATACAAGCCCTAATGTAACGAAGATAAATGCCATCAATGTAGTGGAGAATACTTCGAAGAAGCCTTCAACCCAAAGATGGATTACCCACCAACGCCAATATTCCATAATCGCCAAATGGCTATGTTCACCATAGAATAACCCTGGACCATAGAAGATACCTACCATGATAACGGAGAATATGAAGGCTGCAATGAGGTTTTTATCCCCTTTTTGCTTGAAGGCACCAATAATGCTACGTATCATGAGTACAAGCCAGAATAAAATACCAATGTATTCAATCCACTGCCAAATACGACCCAACTCGATATATTCGTAACCTTGGTGTCCGAGAAGGAAATTCCACGCTGCTGGAATTTGATGTGCTACGCCTAAATATGTACCAGCGAAGGAACCTACTACAAGAACTACAAGAGCCCAGAATAAGATGTCCACCCCAAGCTTTTGATATTTAGGATCCTTACCACCATTAATGATTGGTGCCAGGAATAGACCAGCACTCAAGAATGCCATAGCAATCCAGAACAAGGATGCTTGAATATGCCATGTACGTGCAATAGAATAAGGGAAATATTGCGCTAATGGAATACCATAGAACGCTTGACCTTCTACAGTATAGTGGGCAATAATCCCACCCATTCCCAATTGGAATAAGAACAATGCTAGGATTGTAAACAAATATTTACCTAATGCACGTTGAGATGGCGTTAACGTGATCTTGCTAATTGGATCTTCTGTTGGTGGAACCAATGCATGGTCATCATCCTTTTTACCAAAGGCCCATAACCATACAACTACACCAATGCCACATAATAAGATAATAACACTCACAACAGACCATGCGATACTTTCAGGTGTAGGATTATGATCCAACAAAGGTTCATGTGGCCAGTTGTTTGTATACGTTGCATCTGTACCAGGACGTTGCGTAGATGCCATCCATGTAGTCCAGAAGAAGAAGCGTGCCATATCAATGCGGTCTTGTAACTCAGGTAGTGTGTTATCCTTCATCGCAAAATGATCACGAGTCAATGTCAAATCAGGATTATCACCGTACAACTCAACAAAATAACGACCAGTTAAATTCATTGCCGTAATTCGTTCTGGAGATAAGACAACAGTTCCATCTTCGCGGACTGCACTACCTAAATACTCTTTTTTCACAACTTCTTTAACAGCTGCTTGTTGTACAGGTCCCAATTGGTCATAAAGAACGCCAAAGGCCTCTTGAGATTTAATATCCAACATCACGGATACTTCTTTATGTAACCAATCTGCTGTCCAGTCAGGCGCTTGATATGCGCCATGACCTAAAACGGTCCCTACCGATTGACCACCTGTAGATTGCCATGCCGATTGACCATGTAAAATATCTTCCTTAGTGAACAAGACCTGTCCATCTTGAGATACATACGCAGTCGGCACTGGCGGTGCTTGATGATACACATCAGTACCTAGATAACCAAGAATAGAAAAACCAATAATAAGAACGGCTACTACGGCTATCCAATACTTTTTGTATTCACCCATCACATTACCTCCTTTTCTATAAAAACACAAAAGGAGAGCCTTTGCTCTCCTTGAGATTATAATAGCACTATTAGTAGAATGATTCTGTATCTTTGGTTACAAATACAATAAACAATATATAAATTAATACAAAAATAGGACCCCAATTGGGGTCCTATTTACTACAAAGATTATGAATTAACCTTCGATTTCAGTTACAACGCCAGCGCCTACTGTATGGCCACCTTCGC
>ERZ772935.563-NODE-563-length-14874-cov-3.531682_pt1 | contig 14874 bp, 16 predicted proteins | sample MGYA00511683_ERZ772935 | MGnify/ENA primary metagenome ERZ772935 (study PRJEB29015, sample SAMEA2738086) | human oral metagenome | biome: human oral; feature: human-associated habitat; material: saliva | place: China | collected 2228 ...
AGAGGACGGGGTGGCTGTTGGAATTAAGGATTCTGCAAGGAAAACAAATGGTGCAGGCTGCTTTTTATTTTTCAGACGGCCTTTATAAACGCTCACTTCAGGCAACCTGCACGCCACAATCTTCAAAAAACTAATCATAATCAGCCGTCTGCTAATATGCAGGCTGCTTTTCATTCCTGCCGCCACGCTCCGCCATTATACGCCCAATGCCGCCGGTTCCGGCCGTCTGAAATGGGTTTACACTTCCAAATCGTCGCTGAGATAGATGCGGCTTGCGTTGTCGTCCGGCATCACGAGGTTCATCAGCAGCGCGGCCAGCCCGCCCATGCAGATGGGGTTTTGGAACAGCTCTTTCAGCGGCAGTTGGCCGAACACTTCGGGTTTGAAGCTCACGCCGAGGCCGAGGCCGATGGAGGTGGCGGCAATCACCATTTCGCGGCGGTTGATGCCGTGGCTCATCAGGATGCGCACACCCGCCACGGTAATCAGGCCGAACATCAATACCATCGCGCCGCCGATAACGGGGCTGGGGATGGTGGTGAAGGCGCGCCCGACGACGGGGAACAGCCCCAAAAGCACCAAAATGGCGGCGATGAATTTGCCGACGTGGCGGGAGGCGACGCCGGTCATTTGAATCACGCCGTTGTTCTGCGCGAAGGTGGTCAGGGGCAGCGAGCCGAGTGCGGTGGCAATCACGGACACCAGCCCATCGGCCAGCACGCCGCCGCGCAAACGCCGTCTGAACGCTTCGCCTTCGTAGTCTTCGCCGGACACCATGGCGGTGGCGGTCAAATCACCCACGGCTTCGAAAATGCTAAGCAGGTACACCAGTCCGGCCACGAAAAACGCCGTCCAGTGGAATTCAAAGCCGTATTTGAACGGCACGGGCAACGTGAATGCAGGCAGGTTTTGCAACACGGAAAAATCGACCATGCCCATCACCAGCGCGGCAATATAGCCCGCCACCATGCCGACGGCGATGCCGCTCATCCGCAGCAGCGGGTTTTTCATGCAGTTGAACACCAGCACCACGAGCAGCACGAACGCCGCCAACCCGATGTTCTGCATCGAGCCGAAAGTGCCGTTGCCCAACGCGGCAAATCCGCCGCCGAATTCGGTAATCGCCACGCTAATCAGGCTCAGGCCGATCATCATCACCACCACGCCGCTGACGGTGGGCGTAATCACTTTTTTCAGATACGGCAGCAGCCAGGCCGAACCGGCCACCAGAAACGCGCCGACAAAGGCCACGCCCAAAAGCGCGGACATCATGGCGTTGGTGTCCATGCCCTGCTCTTTCATGCCGCTGCCCAGCGCAATCATCACGCCGACAAAAGAAAAGTTCACCGACTGGATGGACAGCAGCCCCGAACCGACCGGCCCGAAACGGTTCACCTGCAAATAAGTGCCGACGCCGGAAGCCACCATCGCCATCGACACCAGATAGGCGGTCATTTCAGACGGCAGTTTCAATGCGCCGCCGACAATCAGGGCGGGGGTAATCATGGGGACGAAAATCGCCAGCAGGTGCGTTACCGCGCTGAGCAGCGCATTGGCAAACGGCGGTTTGTCTTCGAGGCGGTAAACCAAATCGGCGGCGGGGGATTTCGGGGCGGACATTCGGATTCCTTACAGTTGGCAGATACGGCAAAGCCGCTGCCGTAAATCCGGTGCGGCTTGCTGTGAAGATTTGTAAAGGCGGCATTATAGGCCGTTTGCCGGCGGCGGGCAATTCTCTGCTGCTGCAAATGAGCCGGCTGTTTTGTTTTTCAGACGGCCTGAAGCGTTGCCGCCGCCATCCATATGTTCGGAGGCCGTCTGAAAACGGCTTACGGCCGATTGCGGCAGGTTTCTGCATCGTCAGTCGGCAACAAGCGGACGGAGCCGCAGTTTCAAACCTTCGTTTTTCACTTTGAACAACAGGTCGATGTTCGGATGTTTGCCCGGATTGGCCTGCGCGTCGGCAACATGTTCGGCAAACCATTCCAAGCCCTGTTCCGCCGCTTCGCCGTCCAATATGCCGCCGAAGCGTTCGGCCAATGCGTTATACAGCTTCAGCGAACCGAGTTTGCCCGGCGCGGCCGGGATATGGTGGAGGACGCCGCCGTTTTCACCGCATACGTCGAGCCCGCTCAGGCGGGAAATGTCGGGCATAACGGCCAGATTGTCTTGAAAAGCCATTTTTGTTTCCTTTGAACAGATATGATTCGGAGGGCGTATGGTAACAAGTAATTGTTGGCGCGCCCTAGCAAAAGTTTACCAAATCAAGCATAATCGCACGGCACGCGTATCCGTGCCGATATGCGTTTCAAAAGAAAATGATCAACTGTTTTAGGAGACACCATGAGTCATATCAAAGTACCGGCGGAAGGCAAAAAAATCATTCCGGGCCAAGCCGTTCCCAACAATCCGATTATCCCCTTCATCGAGGGCGACGGCATCGGCGTGGACATCACGCCCGTCATGATCGACGTGATCGACGCGGCGGTTGCCAAGGCTTATGGTGGCGAGAAAAAAATCCACTGGATGGAAGTGTATGCCGGCGAGAAAGCCACCAAAGTGTACGGCGACAACGTTTGGCTGCCGCAAGAAACCTTGGACACACTGAAAGAGTATTCCGTATCCATCAAAGGCCCGATGACCACGCCCGTGGGCGGCGGCATCCGCTCGCTCAACGTCGCGCTACGCCAAGAACTCGACCTCTACCAATGCGTGCGCCCCGTGCGCTACTTCAACGGCGTGCCTTCGCCGCTGAAAGACCCGAGCAAAACCGACATGGTAATCTTCCGTGAAAACACCGAAGACATTTATGCCGGCATCGAATGGGAAGCCGAAAGCGAAAACTGCAAAAAAGTCATCGACTTCCTGCAAAACGAAATGGGCGTGAAGAAAATCCGCTTCCCCGAAACCTCGGGCATCGGCATCAAACCCGTTTCCAAACAAGGTACGCAACGCCTGGTCCGCGCCGCCATCCGCTACGCCATCGACAACGACAAACCGAGCGTTACCCTGGTGCACAAAGGCAACATCATGAAATTCACCGAGGGCGGCTTCCGCGACTGGGGCTATGAACTGGCGCAAAAAGAATTCGGCGCAGAGCCGATCGACGGCGGCCCGTGGTGCAAATTCAAAAACCCGAAAACCGGCAAAGACATCATCGTTAAAGATGCGATTGCCGACGCCTTCCTGCAGCAAATCCTGCTGCGTCCCGCCGAATACAGCGTCATCGCCACCCTCAACCTGAACGGCGACTACATTTCCGACGCGCTGGCGGCACAGGTCGGCGGCATCGGCATCGCCCCGGGCGCGAACATTTCCGACGAATACGCTATCTTCGAAGCCACCCACGGCACCGCGCCGAAGTATGCCGGACAAGACAAAGTGAACCCCGGTTCGCTGATTCTGTCGGCAGAAATGATGCTGCGCCACTTGGGCTGGAAAGAAGCGGCCGACTTGGTAATCGAAGCGATGGAAAAAGCCATCGGCGACAAACAGGTAACCTACGACTTTGCCCGCCTGATGGACGGTGCCAACGAAGTTTCCTGCTCCGCCTTCGGCAAAGCGATGATTGAGCGCATGTAAAAATCCGTTCGGCCAATAATAAAGGCCGTCTGAAAACCCGTTGCAAGGTTGAACTGCACCCTAAAGGCCAAATACGCACTCCGGACCGGTTAGGGTGCAGTTTTTTATGATTCGATCCATGCAAGGAGCAATGGCATGAAACTCCCGCAAATTATCCGTTTCGCCGATTTTTTACAACAAAACCCCACCGAAGCCGTGCGCACCGTGCTGCATCAAGACAGGCATGACAACATGGTGCTTTGGCAGATTCCGCCACAAACCATGCTGCCCGCCCACCGTCATCCGCGCGGTGCGGACATCTGGATTGTATTGCAGGGCGAAGCCGAGCTGGTGGACGACGCACAAAGCGGCCGCATCATCCGCGCAGGTGAGAGCGTGATAGTCGGCAACCACCAAATCCACGGTGCGCGCAACAACGGCAAAGAAGACTGCATTTTGATTTCGGTTATCAGCCCGAAAGCAGGATTTGAACAGGTATAACCTTTTTCAGACGGCACCAATCTATCGGAGGCCGTCTGAAAACAGATCAAACATAAGAATTGCAACATCCCAAAAATGAAAACCCCATCAGATTGTGCCGCCATTTTCTCATCCTTATCGACAAGGAAACGGGCAAAGTGATGGGGTTCGGCCTTGGAAGGCGGACAGGAAAATTTGAAAATTCCATCAAAGGGAGCAGACTCAACAACTGACAGACTGCCGTCTAAAAGGGCTTTTATCGGTTGCCTATATTTGGAGCCGTTCATGCTTCCCCAATCCCACACCCTTCCACACTGTCCGCATACAGGGAAAACGCGGACTTGCACCCGCTGATGACGACACGAGCATGTCGATTTGGATCGGCCGGAACGGCAAAGTGCAGCGAAGGCCGGTTCATCCACCGCACGCCTTACAGCCAGCCGGCGGCCTCTTCCCTGACCAAAGTTTCCAAAGCGTCTATCCAAGCCGGATTGTCGTTCAGACAGGGAATGTAGCGGAATTCGCCCCCGCCTGCGGCATGAAAAGTTTCACGTCCGGCAATGGCGATTTCCTCCATGGTTTCCAAACAGTCGCTGACGAAGGCGGGACAGATGACGTCCAACCGGTCGGTGCCGTTTTTCGGCAGGCTGATGAAAAGGTCTTGCGTGCTCGGTTCCAGCCAGCGTCCGCGCCAGAAGCGGCTTTGGAAGGAGACGGTATATTCTTGCTTGTCCAAACCGAGTGCGGCGGCGAGCAGGCGGGCGGTTTCGCCGCATTCGTCGGGATAGGGGTCGCCCGCGTCGTGATGCGCCTGCGGGATGCCGTGAAAACTCATCATCAAGTGCCCTCCCCTGCCGTGCTGCTGCCAATAGGCGGAAACCTGTTGGCGCAGAGCCTCGATGTAGGCGGGATGGTTATAGAAGCTGCGGACGGTACGCAGCCCGACTTGGTTGCGCTGGCGCAACATGGCGCGGAACACTTGATCCAATGCCGCGCCGCTGCTGGAGGACGCATATTGCGGATAAAGCGGGACGGCTAAAATCCGGGTAACGCCCTGCGCTTTGAGTTCGGCCATGGTGTCGGCTACGCCGGGCAGGCCGTATGTCATGGCCGGACGCACCAACACGCCGGGCAGGCGTTGCGCCAATGCATCGGCCTGGCGGCGGCTGTAAATGTAGAGCGGCGAGCCTTCCTTCAGCCAGATTTTTTTGTAATTTGCCGCGCTGCTTTTGGCGCGGAAAGGCAAAATTGCGCCGCGCAATATGGGCTGCCACAGGGCGGGCTTGAGTTCGACGACGCGCTGGTCGGACAGGAAATCACGCAAGAAGGGACGGACGGCTTCCGCAGTGGGCGCTGACGGTGTGCCGAGATTAATGAGGAGGACGGCGGTTTGCGGCTGCCGGTCGTGCGGCAGGGCGGGTTCGGTCTGGAAACGGGTCACGTTTTTCCTTTCAGACGGCCTGTTATGCGGCAGGCGGACGTTGGGTTTAGGGTTGGCCTTCCGTCGATGCGGCGGAAGCGGCAGAAGCGGCGGTTGCGCGTTCGGCCGATGCGGCAGACGCATCGTCTTCCGGCACATCGGCTGGCGCAGTGTAGTCTTTGCCGTCTTCTTCGATAACGGTGGCCGCTTCCTGCGCCTGGATTTCGGACGCACTCAGTTCGGGCTGGGGTTGGCCGTTGCAGGCAGCCAGCACCAGCATTACCGCTATCAGGCAGACAGATCGGGCGGTTTTCGGATTGCTCATGTTGTATCGCTCGGAAGCATGGTTTCAGACGGCCTCCGTATTATAGGCCGTCTGAAAGCCTTATTCGGGTTTAACGGGTTTGCAAGGCCTGCACGCTGTCCAGCAGCCATTGCTGTGTTTCTTTGATTTTTGCTTTGGCGGCATCGCTGCAACCGCCCGTTTCGGCAAACAGGCGTTCTTTCTTGCCTTTGCCTTGCGCGTAGGCGCGGGCGGTGATGATTTGGATGTCGTTGTCGTTCATATCGAGTTTGAGTTTGGCCGCCGTCTGTTTGATGCCTTTCAGCAAGGCGGTGTGCAGTTTGCCGCCCGGTGCGTAGAAGGGGTCGTCCTGACGGCTGATGCCGCACTCCATCGCCTCTTTGTGCAGAATACCGCTCAATTCGGCCATGTCGAACAGGTTAATCAGCCGTGCCTGATCTGCCGCTTCGCCTGCGGCGGATGCGGGCGCGGCAGAGAGTGTCAGCGGCAGCAGGATCAGGGCGGCAAGCAGGTGTTTTTTCATGTTTCGTCCTCCGGTTGGTCGGCCACGGGCTCTCCGTTGTCTTCGAGCCAGCGGCGGTGTTGGAAATCGTATTGGTAGTGCTCGAACAGCAACAGCGGGTCTTTGCACAACAACAGCGGTTTGCCGTCTATCCAATGATAACGCAGGCAGGATATTTTCCCGCCCAAACCCGCTGCGGCCAAAGTTTCGGGATACCGTCCGTGCCGTGCATAATATTGCCCGAAAGCGGCGGCCGAAACGGCCATTTCGTGCCGCGCATGGTAATAGTTGAAGATATTTATCCCCACCGACAAAGCGGCCGCGAGTATCCAAACAATATTTCTGAGCCGTTCTTTCCGTGCCGCCTCCGGCCTTTGCCGGGCCGACCTTGATGCGGTCAGGCGGACGGCAAACAACAGGGGCAAGGCGAAAACCAGCATGTAGGCCGAACCCGGCGTCGCGGTTAAGCTGAGGAAGAAAGCAATGCCTGCCAAAGTGGCGGAACAGGAAATGACCGTCATTACAACAGACTTCAAGCTGTTTCTTTCCATCTCCTCTCCGTATCCGCTTTTCAGACGGCCTCAAGCATCGGAGGCCGCCTGAAAACTATAAATCATCTTTCCGCGCCAGCACCTTGCGGCTGCCGCCGACATCAGCGGGCGACACCACGCCCGCTTCTTCCAAGGCATCCATCATATTGGCAGCACGGTTGTAGCCGATTTTCAGGTGGCGTTGCAGCGAGGAAATCGAGGTTTTGCGCGTTTCGATGACAAAAGCGACGGCCTGGTCGAACAGTTCGTCCGCACCCGCGTTCGGATTGACCGCATTGACGGTTTCCATGGCCGCTTCGCCCGACAGCAGGCCTTCGACATAATCGGCCGGAGCCTGCCGTTTGATGTGGGAGACGACTTCATGCACTTCGTGGTCGGATACAAACGCACCCTGCAAACGGGTCGGCTCGGCATTGCCGGGCTGGAGGAACAGCAGGTCGCCGTATTTCAACAGGTCTTCCGCGCCCATTTGGTCGAGGATGGTGCGGCTGTCGATTTTGCTCGACACTTGGAAGGCGATGCGGGTCGGAATATTGGCTTTAATCAGGCCGGTAATCACGTCCACGCTCGGCCGCTGGGTGGCCAAAATCAGGTGGATGCCCGCCGCGCGCGCCTTCTGTGTGATGCGGGCGATCAGTTCTTCGATTTTCTTGCCCGCCGTCATCATGAGGTCGGCAAATTCGTCCACCACCACGACGATAAACGGCAGTTTTTCCAACGGTTCGGGATTGTCGGGCGTGAGGCTGAAGGGGTTGCCGATTTTGCGGCCGTATGCGGCCTCTTCCCGTATTTTCTGGTTGTAGCCCGCGAGGTTGCGTACGCCCAAATGGCTCATCAGGCGGTAGCGTTTTTCCATTTCGTTCACACACCAGGTCAGCGCGTTGGCGGCCAGGCGCATGTCGGTTACCACCGGCGCGAGCAGGTGCGGGATGCCTTCGTAAATACTTAGCTCCAGCATTTTCGGGTCGATCATAATCATGCGCACGTCGTCGGGCGTGGCCTTGAACAGCATGGACAGAATCATGGCGTTCACGCCCACGGATTTGCCCGAACCGGTCGTACCGGCTACCAGGAGGTGCGGCGCGCGGGCAAGGTCGGTGACGACGGGCTGGCCGGTGATGTCCTGCCCCAGCGCGAGCGTGAGCTTGGAAGGCGATTCGGCAAACGCGGGCGAATCGAAAATTTCGCTCAGGCGTATCATCTGACGTTTCGGATTGGGCAGTTCCAAGCCCATGCAGGTTTTGCCGGGGATGGTTTCCACCACGCGGATGGAGGCGACACCGAGCGAGCGGGCGAGGTCTTTTTCCAAATTCAACACGGCATTGCCGCGCACGCCGACGTCGGGTTCGATTTCGTAGCGGGTGATGACCGGCCCGGCATACGCTTCCAACACTTTGACTTTGACCTTGAACTCGGCCAGTTTTTCTTCGATGGTGATGCTGTTTTCCAGCAATGCTTCCTCACTCTGCGTCGCATCGGGATTGTAGCTGGCAGGTTTCAGCAGGTTGAGGCCGGGCAGCGGGTAGAGGCCGTCTGAAAACGGCGCGGATTCGGAAAAACCGGCCTCATTGCCATATACCGGGCCGTCGCTTTCAGGCGGTTCGTCATGTTCAGACGGCCTGTCGGCATAGCCGCCGTATTCCGGTTGTTCTTGCTCGGACGGTGCGAATACGTCGTCCAGCCATTCCTGCGCGTCCTCCGCATCGGAATAAATACCACCGGCCGCTTCTTCGCCGGCAAACGCATATTCGGCCGCCCCACCTTCATCCCACGGCTGGATCATTTCGGCTGAAAACGCCACTGAAGCGGGCGGTGGGACATCCACGCTCAAAGGCGGTGTCGGCGGCACGGCCGGCGGTTCGACCACCGTGGCATCGGGCGGCGGCACTTCTGCCGGCTTACTGTACGGATAAGGAGCGAAACGGTTGGCCAGGGCACTGTCTGCATGAAGCGGCTTGGCGGCGGGTTTCGGCTTGACCACTTCTCCGCCGTAATTGGAAATCCGCGCGGAAGCAGGCAGGATGCTGGCATTGTCCACCGTGCTGATGCGGCGCAGGCGGCGGGACGGGCGTTCCGTCCGGGCCAGGTTGGAGATGACTTCGTCGGCAGGAATGATGCGCGGGGCAATGTCGCTGCGGCGCGCACTCTGCCGCTGCCGTGCCATACGCCGCATCATCAGATTGGCGCGGATGTCGCTTTCCTCTATCGTTTCGGGCGCGTTGAAGGCTTTTTCAGACGGCCTTACTGCTTCTTGTACGGCGGGTCTTGCGGCAGGGACGTTGAAATTTTGGTTTTTCCGTTCGAGGCGGCGTTGTGCCGCGCGTTCTTCCACGCGCAAAACGGAAGGGTCGCTGTAACTGATAACAGGCAGGCCGGCAGCCGGTGTATGCGGCGGCCTGCCGCCGAACCGTTGCTCTTCATAACGGCCGGGGCGGGGTTTGATTTCATGGGCACGGCTGCCTGCCGCGAGGTTGCGGGTGGCATCGGCCAAGGTGATGATTTCCGCATCGGGCGGCGGGACGTGTTCTTGTACTTCGGGGCTGAATTTTTCGATTAGGGCGGCAGCGGGCTCGCGGCGAAAACGCCCGACTTCGGCTTCGGTAATCACTTCCGCATCGGCAGAAGGTTTGGACGGCGGCCCTTCCATTTCGGCCGCTTCATCCGCCGGGTCGCCGCGGTGGGTGTATTCGAACTCCTCCGCCATGATTTCCTGCACGCTCTTGCGTTTGAAATGGCCGATTTCGTCAGCGGTAATCACTTCAGCATCGGGCGGCGGTGCGGTTTTGCGCACCTCGACATCCGGCTCGGATTCGGATTCGGCGTTTTCGATATCCGTTTCGGCATCCGCCGCATCATCCGCTGCTGCGGAATACACGGGAACGGCCTCGGTAGGCGTTTCCGGCTGCAACGCGGCTTCCTGTTCCGCTTCGGATTCTGCCCCAGGCGTTTGAACCGTTTCCGGAATTTCCGCTTGAGAGGCCGTCTGAACATTTTCTTCGGCAGGCGGATTTTTTGCCGCTTCCGCCTCATCTGCTTCCTGAGGCCGCGAAGCGGCAAAAATCGGCAGGTCGTGGAAATGTTCGGTCTGCGGCGAACCTTCCGCATCGGCGGCATTCAGTTTGCGGTAGCGTTTGGGCGCGACTTCGCGCAGCTTTTCCACCGTGCGCTCGTAAACGGCACGGCTTTCGTCGGCATCGCGCCTGTTGTGCCGGCTGTTGTTCAGGTTCGGCTTGGCACCGTAAACGGCTTTGGCCTCTCCGCCGCTTTCCGGTGGCGAGGCGTTTTCGTGACGGTTGAAATAGCGCAGTTCACGCTGCCATTGGCGGTCGAGATAAAACCGCCAGCCGACCAAGGCGGCTACGGCAATCAATAACAAAATGCTGACGATAATCCAAAACATAAATTCCGGACGGCTTTCCGTAAGAATGCGTAAAGCTGGCATTTTAGCGTGTTTCGACGGCAAACAGAAACTTTCCGCCGTTTGCCATATAATGTGCGGCTTTCGTCTGAAACATTGCCGGATTATGGATTTCTTCACCGCATGGTTTGAAACGCCGTGGCTCTACGGCGCCTATATCGTTTTGCCCGCCTGCCTGCTATTGTGCGCCAAACCCGCACTGAAGGCATGGCGGCAAAATCCGCAGGCGTTCGGTATTTTGCTGTGTTTTTTTGCCGTCTTTTGGTCGTTGGGGGCAGGCTTGGACGGCGGACAGCTCGGCGGTTTGCGCTACCACCTGCTCGGCGTGGCACTGGGCAGCCTGATGGTGGGTTCGGCCGCGGCATTCTGGCTGGCCGCCCTGTTTATGCTGCCGCATATGCTGCTGACGGCCGGTGCGCAGAATCTGGCGGCAGCCCCGCTCAATGTCCTCGCCGTCACCCTGCCCGCATTGGCGGTGGCGGAATTGCTGCGTTACGCCGTACGCCGTTTCCTTCCGCCCAATCTGTTCCTATATATCTTTATCAACGGTTTCTTTTGCGCCGCCGCAGGCATGATGGCCACCGGCGCGGCAATTACCGCCCTGCTCTCGCAAAGCACCGTCTTTGCCGCCGTGGATTTATGGCAGCAGGCTTTCCCCGTTTTCTTCCTCATCAGCTGGGGAGAAGCCTTCCTGACCGGCATGTTTACCGCCATTTTCGTCGCCCTCAAACCCCAATTCCTGCTGACTTTCGACGACGATTTCTACTTGAACCGTCAAAACAGCATTTGGCCGTCTGAATCATGAAACTTCCCTTTTTCGCCTCATTGTCGGCAGTGGTTTGCGGCGCGGCATTCGGTGCCGCCGCACGCTGGCTGCTCTCCCTTTGGCTCGACACGCCCGACCAGCCGTTTTCCCGCGCCACACTGTCGGCCAACTGGATAGGCGCGCTGCTTATCGGTTTGGCGGCCGGTTTGGCCGACAGCCTGCCGGACCTGCCGCCGTATTGGAAATTGTGGCTGATCACCGGCCTGCTCGGCAGCCTGACCACTTTTTCCGGTTTTTCACTCGAAATCGTTGCCATGCTGCAACAACAACGCTATTCCGCCGCCATACTGACCATCCTGCTGCACCTCGGCGGCTCGCTGCTTTTCACTGCGGGCGGGCTGTTCCTCGTCCGCCTGCTCCACCACCCGGCCGTCTGAAAACAACCCCTTGCCCGCACTCTGTATTTTGCACTTGCATTACGAAGCATTTGCATTTATATTTGCGAACACTATTGAATCCTATTTAACAAACTTCTCGGGGAAGGAATTACGATCATGTTTGTATGCATCTGCAACGCGATTACCGATCACCAAATCAAAGAAACTGTATCGGCCGGCGCTTCCACCTTGAGCGACCTGCAGGCACAGCTGGGCGTTGCCACATGCTGCGGCTGCTGCAAAGATTTGGCCTCCTCCTTCCTGACTGCCGGCAACAATCAGCAAAACAGTGCCGTAACCGCCGGCATCAACATCGGCAACTAAGATCACGACACCCCGGGCCGTCTGAAAACCAAAAAATGTTTTCAGACGGCCTTTTCATGCTTTCAGACGGCCACTGTTGCAAAAACGGGCGCGGCTATATAATGCACCCGTCCGAACAGCACCCTCCCGCACATGATTTATCCCTGGCACCAATCCGACTGGCAACAGCTTGCCGCCCACTGGCGGCAGCTGCCCCACGCCCTGCTCTTTTCCGGCAAGGAAAACACCGGCAAAACCGCCTTCGCCCGCCACTTGGCCGCCACACTGCTGTGCGAACAAGCAACGGCAGACCGCCAACCCTGCGGGCAATGCCCATCCTGCCACCTGTTCGCCCAAAACAGCCACCCCGACTTCTACGAACTCACCCCCGAAATACCCGAAGGCGAAACCGTCGGCCGCAAACTGCTGCAAATCAAAATCGATGCCGTACGCGGCCTGATCGAACACATCCAACTGACCTCCGTGCGCGGCGGCAAACGCGTTGTCCTCATCCATCCGGCCGAAAGCATGAACACCCAGGCAGCCAACGGCCTGCTGAAAATACTGGAAGAGCCGCCCGCCGATGTCGCCTTCCTGCTGGTTTCCCACGACCGCGACCGCCTGCTGCCCACCATCAAAAGCCGCTGCCGCCAAATGGTGCTTTCCGCCCCCGACCGGCAAACCGCACTGGAATACGTCCGCCAACAACACCCGGCCCACGCCGAAGAACTGCTGGCCTTCCACAGCGGCGCGCCGCTCTTTGACGAAGACCCGGGCCAAACCGCCCTGCGCGGGGAACTGCTGCAACTTCTGGCCGCCCCCCGCCTGCTGGCCGTACTCGACTACGCCGCCGCCTTCGACAAACAAAAACAGCCGCTGGCCGTTTTTCTCGACTGGCTGCAAAAATGGCTGCTCGACATCGGATTGGCACAACAAAACATGCCGCCGCTCTACTATCCCGCCAGCCGCGAACAATCGGCCGCAGTCGCCGGACGCACCACACCGGCCGCCCTATTCCGGCTAAACGGCCGTCTGAACGAACTCATCCCTTACGGCCGCCATACATTAAGTGTTAAAATGCAACTCGAATACCTGCTCACCGAATACCTGCACTTCTGGCAGAACAAATAGGAAACCGACATATGTCTTCAGCCATTGATTACGACTTCAACAAACCTAACGACATCCCGATTCCGGCAAAAATGATGAACCTCCACATCCCCGACCGGCAATCGCTTTACAACTGTTACATGCCCTTCCTCGAACACGGCGGCCTCTTCATTGCCACCAACGACAAATTCTCCCTCGGCGATGAAGTCCTGTTGGCACTTTCATTGGGCAACAGCCAAGAAAAAAAATTCCTGCGCACCAACGTCGCCTGGATTAACTTCGCCATATCCACCGCCGTGCGGCCCAAAGGCATAGGCGTGGCGTTCGGCAAAGACGAAATCTGCATCAACACCAAAAACATGATTGAAAAACAACTGGGCACCGCCCTCAGAAGCGAGCGCGCCACATTCACACTTTAACCAACCGGCACGAGGCCGTCTGAAAACTGTTTTTCAGACGGCCTCACCCCTTACAAAAACCACACACATGCAACTAATCGACTCACACTGTCACCTCAACTTCGACGGACTGGCCGACCGCCTGCCCGAAGTATTCGCCAACATGGCCGCCAACCAAGTTTCGCACGCCCTCGCCGTCAGCGTCAGCAGGCAAAGCTTCGGCCAAGTTTTGGCCATCGCCGAACAACACGCGCACATCTACGCCAGCGTCGGCATCCACCCCGACGACCCTGAAGCGGAAGAATTCGGCACGGACGAACTCACGGCACACGCCCGCCACCCCAAAGTCGTCGCCATCGGCGAAACCGGCCTCGACTACCACTGGTGCAAAGGCGATTTGGCATGGCAGCACCGCCGCTTCGCCAACCACATCCTCGCCGCCAATGAAAGAGGCCTGCCGCTCATCATCCACACCCGCGACGCGGCCGACGACACCATGCGGATGCTGCGCGAACACCGCGCGCACGGCGGCGTCATCCACTGTTTCACCGAAGACGTGCGCGTGGCCAGACTGGCCTTGGATTTGGGCTTCTACATCTCCTTCTCCGGCATCGTTACCTTCAAAAACGCCAAAAGCATTCAGGAGGTCGCACAATACGTCCCGCTCGACAGAATCCTGGTGGAAACCGACGCCCCCTTCCTCGCCCCCGTTCCCAAACGCGGCAAACCGAACGAACCGGCCTACGTCCGCCACACCGCAGAATTTATTGCCCAACTGCGCGGCGACAGCTTGGAAAACATCGCCGCCGCCACCACCGATAATTTCTTCAAACTATTCGACAAAATCCCCCGCCCGCAATAACCGGCAGACAAACAGGCAAACTCAGAGGCCGTCTGAAACTTTCAGACGGCCTCTCTTGATTCAAGTGAAGCAGTAATGGAAAACGACGGCCGGCAATCCGTTTCAAGCCAAAACACCGCATCCATGCCGTCCGACTACCCTGCCAATCCGCCGCCGCAGCCATTGTCCCGCATTGCCGCCAAACCTACTTCGGCTGACTGCCTCCGCCGGCTTTGGCATCCCAATAATCGGTCTGCCGTTTATTCTCGGGCGTTTGTTCCGCAGAGAATCTGTAATATCGCCACAACCGTTCGGCGGCGGCCGTATCGCCGTTTTCCGCTTTCTCCCGCAGCAGGCCGATTTGCTGCGGCCGGAGATGGTAGATACTGCCGGTGGACACGGGGGCATCGGGATCGTAGCGTTCTTCGTCCAATACTTGTTGCAGGCGGGGCGGGAGGACGATGCCCCGCCGTTTCAGTTCGTATGCCCACGCGGCGGCATCGTGATAACGGTAGGCAGCCAAATGTCCTTCGGCATAGGCCAACAATTCTTGATTGGTCGGCACGGCATCGGAAGCCGTTGGCGGATGTTCTTGGGAAGCGGGTCGGTTATCGGGCATGGCGGGACTTTCCCGGCAGGAGGTAAGGAGCAATAAGGCGGCAAAGATGGCCGGCAGGCGTTTCATGATTTTTCGCTCCGATAAAAGGTTTGAAAAGACGGCAGGCGGAAAGGAAGCCGATAAACAGAGGCCGTCTGAAAATCCGTTTTCAGACGACCTTTGCT
>ERZ772935.568-NODE-568-length-14809-cov-4.833333_pt1 | contig 14809 bp, 13 predicted proteins | sample MGYA00511683_ERZ772935 | MGnify/ENA primary metagenome ERZ772935 (study PRJEB29015, sample SAMEA2738086) | human oral metagenome | biome: human oral; feature: human-associated habitat; material: saliva | place: China | collected 2228 ...
TTGTAATGCGAGTAGTTGTGATTTATCGTTCGGAAAGCGATTATGCGCGCCAAGTCTCAGACTTTTTGCGTGATTTTAGTCGACAAACCGGTCAGGTTTTAGAGGAGATGAGTCCTGATTCTGTGGAAGGCAATAATTTTTGCGAAGTGTATGACATTGTGGAGTATCCAACAATTATCGCACTGAGTGACAGCGGTCAATTGCAGAACCTTTGGCGCGGCTTGCCACTACCAACAATTAGCGAAGTGAGTTTTTATGTTTAATAAAATTAAAAACTGGCTATTTCACGAGGATTTGAAAAAGCAAAATTTGGCGGCGTTTATAATGCTTCTCGGTAGTGGATTGGGGTTGTTGGCGTCATTCGTATTATCTATTGAATCTCTAGAATTAGCAAAAAACTCTCACGCTGTATTAAGTTGCGATTTTAGCTCGGCTCTGAGCTGTTCGGCGGTGGCGAATCATTGGTCGGCGGCTATTTTAGGATTCCCAAATAGTTTTATCGGCGTGATGACTTTGCCTGTTATGGTAACAATTGCAGTGGCATTATTGGCGGGAACAAAGTTACCGAAGTGGTTTATGCAGGCGGCGCAGGCTGGCGCTCTCATCGGAATGATATTTGCTATTTGGATGTTTTATATGAGCTACATTGAAATTGGCGTGCTTTGTCCGTGGTGTTTGACCTTGGACCTTGGAATGCTGATGATTATGTTCGGTTTGACACGCTATAATGTTCTACAGAAAAATATCTCTTGTCGATGTATGCAGAAGATTGTTGGCGGCGGATATGATGCGCCTGTTGTGGTATCGCTGGTCGTCGCGGTAATTATCGCGATAATCGCCAAATTCGGCAATCAATTGTTCTAATTGTGCGCTTATTTGCTTGCTTTATTTAAAGTGCTTATGGTATATTTATGACGTATATTTATGTTCGATTTATACCACCACAATGAAACATAATAGATCGCTATCAATAATAAAAGACCGTAAAGCCAAGAGATTTTTTGCCCTTGGCAGTTTTATTGTCGTTAGCGCAGCTTTAGGGTTTATGTTTTTGAATTCTCAGCAAAGTCGCGCAACTGTTCCTGGTGTCAATGGTCGATCTGAAGTCAGTCAGGTTTCTTATCGATTATATGAAGCATCCAGTGGTATTAATCCAGGTAGTCCGCTGGCAAATACCAACACCGCTGCCACGTTACCAAAAATAGGCGCTGATTTTCGGCTGAGGGTTGGTTTGCAGAGTAAGGGTGTGTCTTTTAAGAAATTAGCTGAATCTGCGACAGCATCGAGACACAATTGTGCTATCATGTCAGATGACAGTGTCTATTGTTGGGGAAGCGGTATCCAGGGTCAACTTGGGAATAATAAGTATGAATCTTCAAAAGTTCCAAAGGCCGTGTATACACAGGGTGTTCTTAATGGAAAATCTATTAAACAAGTTACTGTAGGTACTTACCATACTTGTGCAATTGATTCGAATAATAAAGCTTACTGCTGGGGGTATGGTGATGGTGGAAGACTGGGCAATGGAAGTAGTAGCGATTCTAAAGTTCCGTCTGAGGTTAAAGCTAATATTGGAGGAGGTCTTGATTTTTCTCAGATCACTGCGGGATATGATCATACTTGCGCAATTAGTTTGTCTGGCAAGATGTACTGCTGGGGTGAAGGGGCAAGAGGTCAGGGTGGTCGCTATACGTTGCTAAAATCACTATATCCGCACGAAGTTAGAGAGGATGAGCTTGGAGGAGAGACTGGTAAGCAGATTGTTGCAGGAGAATCGTTCACTTGTGCAGTAACGATTCAGGGGTCGGTATTTTGTTGGGGTGATAATAGTGTCGGAAGAACCGGGGTGGGATCTGTTAATAACGTATCTAGGGTTCCAACTAGAGTTCGCGGACTTGACGGTAAGGTAGTTGAATCGATCGCTGTAGGCGAATCGCACGCTTGTGCTGTTATTGCTGGCGGTCAAGAAGTGTATTGTTGGGGAAGAAATAACAAGAGTCAGTTGGGTAATGCAGCATTTGGCTATAGAAATATTGCTTCAAGAGTTCCTTTTGGCAGTAGTATCCTTTCTGGAGGAAAGACTGTTAAAAAGGTCTACGCTGGTAAATTCACTACTTGTATGGTTTTGAGTAGTAATGAAATTTATTGTTGGGGGGATAATTCTAAGGGTCAAATGGGCAATGGGTCTACTACAGGATTTTTGCCCGCTCCTGTAAAAGTGAACGTTCCATTTACGGGTTCTGGCGAAACATCTATGCATATGTCTGATGAGTATTTATGTGCCTTACGCACGAATGGTGAATTATATTGTTGGGGAAGCAATGATAGTGGGCGGATAGGAAATGGTCAGGTGGGAGGTAATGTCACGCGCCCTACGTTAATAGCGCCTCCAGGGGGAACCATTGAATCTGCATCAATGAAGCTGCGCGTCGAATATGCAAAAAAGGGCAGCGCGGCAACTTGTTCGGCGGTAAGTAGTTCAGATTGGCAAGTCGTGACCGGAGCGTCAAAACTTGCTTATTCTACGAGCGGTCCCGCTGACGGCACTAATATCAGTAGCAACTCGTCTGATCCAGAATTGCCGGCAGGAGCTACCGCTTCTCGACCTCAAAGTCTGGTGAGAAAAAGCGGGGCGGATGGAACGTTTACGAATGCGCAAAAAATATCTGCTGGCGAAGTGGGCGTGTGGGATTTGGCGCTTGTTGATAAAGGGCTCGACAGGAATGAAAGTTATTGCGTCCGCGTAGCAACTGATACGGTTGCTGTTCCTGGGTCTAGTATTGATAACTACACAATGTATCCAGAATTTAAGACTACTCCCGGGTCATTAGACATTCGTTTTAGGGATAATACTGGCGCTACGGTCGCGAATCCTGCCACGAATTTTGATAATTCCATTATTGGTAGCAGTAGTGTAACTACCAGCGCTCTCTTGTCCAACTCAAGCTCGAAGCAAATTGAAGTTACGAATACACAGACCAGCTCTGGGTGGAGCGTTGTGTTGTCAGCGTCTGACGGTGCGACCGCTAAGTGGAAGCGAACTGGCGGCACAGAATCGTATATGTTCAACGGCACTAATGGTGATCAGGGATTTCTGTCTGTTAATTTTGGGACATCATCTGTCTTAGCTTCGGGTAGTTCATTGAGCGGGTCAACTTGCCAAACATCAGGAATATCAAAGGGTGTTGATTCTCAATTTAAGGTGGGGACTGCTACGGCTAACGGCGTTACATTGATGAGCAGCAGCGGATCAACTGGTCAATTGGGGTGTGCATTTTTGCTACAGAACGTTCGATTAAACCAGACTATTCCAGCATATCAAAAACCAGGAACTTATGAATTGCCAATGACATTAACGGTAACAGCACAATAGGGTTGAGTATGAAAAATAGAGTAAAAAAATTATTCATCATCATAACATTACTAGCTACTTTGAGCAGTCCTTATTCGGCTTTTGCGAACTCGTCGGCTAATTCTAATTTATCGCAAGTGATTACTGATTGCACTCATGACTCTCTGGAAACAGGTGGTCAGGTGAATGAGCCAATTTGTCCAATTTTTCTGCCAAAGTTTTCTAAGTTTGATTTGGTAAATGGGAAAGATCTACTAGTGTATGGTGTTTATGATGCGGTGCATACAGTAACTAATCCTGCGACAGGTCAGCACGATTTGGAGGTTGAGTTTAATGGTCGAACTTTTGTTTTGGGACGTGATAGCGAGCTTAAAATCAACGGAAATATATGGGTGTTGGATTTTTCAAATTGGCAGAATAATCATCCAGGTGATAACTTTATGCCGCCAGTTCCAGAACGTACCTATAACGGTCGTGTTACGACTAAACTAAAGGTTAATGCAACATCCCCAGAAGTAGTGCAGTTTGCTAATTTTTCATTCACGACTCCGAAAAATACTATTGAAGATGTTATTGTTATTCCAAAGATTGTTAAAGAGATAAGTAAGGCTTTGGCTAACACGGGAATTAATTTATGGATGATTATGGCTGCTGGTATTGGTGTAGTTGTTGTGGCGTTCATTATGTTATTTATTGTTAAAAAACATAAAAAGAGGGATGAATGAAAAAATAAGCATAATAAGTTATAATGTAATAGATTAAATCAATTAATTAAGGAGAAAAATGAAAAAGTTAACATTATTGATCGTTGCGAGCGTAGGCGTGATTGGCCTATTGGGATTGTATAATATGGCGAACTCCTCTGTTGCTAATGCCGCAACTACTGCTAACTCTAAACTCTCTCAGACAATTAATCCTGGAGTTTTGAGTACTGATATTCGTGACTCGACTAATTCCTTAGTTAATAATCCAACATTCGCTATGGGCGCTACGACAGCGTCATCTTCATTAGGATCGGGAACTGGTGTTTTTGGGAATAACGACAATCGAATTTATGCCGAAAACCCAGGTGCCGCAGATAATGGCTGGACGCTGACACTAAACGTAGCGACCCCAGGAACTGGTGTTTGGTCTGCTGGCGGTGGAAAACAGTATAAGTACAATGGAACCATTAACGAAGGTCGCCTAACAGTTAATCCAGCTGGTGGTACAGTTACCCCTGTAATTGGTGCAGCTGCAGGTATTACCAAGGGCGCTTCTACGACCTTTTCTGGTACTAGTCCTGTAACACTAATGAGTGCTTCAGCAACTGCTAGTAAAGTATGGGCTGGATATATAACTAATACCTCATTAGCCCAAACCATCCCAGCTGGTCAGGCAGCAGGTACATACGTATTGCCAATGGTTCAAACAATCACAGCTCTTTAGCAGACTAATAGTATTAAGCGAGAATAGACATTCTGATGAGTGTCTATTCTTTTATGTGTGACATTGATATAATAAGCATAATAGGTTTTTAAGGAGGGGTATGAAGAATTTATTGTGGAGTAAGATTATTGGAGTGGCGATGATTGCAGGACTGATTTTGCCTGTGTCGGTGTCTGCTAATGGTATTGGTGGTCGACCAGCAAATCCTGATCCGAATAATTCCAGGACAAGCTCAATTTTCATCTATAATCTTTCTGGTGGCGCTTCGAAATCTGACCAATTGTATGTTCAAAACGGGTCTGATAAAGAAGAAACGATTGAAGTTTATTCGGTTGACGGTACAGTTACAACGACTGGTGATATGACTTGCAAAGAGAAGTCGGAGGATAAAGTTGGTGCGGGCAAATGGGTTTCTGTCTCTAAAAAAGAGGTGACTCTTGGTGCGAACGAGAACACGCTTGTTGATTTTACGGTAAATGTTCCAAGTAAAGCAGATGTTGGCGAGCATAATGCATGTATGGTTGTTCAGCGGAAGGTTAAGCAGGCGTCAAATAATGCTGGCGGCATTCAAGTTCAGACTCGTCAGGCTATCCGTATGGCGATAACCGTTCCTGGTGATATTCACCGCGACGTGACGATTGAAAAGTTTAATGTTAAGAATTCTAACAGTAGTCAATTGTATGAAATTGCCTTAAAAAATTCTGGCAATGTGTCGGCTGATGTTGACGTAAAGCTGGTCGTGAAAGACCCGATGGGAAATGTTGTTTATAAAAACGGTGGCGTGAATGCAACGATTGCGAATGAAACGCGGCAGTTTAATTATGATAGCAATTTGGCACCGTTTTGGGGCGGAAAATATAAGGTAGAGTTGTCGATTTCCTATAAAAAGAAGGCTGGCGAGTGGGGAATTAGCCAGGACCAAAATGAGCTAATCACCAAAACCGCCGAATCAAAAGAATTGTTCTTCTGGCCATCAACTACAGCGTTAATGATGATTGGCGGTGGAATACTTTTGTTCATTATTTTGATAGTGATAATTGTCATAAAATCAAAACGGAACAAAAAAACTGTTCAATTTAAAAAGCGTTGAGTTTATAAAAAAGTGATAGAATAGTTATATGAAGAAAAGTTCTCTGATTAGAGCGTTTTTGAGCATTGTGATCGTGGCGCTCGGCGGGGTTTTACTATTGAAAAACCTCGATATTATTAACATTAGCTGGGATATTTTCTGGGGTACGGTTTGGGCTGCAGGATTTGTATTGTCTGGGCTGGTGAATATATTCAATTATCGAAATAAAACGGCGTGGATTTGGGGATTATTACTAGTCGCTATTGGCGTTCTGATTGGCTTCAATTCTTACGGAATAGTTGACGTTAGTATCTGGAAGGTGTTCTGGCCTGTAGTTTTGATTGCTGCTGGTTTGGCAATGATGTTTAACACTAGTCCTAAGAGCGTTAAGCGTGCTAAAAAGCTGGACAAAGACGGCGCTTCTAATGAGAAAATTGCTTGTTTTTGGGGCGAAGAAGACGCTGTAAAAGGTGATTATACTGGCGGTTCGTTGGTTGCGATATTTGGTGGTGTGGATTTGGATTTGCGTCAAGCAAAGATTAAAGACGGTTCTGTGATTGAAATTTTTACATTTTGCGGTGGCGTTAATATTACTTTGCCAGATGATGTGATTATCGAGAACGAAGTGCGCGGATTTTTGGGTGGAACTGACGACAAAACTCTGCCTAAAGATTCTGCCAAAAAGACTCTATATCTTAAGGGCGAGTGTATTTTAGGCGGTCTGGAAGTGAAATAGGGGCCGCTCTGATACGGTACGCGCAGAAGTCGACATGATCCGGAGAGTGTCTGTATTGACAAAATTATTTTTTTGGTGTATAATCACAGGCAGTAATGAATAGAATAAACAGGAATAGAAGATAAAATGAGTAACAATGAAATCATCGATAAGGGTGAATTATTGAGAGAGGCTATGCGTAAGGGTCTTAGTGGTCGGGTAGAGTTCGATCCTCAAAACGACGAGAGTAATCGTAAAGGTTGGGTGGAAGAGTTTATCGGCAAAGTTGGCTTTATGGGAGATAAGCTCAACCCTCCAGAATCAAGATTGGAATATTTTTTGGATAAAAATAACAGCTTTCGCTGGGTGATCGCGGCTAACGCTGGTTCTAGAGGCAAGGACCTTGGTGAATTGTGGTCTGATCTTCGATCTGGAAAAGAGGGTCATGGCATGCTCCCGGCACTTCACACTCCGGCCGCAAGAGATAAGCTTGCGTGTTTTAATAGCGGTGTAGAGGCTATACAGGAGTATGTTAATTCATCTCGTGAAAGCACGGAGGAGAAGTTGGACGCTATTGCAATGGCCTACGAAGCTTTAATAATTTGGACGCATATATTCAATGATGGTAACGGTCGGACTAGTCGTTTTATAGGTAAACTAATTGAAGACGGTTTAGGCGATGTTGACGGTCTTGTAGCGGAGACAATTTCGGGTGATAATAGGCAGACTGGTTATTATCCTACCGTCGAAACTAGAGAGGGCGTTCTTGAGGACTTAAATAACAGTGAATTGTGGGTTTCAAATGAAGATGAATTGCGTGCTAATTTGGACAGTTTTCCAAATGATATCGAAGGTATGAAGCTGAACATCAAGGCGATCCTGGAAGATGAAGAACTCCGTCGAGCATATAGGCGCGAGCAGCACAAAAGACAACAGATGTTTGGGCATTATGCTGTTCAAGGAGCAAATAAAGGATAGCTGGACTTTCTGTAAAAACGCGCTACAATAAAAATAGGGCGTTTTCGCGCGTGCTGGCTGTTGTGGCGGTGTGGTGAAATGAGCGGTTATCAGCCGCGAAGCCTGCGGGAAGAAATTAGTTGATATTGGCTGAGATTAGAATCCGCCGTAAGCTTGCGAGAAGAGCAAATTAAGCGCTAAAAGAATCACTTCTTTTGGAATCGAGATGGTACCGTCCGCATAAAACACCTAAGCGGATTCTCGAAGTCAAAAGAGGTGATTTTTAATTTATGAAAGGAGTGCGATGAAAGGTATTGTCTATATTATGAATACCGCAGTCTCTGGGCTGATTAAAATTGGTAAAACTGGATTACAAAACTACAACGAGAGAATGCGACATCTTGAGCGTAATGGATATTATAACGTTTCTGGGCTGAAGCAATTTTTTGCTATCGAACTCAACGATTATGATGATAAAGAGGCGTTGCTGCATGAAATTTTTAGTAAGCATCGAGTCGATGATAGTGAGTTGTTTGCTCTAGATTGTGAACTCGTTAAACAGCTGTTACTGGCATTTGACGGTCAAGTAGTTTATCCAAAAAATATCAATAAGGAGCATGCGTTTGACGATGTAGTACGGTTGCGAAAGCAGGGGTCGCTATTTAGTTTTTATCAAAAAGGGCTGAAAAACGGTGACGTGATTGTCTTTGCGCAAGATAAATCCATTAGTGCAATTGTTGCTGGCGAGAGGGAAGTTGAATATGACGGCGAAGTCTATAAATTGTCGCCGTTAACCTGTGAAATTTTCCAGAAAAAAGGCAAGCGTAATGCTAGTGGTGCATACCAGGGTGCAGCTTATTGGTTATTTAATGGTAAAAAATTAAAAGACTTAAAAGACAAGTAAACTATATAAAGCGGAAGGGATAAGTAATGAAATTCAAACACGGAACACGTCGTCGAGCTGCGGAATATGAGAAAGATTGGGTGCAGCGATGGAAAGAGGACGACACGTTTAATAAGTCGATCGCGCAGCGTCCTGCTGATAATTCTTGGGTTTTTTATGACGGTCCTCCGTTTTTGACGGGAACGCCACACCACGGACATTTGTTGGTTAGCACGGTGAAGGATACGATGGGACGATTTCACACGATGAAAGGTCAGCGAGTTGAGCGCCGTTGGGGTTGGGATTGTCATGGGCTGCCAGCAGAGGTTTACGTCGAAAAAACGCTAGGCATTTCTAACAAAAAAGAGATTGGCACGAAGATTAGCGTTTCAGATTATGTAAAGGAGTGTCGAGCGGCTATGGTGCGAACTGGCACCGAATGGGAAGACACGATTGAGCGAATTGGTCGTTGGGTCGAGTTTAAGGGCGCTTATAAAACCATGGATAACAACTACATGGAATCTGTTTGGTGGGCGTTCAAGAAGCTTTATGAAGGCGGTAAGATCTACGAAGGCGAGAAGATTTTGATCTACTGCACTAAGGATGCAACGCCAATTTCCAAGAGTGAAGTGGCTATGGAAAATAGTTATCAAATAGACACTGATCCGAGCTTGTTCGTTTACTTTAAGCTGGAAGATGAAGATGAGTATTTGCTTGCATGGACTACAACGCCGTGGACTTTGCCGGCAAATATGGTCTTGGCGGTAAATCGGGATGTCGATTATTCTTTGGTGGCGTATGGCGATAAAAAGTTTTACGTTGCAAGCGACCGTGTTGAGAAAGTCATGACTGATGAAAAACATCAGCCGCTGGAATATTCAATTATTAAGACGATTAAGGGTTCCGAATTGGTGGGTAAAAGATTTGAGCCGCTATTCGAAAATCGTGGGCCGGCTGCGCATAAGATTCTTCACGCAGATTTCGTGACGACTGAGGACGGTACGGGAATTGTTCATATTGCGCCAGCTTACGGTGAGGACGATTATGAATTGTGCCGAAAAAATGACGTACCAGTACTATCGTTAGTTGATGGCGATGGAAATTACACAGAGGGCAGGTGGCTGGGTCGCAATATCTGGGAAGTAAATAAAGAGATAGCGAAGACTTTACTGGAAGAGGGTCGGGCGCTGAAAATTGAATATATTCGCCACGAATATCCGCATTGTCATCGATGCGGCACGAAATTGATGTACCGTGCTCACCCAAGTTGGTTTATGGATATTCAGAGCCAGAAAAAGGAAATGTTGGAGGCGAACGAGCAGACAAGCTGGACGCCAGACAATCTGAGGACTGGACGATTTCACAATATCATCGAGCAAGCACCGGATTGGAATTTGAGCCGCGATCGTTATTGGGCAACACCAATTCCAGTGTGGAAGGGTGTGAAAAATGACGGCACGGAAGTGGTGAAGGTGATTGGTAGCTTTGCGGAATTTGAAGAAGTTACGGGTCGCAAGTTGGACGATTATCACTTGCCGCAAGTTATGGACGTTACGTTTGAGTGCGACGGCGCAGAAATGCATCATATTGGTAAGGTTTTGGACTGCTGGTTTGAGTCTGGCTCGATGCCGTTTGCCCAATTCCATTATCCATTTGAGAACAAGGAAGAGTTTGAAGCAAGTTTTCCGGCTGACTTTATCATTGAAGCGATTGACCAGACACGCGGTTGGTTTTATAGCTTAACAGCGGTAAACGTGGCTTTATTTGGCAAATCTCCGTGGAAGAATTTGATTTGTACTGGATTTATCAATGCCGCCGACGGTAAAAAAATGAGCAAGAAGCTGAAGAATTATACCGATCCGATGGAGTTGATGAATAAGACTTCGGCCGACAGCTTCCGATTCTTGATGCTTTCAAGTCCACTAACAAATGGCGAAAACTTTGCCTTGGCGGATAAGGACGTGATGGATGTAGCGCGTAAGCTTGGTATGATCTGGAATATGTACGACTTCTTCACGATGTATGCTGAAGTTGATGGCTGGGAGTTTAATGGCGATTTGTCAGATCCGCTTCACGATTTAACAAATCCGTTGGATATTTGGATTGTGTCGAGGTTGCATCAATTGATAACAGAGGTCGAGCGAGGTCTTAATAATTATAATCTACAGGATGCAACTAAGCCGATTTTGCCATTCTTAGACGACGCAAGTAACTGGTACGTCCGACGCAGTCGCCGCCGCTTCTGGAAATCTGAAGATGATAGCGATAAAAATGACGCTTACCGCACGCTCCATTATGTTTTGGTGCGACTCAGTTATATGCTAGCGCCGTTTACGCCATTCTTAGCGGAAGAATTGTATCATAATTTGACGGGCGATAACGAGTCGATTCATCTTAAAGATTGGTTGCCGGCTGGTGAAATAGACAATTCAATGCTACGCGACATGAATGCGTTGCGTACTGCGGTGAATGACGGCTTGTCGAAGCGCGCATCGGAGGGAATTAAGGTGCGTCAGCCGTTGGCGTCTGTGAAACTTGTCAACACTATTTCTCAGGATACGCCAGCGGAAGTTGCGCAGTTCTTGATCGATATCGCTAAAGATGAATTGAACGTGAAATCGGTTGAAATTGTTACAGATTCAGAGTCTGAGTCGGCGCAACCGAGTGTTGTTTATGATCTGACCATAACCCCTGAGCTTAAGAGCGAAGGTTTAATGCGTGAAATTGTTCGCCACGTCCAAAGCGCGCGTAAGCAGGCCGGTCTGCAGATAGATGATCGAATTGTATTGAGTATTTCTAGCGACGATTCTGAAATATCTCAAGCTATTGACACTTTCGCCGATGTCATTAAATCTGAGACTCTTGCTGTGGAATTGAATTCTGCGGCTGATGAATCAGAAAAATATGACGCCAAAATCGAGGGTAAATTGGTAGAAATTTCCCTGAAAAAGGCGTAAAAAACTAAGTTATAACGTCTATGCTTGCAAAAGTCAAGGGCAGCTAGTATAACAAGTTCATAGCATAATAATTTGAAAGGATAAGCTATGACTAACTTAATTAAGGTTGGAGCTATCGCTGCGTTGGCTGCTGTTGGCGTGATATTCGGCAATGTAACCGCGTCTGCGCTAGAAACTACTCCGCCGGCTGCACCAAAAATAACAGTTTCCACCGCTCAATATAAAGGTGAGAAAAATACAATTAAATTTGAAGGTACCGCGAACGACCATTATCGATTTGTAATAACTAGCGGCGCAAAAAAAATTCAATTAAACAGCGCTATTCGTCAAGAATTGATGCAGGGCAGTGAGCTATCGATTGAAGAATTAATGAAGAAGTATTACCCAAATTCTGCCAACTCAATCTCATATGACACTCCTATCTCAATTGATACATATTGGTTTGACAAAGAAGGCAATTACGATAACTCATTACATCAAACTGTCGCATTGACTGTTGGCCGCAATCTGACAAAGGCTATAAAGTTGAATCAGACACGGGCAATATTGAAAAACCCAGAAAGCTTGCCAGAGACTCCTGTCGCTCCAAATCCAGCTACTCCAGAAAATCCAGTAAACCCTGAAGCTTCAACTGAGTCGGAAAACGTTAATGTAGCGACTACTCCAGTTCCAGTAGAATCAACCCCAGCTTCAGTTTCTTCTCCTCGTAAAGAAACTAAGCCTGCTGAGACTTTGGCTGAAACTGGTGTAAGTGTATATTCAGTTATTGCCGCTGCAGTTACAGTTATTACCGCTGGCGGTGCTGCAATCATTAAGCGATCGTAATCTTATAGATTCTCATAAGAATTTCAGTAAAAAATATCCTCCTCTTCATGGGGAGGATATTCTATTGACTTTTAACTATACTTATGCTAATATATCATTGTTAATTGATAAAAATAAAAAAGTTATGCAAAATTTATTCAACAAATTATTTGGTAGTAAAATAGGGTTTTCGCCAATCGACCCGCTGGCAGGCGGACTTGCTGAAGAAATTATTAAAGAGCAGCGGGAGCCACAGGCAATTCGTCTGGACGCTGACGAAATAGAAGACATTCGTAAGTTTTGGTCTCGTGCGGATGGCGATTTTGATAGCTGATAGTGTATAATTAGCTCATGTTAATTGAGTCTTTAATGTTTTTTGCTCGAGCCGGCGGAGGTGGGTCGGGCTCTTCTGGGGGATCCTTAATTTTGATGCTGCCCGCAGCTGTATCGGGCGGTGTAGCAGGCTTTGTAAAAAGAAAGACTAGATCAAAAATAGCAGGCTTCTTGGTTGGCGTTGCTGTTGGATTAGTTTTTAGTTTACTGTATTTAGCCGATTTAATGTGGTTCATATGTGCAGTTATTTCTACTTTCGTGGGGGCTGCTATTTCTGTATTTGTTGATAAGCTCAAATTATTTCGCCAAAATAGTGAGGCGGCTACGAATGCAGTTCGCCAAGCTTCCTCTGCTGATTCGTTATGGCAGCCAGATAATCTTACTAATTATGCCAAGCAAGTTTTCGAGAGGTTTCAGTATGATTGGAGTAATTTGGACTATGAATCAATCCGTAAGTACACGACACAGAGATATTCAAATCACATTGGACTAGTGATGCAGGCTTTACGTCAAATGGGTCGTAGGAATATCGTCGATAACGTGCGGATAAATGAGGCTATTTTTGCTGACGCACATGACGATGCTAATAATCAAAGCGATCGGGTGAGCGTAGCATTTCTGGCGGAAGCAGACGATAGACTAGAGGAGGTTGCTGCAGGTAAGAAAATCCGAAGCACTAACGAAGAATTTGCGGAGAAGTGGAACTTTGTTCGTGAAGGCAATGAATGGAAATTAGATGGCATAAATCAGCCGACGGAAGATGTAGGTACGTTGATTGGCTCACTCAACAAGTTTGCCGAAGACAACGGCATGTATTTTAGTCTGGATTGGGGTAGGTTACTTCTTCCGAAGGGTGGTAACTTATTTTTGCCGCGCTATTTTAACTCTGCTGATGTAAATAATCACGTTATTGGTATTTGGGATGGTGGCATTCTTGTTCAACTTTATACTTGTGTGCTTAAAAATGGTAATGGATTTACAGATGAAGGTAAAAATAAGGATGAAGTTAATTACCTTATTGGTCAGATTATGCTGCCTAAATCTTACGGTGGAATTTTGGTCGACAGGGATGATAATAGCATTTTTAGGAAGCGAATAATATCGCCAATTGGATATAAAAAAGTCGAAATGGAGTGGGGTGATTTTAATAAACGCTATACCATTTTTGCCACAAATGAAGATCAGGCGGCGAGCTTTGAGCTGTTAAATCCGAGTTTTATGGCATGGCTGTATGACCAGGACATAAAAGCTAATATTGAAGTGATGGACAATATAGTTATTTTATATGCCCGGGTTTCTTCTGATGAAAAACGCTATGCAGAAATGTTGGAGATTTTAAGAAGGGCTCACAAAGAGCTGAAGATGTAGGAGGTGCTATGATTACTAAAGCTATTATTCCGGTCGCTGGTTGGGGCACGCGAATGTTGCCGATTACCAAATCTATTGAAAAGTGTATGTTGCCGGTCGGTACTCGTCCGGTGATTGATTATATCGTGCAAGACGTCGTGCGCGCTGGCGTGAAGGATATTTACTTCGTAGTTGGCGAGCAGAGTACACAGGTGCAGAGCTATTATCGTTCGAACATTCAATTGAACGATTATTTGCGTCGAGCGGGCAAACAGGATAAGCTTCCCCTGGTGGCGCCACTTCGCGACGTCCGAATACATTTTTTAACTCAGCCGGGAACTGGTGGTTATGGCACAAGCATTCCAGTTGGTTTGGCGAGTGAATTCATCGAACAGGGCGAGTCGGCCTTTGTGATTATGGGCGATCAATTCTTTTGGCGCGGCGACGGCGGCTCAAACGCGGCAGATTTGGCGGAGTTAGTGGAATCGCGCGGATTGTCGGCTGGGCTATTGGGAAATCCTGTCGAAGAGGAATTTATTCCGCAAACAGGGATTATTGAAACTGACAATCAGGGCAATTTTGTGCGAATAATTGAAAAGCCAAAATTGGAAGAAGCTCCAAGCAATCTCAGCAATTCAAGCTTTTACGTTCTCAATAAAGAGATTTTCGAGCTGGCGCGTACATTGCCCGCCAATCCGCAGCGCGGCGAATTTGAGTTGACTGATGCTATCAATGCGTACATCGCGGGCGGCGGTATCATCGCGGTGGGCGAGGCCAAGGGTGACTACATGGAATGCGGCTCGCCGAGCGGTTGGCTGCAGGCAAATAACGCCATGGCTGAGTTGCAGGCAAATTAGTTGCACGTATTGTCCGTCTCTGTTATAATTGGTCACTGATAGTAAATATATTTTAAGGAACGAAATGAAAGCAGTCGTAAAAATCTCTGGCAAACAATATCTTGTCA
>ERZ772935.574-NODE-574-length-14729-cov-5.258553_pt1 | contig 14729 bp, 9 predicted proteins | sample MGYA00511683_ERZ772935 | MGnify/ENA primary metagenome ERZ772935 (study PRJEB29015, sample SAMEA2738086) | human oral metagenome | biome: human oral; feature: human-associated habitat; material: saliva | place: China | collected 2228 ...
AAATCCAAACGGGGATAAATCAATTTTTGAGGCTCTTTTTGAGGGCACCAATTATTGTGACAGGAGCCATTATTATGGCATTCCGAATCAGTCCACGCTTGACCCTCTGGTTTCTTGGTATGGTCTTGGTATTGACCCTTATTATTGTACTAGCTAGTCGCATCGTCAATCCTTTATATGCCAAGATACGAGTGATTAATGAGTCAATTGTTACTAATACGCGTCAACAACTTGAAGGTATGAGGGTTATTCGTGCCTTTGGTCAGAGTGAGCGTGAATTAGATAATTTCACGACTGTAAATAAAGACCTGAAGAAGTGGCAACTCAAAACAGGCGTGATAGCAAGTCTCATTGGTCCTTTGACTTTCTTAGTTGTTAATATGACTTTGATTGCTGTCCTTTGGCAAGGAAATCTGCAAATTCAAGGTGGGCTCTTGTCTCAAGGGATGCTGATTGCACTGGTCAATTATCTCTTGCAAATTTTGACGGAGCTTCTTAAATTGGCTATGATGTTGACCAATCTTAACCAGAGCTTTATTTCGGCGAAAAGGGTACAAGCTATTTTTGAACTCCAAAATGAGGATATTGAGGCACCTTTAACAATCAAGAAACCACATCAACCAAGGATAGCCCTTGAAATTGACAAGATGACCTTTACTTATCCGACAGCTAGTCAACCGTCATTAAAAGAGATTGATTTAAAGATTGCTAGAGGTGAGTCACTGGGTATTATTGGTGGTACTGGTTCGGGTAAATCGACCTTGGTAAACTTAATCATGAACTTATATCAACCTCAGATGGGTTCTTTAGCTATTTTCAAGGATCAAAAATCACCAAAAAATCTTAAAGAGTGGCGTTCTTGGGTTGCTTATGTCCCACAAAAAGCTGAGTTATTTAGGGGAACCATTCGTTCAAACTTGTCACTAGGACTTGATCACGAACCAAGTGATAAGGAATTGTGGCATGCTCTTGACATGGCTCAGGCTGCTGACTTCGTAAAAGACAAGGACCTTGGTTTAGATGAGCCAGTTGAGTCATTTGGCCGTAATTTTTCGGGGGGTCAACGTCAACGTTTGACTATTGCGCGTGCGCTGATGAGACCAGCACCATTCTTGATTTTGGACGACTCCACTTCAGCCCTAGATTACTTGACTGAAAGTCGTCTACTAGCGGCTATCAGAGACAATCTTAAATCAACGAGTTTGATTATTATTTCGCAAAGAACAAATAGTCTAAAAGCTGTTGATCAAATTTTGGTGCTTGATAAGGGACATCAAGTTGGCTTAGGTAATCATGAAGAATTGCTTGCCACAAATAAACTCTATCAAGACATTCATTATTCTCAACATCAAAAGGAGGTCGCTGATGAAGGCTAGAAATAATAAATCAACGCTTAAACGTTTAAGTAGAGATATCTTAAGTCAGCGTTACCTCTTTGCCTTAGCAACTATTGGGACCATTGTTCAAGTTGCCTTAACGGTTTACTTACCTATCTTAATTGGTGATGCAGTGGATGCAGTTCTTAAGATGAATGCCGTTCTTTTGATGTCACGTTTAATATGGCAGATGCTTGTAGTTATCATAGCCAATAGTGCGATCCAGTGGCTAAATCCTTTAATTTATAACCGTTTGATTTACTCTTATAGTGAAAGTTTACGTGAGAGAGTCATGCTGAAAATTCATGCCATGCCTCTCAGTTACCTTGACCGTCAAGGAACTGGAGATATGGTTAGCCGTGTGACTACAGATAGTGACCAATTAAATAACGGACTTCTCATGGTCTTTAACCAATTTTTCGTCGGGCTTTTGACCATATTTGTTATTATCATTACCATGGCTCGTTTGGACTGGTTCATGATGCTCTTAGTTCTAGTGATGACGCCTCTGTCAATGCTTGTGGCACGTTTTATCGCAAAGAAGAGCTATCAACTCTATCGCAATCAAACCAAATGGCGAGGCATGCAGACTCAGTTGATTGAGGAAAGTTTGACTCAAGAAGCCTTAGTACAGAGTTTAAATGCTCAAGAACAGATGGTTAGGAGTTTTAAAGACGTCAATGGTAAGTATGCTGATTATTCACAGGGTGCTATCTTTTATTCGTCAGCAGTTAACCCAGCTACACGTTTTGTCAATAGTCTGATCTATGCTCTCATTGCAGGTGTTGGTGCTTATCGAATCATGTCGGGTGGCGCTTTTACAGTGGGACAATTGACTACCTTCCTAAATTATGTCACCCAGTATACCAAACCTTTTAATGATATCTCATCTGTTCTATCTGAACTTCAAAGTGCTTTGGCCTGTGCTGATCGCCTTTATATGATATTGGATGAAGAGGAAATAACAGAAACAGGTAAGGCGGTCTTGGAAGAAGCAGATGTGCAGGGACGTTTTCAATTTGACCATGTCCAATTTGGCTATTTGCCTAATAAACCTCTTATCAAGGATTTGAGCATTGATATCCCTGCCGCAAGTACTGTTGCCATTGTTGGCCCTACAGGAGCAGGCAAATCTACCCTCATTAACCTGCTCATGCGTTTCTATGATTTGGACAAGGGGCAAATTTTACTAGACGGTAGACCTATTACAGATTATACCCGTGAGAGTCTTCGCAAGCAGATTGGGATGGTTCTACAGGAAACTTGGCTAGAGGTCGGCACTATTCATGATAATATTGCTTACAGTAATCCAGAAGCCAGTCGTGAAGAAGTCATAGCAGCGGCTAAGGCTGCCAATGCAGATTTCTTTATTAAGCAGTTGCCTCAAGGCTATGACACCTACTTGAATGATGCGGGGCAATCCCTTTCTCAGGGACAACGTCAGCTTTTGACCATTGCTCGCATATTTGTCAATGTGCCTAAAATCTTAATCTTAGATGAAGCCACTTCTAGTATCGATACACGTACAGAGCTTCTCATTCAAGAGGCCTTCGCTAAATTAATGAAAGGTCGAACAAGTTTCATCATTGCCCATCGATTATCTACCATTGAAAATGCGGACCTTATTTTGGTCATGAATAATGGGGATATCGTTGAACATGGAACCCATGAACAACTGATGCAAGCTAGGGGAATGTACTATCGAATGCAGACAGCCCAAAAGACACAAAATAGTTAAATCTGACAGAGCTTTTAGGCTCTGTTTTTTATCATTTTAGCTAACCATTTATCACCAAAACCTATTGATGAAAAAGAAATGAAATTTAGTTATTTTTTCTTTTTTATTGGAAAAAATGGCGATAAGATGGTAAACTAAAGAGGATATTATATAAAAAAAGGTATCGAAAATTAGAATGTTAAAACATAAAAACGTCCTAGTGTTTTTAGGACAAACCTTGCTTTATTTCGCCATTTTTATGGCCCTAATTTATCTCTACAATTACCTAGGACAAGGTCAAGGTAATTTTATCTATAACGAATTTTAGGAAGAATAATGACGAATACAAAAATTAAAGATATGATCGAAACGATTGAGCAGTTTGCTCAATCACAACCTGACTTTCCTGTTTACAATATTTTAGGGGAAGTTCACACTTACGGTGACTTAAAAGCTGACTCGGATAGCCTAGCTGCCAAGATTGATAGTCTTGATATTCCAGAAAAATCACCTGTTGTGGTTTATGGCGGTCAAGAGTATGAAATGTTGGCAACTTTTGTCGCTTTGACTAAATCTGGTCACGCTTATATTCCAATTGATAGTCACTCAGCTCTTGAGCGCGTGACGGCTATCGTTGAAGTAGCAGAGCCTAGTCTGATTATTGCTATCAATGACTTCCCACTTGAGGAAGTCCAAGCTCCAATTCTAACATTGGATCAAGTGACAACAGCTTTTGAAAGCAAGACTAGCTACGAAGTGACTCATCCTGTTAAGGGGGATGATACTTATTACATCATCTTCACATCAGGAACTACAGGTAAGCCTAAAGGGGTCCAAATTTCACACAATAATCTCCTTAGTTTCACCAACTGGATGATTACGGATAAGGAATTTGCGACTCCAAAACGTCCACAAATGCTGGCTCAACCGCCTTATTCATTTGACCTATCGGTAATGTACTGGGCACCTACATTGGCACTTGGAGGAACACTCTATGCGCTTCCTTCAGCCATTACGCAGGACTTCAAGAAGCTCTTTGAAACGATCTTCTCACTTCCAATTGCCATTTGGACATCAACACCATCTTTTGCAGATATGGCAATGTTGTCTGAAGACTTCAATTCAGAAAAGATGCCAGAAATTACGCATTTCTATTTTGACGGAGAAGAGTTGACTGTCAAGACTGCTCAAAAGCTTCGCCAACGTTTCCCAGAAGCACGTATTATCAATGCTTACGGACCAACTGAAGCAACTGTAGCCTTATCAGCAGTAGCAGTAACTGATGAGATGCTGGCTAACCTTAAGCGTTTGCCGATTGGTTATACCAAGGAAGATTCACCAACTTATATTATAGATGAGGATGGGAATATCCTTCCAAATGGTCAACAGGGTGAAATCATTGTATCAGGACCAGCAGTTTCCAAAGGCTACATGAATAATCCTGAAAAGACTGCTGAAGCGTTCTTCGAGTTTAATGGCCTTCCTGCTTACCATACTGGTGATGTAGGAACGATGACTGATGAAGGTCTCCTTCTTTACGGTGGTCGTATGGACTTCCAGATTAAATTTAATGGTTTCCGTATTGAGTTAGAGGATGTTTCACAAAACCTTAATAAGTCTAAGTATATTGATTCAGCAGTAGCTGTGCCACGTTACAATAAAGACCATAAGGTTCAGAACCTCTTGGCTTATGTTATTCTTAAGGATGGTGTTCGTGAGCAGTTTGAACGTGAAATTGATATCACCAAGGCGATTAAGGCTGACTTAGAAGATATCATGATGTCTTACATGATGCCTACTAAGTTCCTCTATCGTGAGAGCTTGCCTTTAACACCAAATGGGAAAATTGATATCAAGGGTCTTATCAGTGAGGTTAACAACCGATGATTGACTTCTTGAAACAGCTCCCCCATTTAGAAGCCTACGGTAACCCCTTCTATTTTATCTATCTTGGATTAGCTCTATTGCCAATCTTTGTGGGTCTCTTCTATAAAAAGCGTTTTGCGATTTATGAATGTTTGGTCAGTCTAGCCTTTATTGTTCTCGCTCTGACAGGAACACATGCTAGTCAATTACTAGCCTTACTCTTTTATATTATTTGGCAAATCATTTGGGTTTATTCATACAAACATTACCGTAGTCAAAAGGATAATAAATGGGTTTTCTATTTACACTCATTTCTTGTAGTTTTGCCTTTAATTTTTGTTAAGGTAGAGCCTGCGATAAATGGTACTCAGTCGCTCTTAAACTTTCTTGGTATTTCTTACTTGACCTTTCGATCAGTTGGTATGATTATCGAGATGCGGGATGGTGTCCTTAAAGAGTTTACACTTGGAGAATTCCTCCGATTCATGCTCTTTATGCCCACCTTTACGAGTGGTCCCATTGATCGCTTCAGACGCTTTAACGAAGACTATCAAGCAATTCCTGAGCGAGACGAGCTGATGAATATGTTGGAGCAAGCTGTAAAATATATCATGCTTGGTTTCCTCTATAAGTTTGTTTTGGCGCAGATTTTCGGAAGTATGCTCTTGCCTTCACTGAAAGCACAAGCTTTGGCTCAAGGTGGTATTTTTAATTTACCAACACTTGGTGTCATGTATGTTTTCGGTTTTGATCTCTTCTTTGACTTTGCGGGTTACTCGATGTTTGCCTTGGCAGCATCAAACCTTATGGGGATCAAGAGCCCAATCAACTTTGACAAACCTTTCATCTCACGAGACTTGAAAGAATTTTGGAATCGTTGGCATATGAGTTTGTCTTTCTGGTTCCGTGACTTTATCTTTATGCGTTTGGTTATGGTTTTGATGCGAAATAAAGTTTTCAAAAATCGTAACACGACTTCAAATGTGGCCTATGTCATTAATATGATGGTTATGGGATTCTGGCATGGGGTTACTTGGTACTACATTGCTTATGGTATTTTCCATGGTATTGGTCTAGGAATTAATGATGCCTGGTTACGTAAGAAGAAGACCATTAATAAAGAACGTAAGAAAGCTGGTCTTGAGCCACTTCCTGAAAATAAATGGACCAAGGCTTTGGGAATCTTTATTACATTTAACACTGTTATGTTGTCATTCTTGATTTTCTCTGGATTCTTGAATGACCTCTGGTTCACTAAAAAATAAGTAAAGGAATTATAAAAATGGATGTAAAATCAGAAGTTATTGAAATTATTGATGAACTCTTCATGGAAGATGTTTCAGACATGATGGATGAAGACCTTTTCGATGCTGGTGTTCTCGACTCTATGGGAACAGTTGAGCTTATCGTTGAATTGGAATCACGTTTCGATATTCGTGTACCAGTTTCAGAATTTGGTCGTGATGACTGGAACACAGCTAATAAGATTGTTGAAGGGGTAACGGAGCTTCGCAATGCTTAAGCGTTTATGGCAAATTTTTGGCCCAGTAATTTGTGCCTTGGTCTTGGTAGTTGTAGTTATATATACCTACCCACAAGGCAGAAAACATAGTTATGAGGCTGAAAAACGTAGTGCAGTAACACTGACAAATGAAAACTTTAAGAGTCGGATGAACAAAACTACAGCTCTTTCAGATAAGAAGCATCGATTTGTCCCTTTCTTTGGGTCAAGTGAGTGGCTGCGTTTTGATGCCCTTCATCCAGCTGTTTTAGCTGAAAAGTACGACCGTAACTATCGCCCATATTTTATTGGACAACGTGGAGCAGCCTCTCTAAACCAATATTTGGGAATGCAACAAATGATTCCTGAATTGAAAAATGGGACAGCAGTCTACGTCTTGTCACCACAGTGGTTTACTAAAAAAGGTTACAATTCTGCGGCTTTCCAGCAGTTCTACAATAACGACCAACTTAGTAGTTTCCTAAGTCAAAATCAGACGGATGCAAATTCTCAGTATGCAGCTCAACGTATCTTAGAGATGAAGCCTGAGATTACTATGAAATCTCAACTTTCTAAAGTGGCTAAGGGGCAAGAGTTAAATTCACTTGATAAGACTTATATTCAATTTATGGCAGAGCTTAATAAGCGAGAAGATGCCTTGTTCAGTCCTTTTGCAGCATCAAATAATGCAAATTACGACAAGAAGGTTCTTCCTTATCTTAAAGAGTTGCCTGACAAGCTCTCTTATGAGGCACTTGATCAGGTTGCTGTAAGAGATGCAGAAGCCCATACCAAATCAAATGACTTTGGTATTGATGACCGTTTTTATAAGAAACGCTTATCTAAGAAGATTGGTAAACTTAAAGGTTTCCAGAAAAATCTTTCTTATGAAGTTTCACAAGAATACGGTGACCTACAGTTGGTGCTAAATCAATTTGCCAAGTCAAATACAAATGTCATCTTTGTCATTCCACCTGTTAATAGCAAGTGGATGGCTTATACGGGACTTAGTCAAGAAATGTATGATGCTACGGTTTCTAAAATCCGTTATCAATTGGAAAGTCAAGGCTTTACCAATATTGCAGACTTCTCAAAAGATGGAGATCAACCTTACTTCATGCAAGATACCATTCATATGGGATGGAAAGGTTGGGTGGCCTTTGACAAGGCTGTTGATCCATTTGTAAGTAATCCAACACCTGCACCTAGCTATAACTTGAACGACCGCTTTTATAGTAAGGACTGGGCAGGTTATACAGGGAGTCCTAGTCAGTTTAAGTAACACACAGAAAAAGGCTTTCGAAAGCCTTTTTATTATAGAGCAATAAGTGAATAATATAGCTCTTATTATTTTTTTATAGGTTACCTTCAGAATTTATTAAAAAGGATTGGGTTAATCCCCAATCCTTTTTGTCACTTTGAAGTTTTGTATTGCCTTAAACAGATCTTATTTGTTTTTAGTTAGAGCTTTTCGAATTAAATCTGCAGGGATAATCAAAACCGCGATAAGAAGAGCAAAGATATAGTGTTGAACATCCATTGGAACAGTGCTAAATACTTTTCCACCAAATTGGATAATCAAGGTTTGAACAACAGCAATAGAAATCATAACAATTGAGAATTTTTTATTTTCTCCAATATGTTCAAAGACATTGAATCCATTACTACGTGTGTTAAGTGAGTTGAAGATGACAGCATAGATAAATACTGTAAATGTGAATGTTGTTACCATTTCGAAGTTATCAGTTCCATTTGTGATAAAGTCTTGGATACCCCCAACATTTTTGAGAATGGCCAAACATACGACAGTAATGAAGACACTTGCAACTCCGATAGCGGATTTCATATAACCAGTAAGAATATTTGCTTTCTTAGCAACTGGTTTTTCGTTCATATAACGATCTAGCGTAGGCTCTTCACCAAAGGCAAGGGCAGCAAGTGTGTCCATGATAAGGTTAATCCAAAGAATTTGGATGATTGTAAATGGCTCTTTGAGACCCAAAAGTGGTGAAAGAAGTGACATGGCAATAGTCGTCACGTTAACAGTTAGTTGGAAGATGATAAACTTACTTACTGATTTACTCATAGTACGTCCATAGAGGACGGCTTTCTCAATAGAAGTCAATGAGTTGTTCAAGATAACGATATCTGAGGCTTCACGTGCGACTTCAGTACCATCACCCATTGAGAAACCAACATCAGCTGATTTAAGGGCTGGTGAGTCATTGACCCCATCACCCGTCATACCAGCGACCATATCGAGGTCTTGAGCTGCCTCAATAAGACGTTTTTTATCCATTGGAAGGGCACGACTGACCACTTTTAAGTGAGGCAATTGTTGTTTAAGTTCTTGATCTGAGAGGGCAGAAAGTTCATCGTGAGTAAGGACAAGGTCATTTTCTCCAGTGACGATACCTGCTTCTTTAGCGATAGCAACAGCGGTTTCTTTGCGGTCACCGGTTACCATAACTACTTGAACACCTGCACGGTTCATTGTTTCAACAGTTTGTTTGATTGAAGAACGAACGTTATCACGGATACATACGATACCAATCAAGACTTTATCATTACCATCTGTATTGAGGATAGCAAGCAAACGCATTGAACGGTTAGCTTGTTCCAATGATAACTCTTGAAAACGAGCTTTAATGTCATCTGTAAAGTTTTGTTTATGACCATCTTTATCAAGATAGTAGTAGCAGTCATTTAGGATAAATTCTGGAGCACCTTTGATGTAAGTTTTTCCATCGTTAGTCGTTACACTTGCAAATTTTGTAGCTGAGTTGAATTGTTGCTTCTCAGTAATTGTATTCGTATCGAAATCAAGTTGAGAACGTCCAATCAAGAAGTCTAGAAGTGCACGGTCAGTGGCATTACTACCAACAGCATTGCCATCAGCTACCATGGCATCGTTATTAAGACCGATACCATTAATCATTTCAGCTTTAAGGCTATCTGACATTGTGTCAAAATCAGGAGCGTCAGTTTCACCAGTAGCTGCATAAAGTGTTCCATCAGCAAGGAAGAAGTCAACTACAGATAGTTTACCTTCAGTGATTGTACCAGTCTTATCACTGAAGAGAATATTCATGTACCCAGCTGTCTCAATAGTATCAGGATGGCGAACTAGGATATTTTGAGCTAAAAGTCGACCTGAGTTCATTGAGGAAACGAGTGCTAACATCATTGGAAGCCCTTCTGGAACAGCCATGATGATGATTGTAACCGCAAAGAGAATCGTTTCAATGATAAGAAGGAAGATTGAACCACCATTGACGTTATTAGCCTTATTAAGAGCAATAAAGCCTAAGACAAGGTTGATTACTGAGTATGCAGCACCTGCACTATAACCGAGGACACCGATGTTTCCAGCAAGCTTGTTGAGTTTTTCTTTGGATGGTGAATCTTTACTATCTTCTTGAAGAGAAGTATTGATGCTTCCTAGAACGGTATTATCACCAATTTGTGTAGCTTCCATAACGGCTTCACCTGAAGTAACAACTGTACCACGGAAGACTTTGAGCTCTGTAAAGAGGTCTGAAGAATCCGGCTCTTCTTGGTCACCAAGAGGAAGTTTTGTGGCATCTTCACTTTCACCATTAAGGACAGCTTGGTTGACTTTTAACTCACCTTCCAAGATGATACCATCAACTGGAATCTTGTCCCCTGATTGAAGGAGAATTTGATCACCTTTTACAATATCATCAACAAGAACTTCTTTAAGTTTACCATCACGATAAACCTTAGCATTAGTTTTTGAAGCCTCTTCTTGTAGAGTATTGAATTTTTGCTCATTACGGTATTGAGAGACTGCTGAGAATCCTGTAGACATCAAAATGGCGAAAATCAGTGAGATAGCCTCGTACCAATTAGCTTCACCAATAGCAGGGAAAATCATTCCAACAAAGTTGAAGATGATTTTTAATCCTAAGGCAGCCAAGAGGATAAGAATCCATTGATCTTGGAAGGCTTCGATAAAGATTGAGAGGAGCGAGTTAGCCTCTTTACTAGAGAGCCTATTATCGCCATGGGCGTTTTTACTTGCTTGAACTTCAGCAGAAGTCAAGCCTTTAAATTTTTTCATTTAAGGTTTGCATCCTTTCTAAATTGTTACTCAGTTTTAAGGCTAATAAATTTAAAGCCAAATAGTTCGTCATTTCAGTCAAGATAACTGGAATAACTATCAGTAAGTATTATACTTTATTTTACTATTAAATTGTTGATTTTTTACCAATAGAATATTGAAGTTTCTTTTGTCTTTAGCAAGAGTAGGGGAGAACAAAAAACTTGTATTTTTTCGTTAAATATAATTATATCCTTCCACCTTCAATTCATACAAGCCTCTCACCGCATTGCATCCGTAGATGGCCTGAGCCTGTTCCATATCTTTTACGGTCAAGACTTTTTCTTTAAGCTTATTATCAGCAATTAGGCTTTGTCTGTAGATGCCATTTAAGAGGCCGAGGTGAACTGGTGGTGTGTAGAGTTGGTCTTCGATTTTAAGAACGATGTTACCGATAGAGGTTTCTAGGAGTTGTCCCTCGTGATTATAATAGATTTGTTCGTGAGGTTCGATACTAAGGTGAGGACGGTAACTTGTTTTGAAGAAGGTATAGGGGCTATCCAACGGATGCCTTTGCTCAACTAACCTTGCTTGGCAGAAGTCATTGGATAAGTTTGTTAATTGGGTATGTTCAAACTTCAGTTCACCATCTTTTGCAAGGGACATTTTAAGACGGTAGTCTGTGTTAAGGTCTAGTGATTGACACAGAGCTTCGACTTGATAGTGCGCTTTTTCTGCATTGAAAGGATAGTCAAAGTATCGGCTACTCTCTTGTAAACGTTTTATATGCTCCTCCAGAAAGAGAAGTTTTCCTTGATGAGTACGACCGGTAGAAATGAGATCGAATTTTGGGTTCTGACGGTATAGAACAGCAGCTTTTTGCTTGGTTTCTTCGTATTCGGATTCCCAGTTACTGTCCCAAGTAATCCCCCCTCCGACACCATAGATAGCCTTGGTTTCTTCCATTTGTAGTGTCCGAATGGCTACGTTGAAAATACTAGGTCCCTGTGGCACCAAGATTCCAATAGCCCCACAATAAACACCTCGAGGCTGTTTTTCAACCTTCTTAATAATCTCCATGGTTGCTATTTTGGGGGCACCTGTAATCGATCCGCATGGAAAAAGGGCTTGGAAGACATCATTTAAACGACTATTTGGTAGGAGTTGCGTCTCAATAGTTGAAGTCATTTGCCAAACCGTAGAGTATTGTTCAACTTGGCAAAGGCTCTTGACATCTTCACTTCCTATTTTTGAAATACGATTCATGTCATTTCTAAGTAGATCGACAATCATCATATTTTCAGAGCGATTTTTCTGATCCTGAGCTAGCCAATGGGCTTGTTTGAGGTCAGTTTCAGTTGTTAAACCACGATTGGTGGTACCTTTCATTGGACGAGTGGTCAGTCTATCACCATCTTTTTTAAAGAAGAGTTCTGGACTTATAGAAATGATAGAAACATCATCGTGCTGAATAAAGGCATTGTAATGAGCATTTTGTTCAACAACCAATCGATTGTAGATGGCAAAGGGATCAGCTGTCAGGTTCTGTTGAAGTTGAACAGTATAATTGACCTGATAAGTATCACCTTGTCGAATATGGTGGTGTATTTGCTCAATAGCAGCCTTGTATTCCTCTGCAGAAGTTAGCTCTTGCCAAGATTTTGGTAAGGTAATAGGGTCATAAGTAAGTGGAATAGGCTCTGTTTGAACAGTTTCATGAACAGTAAAGTAGAGGAGATACTCAGACATTAATGGACCATCAATAACCTGAAATTTTGTCTCGAAGGCAGGGGCTGCTTCATAGGAAACATAACCTACTGCATAATAACCTTCATTTTGATAGGCTTCGAGTTCATCTAAAAGGTGGTTGACTTCCTTAATGTCCTTTGTTTTTAGTTCTTTAATGGCGTCTGTAAAAATTTGTCTGACACCAAGTTCTTTAAAATCAATAACAGTTTTCTTATGCATACTTAGAGTATAACATAAGAAGTTTCCCTCTGGTTCTTTTTCATGTTTTAATTCTCTTTCTCAAAATTCTAACCAAAAATGAACTTTTCAGATAGTTTTACATATGTTATAATGATAGGGACCAAAAGAAGATTTTAGAGGGAAATATGACTGGAAAAAATAACTTTGAGAAAGGCAACAGCAACCTTTCAAACAATAAAATGAAAAAAGGCACTTCTAAGAATTCATGGAAGCACCAGATGTACGAGCTAGAAATAGCTATTGCTAAAGAGTCAAGTAACAAAAAAAGAAATGAACTCATTAAAATCCATAATGGCTATATGAGTGAGTATGATAGCTTAAAGAAACAAATCATATGGTTAGCCGTCTTGGGAATTTGTTTCTTATTAGTATTGGCGGTTTTTGGTTATTTTATTTGGAATAGTTACAATAGTGAGAATATGTCTTATACATCATCTTGGCTTCAAGAGAGGGTACTGAGCACTTATAGAGCTTAGTGTTCTGATCCTAGTAAATAATAGAGTCTCTAGACAAAAGTCTAGGGCTTTTTTGTTATAAAAAAGGATTTATCTGGTTGATATATAGTTATTAGCTATAACAATATCTAAACAAAAGGAGATAACGGTAGCTAGAAACCCTTTATTTTATAGGTTATAGTCAAAAACTATATATAGAGAAAACTAATAGCAATTATACAGCTACTCATTTCTTTGGTAAGATAAGTTCAACAACAAAGAGGAGGACACAAGATGTCAACTACTATCATTGGTTTCCCACGTTTGGGTGAATTCCGCGAATTAAAATTTACAACAGAAAAATACTTTAGAAATGAAATTACTGCAGATGAACTTTTAACAGCAGCCAAAGACTTGCGTGCAAAACACTGGAATATTGTTAAAGAGAAGGGTATCAGTGAAATTCCTTCAAATGATTTCTCACATTACGATAACTTCCTTGATGCAGCTTTCCTTTTCAACGTCGTACCTGAATCTGTTCAAAACTTGGATTTGACAGATCTTGAACGTTACTTTGCTTTGGCGCGTGGTTACCAAGGTGAAAAAGGGGATGTGCGTGCCCTTCCGATGAAGAAATGGTTCAACACCAACTACCACTACATCGTTCCTAAGTTTGAAAAAGACACTCAAGTAAAATTGGCAGGTCACAAAATCTTTGATGAGTTCCAAGAAGCTAAAGAACTTGGTCTTAACACTCGTCCAGTCCTTGTAGGTCCATTTACTTTCCTTCAATTATCAGACTTTGAAGAAGGCGTCAAAGCAGAAGACTTCGTAGATAGCTTAGTAGCTGCTTACCAAGATGTTTTTGCAAAATTGGCTGAACTTGGTGCGACTCGTATCCAACTCGACGAAGCTGCTCTTGTAAAAGATTTGACAGCTGAAGAAAAAGCTCTCTTCTTGAACCTCTACAACAAGCTTTTGGCTGACAAAAAAGGTCTTGAAGTCTTGCTTCAAACTTACTTCGGAGACGTTCGTGACGTCTACACTGACCTTGTGAACTTGCCAGTAGATGCCATTGGTTTGGACTTCGTTGAAGGTAAGAAAACTCTTGAACTCGTTAAAGGTGGTTTCCCAGCTGACAAGACTCTTTATGCAGGTATTGTCAATGGTAAGAACATCTGGCGCAACAACTACGAAAAGAGCTTGGCTGTTCTTGAGCAAATTCCAGCTGAAAACATCGTTTTGACTAGCTCATGCTCCCTTCTTCATGTGCCATTTACAACTGCTAACGAAGAATTTGAACCAGCAATCTTGAACCACTTTGCCTTTGCGGTGGAAAAATTGGATGAGATCCGTGATTTGGATGCTATCCGCAAGGGTCAAGGTGAACAAGCTCTTGCTGCCAACAAAGAACTCTTTGCGACTGAGCGTGTGGGTGAAAATGCGGAACTTCGTGCGCGTATCGCTGGTTTGACAGACGCAGACTACACTCGTTTGCCAGCCTTTGCAGAACGTGAAGCTATCCAAGAAGAAGCTTTCAAACTTCCAGCCCTTCCAACAACAACTATCGGTTCATTCCCTCAAACCAAGGAAGTCCGTGCTAAACGCTTGGCCTTCCGTAAGGGTGAGTTGTCAGCAGAAGACTATGACAAGTTCCTAGCAGAGCAAATCGACGAATGGATTAAATGGCAAGAAGAAGTTGGATTTGACGTCCTTGTACACGGTGAGTTCGAGCGTAATGACATGGTTGAGTACTTCGGTCAAAACTTGTCAGGTTACCTCT
>ERZ772935.575-NODE-575-length-14715-cov-6.166644_pt1 | contig 14715 bp, 12 predicted proteins | sample MGYA00511683_ERZ772935 | MGnify/ENA primary metagenome ERZ772935 (study PRJEB29015, sample SAMEA2738086) | human oral metagenome | biome: human oral; feature: human-associated habitat; material: saliva | place: China | collected 2228 ...
GGTGCCCGAAGCGAAGCGAGGGCGGGTGCCCCTGTAGGAACGAGGACGAACACCGCACCGCAGAAGCGATTTAGCGTCCGGTCATACCCAGCAGCTCATTCGCGCGAACGCGAGCCCAACGCTCCGCGTTCAGCACAGCCTCCAGCGTCAAATCAGCGTCAGAAACAGCCTCAGCGCTGCCGGTGTGCTCCTCCAGCACGCGTGCGACCGAATCGACAATGTCGGTAAAGCGAATCGCGCCCGCATGGAATGCGGCCACGGCTTCCTCGTTGGCGGCGTTGAACACTGCCGGGTGCGTGCCGCCGACCTTACCGGCGGCCTTGATCATGCGCACGGCGGGGAATGCTTCCTCGTCCAGCGGCTCAAAAGTCCAGGATGCCGCCTTCGACCAGTCACAAGCAGGCACAGCACCGGGGATGCGGTGCGGCCAGGTCAGACCCAGCGCGATGGGCAGAACCATGCTCGGCGGGGACGCCTGCGCAATGGTCGAGCCGTCCACGAACTGCACCATGGAATGCACAATCGACTGCGGGTGAACCGCCACGTCAATACGGTCCAGGTCCACGCCGAACAGGTGGTGTGCCTCAAGCACTTCGAGTGCCTTGTTGACCATGGTTGCCGAGTTGGTGGTGACGACCAGGCCCATGTCCCAGGTGGGGTGTGCGAGCGCCTGCGCGGGGGTCACGTCGTGCAGCTGTTCGCGCTTGTAGCCGCGGAACGGGCCGCCCGATGCGGTGAGGATGAGTCGGTCGATTTCTGCGTCGGTTCCGGAGGCGAGCGCCTGGGCGAGAGCGGAGTGTTCGGAGTCGACGGGCACCATGGGGGTGTCCAGGGGGGATGCGTCGACGGCGGCGCGTACGAGCGGGCCGCCTGCGATGAGGGATTCCTTATTGGCTAGTGCCACGCGGTAGCCGCTGTTGAGGGCGGTGAGGGTCGGTTCCAGGCCGATGGAGCCGGTGATACCGTTCAGGACGGTGTCTGCCGGGTGTGCTGCCGCCTGTACGGATGCTTCGGCGCCGTGGGCGATTTGCGGGGTGTAGCCGGTGACGCCGGCTTGGGAGGCTGCCGCTTCGATGAGTTCGCGCAGGCGCTGTGCGTCTTCTGCGGTGCCGCTGGTGGCGACCAGTTCGGCGCGCACGTGCACTGCCTGGCGTGCGAGCAGTTCGAGGGATCGGGAGCCTGCGGAGAGGGCGACGACCTTCAGCGGTGCGTCGTCGGCGGAGGCGCTGGTGCCCTTGAGCGCGGCGAGGTGGTCGATGACTTCCATGGCTTGGGTGCCGATGGAGCCGGTTGAGCCGAGGAGGGTGATGCGCTGCGGTGCGCGGGTGAGTTCTGTGAGGGCGTCGGTGAGGCGGTCGCGGCTGCCGCCGACGCGTGCTGAGGATCCAAACTTCATGGTTCTAGTGTCTCATGAGCTCGCGCGTGTATCCGGACGTGTAGCCTCGCCCCAGCACAGAAGAATCCCCCACCCTGGTACGGGGCGGGGGATTCAACGTATACGTTTTAGAGCAGATCTTGCAGCAGTTCAATGCAGCGGTCCAGGAAAGCGTCCACCTGGGATTCCTCGTAGCTGACGGTGCCCGAGGCGGGGCGGAACTTTGCGTGGCGCACCACGGAGGGGTCCAGCGGCTCTTCGCTGTTAAGCTGGGCGTACACGCGGTCGCAGATAGCGTCCACATCGCCGACGAAGTAGCCCATGTGGCGGCGCTTGCTGGGGCGGCGGAAACGCTCACCGGCGGGGCGTTCCAGGCGGCCAGCGAGTAGCTCGCCGGTCTCTACGAGGGAGCGTTCCCAGTTGTCCAGGCCGTACGCCTCAATGTAGCGGCTGCGTTCGAGCTTGGCGAAGCGTTCCTCAATCTTTTCGAGGGCGCGGTCGACCACGTCCAGTTGGTAGCCGCCGGGTTCTTCGCGGAAGACGACCTGGCGGATTCGTCGGGAGGTGTAGAGGTCTTCGGGTAGTTCGGAGGCTCCGCTGAGCTTCTCGTAGTCCTCGGCAAGGCGGGTGAACAGGCGGTCTACTTCACTGCGCTTGTAGCCGGGTTCGGTTTCTGCTGCACGGGCAAATCCGTCTCCGCGGGTGGTGCTTGCCAAGGTGGCTCCTCTCGACGATTGAACTTTAAGAATACCAATGCTGAGGCCACCCGACGCAAGGTGGGCGGGCGGTGTCTTAGATATAGCCCCTTACACCCCTGATTCACCGGGTACAGAAAAGGCGGGTACAGCAAAGGCGGGGCGCCCCTCCCCCGTTCGTGGGAAGAAACGCCCCGCCTTCGTCAGCGATCAAAGCTTCAGGCTTTAGAGCGGCATAATAAACCGGAAAATCAGGCAACCAGCCGCCGCAGCAAAAAGAATCGAGTCCAGGCGATCCATCATGCCGCCGTGACCGGGCAGAATATTCGACATATCCTTCACACCCATACGGCGCTTGAACACGGACTCCACCAGGTCACCGGCAGTCGAAGCGACCACCATGACCGCCGCCAGCGGAATAGCCCAGTACCAGGGCGAACCCATGACCGCCAAGGCGATAGCGCCAACAACCGCCGAGCCGACGAAGGAACCAGCCAGGCCCTCCCAGCTTTTCTTCGGGGAAATCTTCGGCGCCATCGGGTGCTTACCCCAATTCACGCCGGCAATAAAGCCGAACGTGTCATTGCAGATGGCCATCAGCAGAATCATGAGGACGCCGCGCTCGCCGTGGTCCGTCTGGAAGTAGACCATGGCGATGCCCAGCATCAGCGGCACCCACAGCAGAGCCAGGGCGCTACCGCTCAAGGATTTACCCAGTGAGACCTGACGGTCAGCACGCACGAGAGCAGAAGAGAGCAGCAGCACCAGCAGGCTCACCGCCAGGGCGATGCCCAGCCCGGTAAAACCGAACAGGTAAGACACCACCACAATTGCGCCAGACAGACCACCCAGCAGATACTCCGGGATGCCGTAGCCGCGGCGGGTGTTGAGCACGTGCCCAATCTCCCAGGCGCCCAAAGCTGCCGCGCCGGTAGCGATCGCAACAAAAATCGGCTGGTACATCAGACCCAGCGCCAACAGCACGCCGAAACCAACGCCCACGCCAATGGCGGCGGGCAGGTTACGGCCAGCTTTGGCGCTACGCGACTTCACCGGCGTTGTAGCGGTCTGCGGGCTCGACTGTGGAGCAGGCGGTGCGCTTCTCTCTTCTTTCGCTTCTTTGCGTGCACTCATTAGGGTTTAGACCTCGAGCAGTTCAGCTTCCTTGTGCTTGTACAGTGCGTCGACCTGGTCGATGTGCTTCTTGGTCAGTGCGTCCAGTTCCTTCTCAGCGCGTGCGCCCTCGTCTTCACCGATTTCGCTGTCCTTGACCAGCTTGTCAATAGCGGTCTTCGCGTGGCGGCGGACGTTACGGATGGAGATACGAGCCTCTTCAGCCTTGTGGTTGACGAGCTTGGTGTATTCCTTACGGCGTTCAGCGGTCATTTCGGGCATGACAACGCGGATAGCTGCACCGTCGTTGCTGGGGTTAACACCCAGGTCGGAGTCACGCAGAGCCTTCTCGATAGCTGCCAGTGCGGTCACGTCGAAGGGAACGATCTTGACGGTACGTGCGTCCTCAACGTTGAAGGACACCAGCTGCTGCAGCGGGGTCGGTGCACCGTAGTACTCGGCGGTCAGGCCGCTGAAGATTGCGGGGTTCACACGACCGGTGCGGACCTTAGCGAACTCAGTCTTGGTTGCTTCAATGGTCTTTTCCATCTTCTCGCCGGCTTCGGCAAGGATTTCTTCGATCACGAAAGGATCTCCTTTGTCGGTATTCTGGGGGACCAGAATTGTCGGTGGGTGCGCGTTCTGCCCTCATGATTTCTCGCCGGTTCGCGGCGCATCCGAGGCGAAAACCTTAAGGATACTGCAAAGTTGGCGGGAAAGAGGCAGAACGTCGTATTTGATATAAGTCTAGACGGTACCGGCGGGCATAAGCGAGTTTTAGCGCTTACCCGCGCGGTACCGTCCAGAATAAGTCCGCGCTATCGAGCACGGTCACAACGTGAGGGGGCGTTCCGCACGCCCCGCCCTAAAAATTTAGGGGTTAGCGAGTAACGAGGGTACCCATCTTCTCGCCCAGGATTGCGCGGGTCACGTTACCGTCACCCTGCATGCCGAACACGCGCATGGTCACGTTGTTGTCGCGGCACAGGGAGAACGCGGTCTGGTCCAGCACGCGGATGTTACGCTGCATTGCCTCATCGTAGGTGAGGTTGTACAGGCGCTCAGCGTTGGGGTCCTTGTTCGGGTCAGCAGTGTAGATGCCGTCCACGCCGTTCTTAGCGACCAGAACCTCATCCGCGTGGATTTCCAGTGCGCGCTGAGCAGCCACAGTGTCGGTGGAGAAGTAGGGCAGACCCGCACCAGCACCGAAGATCACGACGCGGTCCTTCTGCATGTGGCGGATCGCGCGGCGAGGAATGTACGTCTCAGCAACCTGAGGCATAGTGATAGCGGACTGAACGCGGGTGTCAATACCCTCCTGCTCCAGGAAGTCCTGCAGAGCCAGGGAGTTCATCACGGTGCCGAGCATACCCATGTAGTCTGCACGGGAGCGGTCCATACCCGCCTGAGAGAGTTCAGCGCCACGGAAGAAGTTGCCGCCACCAATCACGATGGAGGTCTCAACTTCGCCAACGGTTGCGGCAATCTGCTTAGCGATGCTGCGCACGACCTCGGTCGAAATGCCAACTTCGCCGCCACCAAAAACCTCACCGGAAAGCTTGAGCAAAACGCGGCGACGGCCGGTCTCATCGTGGTGAATCGGGTGCGAAATAGCTTCGGGCATGGTTCCTCCAGTGGCTTACCTAGGGGTTGTTATAGGTGATCGGGGCGGGCTCCTGCCGCCTAGTCTTTATCAAGGATACAGCAAAGCCGGGTAGCCACCAGTGGTGACTACCCGGCTTCAGGCTATAATCCCAACCTCATACGATTTCCCTTACCGGGAACCCGCACTACGGGAGGGTAGAACTGCAGCGAGTCCTTATGCACCCACGCGGAAACGTGCGAATGCGGTAGCGGTTGCGCCAGCCTCGGACAGAACCTGTGCAACAGACTTCTTGGAGTCCTTCGCGAAGTCCTGATCGAGCAGGGTGTTCTCCTTGAAGAAGCCCTTCAGGCGACCCTCAACGATCTTGTCCAGAATCTTCTCGGGCTTGCCCTCAGCGATTGCGGTCTCGCGAGCAACGCGCTTCTCGGTCTCGATCTGGTCTGCGGGGATGGACTCGGAATCCAGGTACTTGGGGCTCATTGCAGCAATGTGAACTGCAACGTCGTGTGCGATCTCGTCGGTGTTCTCACCGGAGACAGCCAGCAGAACGCCAACCTGTGCGGGCAGGTCCTTGGAGGTCTTGTGCAGGTAAACTGCAACGTTCTCGCCCTCAACGCGTGCAACGCGGCGGACAACGATCTTCTCGCCGAGCAGTGCACCAGCGTCGGTGGTCAGCTCCTCAACGGTCTTGCCCTCGTAGGATGCAGCCTGCAGCTCTTCCAGGGTGGAAGCGTCAGCAGCAATAGCAGCCTCGAGCACGTTCTGGCCGAAAGCGATGAAGGGGTCGGACTTTGCCACGAAGTCGGTCTCGGAGTTGACCTCGATCATGTAGCCAACGCCGTTCTCAACGCGTGCAGCCACCAGGCCCTCAGCGGTTGCGCGACCCTCGCGCTTGGTGATGCCCTTCAGACCCTTAACGCGGATGATCTCGGCAGCCTTCTGCTGGTCGCCGTTAGCCTCGTCCAGAGCCTTCTTGACGTCGAGCATACCTGCGCCGGTCTTCTCGCGCAGTGCCTTGATGTCTGCTGCGGTGTAGTTCGCCATTGTGAACTCCTTGTGTTGCTGTAATAAATCGGGATGACATCCCGGTGGTACATATGGCGGACGGCGCCGCGCCCAGGTCAGGGCGGGCGCCGTCCGAACGTGGTCCCCGCGGGTGGGGGCCACAAAGCATAAAGCTTAGTGGGCTAAGAAAGCTTACTTAGCTGCCTCTTCAGCCTTTGCAGCCTCGTGCTGCTCCAGGAGCTCGCGCTCCCAAGCTGCCATGGGCTCCTCAGCTGCTTCAGCCTTGCCGTTCTTCTTAGCGTTGCGCTCGATCAGGCCGGCTGCCACTGCGTCAGCAATCACGCGGGTGAGCAGGTTGACGGAGCGGATAGCGTCGTCGTTACCGGGGATCGGGAAAGCAACCTCGTCGGGGTCGCAGTTGGTGTCGAGGATAGCAACAACGGGGATGCCCAGCTTCTGAGCCTCGTTAACTGCCAGGTGCTCCTTCTTGGTGTCAACAACCCACAGGAGGGAGGGGACCTTGGACAGGTTGCGGATACCGCCGAGGGTCTTCTCGAGCTTCTCGAACTCGCGACGCATGAGGAGCAGTTCCTTCTTGGTGTAGCGAGAACCTGCTACATCGTCGAAGTCAATCTGCTCGAGTTCCTTCATGCGCTCAATGCTCTTGGAGATGGTGCTGAAGTTGGTCAGCATACCACCGAGCCAGCGGTGGTTCACGTAGGGCATGTTCACGCGGGTTGCCTGCTCAGCGATAACTTCCTGAGCCTGCTTCTTGGTACCCACGAACAGGATGTTGCCACCGTGTGCGACGGTCGACTTAACAGCCTCGTATGCCTTGTCGATGAAGGCGAGGGACTGCTGCAGGTCGATGATGTAGATGCCGTTGCGCTCGGTCAGGATGAAACGCTTCATCTTGGGGTTCCAACGGCGGGTCTGACCGAAGTGAACGCCGGAGTCCAGCATTTCACGCATAGTTACGACGGGCATGTCGTCTCCTTTTGTGGTGCCGCGCGGACCTCCCATTCGGGCTAGCCCAACGCGCGCATAGTAGTTATCAGTTTTTCCTGGCGGCGGTTAGCGTTCACGGTTACCCGTTCAGCTCAGGCCCTAACCACCCCGTGTGGGTGGACCGAAGGTCCCTTATCGGCTCCCCATCTGAGGATGCCGCTCACGCCGCGCGTCGTCAGTGATGCTGTGCGGAGCCCCTCGAAGAGGGAGAATACCCGCGCAGGCACACTGCAATACGACATTGTACCGTATATTCCGCGATTAATCCGCCGGATTGGGGTTAAAACCTGCGCAGGGGCGGCGGGTGTGTGCAGGGGCACTGTGGATAAAGGATTTTAAGCCGGATTCGACGGGGTTATCCACAATTTTTCGGAAGGCACTGCGGGGCGGGGCAATTCGTGATGTGCTCAGAAGATGAAGCAGAACATGAAGACATTAGAGGGAACGCTACGGCGCGCGATGCTGGTGGCGTGCTGCCTGCTGGGTGCACTTGTGAGTGCGGGCGGGCAGGGCTACGCGGGCGAGCAGAGCTACGCGGGTAGTCAGGACTATTCGGGCGGGGCTGGTTATGTGGACTGGGCAGGTTTTACAGACGGTGCCATCTCAAGCGCGCAGGCTCCCAGCAGTGCGCCAGTTCCCAGCACCGTTGAGCTCACCGCAAGCCGACTACGCTACCGCTCCCCCACCGCCGACCCCAGACCGAGGGTAATTCACACCTTTGAGAAGCCCACCCAACGTTGGAGCGCAGGGCACCGCGGCGTAGACCTTGCCGTGCCCGAGAACGACCGGCGCGTCTACGCACCGGCGCCGGGAAAAGTGGTTTTCAGCGGCACGATCGTCAACCGAAAAGTACTGGTCATTGCGCATCCGGATGGCCGGCGCAGCACCTTCGAGCCCATGGACGAAGCACTACCGGTCGGCACCACGGTTGCAGCCGGTGAGGTCATTGGCACCGTCGCAGTCACGGCGGGCAGCACCAGCGAGCGCCCCTACCGGCGATGCACCACCGTGTGCCTGTACTGGGGCGTACGACAGGGAGGCGCCCGCGGGGACGGCAGCGGCAAGACCGCCGAGTACATCAACCCCATGAGCCTGCTGGGCTCGAAGGAGCCGAGCATTCTGTTGCCCGTGCCGGGCGGATATTAGGCGCGGGTACTGGATATTAGGCTCAGGTACTGGTGCCGAGTATGAGCAGAACCGGATACGGCTGTGGCCCGTCACCTCCCGGGAAAGGAGGCAACGGGCCACAGGAGCCAGCCTAGGTCGCGTTCTCTAGCGTAGGCGCTAGGGGCAGCTACTTACTGGAGGACGTCACCGTCATCAGCACCGAACTGGTTCGGCTGAGTGGACTGAACCGGTTGCTCAGTCGGAGGGATATAGGCCGGCATTGCCTTGGTCGGTTCAGTCTCACCGTAGTTCAAGCCCTGCTGCGGGGTGAACACCTGAGTCGGCGAATCATCACCGACAGTGTAGGCGGTGTTCTGTGCGGGGTAACCGGGCTGAGCAGTGTAACCGCCCTGTGCCGGGTAACCATTCTGAGCCGGGTAGCCATTCTGTACGTCAGCCTGGGTTGCACCGTAACCGGTTGCAACACCCGCAGCTGCACCCAGTGCAGCGGCCGAAGCGGCACGACGCTCACGACCCTTCGCACGAGCCGCCGCGATCTTCTTGCGGAAGACGAAGAGCAGAACCAGGATGAGCAGCAGCAGACCCACGATGACCGCGTCCACGATTACGTCGGTCATGCTCAGACCGGACACCGGAACAGTCAAGGCGTTACCGCTAAACACACCGTTCTCACTCTTGATGCTCAGCTCACCACCATTAACGGTGAACTGCACACCGGCACGCGCCAAATCGTAGTTGAGGGTGTTCACTTTCTGCTGGTCCAGCGAGGAGAAGGTCGGTGCCTTGAAAGTGAGCTCGTAAGGAACACGGTAGTAGTTACCCAGCTTCTGAGCGAGCTTAATATCCGGCTTCAGAGTGTAGTCGGAGCCGAAGGGGTGGTAGCCACCGGGACGGGTGACGGTCACCTTCGATTCGGGCAGGTACTCGTTCAGTCGCTGGTTGAACTCGGCTTCGTCCTTACCGCGAACCTTCACGCTCACGATGGTGGCATCGCCGTCCTGACGAACCTCGGTCTCGTCATTGCTACCACCGGCAAAAGCGTTCTTCAGAGCCTCTTCTGCGCCAGCTACGTCAGAGCTCGGGAAGGAGTAGAGGAAACGTGCCTCAATGGAACCGTCCAGGCCCAGGGAGGTAGCCACCTTCACGCCCTTCATGGTCACCTGCTGCGAAAGGTAACGGTTCAGGTGAAGGACGCTCTTCGAAGAGGAAGAGCCAGAGTTACCGGTGTTATCAACCTGGTAGCTGTGATCGGAGCTGTCCTTCAGGATAACTTCCAGACCGTTGCCTTCCGGAGAGCACAGCAGCGAGCAGTCCAGTACGCCCTTCATGGTCTTGCGCACGTAGAAGGTCTTCGACTCTTCCTTGACTTCTCGGGTGTAGCTCAGATTGGTGGTACCCGCACCCAGCAGCTTCTTCAGCTTAGTGTTCAGGTCATCCAGGGAGGAAGCGCTAAAGGTCAGGGTACGGCCAACTTCTTCCTTTGCCGCGCTGGTAGAAGCAGAGGGAGCCATATAGGTTGCCTGGGAAGACGTCAGACCCTTCTTCAGCTCGGAGCCCTCAGGCTTGACCTGATTCAGGTATGCGTCAACCGCAGCGGCGGTCTCCGAGTTCATGATGTCCTTCGCTACGAAGGAGGCAGTAGCAGAGTAGCCACCATCCTTTTCCTGAAGCTCAAGAACCATCACCTTGAAGCCACGGTCCTGCACGTCCTTCGCGGAGATGGTGGAGCCGCCGGAGTTCTTCACTTCCTTCTCGCCAAACTTCACAGTGGTTTCGCTGCCGCTGCTGTTGAACACACTATTCTTGTTGGAGGATTCAATCACGCCATCAACAACAAGAGCTTCGGGGAGCCAATCCAGCAGTTCCTTCGAGCTGAAGTTTTCCTTCACCTGGATACCCTGTACCAGGCCCTGCTCGGTATTGAGAATAGTGACGGTAGGCTCGGTCTTGGAACCAGCAGCCTTCAGAATAGAAGCAACCTTGGTGCGGTACTCATCCACAGAGGAGAAGGGAATGGTGAAGGTCGCACGTGCCTTGTCACCCTCAGACTGAATACCGCCGTATTCCAGCCCCTCGGGCAGGTGCTTACGCACGGACGCATCAAGGGCTTCAACGCCGCCCTTAATCTTGTCCTTGTTGTCCTTCATATTGAAGGAAACCTGCATGGTGCGGGTACCCTTCTCGGCGCTCTCAAGGCCAAGCTGAGTCTCAATCTTCGCACCGCAGGCGCTCAGAATCAGGGCGGCAATGGTCAGCAGAACCGCCAGGAACATCCAGCGCTGACGAGCCGGTGCACTCGGGGTGTGAGTCATCGCATGCATACTAGGCTCCCATCAGACGAATCGCCACGTAGTAGACAACCATGGACGCCAGAACCCATGCGGTGCTCAGCGCCGCGTGCATGATAATCGGGGACTTCGCGAAGCGACCCAGACGGTTCAGACCCAGGTAGGTGAGAGCTTCGCCCGAGAACACGGCGAAAGCAAGCACCAGGACCATGAGCATGGTCAGGAAGGGCGCACCACCACCGGTACGGGTGAGGGTCAGGAAGAACACGAGCAGGTTCAGCACCAGGAACGAAGGAATCAGCGCCAGGGAAGACACCGACACAGCGTGCATACTCGCGGTGAAGGACGCCGGTGCCTTACCGATACGCGCGGTCAGCTGCAGCTGCACACCGCGCAGAACCTGCACACCGAAGATGGCAAGAGCCATCAGCACATACGCCAAAATCATGCGTCCGGTCGGTACAGCCTGCGCTGCGTAGGCACCACCGTAGGCGGCACCGCTTCGACCGCCGAACATGTAGCCCAGCATGGACATCATGATAACGGTAGCCAGGATAACCAGCTGGCTGAAGAAGAACGCACCGACCAGCGCCTGCAGAGTCGTGGGAACAATCCAACCCCACGCACCGGCGGAAGAGATGCGGGCGTGCGCGGTCGCCGGGTTACTGGAGAAAACGTCCAGGAACGCGTTCCAGGTAGCGCCCAGTGCCTTCACTGCCGGATGCGGTGCGCTCGGCGCATAGGTTGCCTGGCCGGGCTGACCCGGCTGAGCGGCACCCGGCTGGGTTGCGTCGAACTGAGGCGCGGCGGCAGGCTGGCTGGGCTGTGCAGGGGCTGCCTGAGCCTCAGCGTTCGGCTGCGCATTCGCGTTTGCCTGAGCGGGCTGGGGCGCCTGCTGAGGCTGAACCGGCTCAGACTGAACGGACTGCTGAGGTGCTACCGGCGCGGCAGGCTGAGTGGGTTGCTGCGGCTGAGCTGCGTTACCCGGCTGAATAGGCAGCGAAGCGTCCTGCGCGGGACGCGCGCCGGCATCGTAGCCGTAACCACCGGCTGCAGACGCACCCTGCGACGGGTTGTTGGGAGTGTTCTCCGACATTGAGATCCTCTCGTATGGTGTGTGGAAGCAACACCTACCGGCTGAATCGGCATCTACCGGCGGCATCACGCTGTCTTTCGTGACAAGACTCTTCAACCCTACCGTATTGAACGCTATGCTGCGTCTTCGTTCGTCATTTACTCATTTTCATCACCGTTGATGCAATCCATGCACGAAAATAGGCGCCCTGAGAACACGACAAAAGACCACAAAAAGACCACGGCAAGAGGGCGCGAAAAAGCCCCGCCCGCCGACAAGTGGGTGAAGTCGACGGGCGGGGCCGTAGGGAGTGCGGGGCTCGAACCCGCGACCAAGGGATTATGAGTCCCCTGCTCTAACCGGCTGAGCTAACTCCCCATCCGGTGCAGTGACGGCGCGCAATGGGCGCCAGCACTATCCTCTAGAGTACCTGAACGGCGACTGAGAACGAAAAACGCTCTACTACCCAAGTCCACCGCCCAGTGTCTAGAGAAGCTTAGCGGCGCGAATCCAGGTAACGCTGGTACGGAGCGTCGCTCACGTACAGTTCCTCGAAGGTGCGCCAGGTGTTCTCAGCACTGTGGAAGCCCACGATGCGGCGGGACTCGCGGCCCATCTGCTCACGCTCAGCGGCGGGCAGGGAGAGCACAGCCTCCAGCTTCTTCGCCAAATCCTGAGCGTTATTGGGTTCGAAGAGGTAGCCGTTCACGCCCTCCTCCACCAGGTGCGGCAGAGCCAGCGCATTCGCGAGTACCACGGGGGTGGAGGCACTCATCGCCTCCAGGGACACCAGGGACTGCAGTTCGGCGGTACCGGGCTGGCAGAACACGTCAGCCATCTGGTACACCTCGGGCAGATGCTCATCCGGAACGAAGCCACGGAAAATCACGCGGTCGGACACGCCGCAATCGTGCGCCTTCTGCTCGAGAGCCTCACGCAGCTCGCCGCCACCGGCGATATCCAGCACCACGTGCTCGAGGGTATCCGGCAGCAGGGAGAGCGCCTCGATGAGCACGTCCACGTTCTTCTCTTCAGCCAGGCGACCCACGAAAGCAATACGCAGCTCACCGGGAACCTTGCCGGCGTCAGCACCCTCAGCCAGCTCGTAGTCGCTAATCTCGATACCGTTAGAAACGGGCATGACGGGGCGATCGAAATGACCCAGGTCGCGCATCGCATCCGCACCAATCTGGGTGGGGGTGGTAACGACCGCGGTCTTGGAGAAGCAGAAACGCATATCCTTCCAGGTGATCTTCTCAATCACGCGCTTCACTGCGGAGGGGAAGGGCAGGAACGGATCCAGGTTCGCCGGCATGAAGTGGTTGGTTGCAATCACACGGATACCGCGGCGCTTCGCCTGGAAGATGAGGGCGCGACCAATAATGTAGTGGCACTGCACGTGCACCACGTCCGGGCGGACCTCGTCAAGGATTGCGCCAACCTCGGACCAGATCTCCCAGGGCAGGCAGATGCGGTTCGTCTCGTGGGTCGGGGGCAGGTGCGAGCGCAGGCGGTGCTCCACGATGCCGCTCTCTACCTCGGTGCGGTAGCTGGGGCCGGGGATGGGGCTGGCTGCGACTACGTGTACGGAGTGGCCGCGCTTGAGCATGGAGGTGGCGAGGCGGTGACCGAATTGTGCTGCACCGTTGATGTCCGGCGGGTAGGTTTCTGCGCCAATCAGAATCGTCTTTGCCTGTTCCATGACGGGGCTCCTCATCGGGGTGTAGTGTGTCGGTGACTTTGGGGTTTCGGGTGCGACGGTGCGCCGCTCTACCTCTGTCTGCCGCGTGCACCGGGTGGGTCCGGTACGTACAGCACTTGTCTATTCTACCTGTGAGCTGCGTCCTTCTCCGATTCGTGGAGGGCGGGTTTTGGCTGGGAGTTACCTCCAAACCTCCCGTTGGGGCAGGAGCCAGCAACCTGCCTGTAGACGCACAAACGCCCCGATACGAGTATCGGGGCGTTTGGATGCTTGGCGTTAAACCTGCGCCGGTTGAGCGGCGAACAGTGCTTAGCGGCGAACCAGGCGGTTCAGGAAGTGCAGGACGGTTGCAATGGATGCGCCCAGTGCTGCGAAGGACTTCCAGCGTGCCTGCAGAACCTCGGGCTTGCGCACGTTCTCTGCCAGGCCGCGGCCGGTAGCTGCTGCACTTGCAGCAACCTCGGAGGGCACTGCCTTGAGAGCGTCCAGAGCCTGCTGGGTGTTGTTCTGAACGTCGCCGGTGTAGGACTGCAGGTCGTCGCGCAGGGCTGCCAGGTGCTGGCGACGCTCTGCGGTGCGCTGCTTGAGCTCTTCGAAGGTCGGCGGCTTGGGCTCTTCCTCACCGCGTGCCTTGCGCTCTTCAGCTTCCTGACGTGCGCGTTCTGCTGCTTCTTCAGCTTCCTTAGCCTTCTGCTCTGCACGCTCTGCCTGTTCCTTCTTCAGGCGCTCAGCGGACATGGCGGTACCTTCCTTGAGTACGCCGAGGTCGAAGAGCAGACCGAAGATTGCGGATTCGGGCTTGAACGGCAGCTGTGCCTTGACCTTCTTCAGACCGACCAGGGCGCAGATTGCCAGGACGATGAGGAAGACGAGGGCGAAGACCAGCGCGGATGCCCAGTAGGGCATGACGGTGCCGAGGCCGAGGATTGCTGCGGCGACCAGCGCAATGATCAGGAACAGACCGAAGACTGCTGCGACGCCGAAGAAGGCTGCGCCCTTACCAACGGCGATGCCCTTGGTCTTCAGCTCGTGCTTTGCGATCTGGATTTCGTCCTTGACCTGGCTGGGGCCGAGGGCCTTGAAGGTTTTGCCAGCGTCGATGATGTTCGCGACGCCGGACTTAATCCCGCTGATGCCAGCAAAGAAACCCTTGGGTGCCTTGGGATTAGTAGTAGTGGTCATGACCACCTCTCCGTGACGTGTTTTTGGAGGCTTCTTTTTCGCACTCCACCTCCTATAGTTTAGCCCCTTATGATACCTCTGCGTGACCGTTTGAACGGGGGTTTGCGCTATCTCTTCAGGTATTTTCGACTTTCTGGAGGCTGTGTTGAGCTGCTGGCGTAGCTTTCTGGGTTGGGTTGCGCCTGTGGATTTGCTCTGGAGTAGGCGCAAGAGGATGCCGGCGGGCGGCTCCCCCACTGCGCGCCGGGTGGGTGAGTGGCGTGTGCGGGTGGGGAACTTTTCTGCGCGTTAGATTTCACATTTTTGCGGGGTGAAGCACCTTTGCTCTCACCGTTACTCTGGACTCGAACCAGCGAGGCGAAGATTTTCCGAGCGCGCGAGGAACCAAAAATCTTTGCATCCGCCTACAGATCCCTGTTGCTCTGGACTCGAACCAGACGGAGCCTGGAGCAGGCGCCCCAGCGCCTGCGTATGGCGGAGTGGTTACTGGTTCGAGTCAGAGGAACAGATAAAGCAGGAACCCCAGAGACGAAGTCTC
>ERZ772935.580-NODE-580-length-14654-cov-19.217892_pt1 | contig 14654 bp, 13 predicted proteins | sample MGYA00511683_ERZ772935 | MGnify/ENA primary metagenome ERZ772935 (study PRJEB29015, sample SAMEA2738086) | human oral metagenome | biome: human oral; feature: human-associated habitat; material: saliva | place: China | collected 2228 ...
CGAGCCCACGACCGCCCTCACCAAGAAGGAAGTGCGCGCCCTCTTCGACATCGTCGCCGACCTGCAGTCGCGTGGCATCGCGATCCTCTTCGTGTCCCACAAGCTCGAAGAAGTCTTCGAAATCGCGCAACGTTTCACGATCCTGCGCAGCGGACACAAGGTCATCACCTGCCCGAAGGAAGAGCTCGACCGCGCCAGCTTCGCCCGCCACATGACCGGGCGTGACTTCGACGAGGAGCGCTACCAGCCCGGCGACATCACCGACGCCCCGATCCTCCAGGTCGAGGGCGCAACCGTTGCCGGCGCCTTCACCGACGCCTCCCTGAGCGTGCGACCCGGCGAAATCCTGGGCATCACGGGCCTGCTGGGCTCGGGCCGCACCGAGCTGGCCCTCTCCCTGTTTGGGATGCTCCCCCTGGATTCGGGGACCATCCGCGTCACAGGCAAGGACGTCAAGCTGCGCGGCGTACGCGACGCGATCGCGGCCGGCATCGCCTACGTGCCCGAAGACCGCCTCACGGAAGGCCTGTTCCTGTCTCGCTCGATCGGCGAGAACATCACGGTCTCCGAGATGGAGAACTTCACGAAGGCCCTCGGCTTCATCGACAAGAAAGCCATCCGCGACGAAGAGAAGAAGTGGGTCAAGCGCCTCGAGGTCGTCACCCCCGACCCCGCCAACGCCGTCAACACCCTCTCGGGCGGCAACCAGCAGAAGGTCGTCCTGGCCAAATGGCTGGCCACCAATCCCTCCGTCCTCATCCTTAACGGCCCCACCGTCGGCGTCGACATCGGCTCCAAGTTCACGATCCACTCGATCCTGCGCGAACTCGCCTCCCAAGGCATGGGAGTCATCATCATCTCCGACGACATCGCCGAAGTACTCACCAACTGCTCGACCATCGCCATCATGCGCGCCGGACACCTGAGCGACCCCATCAGCCCCGACACCCTCACCGAGGCCGAGCTGACCCGGCTCCTGTCCGAGGACCGCGCCCCGGCCTCGTCGATTGAAGGGGGAGAAAACTAATGCCCCGACTCCTCACGAAAGTCCTGCGCGCCAACGAATTCTGGGTGTTCCTGGTCATCTTCGCGCTCACCCTCGTCATCCAGGCCCGCTCCGGACAGTTCTACACCCCGAACAACCTGGTCGACCTGGCGGGCGCCATGGTGGTCCCCGGACTCTTCGCCGTCGCCGCGCACCTCGTCCTGGTCTCCGGCGGGATCGACGTGTCCTTCCCGGCGCTGGCCTCCCTCGCGGTCTACGTGACCACGCGGGTGCTCGTCGACAACGGGTGGAACGGCTCGATCATCGTCCCCTTCCTGATGGCCGCGGCCCTCGGCGCGATCCTGGGTGCCTTCAACGGCATCTTCACCTCCAGGCTGACCGTCCCCACGCTGATCATCACCCTGGGCACCGCCAACGTCTTCAACGGCGTCATGCAAGGCGCGCTCAAATCCGTGCAGATCAACACGATCCCCGAGTCCATGCGCTCCTTCGGATCCGCCTCCCTGTTCGTCGCCCGCAACGAAAGCTCCGGTTTGCAATCCTCGATGCCGGTGTCCTTCCTGATCCTCGTCGCGGTCGTCGCCTTCGCATTCGTTCTCACCCGCTACACGATGTTCGGACGCTCCCTCTTCGCCATCGGCGGCGACGAAAGCGCGGCCGCCCGCGTCGGATTCAAAGTGCGCGCCACCAAGTTCTGGCTCTACGTCATCGTCGGCATCATCGCCGCCCTGGCCGGCATGGTTCGCACCTGCTCCATGGGGCAGATGCACCCGACCAACCTGCTCGGCATGGAAATGATGGTCATCGCTGCCGTCGTCCTGGGAGGCACCGCGATCACCGGCGGCAAGGGCTCACTGACCGGCGTCATGCTCGGCACGCTCCTCATCGTCATCGTCCAAAACTCCATGATCCTCATGGGCATCGAGACGTTCTGGCAGGGCTTCGCCCTGGGCCTGCTCATCATCGTCGGAACCGGCGTCTCCGCGCTCCAGGTCATGCGCGGCCGCCGCAACGCAGTATAGGAGGACCACATGTCAACGCTTCTCGCATCCCCGCGCCTCGCTTTCCTCAAGAAGGACAGCTACATGACGCGCCTGGCCATCGTCTTCCTGCTCCTGCTCATCTTCTTCGCCGCCGTGCGCCCCGGCCCCTTCTTCGCCGTACGCACCTGGCAGTCGATGGCCGTCCAATTCCCCGAATTCGGCCTCATGAGCCTGGGCGTCATGTTCACCATGTTCACCGCCGGCATCGACCTGTCCGTCGTCGCCATCGCCAACGTCACCTCGATCTGCGCGGCCCTCACGCTGCGTTCCATGCTCGGCCCGGCCGTCAACTCCTCGTCCATGGCCATGGCTACCCTCATCGCCCTGGGTGTCGCCCTGGTGGTCGGGGTCGTGTGTGGACTCATCAACGGTACGCTCGTCGCGGTCCTCAAGATCCCACCCATCCTGGCCACCCTCGGCACCCTCGAGCTCTTCGGCGGCGTCGCCCTTATCCTCACCCAAGGCAAACCCGTCTCCGGCGTCCCCGCAGCGTTCGGAGCCGTGTTCGCGGGGAAGGTGGCCGGCCTCGTCCCCATCCCCCTCGTCGTGTTCCTCGTGTGCGCGGCCGTCGCGGGAATCATCGTCGCCTTCACGGGCTTTGGGACCACGATCCTCATGCTCGGCACGAACGACACTGCGGCGCGCTTCTCGGGCCTGAAAGTCAAGAGCCTGCTGATCCGCACCTACGTGCTTTCCGGCATCATGGCCGCGATGGCCGGCATCGTCATGCTCGCGAACTACAACTCCGCGAAAGCCGACTACGGCGCCTCCTACACGCTGCTCACCGTCCTCATCGTCGTCCTCGGCGGCGTCAATCCCAACGGCGGATCCGGGCGCCTGGGCGGCGTCCTCCTGTCCATCCTCATGCTCCAGGTCCTCTCCTCCGGCCTGAACATGTTCCCCAACATCTCCAACTTCTACAGGCCCCTCATCTGGGGTGGCGTCCTCCTGCTCGTCATCTGCATGAACGAGGGCCTCTTCTCCTTTACCAAACTGCGCAGACTCAGGAAAGGACACGCGCATGCTGACAGCTAAAGACAAGCACGTCGTCGTCGGCGCCGACTTCGCCGGGCACCCCCTCAAGGAAGCCGTCAAAGCCCACCTCGAGGAGCGCGGCTGGACCGTCACCGACCTGACGCCCGACGCCGACACCGCACCCATGTACCACCGCGTCGGCTTCATGCTTGGCGCCCAGATCGCCGAAGGCAAGTTCGAGCGCGCCCTCGCCTTCTGCGGCACCGGCATGGGCATCCACATCGCCGCCTCCAAGTGCCCCCACGTGCACGCCGCCGTGTGCGAGTCCGTGCCCGCCGCGCGCCGCTGCGCCGCCGCCAACAACGCAAACCTGCTCGCCATGGGCGCCTTCTACGTCGCCCCGCGCACTGCGATGGCCATGGCCGACGCGTTCCTCGAGTCGTCGCTCGGGTCCGGATACGAGGCCTGGGACGGCTTCTACGAGTACCACCGCATCGGGTACGACGAATGCGAAAACTTCGACTACGAGGCCTACAAAGCCAACGGCTTCGAGGTCGTCGACCCGGGGTTTGCTGTCTTGGCGGAGCAGCCCAAGGGGTTGGCGTACTGAGGTTGTGAGCGCTGAACCAGCCCCGGCCTCGTCGAAACGAACGGCGCGTCACGACGAGGCCGGGGGTTCCCGGGAGCCCCCGTGTGACGGGGGTGGCGGGGGTTCCCGGGCCACGACTATGCGTGAGAGTATCCGCCTGAGGAGTTCCGGCCTTGTCGGCCGGGGGCAACCGTTCCTCCCCGAAAAGTCGCACGTAATTTCCCTCGGTCAGTTTTCGATATGCCCTGAAAACGTTGGAATTGCAACGACCTAATTTCAAAGTTTGAAAGACGTATCGGGGAATTACGTGCGACATTTTTGGGGAACCATGCGGGTGTGCGGTGATCTCGCGGGCCGGGGGCAACCGTTCCTCCCGGAAAACTCGCACGTAATTTATCTTGGTCAGTTTTCGATATGCCCTGAAAACGTTGGAATTGCAACGACCTGATTTCAAAGTTTGAAGGATGGTTCGGGGAATTACGTGCGATATTTGTGGGGAACCATGCGGGTGGCGATTTGGCAGCAGGAAGAGCAGACCCCGCGTCCGTAGGGACGCCGGGCCCCGGGCCCGCGCAGGGAAGCGGCTACACCCCGTAGCGCCTCGAGAAGTCGTGCTCGAACTGCTCCAGGGAGATTCCCCGCGTCTCGGGCACGATGAACAGGTAGAAGCACAGAGCGACGACGTTGATGACGCCGAAGGTCAGGTAGGTCCATGTGGCGCCCAGATGGCCGATCATGATGGGGAACAGCCATGTGACGACCGCGTTCATCATCCAGCCGCAGCCCACGGCAAAGCCCTGGGCGACGCCACGGATGCGGGCGGGGAAGATCTCGGAAACCAGCACCCAGTTGACGGTGCCGGACTGCTTGGCGAACACGAACAGGGACACGAGGACGAGGACCAGCCACGGCAAATAAGAAGGAATGTCGGGCGAGATGGTCCCGTCGGCCAGCGTGTAGGGGCCGATGCCGAGTCCGAAGATGAGGGCGAGTGCGAACAGGGACAGGGTGACGCCCGTTTCCTGGTAGATGCCGACGTGGCGGCGAGCAAGCTTCGACACGAGGTACAGGCCAAATCCCGCGCCGATGCACGCGACGGCACCCGTAATGACGTTGAGGGTGATGGAGTCGGCGGAACTGAAGCCGGCGGCCGCCAGGATCTTGGGCAGGTAGTACATGGCGGTGTTGATGCCGGTCAGTTGGTCGAAACACGCCAGGCCGATGCCGATGAACAGGAGCCTCCGGGTCCACGCGACCGACGCGGTGCGCCGCAGCGTCCAGTGCCCCTGGCTGGCTTCTGCGGCGTGCAGGGCCACAATCTCGCTGATCTCGGCGGCGACGTCGTCGCGCTGGGGGTCGCGGATCCGCTTGAGGGCACCCACGGCCTCGTAATAACGAGCCTTGGACGCGTACCAGCGCCCCGACTCGGGCATGAGGCGCATCCCGATCCACAGCGCGACCGCGGGGATCGTGGCCAGGACGAGCATCCACCGCCACGCGGACCCGTCGCCGTCCGTGACGACGGCGGTCACGACGCGCGAGGCCTCGTCCCACGAGTACCACTGCCCGGGCGTGAGCGTGCCCGACGGGTCGGCGCTCACGAGGACGCGCGGCCCGCCGTGCGCGTGGGAGAGCGCCGCGTTCATCGAGTAGGCGAGAAGCTGGCCGAACACGATCATGAACTGGTCGAGCGCCACCAGGGCGCCGCGCATGCGGGTCGGCGCGGACTCCGACAGGTAGATAGGCACGGTCGCCGAGGCGCCCCCGACCGCCAGGCCGAGAACGAAACGGAACAGGTACAGCACCCAGATGTTCGGCGCGACAGTGCACCCGAGCGTGCCGACGACGAAGACGAGCGCGAGCAGCAGGATGTTGTGCCGTCGCCCGTTGCGGTCCGACAGGCGCCCGGCGCCGATCGCCCCGATCGCGGCGCCGATGGCGAGGATGCCGCCGACCAGGCCCTCCTCGAACTCGTTGATCCCGAGCCCGCCGGCCACGCTCGGCATGTACATGTACGGCAGGGCGCCCGCGATGACGCCCGTGTCGTAGCCGAAGAGGAGCGATCCGAAGGTCGCGATGGCGGCGAGGAGTTTCACGGAGCGCGCCGGGCCCGAGGCCGGGGTCTCCTCCGTGAGTACGCGCAATTCTTGGTCGGTGGGGGCGCCGATCGCCCCAGGTCGGGTGCTCATAGACTCCATTGTGCGCCAGCGCACGAGGTTGCGCCCGCGAGTCTTACAATCAGGATTTTCCCAGGAAAGTCATAAGGCACAAATGAAGCGTTCATAGGTTCTTCATAGGGTCGGGTGAGGAAATGGGTTCAACGACGAAAGGAACCCTCATGACCGCCCTGATTCTCATCGCCATTGACCTGGTTGCCATGGCCGCCCTCGTGTTCGGCCTGTACTTCCCTCGGCACCGCCGCGCGGACCTGGTCGCAGCCTTCCTCGGTGTGAATGTCGGCGTCCTCGCCGTCACGATCATCCTCGCGAACTCGACCGTGAGCGCGGGCCTGGGCCTCGGCCTCTTCGGTGTTCTCTCGATCATCCGACTGCGTTCGGATCAGATCTCGCAGACGGAAATCGCCTACTACTTTGCCTCGCTGGCTCTCGGCCTGCTGACGGGCATGTCCTCGGCGGTGACCCCGCTGCTGGGCGGCCTGATCGCCCTGATCCTCGTGGCCTTGGCCTTCGGTGACTCGAAGCTGATTTTCGGCCGCTACACCTCGCAGACCGTCCAGCTGGACCGCGCGATCGCCGACCCGGCAGAGCTGAAGGCTGCCCTCGAGCAGCGCCTCGGTGCGTCCGTCGCCTCGGTCAACGTCGTCAAGCTCGACCTCGTGAACGACCTGACTCTCGTGGACGTTCGCTCGAAGGTCGCCTGACCCGTCAGCCGGATACGCGGCCCACCACGGCCTCGGCCCCGCACGCACAGCCCGCCCCTGATGCAAAGGAACAGACTCATGAACGCCACCTTGAACACGATCCTCGCCGACCTCGACGCAATCGGCCTCGACGAACTGAATGAGCGCGCCGCGATGCTCACCCGCGTGGACCGCAAGTACGCACTCGACGCCACCCAGGCCTCGGCGATCCTGAGCCGCCTCCCCGCGGAGACGAAGGTCCTCCAGATCGCCGGCCAGGTCTCCCAGGGCTACGCATCCACCTACTACGACACGCCCGACATGGATTCGTACCTGCTGACCGCGCTCAAGCGCCGCCGCCGCTTCAAGGTCCGCGCCCGCACCTACCTGTCCACCGGCGCGTCCTTCCTGGAGGTCAAGACCCGCGGCCCGCGCGGCGTGACCGTCAAGAAGCGCATGCCGATCTCTTGGGACGAGGCCGGGGCGCCTCTCGCGGGTGAGCGCCGCGAGTGGGTGGTCGGCAAGGTCGAGAAGACGGGCTACGGCCACCTGGTGCCCGCTCTCGAGCCGGTCCTGGCTGGATCCTACGAGCGCAACACCCTGCTCCTGCCCGGTGGCGAGGGACGCGCGACGGTGGACACAAAGCTGACGTGGCGCTCGCTGCGCACGGACGGCACTGAGGTTGCTCGCCCCGACCTGGTCATCATCGAAACGAAGTCGGGTGCGACCCCGTCCGTCGTCGATCACCTCCTGTGGGAGGGCGGCGTGCGACCCGTCAAGATCTCCAAGTACGGGACCGCGATGGCCGCCATGCACCACCTGCCCGCGAACAAGTGGCACCGCACGCTGGACCGGTACTTTCACGAATACGTGGAGGCCCCAGAGCTCGCGCGCGAGGCGCCCCTCGCGATGGCCGCCTGAGCGACGTCATACCGGCGCGCAGTCGTCGAAATCGCGCGACACGTAAGCGCTGAGCATAAGAAACATAAGCCTTAATTGCATGAAAGAGGCATACACATGAAAGCCCTTCAGAAAATCTGGACCCCCGCTCGGACGATCGGCGCGATCGCCCTCGTCGGAACGTTGGCGCTGGGAGCCTGCGGCGCCTCGGGCGCTGTGTCCTCCGGTGGTGGCGCGACGAGCGCGACCGCGACCGTCGCGGCTGCCGGAACCAACGGCGACACGACCGCGCCGCCCACCGCGGCCGACGCCCTGGGCTCGAACTCGAAGGCCTCCCACGTGGAGGACAGCGACTGGAAGGCCTCGGACGCCGTCGACGTGACGCTCAGCGGCACGACCGCGACCTCCTCGTCCGACGGCGTGTCCGTAAGCGACGGGGTGCTGACCATCTCCAAGGCCGGCGTCTACAAGCTCAGCGGCTCCTTCACTGGCAAGGTCGTCGTGGCCGCCGGAACTGAGGATAGGGTCGTCCTGATTCTCGACAACGCGACCATCACCTCGTCTGCGGACGCCGCGATCGAGGCGACCAGCGGTGACGACCTCGTCCTGTCCCTCGAGGGTGCCTCGACGATCACCGACGGCACCTACACCGGCACGGAGGACGCGAACGCGGCCATCTACGCCGATATGGACCTGACGATCACAGGGGCGGGCATGCTCAACGTGACCTCCGGCGCCTCGGACGCGATCACCTCCAAGGACGACCTCTACGTCCTGAGCGGCACGATCAACGCGACCGCCTCGGATGACGGCCTGCGCGGCAAGGACTCCCTGACGATTGCGGGCGGCACCGTCACCGTCACCTCCGGCGGCGACGCCCTCAAATCCGACCAGGACAACGACGACACCAAGGGCTACGTGTCCATCGTGGACGGCACCGTCACCCTGACCTCGGGCGGCGACGGCATCGACGCGTACACCGACGCGATCGTCACCGGCGGCACCCTGTCGATCACCTCGGGCGGCGGCGCGTCGGCCGGTGCACTCGCCTCCGGCTCGACCAAGGGCATCAAGGCCGGAACCTACATCATCGTCGACGGCGGCACGACCACCATCGACGCCGGGGATGACGCCATCCACTCCAACGGCGCGCTGCGCCTGAGCTCTGGCACGATCACCGCCGCCTCCGGCGATGATGGTGTGCACACCGAGGTCGCGGCCGTCCTGGACGGCGCGAACGTGACCGTCACGCAGTCGAACGAGGCCCTCGAGGGCGGCCTCATCACGATCTCCGACGGCACGGTCGACCTGACCTCGAGCGACGACGGCATCAACGCCTCGGGCTCGATCACCGTCGAGGCCGGCCTGGCCGCCACCGCGGAGACCGCCGAGGACGCGACCACCGACACCACCACCGACACCGCCACGACCACCACCCAGCAGATGGGCCCCGGTGGCATGGGCCCTGGCGGCATGGCTGACGGCGGCGGCTCGATGGAGGACACCGGCGAGCAGCTCACCATCACCGGCGGCACCGTGACCGTCAACGCGAACGGCGACGGCCTCGACTCCAATGGCTCGCTGACCATCAGCGGTGGCACGACGACCGTCTACGGCCCGGCGTCCGGCGCGAACGGTGCCCTGGATTCCAACGGCGCCATGAGCATCACGGGTGGCACGGTCATCGCCTTCGCGACCAATGAGATGGTGGAGACTCCGACCACGACCGACGGCCAGGGCTGGGTCTCCGCTGCGGCCACCGGGTCTGCCGGATCCACGGTGACGATCACCGACTCCTCCGGCTCCGTCCTGGGCACCTACACCTCGCCCAAGGCCTTCGGTAACGTCATCTACTCGACCTCCGGCATGACCAACGGCTCCACCTACACGGTGAGTGTCGATGGCACATCCACCGAGGCGACCGCCGGCCAGGGCGGCATGGGGATGGGCGGACAGCCCCCGGCCGGCGGCCCGGGACAGGGCGGCCAGCCCCCGATGGGCGGTCCGGGTCAGGGCGGTCAGCCCCCGGCTGATGGCCAGGCACCGACTGCTCCCCAGAACTGACCGCTCCTGCGGTCGGCGGTTCCCGCGAACGGCGGCCAGACTCGACGGCGGTCAGAGCTGGCAGCCGGTGAGGCACCGGCCTGACGGCCGGACCTGACAATCGCAGGAATGACACCAGTCAGTGGACACTAACACCCTCCAACAACTGTGCCCCGCGTGTTCGTCAACACGCGGGGCACAGTCGCATCCGCGGGATACGCCCACCCGACGAGGCCACCCACGAGCGGGAGGCAGCCACGGCCTCGTCGATGGGAGGGAACGCAGCACGCGTCTGTGGCTGCGCCTAGCGTGCTGAGAATTTCTTCATCTCTTCCTTGTTGAGGTCGAGGCTGGGGTCGGGTTCGAAGCAGAAGGTGATGAACCGGGGGTTGTACTCGCGGGCGCCAGGCGTGATAGCGAGCAGGGTAAAGGTACCGACACCGTCGACGACGGCAGATTTGCCGATGGTGAGATCTGCATTGACCCACGAGTAAGGCCCTTGCCCATTTCCACCTTTGAGAGACGTGCGCTCCTGGTTCCGGTCATCTGGCGAAGAGTAGAAATAGTACGCCGGGTCGGTGTTTGCGGCGCGCGGACGCACGAGAGCCTCCTCCTGAGCCTTGAGGAGATATCCGGCGCATCCGTCCGTTGCGGTCGGTGTGCTGGTTGACGTGCTGGTCGGCGTGCTGGTTGACGTGCTGGTCGGCGTGGGATCCGCCTGATGCGTGGTGGGCGCGCAGGCGGCGAGGAGCAGGGACAGACCGACGCAAGTTGCCGCGACGGTGTACAGGGGCTGGCGGAGCGTGCGTGTCATGTGTGTCATGGGTTAGATCGTGCTGGAGACTTCGAAGTCGGGGTCGGGTTCGAAGCAGAAGGTGGCCGAGCCGTGGCCGTAGACGGCCTGTGCGGTGGTGATGTCGAGGAGAGTGAATGTGCCGATGGTTGGGACGTGCTTCGGCTCGCCGACGTAGAGGCTGTCGTTGATCCAGCCGGGGTAGCCGTCGGCCCACCCGCCGATGATATAAGCGTACATGGCACCGTTTTCGATGCCAACGTCGGTGATGATGAAGGTCGGGTCGCTCCGTCTCTTTCCGGGGGCGAATTGTGCGGTTTCGTCGACGGTGGTGATCCGTCCGTTGCACTCTGGCATGGGTGTGCTCCTCGTGGGTGACGGCGCGGGCGTTGGCGTGGGCCCGGGCGTGGGGGAGGAGGACGTGGGCGTGGGCGTGGGGGAGGAGGACGCGGGCGTGGGTGTGGGGCGCGCGAAGGGGGTGGTGGGCGCGCAGGCACCGAGGAGCAGGGACAGACCGACGCAAGTTGCCGCGACGGCAGCTAGGAATGGGGACCTATTGCGCATGGCCTACCGACTTCCGATTGCCGTGTTGCCGTAGGTATCCCAATCGCCGACGAGTGTCGTGAGGGAGTCGGCGTTTCCGGGGACGTCGTTGATCAGTGACTCAAAGTATCCGGTCACGATGGCTCCCTTACAGTGGCTTCTTGTGGTCCGAGCTGAACAATGCGGCCCATTGCTGATCGTGATCTTTGCTCTGCTTTGCCGTGTCATGCAGGGCAGTATCGGTCGAGGTGTGCCAGGCCGTGATTTGCTCGTCATTGATGGAAAAGTCAGGCACGATTCCTCCTTGACCGATTGACAAGTCTTGCTCGAAGACTATGAGACAGCACACAAGAAGTCAAGGTTGTCCAACCTTTGTCCCGAGGGTGCCCACCCGACGTTCGTGCACGACGCCCAACTACACTGGTATCAGCAGACGAGGCCACGGCCTCGTCGATAACAATGAAAGGACCCTTCATGCTCCCCTCCGAGAAGCTCGCCGAACTCGGCATCGAACTGCCCGCCGTCGCCGCGCCCGTGGCCGCATACGTGCCCGCCGTCATTGACCGCGGCGTCGTGCGCACCTCCGGCCAAATCCCCGTCGTGAACGGCGAGCCCGTGTGCATCGGCGCGGTCGGCGAGGACGGCGCGGACCCCGAGGACGCCAAGGACGCGGCGCGCGTGTGCGCCCTCAACGCCCTGGCCGCGGCGGCTTCTGTCGCGGGCGGCATCGATAACCTCGCGGGCGTCGTGAAGGTCGTGGGCTTCGTGTCCTCGCGCCCCGACTTCTATGGCCAGGCTGGCGTCATCAACGGTGCCTCCGAGCTCTTCGGCGAGATTTTCGGCAGCCAGCATGCGCGCAGCGCCGTGGGCGTTGCCGCGCTGCCCCTCAACGTGAGCGTCGAGGTCGAGGCCGAGTTCCTCATTAAGTGAACGTGCGGGCGCGGCTGAGGCGCGCCTACACTGTATGAGGTTTACCGAAATGGCCCCGCGGGCCGGAGGATAAGGAAAAGACATGACTGACCGTCAGATGTTCAAGCTGGTCGACGCCAACACGGTCCCTTCCGAGGACGGCGGCTGCGGTTGCGGCTGCGGTGGCGAGGGTAAGAAGGAGCGCGCCGAGCAGGCTCCCGCGCAGGCCCCCGCAGAGCAGGGCGGCTGCGGCTGCGGTGGACACGACGCCCCCGCCGAGCAGGGTGGCTGTGGCTGTGGTGGCCACGACGCCCCCGCCGCCGAGGCCCCCGCTGAGCACGCCGGTTGCGGCTGCGGCGGACACCACGCCCCCGCCGAGCGCCCCCACGAGATGGCCGCCGAGCCCATCGCCGCCGAGCCCATCGCCTCCACCGCGGGCGGCTGCGGCTGCGGTGGCCACGGCGGCGGACACGGTCGCGGTCACGGCAAGGCCCACCCGGGCGGCGCCGGCGTCATCCACCGCCCCGGCGCGGACGAGCTTGTCATTCACTCGATCCCCCGCGTCGTGCGCCACGCGGTCCTCTTCGCCGCGGTTGACAACCTCCCCGTCGGCGAGAACCTCCAGATCTGCGCCCCCCACCAGCCTGAGCCGCTGTTCGCGCACCTGAAGGACTCGACGCAGCACTACCGCGTCGAAACCCTCGAGGTCGGCCCCGTCGACTGGCGCTACCGCATCACGCGTCTGGCCTGAGCGCACCTCCACGCACGAGGCCGTGGCCGACTCTGCCTTCCCGGTGGGGCCAGCCACGGCCTCGTCGCATTCGAACGCAGATCAAACGCCGTTTTGTGACCTCGTTCGCGTGACGGGGCGCGCGCGACCCGGTACCGTTGAGGTATGAGCATCTTTGACATGACTTCTGACGCCGACGTTGAGGACGACCTGGACCGCGTCGAGACCGACGTGGTCGTGGACTGTGACATTGAGGCCGCGTGGGCGCTCGTGTCGGAGCCGGGCTGGTGGGTCAACGACGGCCCGCTCGGCGACCATGAAGTGAGCCTCGGTGACGACGGCCTCTACCGCGTGAGCGACCCGGACGCCGGCGACTGGCTGATCGAGAAGGCCGACGAGGACCCTATGGACGTCGTCGCCTTCCGCTGGTACCCGCTCGCCGACGACGAACTGCCCGACGAGTACGCGACCCGCGTCGAGGTTTCCCTGTCCGAGGAGCGCGGCGGCGTCGCCATCCACGTCGAGGAGTCCGGCCTGGCATCGGTTTCCGACGACGAGGCCGTGGCTCGCCAGGCGTACGACGACGCGATCGGCATGTGGGAGCAGGTCCTGGTCGCGGCCAAGAACTACCTCGAGGGCCGCTGAGCGTTCGCGCTTCTGAGCCCGTGTCTGTTGGTGTCGGCGGAGCTCAGTCGTTTCAGCATCCGCTGGCATTGTTGATGTTCCGTCGTTTTGGCCTTTGCGGGTGTCGTCGAGGTTCTGTCGTTGCGGCATTTCACCGGCGAATGACGCGTAGTGAGCACGTTGTCAGACCTCATACCCCCGCGGCCTCTCGGCTGCGGGGGCTGTCTGTTGATGGTGGGGAGTTAGGGGAATGCTCAACGGAGAGTTTCCGCAATATTTCTTGTGCTCTTCGACTCTAGCCTCTCTAAATGTATGCCCCTGATTAGTTAGTACATATATTCCATGTGATTGCTTGTTGATTGAATAAGGTGGAGCGTTAAGTGGATTTCTGCTGTTCTAATACTATGCTCAGAGGTGATGCCAATATTTATGAGATGAAAGGTAGATGCAACATGGACAAGATTTCGCAAGAAGAGATTCTCAAGTCGGATCAATTGTGTTCGGTGGCTGAATGCGAGGAGGCTATTCGGTTCATTGCGAACAGAACGGGAAAAAATACTCTTGATATATGGCGTGCAAACGAGAAAAGGCTGAGTCTTATGGCATCGTCAATAAGTCGGTGTCTGACCAATAAGAGATATACTTCCGCCCCACTGGTCGTTGCGTGTCTGGCGATTGTTGGAAGTCTTGTATGGGAAATATGTTCTCATGGTCAGATAACGGGTGTGTTCGTGGGGGTAGTAGTTTGCGTGTTGCCATTTATTTTGGCTTCACAATGGCCCGGAGGATATGTTCGTGTCGGGCAAATCTACCGATATTTTCTGGGTATAGTATTTAGTGTTGAGTTATTCTTGTTAAGTTATCTTCCGTGGGATTCTGGAGGTGTTAACACTTTTCGTGAAGTTGGTGAATATGTAAAATCCATTGGCTATTTCACACTTTGGGTTCTACTCACTGTTGTATCGTATTATCTAGTTGTCGAACGTCCTTATGGTGTGGCGCATGCCAGGGTGAAAGACGAGCTGTCAACGTTGCGATTCGCGCGGGGTCTTCTTTGTGATTGTGATACTTCTGTGATGGATGTATCAGAAAATAAGTCGAGGTCTTTCAAAAGACCTCGACCCCTACCCGGCAACGATACGCCGAACCCCGCATACCACCCCCACACCCTCAATTATGAAGAGCCAAATAAGTCTTCTTGTGTTGTGGTGGTGAAAGTCTGCCTATTTGCATCGGTAATTGGATGTGTTACAGCCTTGGCTTCATTGCTGCGATAGACGAGATCGTATTTTCGTATTTAGGAACATGTTGAACTGCTTGCTGTTTCTGGCGGTGCGAGGTTTGGTCTTGGCAGAATCGTGTGCGGAATTGGTGAATGTAGGGACGGCGGTGTGGTGTTGGCTGCGGGCCGCCGGACGCTCGCCGCGATTGTGCTTGTGCGCGTGGGTGCTGCACCCGATCCGTAGGCGGTGCACCCGTTCTGATCGGGTGCAGCGTCCCGCAAGAGGTGTAATGCCAAGTGTGGGAGCTGCTGCGCGGACCATGGTGGAGCTTGTGACTCCGAAGCGTTGCGCCATTTAGGGGAGCGTTGCACTAGTTGAAGGAGCAATGCACTAGATGGGGGAGCATTGCACTGGAT
>ERZ772935.584-NODE-584-length-14602-cov-5.913934_pt1 | contig 14602 bp, 10 predicted proteins | sample MGYA00511683_ERZ772935 | MGnify/ENA primary metagenome ERZ772935 (study PRJEB29015, sample SAMEA2738086) | human oral metagenome | biome: human oral; feature: human-associated habitat; material: saliva | place: China | collected 2228 ...
GCGTGCATCATGTGAAAAATGGCCAGGTAACAGATTTTCCTGAGTTTTCAGGTCAAGAGTCAATATGGTCTGCTGAGCAAACCATGAAAGAACTATTGATGACTACTCGAACTTCTTTTTTCCCTGTTGCAAAATTATTTAAAAAGGAATTAATTGAAGATTTTAAATTTAGTACAGATTATCATTTAGCAGAAGATGCTCTATTCTTAACAGAAGTTTTACTTGAAACAAAATGTAAGAGTGTATTTATAGACAAACCAATATACTATTACGATCATAGAGAAGGGAGCGCAACTACATCTGTTAATAGTCATGTTTTTGACACTATAGAAGTATATAAAATCATTATTCCTAAAGTTTACCAATGTTTCCCTCAATTAAAACCTGAATTAGTAAATAGAGAATCTTGGTCTTATATTACAGTCTACGATAAAATAATCTTCACAGATTCGACTGAATATCAAGATGAGAAAACTCAATTGAGAAAGTGGATAGTTAGTCATACCTCGCAAATATTGAGTGATCCTTATTTTACTAGTTTTCGGAAAATAGCCATTTTGTCACTGGGAATTTCTCCATGGATTTATAGACAAATTGTAGGCTTGAATAAATAATGTCATTAAAGGAGTTGAAGATGAATTTTTCAAAAATGAATGAATGCTTTGAAAAATCAAAACTGTGGATTTCATATCTTTTTGTTTTCATTTCGATTTTAAGTATGAGTTCACTAATTTATAAAATAACAAATCCGATTTATAAGGGACTTTCAGCAGTTGTTGTTCTGTCAATTTGTTTAACTTTATTTTTTAATTGGAAACGAATAGAGATAGATAAGAAGTTTCTTACCCTATTTGGTCTTTTAGTGGGCAGTCACTTTTTATCAGCGCTCATTAATAGATCTGGACACCTGCTCGGAAATATGGTCGAAATTTTCTTTATGCTGGCTTATGTTTTATTATTTACCATGGTAAAACCTGATCAGCTAAGGAAGTTATTAGGTATGATTGCAGGAACCATACAGATTGTCTCATTTGCTTCGGCTATATTTGCTTTTGCTTTATTACTTTCAAGAGTTTTAATTCTATTTCAGATTGGAGAGAACTCTTATTATTACGGAGTAATGAATGGCCGATTATGGGGACTTGTCAACCCTAACGCCAGTGCGATTTTCTCATACATTAGTATAGTTTTTGCTATGTATTTAATACATAAGGGAAGCAAATACTCTGTTTATCTTAAAATTAATAATGTCGTTCAGTTAGTTTATTTTGCAACAATGCAAAGTAGGGGAGCTCTTTTATCAGTTCTTCTAATGCTAGTATTCTATTGTATTTTTGTCACTAGGGGAAGATTTGCCAAAAAATGGCTAACTTTTTTAGTAGCTAGTATCTTACTAACAGGTAGCAATATTGGTATTAGTTATTTAACTTCAGTATATATTTCAGCAGCCAAGGCAACTGTACTTGACTTAAATAAAGGTAAATCTTATTCTGAAACTGATTCGGATGTTTCTAAGAAAAATGGGGAACTTCACTTGATTGAAACAACTCCAAGTGGACGTACATATATTTGGAAAAATGCAATCAAAATGGGAAGTGCAAAACCTCTATTTGGTTATGGTGTTCGAAACGTATCAGATTATTACACAAAATATTTTAGTAAATTTGAAATTGAAAACTCACTTATTGGAGGTAATTTCCACAATATCTTTGTTACGATTTTTGTGAGTTCCGGATTCTTGGGTCTTATTTCTTTCATACTCATCATTGTTTATGTTGGTTTCCGCTTTGTTTCTTACTTAGTTAAATCAAAGAAAAATAGTGAAAAACTGATTATGATTCTATTCTTTGGAATTTTATTTGGTCAGTTGTTTGAGAGCCAAATTATGTATTCGACTAACTTCATCAACATCATTTTTTGGTTAGTTGTAGGATATGGTCTAATGATTTGTGAGAAAGAAAAAAATATTCGTTACAAAGAAGTAACTGATATTTCTGAAATTCAACAAATGGAGTTAGGAATCATGGAGTATATCCATGAAGTGTGTCATAAAATTGGTGTCAAATACTTCTTGTCCTATGGTAGTTTAATTGGGGCTGTTCGTCATAAAGGTTTTATTCCTTGGGACGATGACATGGATATTTGTATGCTTCGTGATGATTATGAAAAGCTGCAAGATTATATGATTGCACATCCAGACGAGCGCTATGAATTAATGTCTTATAAAAATAATGTCAACTATGTCTATCCATTCATGAAAGTTCAAGATAATCATACCTATTTGGTAGAAGAAGATGTTCGAATTGATTCAGACATGGGAATTTATGTTGATATTTTCCCTGTTGACGGGTATGAAGATGATCAGGCATTTAAAGATAAGATGACCAAGATTATTAAAAAGCGTCAATTAAGTTGCTACACTTTCAAAGGAATTACGAATAGTAAAAGTGTAGTGAATTCAATTATCCGCTATATTTCTGTTATTATCTTTTATTTCACTAACACAAATAAGTATGTTGCCCAAATTGATGAGCTTGCTAAATCTAGAAAAGTAGAAGATTATGAATTGGTGGACTATGTTGTCTATAAAGATATGAATAAGCCTGTTTGGAAACGTGAATGGTTAGAACAAGTTGAAAGTGGTAGCTTTGAAGGTAAGGAATTTATGATTCCAAAACATTATCATGAAATTCTAACTTCAGATTATGGAGATTACATGCAGTTACCTCCAGTCGAGCAGAGAGTATCTCACCATGATTTTAAGTTGTGGAAGATTATAGGGAAGTAATAGATTTTTGTTTAGATAAAAAAGAAGTAAAGATTAGGAGTGACAAATAATGTCAGAAAGAATCTTAAGCCTTGAAGAAATCAAGCAAATTGAGCTTGGAATTCTAGAATACTTACACCAAGTTTGTGAAAAAAATGATATCAAATATTTTATCGATTTTGGAACTTTATTAGGAGCAGTTCGTCACAAAGGTTTTATTCCTTGGGATGATGATACAGATATTTCTTTAGCTAGAGATGAATTTGAAAAGTTATACGCAGTTCTAAAAAACGATAACCACCCATACTATAAGCTGATTTCTTTTAGAGAAACGAAGGGTTATCCATATAGTTATATGCGTGTTTACGATATTCGAACACGGAGAGATTCGAATCTTTTAGATCCAAGTGTTGTGCTTGGAACTTGCGTAGATGTCTTCCCGTACGATGGTCTTGTTACAGACGAACAAGATCGTAAGAAAATGAAACTATATAAACAACTAATTCGTCTATCGTCTTTGAACTTTAAAGGAATTAAATACGAAAACGGAGGGATTAAAAATCTTCCTCGTTATATCGCGTCAGCAATATTCAGATTTACATCTCCTCAATTCTGGAATCAAAAGCTAGAACAACTTGCCTTAAAATACAGTGTTGAAAATTCTACAGACTTGGTTTGTTCAACTTATGACTCTTACTATCCAGCTGGTATTAAAACAGAATGGTTATACGATACAATTGATATGCCTTATGAAAATCTAATCCTAAAAGTACCAAGAAGATATCATGAGATTCTTGTCTATGAATTTGGGGAAGATTATATGACTCCACCTCCTGCTGACAAACAGATACCAGGAAATGAGAAGAATTATTGGATTGATTAGCGAAAGAGTAGAGAATTAATAGAGAAAGCTGAATGCCTTATGAAAAGTTTTACAAAATCAATATTACTTAGTGCCGTGCTTCTATCTGCAACAATAATTCATGCACAAACAGTAAATGCAGATACAATCTCAGCAGGTGCAGGGAATCGAATCCATTTTATCAATACCAAAGCTAACTCTGGAAGTGATGCTATTTTACTAGAAAGTAATGGTCACTATGCTTTGATTGATATGGGAGAGGATTATGACTTTCCGGATGGAACGGATACACGTTATCCAAATCGATGGGGAATTTCTACTAACAATTATCAAGTATTAGAAGATCGCTTAATTCGTCATCTTGATCAGTTAGGAGTAAAGAAATTAGACTTTATACTAGGGACTCACGTTCATAGTGATCACATAGGTGGAGCAGATGAAATTCTTAATCGCTATCAAGTCGATAAATTCTATTTGAAAAAATATTCGGACCAACGAATTACAAGTTCTTGGGGATTGTGGGATAACCTTTTCAATTACGATAATGCTCTTCGTGCTGCACAGAATAAGGGTGTTACATTAATTCAAGATATCAAAGATCAGGATAGTCATTTCAAATTTGGTGACATGGATATTCAGCTTTATAATTATAAAAATGAATATGATTCTGACGGGAACTTAAAGAGAGTTCTTGATGATAATTCCAATTCAATTGTAGCAGTAGTAACTGTAGCAGGAAAAAGAATTTATCTTGGTGGTGACTTAGATAACGCTGAGGGAGCAGAAGATAAGCTAGGTCCTGTGATTGGCAAAGTAGATATGATGAAATGGAATCATCATTATGATGCTAAAATTTCTAATACAATCAACTTCATCAATCATCTATCTCCTAGTATGGTTATTCAAACAACTGGAGGGGATATTAATGTTGCTTCAACGAGAGAATATCTCCAAAAGAAAAATATTCAAGTGATTCACGCATCTAGCCAAACTCAGGATGCAACAGTATTTGATATTAGTGATAAAGGTTTTACAAACGTTTCAGGAGATTTCCCAAATATTCCTACTGTTGATGAGAAATGGTATCAAGAAGATGGTCATTGGAAATATCGCTTGAAAGATGGCCAGATGGCTATTGGTTGGCAAGAAATCGGTGGTAGTAGCTATTTCTTTAACGGAAAAGGCCAAATGCAGGCAGATCGCTGGCTTAATGTAAATGATAGTTGGAACCCATATGGTGAAGGAAATTGGTATTATCTTAATAAAGATGGTAGAATGCAAACTGGTGGGTGGTTCTACCATGATAATACTTGGTACTATATCCAATCAAATGGTGCAAGACGATTTAATGAATTAGCCGAAATCGGTGGAAAAAAATATCTCTTTGATAAAGATGGTAAAATGCTGACTGGCTTACAAGTCTTTAATGGTAAGAAGATGCTCTTTGCAAGTAGTGGTGCCCTTCAAACAGAAGGAAGCGCATCTAGTTGGCAAAAGCTTGGCTCTAGCTGGTATTATTATGATGAAGATGGTATTCGATCAGTTGGTAAAAAGAATATCAACGGCACTGCCTATTACTTTAATCAAAATGGTATCATGCAAACTGGCTGGGCCTTCCTTGATGGTCATTGGAACTATTTTGCTAGTTCCGGAGCTATGAAAACTGGCTGGGTCAAGGATAAAGATACTTGGTACTACTTAGATAAAGAAGGTGTGATGCTAACAGGGCTTCAAGAGATTAATGGTTCTCGCTATTATCTCAATGCAAGTGGTGCTATGCAGACCGGTTGGAAATGGCTCGATAACCATTATTATTACTTCACAAGCAGTGGAGCGATGAAGACTGGCTGGTTAAAAGATAAGGACATCTGGTATTATCTAGATAAAGACGGTGTGATGCTAACAGGCCTTCAAGAGATTGATGCTTCCCGTTATTACCTGAACTCAAGTGGCGCTATGCAGACCGGTTGGAAATGGCTTGATAACCATTATTATTACTTCACAGGAAGTGGTGCCATGAAAACAGGTTGGTTCAAAGACAAAGGTCTTTGGTACTATCTCGACAAGGAAGGTATCATGCTAACAGGCCTTCAAGAGATAAATGGAGCCAGCTATTATCTCAATGCAAGTGGTGCTATGGAAACTGGTTGGCAACAACTGAATGGTAACTGGTACTATTTCCAAACAAATGGTTCTCTCCTAAGAAATGGAACAAGTCCTGACGGGTACAAGCTCAATGCAGATGGAATTTGGACGACTGTTACAACCGAGGTAACAACTCAGGAACAAACGGTAGCAAATAGTCAGGGGCACATTTTCGAAACAACAGAAGTAGAGAGAACTCAACAAACAGAAAGCTCATCTGTTGCGTCTGAGGAAAAAAATCAATCTACTGAACCTAAGACACAAACGAGCCAAGAAAAGAATTAAGTTTCTAAATGACTTTTAATTAAATTTTTCTACAATAAAAACACCTATAAAGCTTAAGCTTTATAGGTGTTTTGTTAACTTCGTTTGATTTTAGCACGAACTAGATCCAGTGCATAGTGAAGGGTTTTATCCTTCATTACAAAGAGAGCGACAGCGTAATAGATAGCACATCCGGCAATTGTAGCTACCACCATACTGAGCATAGCCATATTCACTGTGTATGACTGAACTTGGAAGAGAATTTTACAGATATAGTAAATTGGAATAAAGCCTAGTGACACAATTGTGTAGCGAGCCAATGTTCCAAAGATTTCTTTCAAATCCAAGAGTTTATGTTTCTGAATAAAGCGGATTTCAAGCAGAACCACAATTGCTTCAGCAATAATCGTTGTCCCGATGTAGTAGGCAGGAGTAAAGATGTTATTGAAAAGGAGTAGAGAGTTTAGGATGACATTGACACCGCCACCGATAAAGTAGAAAGCTGTTAATCGGTTTTCATGGTCATTGATAAAGATAATTTGCTTTCCAAGGATTAATTCGATAGCCCAGATAATGGTTCGAAAGGCAAAGACGCTTGTTACAATTCCTGCTTCTATATATTTCTCAGAAGAGTAGATAACTGTCGCATAAGTTCCTAAAACCATGATTCCGATACTAGTCGGAATCATGAGGAAGAAAAAGAGAGATGCACCTTGATTGACCAGATACTTGTATGAAGTGTAATCTTTTTTTCCTAAATAGTAACCAAGTCGAGGAATGCTGACATTGATAGCTCCACTCAGGACACTAGCAATCAGCATAACAATACTTGAAGCAATAGTGTAGTAGGAGATGTAATTCTCATCAGGTCCTTTGGTAATGAACATACGGTCCAGTAAGGTGTAAAGCATATTGGCATTTGCAAGGAGTAGCATGGTCAGAAGAGGCTTAGATGCTTTGATGAGTTCAATAACTTCAATCTTGACAAAGGAAACCTCTCGTTTAATCCATAGGAAGCTGAGTAGATAGTTGATAATGGTTGTTGCACTCATGATTGTAGCATAAGGAACAATGTCATCAGGTGTCTTAACGAAAGCGAAGATAGCGACCAACATTCCAATACGAATCACGAGTGTTTTATAAAGGATAAAAGAATAATTCTCATAGGCTTCATTCATCCATTCGATATTTAGAAATTGGAAGAGAGCTTGGATTCCAAGGATATAGTAAAGAATTTTTAGATTGACAATACTAGTATCAAAATAAATAAAGAGGAAATAGATAGCTGTTGTCACAACTGAAGTAATGAGCGAAATATAGAACAACTTAGAAAAGACATAATTAATCTTATTTTTGTCATCCTTTACTTTACTAATTGCTCGAATCCCATAATTGTAGATCCCAAAGGCAGCTAGTGGAATGACAAAGCTCGCCCAGGTGTTAGCTGTATTAAAGTAGCCGTAATTTGATTTACTAAGAATCCGTGTTAGATAGGGATTAGTAATCAGGGGAAAAACGATGTTTAAAATATTGACCAGCAAACTAGCCAAAGCATTAACTTTTATATTTTTCATGAAACTTTCTTTCTTACATTCTAAAATAGATACTAGTATTATATCACATTCCAACGCCATTCTTTTGATAAAATCATTTAAATCTTGTATAATAGATAGAACTGAAAGTATGAGGTTACGAACTATGAAAATGAAACAAATCAGTGATACAACTTTAAAAATCACGATGTCTCTAGAAGATTTGATGGATCGTGGAATGGAAATCGCTGACTTTCTCGTTCCACAAGAAAAAACAGAAGAGTTTTTCTATGCAATCTTGGATGAGCTAGAAATGCCAGACAGTTTTTTAGATACAGGAATGCTTAGCTTCCGAGTGACACCGAAGCCTGACAAGGTTGATGTCTTTGTAACGAAATCTAAGATTGACCAGAACTTGGATTTTGAAGATTTGGCAGATCTTCCAGATATGGATGAGTTGGCGAAAATGTCTCCAGATGAGTTTTTGAAGACTTTGGAGAAAACCATGGCAGAGAAAACTAAAGAGGATATTGAGGCCATTCAAGCTTTAGAGCAGGTTGAAAAAGAAGAGGAAGCAGCGATTGAGGAAATTTCTGAACTTGAAGAAGGAAAAAGAGAACCTTATATCTACTACATCTTACGATTTGACGACTTAACTAGTTTGGTTTCTTTTGCAAAGACAGTCGATTACCAAATGGAGACTTCAGAACTTTACAAGATGAATGACCAATATTATCTAACAGTTTTGGTAGATGTAGAGGATCATCCAAGTCTTTATCCAGCTTGGTTATTGGCACGCATGCGCGAATTTGCGGATGATAGTGATATTAGTCGCTCAGTACTTCAAGAATATGGACAAGTCATCATCAATCATGATGCTGTTCAAGGACTTCAAAAAGTATAACTATGTTTATAAATGAGGCAGAGAGAATTTCTCTGTCTTTTTCGATTTGAATAATATAGAACAGTCTATTGGAAGTAGGACCATGTTCCCAGCTTGATTAAATGATAAAAAAACGATATCATAGAAGGAAGTAAGCGAGGTAAAGTATGGACCAAGGACATTTACAAAAAGAGGTTGAGGAAATCCTAGAAGATGTATTGGCAAAGGCTTCTCTCCCTGAGGGAGCTCTCTTTGTTTTGGGCTTATCTTCTAGCGAGGTGATAGGAGGTCGCATCGGGAAAGCTTCTAGCCAAGAAATTGGAGAATTGATTGTTAAAAAAATATTAGAAATTCTGTCAGCGAAAGGTATCCACCTAGCAGTTCAGGGATGTGAACATGTTAATCGTGCCTTGGTAGTGGAACGAGAGGTCGCAATCAAATACAATCTGGAGATTGTAAGTGTTTTACCGACTCTGCATGCAGGAGGTTCTGGTCAATTGGCAGCATTTCGCTATATGAAAGACCCAGTTGAGGTTGAATTTATCAAGGCAGATGCAGGGATCGATATTGGTGACACAGCTATAGGGATGCATATCAAGCATGTCCAAGTGCCTATACGTCCAGTCTTGAAATCAATCGGCCATGCACATGTAACTGCCCTTGCTAGTCGTCCGAAATTAATCGGCGGGGCGCGTGCTCAATATCCACAAGACTTTATCAGAAAAATATAGTAAAAAACGAAATCTCTCATCTGCTCACCAGGTGGGAGTTTTTTGTAATCAAGAAGCGTCATTAATTTCCGAGCAGATTTCAAGTATTTTTAGAAAGGTAGGTATATAATAGAGCTATAATACAATATCTATATTCATATGATGAGTGAGAAAGGTGATGAAAATGAAAAAATGGCAAGTATCTGTATTAGTTTGTGCTAGTCTGCTCTGTCTGTCAGCTTGTAAAAATCAGATGACGAGCGAAAATGGAGACAAACAAGAGCAAGTTAGCTCTCAAACTGCAAAAAAAGGAGAAGAAGTTCCAGACTTTGAGCTTACGGGAGTTGATGGTAAAACGTATCGCCTATCAGATTATAAAGGCAAAAAGGTCTATCTCAAATTTTGGGCTTCATGGTGCTCTATTTGTCTAGCTAGTCTGCCTGATACAGATGAACTGGCAAAAGAAGCTGGCGATGACTTTGTCGTTTTGACAGTTGTTTCTCCGGGTCAAAAAGGGGAGCAGTCAGAAGAAGCCTTTAAAAAATGGTATCAGGGTTTGGACTATAAAGCTTTACCAGTATTGCTAGACCCTTCGGGACAACTTTTAGCGAGTTACGGAGTTCGTTCTTATCCGACTCAGGCATTTATTGATAAAGAAGGCAAATTGGTGAAGACTCAACCAGGCTTTATGGACAAGGAAACTATTTTAGAGAATTTAAAGACTATGAATTAGAGGCTTATTATGAATGATAAATTAAAAACAATACTCTTAATTGGAGTGTTCATTTGCATCATCATCGGAATTTTATTTCTTTTGGAAAAAAGAAGCGCTAGCTACACTGATACTTCTCAAATTGAGAGAGCAGCAGTTAGTCAGGGACAAAATGTTAAGTCTAAAACTGTGCCAGATAAAGATGCTGACTTACATGATATCTATCTAGCTGGAGGTTGTTTCTGGGGAGTTGAAGAATATTTTTCTCGAGTAGCGGGTGTGACAGATGCTGTTTCTGGCTATGCGAATGGTAGAGGAGAAACAACCCAGTATGAATTGATTGGCCAAACGGGGCATGCTGAAACTGTTCATGTGACTTATGATGCCAATCAAATTTCTTTAAAAGAAATCCTGCTCCATTATTTCCGCATTATCAATCCAACTAGTAAAAACAAGCAAGGTAATGACGTAGGAACCCAATATCGCACGGGAGTCTACTATACAGATGAAAAAGACCTAGAAGTCATCAATCAAGTCTTTGATCAAGTTTCTAAGAAGTATGACCAGCCTCTAGCGGTTGAAAAGGAAGCCTTAAGAAATTTTATCGTGGCTGAGGACTATCACCAAGATTATCTCCAGAAAAATCCTAATGGATATTGCCATATCAATGTCAATCAAGCAGCATATCCTGTTATTGATGCGAGTAAATATCCAAAACCGAGTGACGATGAATTGAAAAAACTCCTCTCTCCTGAGGAATATGCAGTGACTCAAAACGGTCAAACAGAACGCGCCTTTTCAAATCGTTACTGGGATAAATTTGAATCAGGAATTTATGTAGATGTAGCAACTGGTGAACCACTCTTTTCTTCGAAAGATAAATTTGAATCGGGTTGTGGTTGGCCAAGTTTTACACAGCCTATCAGTCCAGATGTTGCGACCTACAAGGAAGACAAGTCTTATAATATGGTCAGAACAGAAGTCAGAAGCAGAACCGGTGATTCCCACTTAGGGCATGTCTTTACAGACGGACCTCAGGACAAGGGAGGGCTACGCTATTGTATCAATAGTCTATCTATCCGTTTTATTCCTAAGGATCAAATGGAAGAAAAGGGTTATGGTTATTTGTTAGATTATGTTGAGTAAGTTTTCTCAACCATATTAGTTAAAAAGCCAGATCTCCTGTTTGGGGTCTGGCTTTTATGGTATACTTAGAATATGCATAGAAAAACAGTGATTGATTTTAGGGCTTTGGGCGAGAGATATACCTTTACCCAGCCTATTAAAGAGTTAAAAACCAGAGATTTAGCAGAAGTGACGGACTTGTTAGCACAAGTTGAAAGCTTTCAAGAGCAAGGCTATTATGTGGTAGGTTACGTTAGTTATGAGGCTGCTCCAGCTTTTGAGGAGAAGTTAGCGGTTCACGAGGGTCCCTTGTTAGGAGAGTATTTGCTTTACTTCACTGTTCATAACAGTGTTGAAACATCCAGCATTCCTCTAGCTTATGAGGAGGTGGAGTTGCCATCAAACTGGCAGGAAGTAACATCTGCTGAGGACTATGAAAAGGCTATTGCCCAAATTCACCATCATTTAAGACAAGGAGATACCTATCAGGTCAATTATACTGTCCAACTCAAGCAGAATTTAAGTGCCAATCCTTTTGCTATCTATAATCGTATGGTGGTGGAACAGGAAGCGGGATATAATGCTTACGTAGAGCATGATGATATGGCAGTGATTTCCATGAGTCCAGAACTCTTTTTTGAACAAAATGATCGTGAATTGATGACTCGTCCTATGAAGGGCACAACTAAACGTGGTTTGAATAACGATGACGACTTGAAAGAGGCAGCTTGGTTGGAACAGGATCCCAAAAATCGTTCAGAAAACATGATGATAGTGGACCTCTTGCGCAATGACATGAATCGTATTTCTGAGGTTGGTAGTGAGCATGTGGAGCGTTTATGCCAAGTGGAGCAGTATTCTACAGTGTGGCAGATGACTTCAACTATCAAGAGTCAGTTACGACCAGATGTTGACCTAGTTGAAATCTTCCGTTCGCTCTTTCCATGTGGCTCCATCACAGGAGCTCCCAAGATAGCGACCATGGAAATTATCAAGAACTTGGAACCACAAGCTAGAGGAGTTTACTGTGGAACTGTTGGCCTCCTACTTCCCAATGGACGACGGATTTTCAATGTGGCTATTCGAACTATTCAACTGCATGGAGGGCAAGCCATCTATGGTGTCGGAGGTGGCATCACTTGGGATAGTACTTGGGAGTCAGAATACCGTGAAGTCCAGCAAAAGGCAGCAGTTCTTTATCGAAAACAGCCTCTTTTTCAGCTGATTACGACAGGGAAAATTAGCCAGAAAAAATTGCTCTTTGAAAATCAACATCTGGAAAGACTACGAAAAGCAAGTTGTTACTTTGCCTTTCCATTTGACCAAGAAGTTTTGAAACAAAAAATAGAGAAGGAGTACCAGTCTTGTGACATCCGTCAAGATTATCGGATACGAATCAGTCTCAGCAAATCTGGAGAGATTGAAATTGAAAGACAAGTATTGACACCACTTAGCTCTAGTTTTTGTCAGGCCAAGCTTTGTCAGCAAGAAGCTAATTTGGAGCAGGCCTTTACCTACTTTAAGACGACACACCGACCACATTTGACAGTGGGAGAGCAGGAAATCATCTATCACACTGCTGATGGAAAATTGCTTGAAACCTCTATTGGGAATCTGGTCTTAAAAATGGATGGCAAGCTCTATACCCCACCTAGTACTCTTGGCATTTTACCAGGGATTTATCGCCAGCATTTACTTGAAAGCGGGCAGGTAGAAGAGAAGGTCTTGACTTTATCAGATTTAAAAGAAGCAGAAGTTATTTATGCCTGCAATGCGGTTAGGGGCTTATATGAGTTAAAAATATAATGACAATTAAATATTATTTGTGAACATTAAAGATTGAAATTGAAATAAAGTTAAGCATTTGATATAATGTAAGCGTCATTAAATTTAAAAATAGGGATAGTTTAAGATGAAATCAAAAAAATATATAGTAACAAGCATAGCGACAGCAACACTTGGACTTGCTTTGCTTACAGATACAGCAGGTATGTCCCCTTTTTCAATACAGCAAGTTTCTGCTCAAGAAAAGAGTACGCCTAAGAATGGTAACGTAAAAGAAAATACTTTACCTAAGCAATCAGAGAAGCCTAAATCTAGCGCTCCAAAACAAACAGAGAAGCCTAAATCTGGCACTCCAAAGCAATCTGATAAACAAAAGAATACGGCACCTAAACAGGATAAGCCAAAGTCTAAAGTCCAGTCTGGCTGGGTAGGGTCTTCGTACTATGAAAATGGTGTTAAAGTTGCTAATAAGTGGATTTTTGATAAAAAAGCTAATTCTTATTTCTACCTAAATGCTTCGGGAAACGCTGTCCGAAATACTTGGGTAGGAAATTACTATCTTAAATCAGATGGTAAGAGGGCAAAAAGCGATTGGATCTATAATAAAAATTCTGGTTCCTATTACTATGTAACAGCTGAAGGAAGCATTGCCCGTAATAAATGGATAGGAAATTACTATCTTAAATCAGACGGTAAGATGGCCAAGAATGAATGGGTAGATGGTGGTCGTTACTATGTCGATTCTGATGGTTATATGTTGAAGAATAAATGGGTAGATGGTGGTCGTTATTATGTAGGATACGACGGTGTGTGGCAACCAAAACCAGCAGATGGAAATCAATATAACGCGGCTTTAAGGCAAGCACAAGGTTATAATAGGATTTATTTGTCAAAAAAAAGAATTTATGAGATGTTAATTTTTGAAGGTTTTAATAGTGACACTGCACAATATGCTATCAATCATTTGCAAGCAGACTATAAGGCGAATGCCTTAGCTACAGCAAGAGAATACCGAAAGAATGCCCATTTATCAAAGACAGAAATTTATGAGAGGCTAACTTTTAAAAAATTTACCAAAGAAGAAGCAAACTATGCAATTCAACATCTAGGTGACTAATTATTTAGAATAACTATTTTAACACCAATTGACAAGTCAAGTACAACAAAGTTGTTCCTCTGATTAAGAGAGTATTTTTCAAGCTGTTTGAGTGAACTCAAACAGCTTTTTTGCGGACTATAGCCAAGTTCAAAATAGAAGGTTCTCCGATTGTCTTTCCACCCAGAACAGAATGGATTTTCCAATTTCAAAAAGGGGTTGGAGTTTATAGGTGTGAACAAAGGCATCTATGCTGTGTCCCGTTGGTTTCCCCCCAGTCTATGAGCAAACTCAGCCGGTTTGAGTCCTACGTTTAAATAAGCTTCAATTTCTACTCGCTCAGCTTCAGATTAGTGCTTGTATAGTTATTATTTTAATGTAAAAAAGATTAAGGATATGATATACTATAAGTGTAAATCATAAGAAAAGGAGATTTTTATGAGAAGATCAAAAAAAATTTTGGTTACAAGTTTAGCAGCAACTACTTTTGCACTTGTTTCTCTTTCAGATACAATGGGGGTGTTGCCTTTCTCGCCTCAGAAAGTATCTGCTCAAGAAAAAGATGCGTCTAAAAATGGTAAAATTGTAAAAGAGAATACAAAACCCGCACCAAAACCTGCGCCGAAGCCGGCACTAAAACCCGCACCAAAACCTGCGCCGAAGCCAGCACCAAAACCCGCGCCGAAGCCAGTACAGAAACCCTCGCCGAAGCCAGCACCAA
>ERZ772935.586-NODE-586-length-14581-cov-14.299188_pt1 | contig 14581 bp, 10 predicted proteins | sample MGYA00511683_ERZ772935 | MGnify/ENA primary metagenome ERZ772935 (study PRJEB29015, sample SAMEA2738086) | human oral metagenome | biome: human oral; feature: human-associated habitat; material: saliva | place: China | collected 2228 ...
TACTTGTTCAACCGGATTTATCATTCGAGACTGTTTCAGTCGAAGATACAAATGCAGAAGAGGCTCGTTTGGATGCAGCTCTTGAAGCTTCACAAAACGAGCTTTCTGTTATCCGTGAAAAAGCAGTAGAAACCCTTGGTGAAGAAGCAGCGCAAGTATTTGATGCTCATTTAATGGTACTCTCTGACCCAGAAATGATTGGTCAGATTAAGGAAACAATCCGTGCAAAGAAAGTTAATGCAGAATCAGGCTTAAAAGAAGTCACGGATATGTTTATCACGCTTTTTGAGAATATGGAAGATAATCCATATATGCAAGAACGTGCAGCTGATATTCGTGACGTTACAAAACGTGTGCTTGCACATTTGCTTGGAGTTCGCCTACCAAATCCTGCTATGATCAATGAAGAAGTAGTAGTGATTGCACATGATTTAACACCTTCCGATACAGCTCAGTTAGATAAGAATTTTGTTAAAGCTTTTGTAACAAACATCGGTGGACGTACAAGTCACTCTGCTATTATGGCTCGTACTCTTGAAATTGCTGCAGTTCTTGGAACGAATAACATTACCGAATTAGTGAAAGACGGTGATGTGATTGCTGCAAATGGTATCACTGGGGAAGTGATTATCAATCCAACCGAAGAACAAATTGCAGATTTTAAAGCAGCTGGTGAAGCTTATGCCAAACAAAAGGCTGAATGGGATTTACTGAAAGATGCTGAAACAGTAACAGTTGACGGAAAACATTTTGAACTGGCTGCAAACATCGGTACACCAAAAGATGTTGAAGGTGTCAACGCTAATGGCGCTGAAGCTGTCGGACTTTACCGTACTGAATTCCTTTACATGGATTCCCAAGATTTCCCAACAGAAGATGAGCAATATGAAGCTTACAAAGCTGTTTTGGAAGGCATGAATGGTAAGCCAGTTGTTGTCCGTACAATGGATATTGGCGGGGACAAAGAGCTTCCTTACTTTGATCTTCCAAAAGAAATGAATCCATTCCTTGGATTCCGTGCGCTTCGTATTTCAATTTCGGAAACAGGAAATGCAATGTTCCGCACACAATTACGTGCACTTTTGCGTGCATCTGTTCATGGGCAATTGCGCATCATGTTCCCAATGGTTGCTTTGTTGACTGAATTCCGTGCCGCAAAAGGTATTTTGGAAGAAGAAAAAGCTAAATTGCTTGCGGAAGGTGTTGCAGTTGCGGACAATATTCAAGTTGGTATTATGATTGAAATTCCAGCAGCAGCTATGTTGGCTGATCAATTTGCAAAAGAAGTTGACTTCTTCTCAATTGGTACTAATGACTTGATTCAATACACAATGGCTGCAGATCGTATGAATGAACAAGTTTCTTACCTTTATCAACCATACAACCCATCTATCTTACGTTTAGTGGATCGAGTGGTCAAAGCAGCTCATGCTGAAGGCAAGTGGGCTGGTATGTGTGGTGAAATGGCGGGTGATCAAACTGCTGTTCCACTTCTAGTTGGTATTGGTCTGGATGAGTTTTCAATGAGTGCCACATCTGTTCTTCGTACACGTAGTTTGATGAAAAAATTGGATACGAAGAAGATGCAAGAACTGGCTCAACGTGCTCTTACAGAATGTGCAACGATGGAAGAAGTTCTTGAACTTGAAAAAGAATATCTTGACTTCGATTAATCTGAAAATTAAGATCAGGAAATTTTCCTGGTCTTTTTTTGTTTTCTTCAGCGTCATAGTAGACCTAGTGTAGAAAGTGAGACTCGATGAAAAATCGAGAAATATGGAGAGTTCATATAAACAAAAGAAAATGATTTGTGAAATTTGTGAAAAATTTCCTTAAATTTATAAAATTTAATTGAAATTTTCAGAAAATTTGATAAAATGATACTTAATAACATTTTGGAGGGGACACGTGACACAATATAAGAACTATATAAATGGAGAGTGGAGAGCTTCTGAAAATGAAATCACCATCTCATCTCCTATCAATAATGAGATTTTAGGAACTGTTCCTGCGATGAGTCAGGCAGAGGTTGATTATGCGATGGCGAGCGCTCGTGCGGCTTTGCCAGCTTGGCGCGCCCTTTCAGCAGTCGAACGTGCAGCTTATCTGCATAAGACTGCGGATATTTTGGAGCGCGATCAGGAGAAGATTGGCGAAATCCTTGCAAAAGAAGTTGCCAAGGGTCTCAAAGCGGCGATTGGAGAAGTAGTTCGGACAGCAGACTTGATTCGCTATGCGGCTGAAGAGGGCATCCGTATTCATGGCCAGGTTATGGAAGGGGGCGGCTTTGAGGCTGCCAGCAAGAAAAAATTGGCTGTGGTTCGTCGTGAGCCTGTAGGAGTTGTCTTGGCTATCGCGCCATTTAACTACCCAGTCAACCTGTCTGGTTCTAAGATTGCTCCTGCCCTTATCGGCGGAAATGTCGTGATGTTTAAGCCACCTACTCAAGGTTCAATCTCTGGTTTGCTCTTGGCTCAGGCTTTTGCTGAGGCTGGTCTTCCTGCTGGTGTTTTCAATACCATCACTGGCCGCGGTTCAGAAATCGGGGACTACATCATTGAGCATGAAGAAGTAAACTACATTAACTTTACTGGCTCCACTCCAATCGGTGAGCGTATCGGTAAGTTGGCTGGTATGCGTCCAATTATGCTTGAATTGGGTGGTAAGGATGCTGCAGTTGTGCTGGAAGATGCTGACTTGGAGCATGCAGCTAAGCAGATTGTTGGCGGGGCATACAGTTATTCCGGCCAGCGCTGTACGGCTATTAAACGTGTCATTGTCATGGAGAGCGTAGCAGATAAATTAGCGGCGCTAATTAAGGCAGAAGTAGAGAAACTGACGGTTGGGGATCCCTTTGATAATGCGGATATCACACCAGTCATTGATCATGCATCAGCAGATTTCATCTGGGGCTTGATTGAAGATGCTCAAGAAAAGGGAGCGTCAGCCTTGACAGAAATCAAACGTGAAGCAAATCTCATCTGGCCTGCCTTGTTTGACCATGTGACACTAGATATGAAATTAGCTTGGGAAGAGCCATTTGGTCCTGTTCTTCCGATTATTCGTGTGACTTCCGTTGAAGAGGCTATTCAGATCTGTAACCAGTCAGAATTTGGTCTTCAATCTTCAGTCTTTACAAATGATTTCCCGAAAGCATTTGAAATTGCTGAGAAACTGGAAGTGGGTACTGTACACATCAATAATAAGACCCAACGTGGTCCAGATAACTTCCCATTCCTTGGTGTTAAGGGATCTGGAGCCGGAGTGCAAGGGATTCGTTACAGTATCGAAGCGATGACACAAGTGAAATCCATCGTGTTTGATGTGAAATAATGAGAAAGGCGGCTTTGTGCGGCCTTTTTTCTTACCTTTATGAACTTGTAATTCTAACAAGTGTTCGAACAATATAAAAATAAGCAGGCGTTGATATTTTTGATTGCTTATCATTTTAAAATGTAAATTTACATATTGGTCTAGATAAATTATTTTAGGAATCCTAGTACAGGGATTGATTTTTAAGTACAGATATTAGCCTCAAACTCTTTGAAATCAGTATTTTATCAGATATTTTCCACAAAAACGTTGATATAGCAACTCATTCTTTTGAAGAAATTGGGCTTTGAAATTTTTGAGACTGTTTTTGGAAATTTACTTGAAAAATATAAGAAAATGAGGTAAAATAGAAACATAGAAAACGCTTACAAATAGAAAGGTGACTAAATGGACAAAAAAGAAGCATTAAGAACCTTTACAACAGGTGAAAACTTTCATTTGCAGCATTATTTAGGAGTGCATCAGGATGTGGTGGATGGCAAAGCTGGCTACACCTTTAGAGTCTGGGCTCCAAATGCGCAAAATGTGCATCTGATTGGAGATTTTACCAACTGGTATGGAGATCAGATTCCTATGACTCGCAATGAAGGCGGTGTCTGGGAAGTCTTCACGGATTTACCTAAGGAAGGGGATATTTACAAGTACAATATCAAACGCAGTAGCGGTCAGGAAATCTTGAAAATTGATCCGCTGGCTATCTATTTTGAAGAGCGCCCAGGTACGGGAGCTATTGTTCGGACTATTCCAGAGAAGAAGTGGCAAGACGGACTTTGGCTAGCTCGGAGAAAGCGTTGGGGCTTTTTCTCAAGACCGGTCAATATCTATGAAGTACACGCTGGATCTTGGAAACGTAATCCTGACGGCAGTCCATATTCTATGGCTCAGCTTAAGGAGGAATTGATTCCTTATCTGGTAGAAATGAACTATACACACGTTGAGTTCATGCCACTCATGGCGCATCCTTTGGGACTCAGCTGGGGCTACCAGCTCATGGGTTATTTTGCCTTTGAGCATACTTACGGAACGCCAGAGGAATTTCAGGACTTCGTCGAAGAATGTCACTTGAATAATATTGGTGTCATTGTGGACTGGGTTCCAGGTCACTTTACCATCAATGATGATGCCTTGGCCTACTATGATGGAACACCAACCTTTGAGTACCAGGATCATGACCGAGCTCATAACTATGGCTGGGGTGCCTTGAATTTTGACCTAGGAAAAAATGAAGTGCAATCCTTCTTGATTTCTAGCATCAAGTTCTGGATTGATTTCTACCATCTAGATGGGGTTCGTGTGGATGCGGTTAGCAACATGCTCTATCTAGACTACGATAGTGGTCCTTGGCAGCCAAACAGGGATGGCGGTAATCGTAACTATGAAGGCTATTATTTCTTGCAACGCTTGAACACAGTTATCAAGCTATTTCATCCAGATGTCATGATGATTGCTGAAGAGAGCTCGTCCGAAACCAAGATTACGGGTATGAGAGAGATGGGCGGTTTGGGCTTTGACTTCAAGTGGAATATGGGTTGGATGAACGATATTCTCCGGTTCTACGAAGAAGACCCGATTTACCGTAAGTACGATTTCAATCTGGTGACCTTCAGCTTTATGTATGCTTTTTCTGAAAATTTCCTCTTGCCTTTCTCTCACGACGAAGTCGTTCACGGCAAGAAGAGCATGATGCATAAGATGTGGGGAGACCGCTATAATCAATTTGCTGGTCTACGAAACCTCTTGACTTATCAAATCTGCCATCCAGGAAAGAAATTGCTCTTTATGGGTTCAGAATTTGGTCAATTCCTAGAGTGGAAGTCAGAAGAGCAGTTGGAATGGTCAAATCTGGACGATTATATGAATAAGCAGATGCAAACCTTCACTTCTGAGCTCAATGCCTTTTATCGGGATAATCGTCCGCTTTGGGAGATTGATCTTAGCTATGATGGTATCGAAATCATCGATGCCGACAATACCGATCAGAGCGTCCTTTCCTTTATTCGTAAGACGGAAAAAGGAGATATGTTGGTCTGTGTGTTCAATATGGTGCCAGTAGAGCGCAAAAACTTTACCATTGGTGTGCCAATTGCAGCCGTTTATGAAGAAGTATGGAATACTGAATTAGAGAAATGGGGAGGTGTTTGGAAAGAACACAACGAAACAGTTCAGTCTCAAGAGGGACTATGGAAAGATTATCCGCAGACCTTGACCTTTACGCTACCAGCTTTGGGAGCAAGTATTTGGAAAATCAAGCGTCGTGTGAATGTTCGTAAAAATGCTAAAAAAGATTCCACAAAGGAGTAGGATATGAAGAATGAAATGCTAGCTTTGATTCTTGCCGGTGGGCAAGGAACTCGTCTTGGAAAGCTCACACAAAGTATTGCGAAACCAGCAGTACAGTTTGGTGGTCGTTATCGAATCATTGATTTCGCGCTGTCAAACTGTGCCAACTCTGGGATTAACAATGTCGGTGTGATTACACAGTACCAACCACTTGCTTTGAACAGCCACATCGGGAACGGTTCAAGCTGGGGCTTGGATGGTATCAATACAGGTGTATCCATTCTTCAGCCATACTCCGCCAGTGAAGGAAATCGTTGGTTTGAGGGAACTAGCCACGCTATTTTCCAAAATATTGACTATATCGATAGCATCAATCCTGAATATGTTTTAATCCTATCTGGAGACCATATCTACAAGATGGACTATGATGATATGCTCCAATCCCACAAGGATAATAGCGCTAGTTTGACGGTTGCTGTCTTGGATGTACCTCTCAAGGAAGCTAGCCGTTTTGGTATCATGAATACCGATGCTAACAATCGGATCGTTGAATTTGAAGAAAAACCAGAAAATCCTAAATCTACCAAGGCTTCTATGGGTATCTATATCTTTGACTGGCAACGTCTCCGCAATATGCTGATTGCTGCTGAAAAGAGCAATGTAGATATGTCCGACTTTGGTAAAAATGTTATCCCTAACTATCTTGAATCTGGCGAAAGCGTTTATGCTTATGAATTTAGTGGCTACTGGAAAGACGTTGGTACGATTGAGTCACTTTGGGAAGCTAACATGGAATACATTAGTCCAGAAAATGCTTTAGACAGTCGTGATCGTCAGTGGAAAATTTACTCACGCAACTTGATTTCACCACCAAACTACCTTGGTGCGAATGCTCATGTTGAAGATTCTTTGGTAGTTGATGGCTGTTTCGTAGATGGAACTGTTAAGCATTCTATCCTCTCAACAGGCGCTCAAGTTCGTGAAGGTGCAGAAGTCATTGATTCTGTCATTATGAGTGGCGCTGTTATCGGGCAGGGAGCTAAGATTAAACGTGCGATTATTGGTGAGGGCGCAGTTGTTTCTGATGGTGTAGAGATTGACGGAACAGATGAAGTGCAAGTAGTCGGATATAATGAAAAAGTGGGGGTACCAACAGATGAAGATTGATAAATATTCAGCGATTTTAGGAAATACGGTCGGTTTCCACGACATGTCAACCTTAACAGAGCATCGTCCAGTTGCCAGTTTGCCATTTGGTGGGAAATACCGTTTGATTGACTTCCCACTTTCTAGCCTTGCCAATGCTGGTGTCCGTAGCGTCTTTGGTATCTTCCAGCAAGACAATATTAGCTCTGTATTTGACCATATTCGTTCAGGTCGTGAGTGGGGCTTGTCCACGCTTTTGAGCCACTACTATCTAGGAATTTACAATACCCGTGTAGAAAGTAGCACAGTTGGTAAGGAATATTATGAACAGTTATTGACTTACTTGAAGCGTTCAGGCTCTAACCAAACTGTAGCCCTGAACTGTGATGTGTTGATCAACATTGACCTTAATCAGGTCTTCCACTTGCATAACACAACCAAACAACCGATGACAGTGGTTTACAAGAAATTGCCATCTAAGGACATTTCAGATGTGAATGCGGTGCTACAAATCAGTGAAACTGACCATGTCCTAGGTCATAAGCTGCATAGTGAAAAAGACGAGGGCGAACTCTTCAATATGTCTACAGATATTTTTGTAGTAGATACGCCTTGGTTGATTGAAAAATTGGAAGAAGAAGCGCAAAAAGAATTCCCACAAAAACTGCGCTATGTTCTTCGGGACTTGGCAGCTGAAGTTGGAGCTTTTGCTTACGAGTACACAGGCTATCTGGCAAATATCCACTCTGTTGGTTCCTACTATAAAGCTAACATAGACATGCTTGAACGGCAGAAATTCTATTCTCTCTTCTCACCAAATCAAAAGGTTTATACCAAGGTGAAAAACGAAGAGCCGACTTACTATGCAACTACATCAAAAGTAAATCGCTCTCAGTTTGCGTCAGGTAGTATTGTAGAAGGTGAAGTTGTAAACTCTGTTATCTCGCGGAATACAAGAATTTTAGCGGGTAGCAGTGTCAAAGACAGTCTCCTCTTCCCACGCGTTGTCGTTGGAAAAAATGCAGTGCTAGAATATGCAATTGCGGACAAGGGCGTTGAGATTGCTGAGGGAGTAGTCGTTCGAGGTACAGCTGAACATCCAGTTGTACTGAAGAAAGGTCAAAAAGTTACAGAGGACATTGTTTCATGAGAATTTTATTTGTAGCAGCAGAAGGGGCACCTTTTTCCAAGACGGGTGGTTTGGGAGACGTTATCGGCGCCCTTCCCAAATCCTTGGTCAAAGCTGGACATGAAGTTGGGGTTATTCTGCCATACTATGACATGACGGATGCTAAATTTAGTGATCAAGTTGAAGACCTCTTCTCTTTTGAAGTCAGTGTCGGCTGGCGTCGGGAGTATGTCGGTGTCAAAAAGATTGAGTTGGAAGGTGTCAGCTTCTACTTTATCGATAATCAGCATTATTTCTTCCGTGGGCATGTCTATGGTGATTTTGATGACGGCGAACGTTTTGCCTACTTCCAATTAGCAGCAATCGAACTGATGGAGCGCATTGACTTTATTCCAGATGTTCTCCATGCGCACGATTACCATACAGCTATGATTCCTTTCTTGGTAAAGGAAAAATATCGCTGGATTCAGGCCTATAATAACATCAAGACAGTGCTGACGATTCACAACTTAGAGTTTCAGGGACAATTTCCGGATAGTATGCTTTGGGAACTCTTTGGTGTCGGCTATGAACGTTATGCGGACGGAACTCTCCGCTGGAACGACTGCCTCAACTGGATGAAGGCAGGCATTCTCTATGCGGATCGCGTGACAACTGTTTCACCAAGCTATGCTAACGAAATTCGGACGGCTGAGTTTGGTTGCGGTCTGGATCAGGTTCTTCGGATGGAGTCTGGCAAGCTGGTCGGTATTGTCAATGGTATCGATACAGATATCTACAATCCAGAAACCGATAAATTGCTGGCTTACCACTTTAATAAAGATGATTTGACCGGGAAATTAGAAAACAAACGAGCTCTTCAATCAAAAGTAGGCTTGCCAGTTCGGGATGATGTTCCTGTCGTTGGTATCGTCTCTCGTTTGACTCGTCAAAAAGGTTTTGATTTGGTGGTGGAAGAGTTGCATAATCTGCTTAAGGAAGATGTGCAAATTGTGCTACTTGGAACAGGTGACCCTGCATTTGAACGTGCCTTCGCTTGGTTTGGCCAGGCTTATCCTGAAAAATTATCCGCTAATATTCTTTTTGATGTTACTTTGGCTCAGGAAATCTATGCGGCTAGTGATATTTTCCTCATGCCGAGCCGCTTTGAACCTTGCGGTCTATCTCAGATGATGTCCATGCGTTATGGTACACTGCCACTGGTTCACGAGGTTGGAGGTCTGCGGGATACAGTCGAACCTTACAACGTTTATAGTGGACAGGGAACAGGTTTTAGTTTCAATAACTTCTCTGGTTATTGGCTAACGTGGACTTTCAAAGAAGCCCTCAATCTTTACTGGTATGACCGAGAGGCTTGGCGCAGTCTGCAAACTCAGGCTATGGAAAGAGATTTCTCTTGGGATACAGCTAGTCGAGCGTACAGTGATTTATATGAGTCACTACTCTAGCATGTTGCATTAGAACAGCAATCCTCTCTTGTTTTTGACAAGAGAGGATTTGTCGGGTAAGTGCTCTTTCTTATGTTGATATCTTATCCAGACGGATGCTTTTTCCTAAAAGAAAGGAAGTTGATTCGTAAGAATGGAAATCTGGAATTTGGAGAAATAATACTCTTTAGAAAACATGAACAAAAAGAGATTGGGACCTGGATCTCAGTCTCTTTTGTTATCCATCTACCATCTTATAAAGAATTATGCTATAGTAGAGAAAGTATGAGAGTCCAACGTTTAGAAAAGTAGGGTAAGCAAGCATGAAAGACTACACAATTTTTTATCAACAATTAACAGCTCCTTTTCTCAGTCGCCCTAGGATAGTGAAAGGGATGGCCTATTTTAATAGAGGGATGACTGTTTTTATGCCTCTAGTGTATGGATTGGTCTTGATTGATGCCTTTCTGACGGAAGGCTGGAAAGGGCTGCTTGCTTTTTTCTTCTTACCAGCTATTGGATTTGGTCTCTTGTCAGCGATTCGTAAACGGCTGAATCAAGCACGCCCCTACGAGAAATGGGCTATTCAACCCTTGCTGGCCAAGGATACATCAGGCAAGTCCATGCCCAGCCGCCATGTCTTTTCGGCGACAGTGATTTCCATGAGCTTGCTTTACTTTTTCTGGCTGCCGGGGCTTATCTGCCTCTTGCTTTCAGCAGGTCTGGCCCTAGTGCGCGTGATTGGCGGAGTGCACTATCCAAAGGATGTAGTGGTAGGATACCTTTGCGGAATTTGCTGGGGAAGTCTTCTCTTTTTATTATAAAGGTCTGGCGAGAGCCAGATTTTTCTTTGTAAAGTAAGGTGAGGAGTAGACAAAGTGCCCGAGTCTATATTATAATGTAAGCAGTTCCAAATTTTCATCGCCAAGGAACATGGGATTTTGGAAGATGAAAAATATGTAAGGAGACTATTATGTCAGAACCGTTATTTCTACAGTCTGTGATGCAGGAGAAGATTTGGGGTGGCACCAAGCTGCGCGATGTATTTGGCTATGAAATTCCCAGTGACCATGTAGGAGAGTACTGGGCTATTTCGGCTCATCCGAACGGTGTCTCAACCGTCAAGAATGGCTGTTTTGCCGGTCAGAAGCTAGATGCACTCTATGCTGAGCACCGTGAGCTCTTTGGCAATCGTCCAGAGCCTGTCTTTCCGCTTTTGACGAAGATTTTGGATGCCAATGACTGGCTCAGCGTTCAGGTCCATCCAGATGATGCCTATGGACTAGAGCACGAAGGTGAGCTTGGCAAGACAGAATGCTGGTATGTCATCGCTGCAGACGAAGGGGCAGAGATTATCTACGGTCACAATGCCAAGAGCAAGGAAGAGCTGCGCCAGCAGATTGAGAGCAAGGACTGGAATCATCTTTTGACCAAAATTCCAGTCAAGGCTGGTGATTTCTTCTATGTGCCAAGTGGCACCATGCATGCTATTGGCTCAGGGATTCTGATTTTAGAGACTCAGCAGTCTAGCGACACTACTTATCGGGTCTATGATTTTGATCGTAAGGACGACGCTGGCAATCTGCGTGAGCTGCATTTGGAGCAGTCTATTGATGTTCTGACTATCGGCGAGCCTGCTAACAGCCGTCCCGTTACCATTCAGGCAGATGATTTGACTTCTACTCTTTTGGTAGCCAATGACTTCTTTGCTGTTTACAAGTGGGACATTGCTGGTTCTGTTGAATTTAAAAAGACAGTAGATTACAGCCTGTTCAGCGTTTTGGAAGGTGCTGGCGAGTTGACAGTGGATGGACTAGTTTATTCAATCGAAAAAGGCTCTCATTTCATCCTACCGAGCGATGTCACAGAGTGGACCTTGTCTGGCGACTTACAACTGATTGTCAGCCATCCATAGTGAAAAAACAAATGAGAGTGGGACAGAAATCGGTAATTCGTTAGAATTCGATTTCGTCGTCCCACCTCCGCACAGTTGAGTAGGGCTGTAAAAGCTGATGAAATCAGCCTAGTAGAGCCCACTCAACCACTGCGTCTTGCTCGACAATCCAAAGACAATTGAGAGGCTAGGACTTTTGTCCCAGCCTCATTTTTCTTTATTCTCGCAGAATGGATAGAGAAAACAGGACTTTAACTTCAATCAGTGAAAAAGTCCAATAAATAAGGCATTTCATCATGGTTGCTTGAAGATATTTTTTCTGAAAAATGTTACAATGAAGAGGAATATCCAAAGGAGTCGAATATGGAACACAAAGAAAAAGATTTTAGTTTATCCTGGTTTTTTAGATGGTTCTTGGATAACAAGGCCATTACCGTATTTTTGGTGACCCTGCTCATCGGTTTGAACATTTTTATTCTCAGTAAAATTAGTTTTATTTTTACACCGGTGATTGAGTTTATTGGTGTTATCATGTTGCCTGTGATTTTGGCTGGACTGCTTTACTATCTGCTCAATCCCATTGTCGACCTGATGGAGAAGCACAAGATTAGCCGCGTGGCTGGAATTACGATTGTCTTTGTCTTGATTGGTATCTTGATTGTGTGGGGCTTGGCAGTTGCTATTCCTAGCTTGCAGCATCAGATAGTGAGTTTTTCAAAGAATGTTCCCGCCTATCTCAAGCAAGCCAATAAAATGATTGAAGACGTTTTGACCAATCATATTTCAGATGATTTGAAGCCACAAATCGAGCAAGTTACGAATAAGCTTTCGACCCAGATTACTTCATGGGCCAGCAATTTTTCATCTAAGGCAGTCAATTGGGCCAGCAATTTGATTAGTACAGCTTCACAAATCATTGTGGCTATCATCATCATGCCTTTTATTCTTTTCTATTTGCTGCGCGATGGGAAAAATCTCAAAGGCTATGTGGTTCAGTTCTTGCCAACGAAGTTCCGCGAGTCATTTGGTCAGGTCATGACGGATGTTAATACCCAGCTGGCCAATTATGTTCGTGGTCAGGTGACCGTAGCGATTATTGTGGCCTTTATGTTTATGATTCTTTTCAAGATCATCGGCTTGCGTTACGGTGTGACTCTAGCGGTTGTGGCAGGAGTTTTAAACTTGGTACCTTATCTGGGAAGCTTCCTTGCTATGTTGCCAGCTTTGGTTCTTGGTTTGATTGCTGGTCCGATCATGCTGTTGAAAGTCATTATCGTCTTTATTGTGGAGCAGACTATTGAGGGGCGCTTCGTGTCTCCGCTGATTTTGGGAAGTCAATTAAGCATCCATCCGATTACGATTTTATTTGTTTTGCTGACTTCAGGAACCATGTTTGGTATTTGGGGCGTCTTGCTGGGAATTCCAGCTTATGCGTCAGCCAAGGTTGCCATCACAGCGCTCTTTAATTGGTACAAGAAGGTTAGCGGTTTGTATGAAGAAAGTGTTCAAGAATTAGGAGAAGGCAGTGAGTAAGAGTGAACAAATGTTAACAGCCCTGCAGAATCAGGATTTGGAACGGGCTGAGAAGTATTTTGAAGAGGCTTTGAGCCAAGATACCGATCAAGAGTTATTAGAATTAGCCGATTACTTAGAAAGTATCGGCTTTTTCCCTCAAGCCAAACGAATTTATGAAAAATTGGCTCCGCTTTTCCCAGAATCCTATATCAGTCTGGCAACGATCGCTGCTGACGATGGTGACTTGGAAGAAGCTTTTGCCTATTTAGAGGAAATTGACTCAGAAAGTGAATGGTATGTGGCAGCTCTCTTGGCCAAGGCTGATCTCTATCAGCTAGAAGGATTGCCAGATGTAGCTCGGGAGAAATTGCTGGAAGCTGCCAAACTGTCGGACGAACCTTTGGTGACTTTTGGTTTAGCAGAAATTGAGTTTGAATTGGAAAATTTTGCTCAAGCCATCAAGGAATATGCCCAGCTAGATAATCGCTCTATCTACGAGCAGACAGGCGTGTCCACCTATCAGCGCATCGGCCTCTGCTATGCCAGTCTGGGGAAAATCGAAGCAGCCATTGAATTTTTGGAAAAGGCTGTGGAGTTAGAGTATGACGAAGAGACGGTCTATGAATTGGCAGCTATCTTGTATGAGCAAGAGGAGTATCAAAAAGCTAATTTGTACTTCAAGCAGCTGGATACGATTTCGCCAGATTTTGAAGGCTATGAGTATGCCTACGCGCAGTCTCTCCATGCGGAGCATAAGACTGAGGAAGCCTTGGCAATGGCAGAGCAAGGCTTGACCAAAAATCCTTTTGAGACTCGCCTATTGCTTCTTGCTTCCCAACTATCTTACGAACTGCATGATGTGGAAAAATCTGAGAACTACTTGCTAGCAGCTCAGGAAAATGCAGATGATTTAGAGGAAATTGCTCTACGCCTGACCAATCTCTATCTGGAGCAGGAACGCTACGATGAGGTTTTAGCTTTTGAGGAACAAGAGCTAGACAATGTCTTGACTCGATGGAATCTGGCGCGTGCTTATCAGGCCTTGGAAAATCTGGAGAAAGCTGGGGAGCTTTATCAGGAGCTGGCAGTTGACTTGCAGGAAAACCCTGAATTTCTGGAAGAATATGTTTATTTATTACGCGAACTAGGGCGTGTGGAAGAAGCGAAAATACAGGCTGGCAAATATCTGCGTTTGGTTCCAGATGATACTGCTATGGCAGATTTGTACGAAAATTTGTAAAGTATTCTTGGAAAATCTCTTGCCTTGCTAGCTTTGGGGCATATTAGCAAGAATATTTTCTTACGGACACGATAGTTTGATTAAAGAAGGAGTAGAGATATTGTCCCAATTGAAACGAATCCAAGAAATGGAAGAGCATTTGAATCAATACGCTCAGACTCTGGCTGCAGCTCAAGCAGCTTTGGCTGAACTGGAGACTAGCCAGAAGAATTATATCCAGCTCCGAGATTATTACACCAGCCAAGCTTTCTTTGACGATTTGGAATTTTCCAATCGACCTGACTTTCCTGAGGATGTGGCCTGTGGCGTTTTGAGCGAAGATGCTGTTTATGACCTAATGGGAGAGCACTTTGAGACGGCGTTGCAGCTGCTAGACCTATCCAGTGCCATGCTGAAAGAAAGGTAAAGGCCTAGGAGGATTTTTGAAATAAAATGGCTTCTATCGAAAGGCTAGAGCATGGACAACGTCAACGAAAGGATTGGAAATGTGGGAAATATAAAACAAGGGCCGACCAACCGTTGACATTATTAAAGGAACACAAGATTTGCAGAAAGGCGGACCAGCATGCGCGACAACCATCTTCATACCTATTTTTCCTATGATTCTGAGGCGGATT
>ERZ772935.587-NODE-587-length-14577-cov-5.636001_pt1 | contig 14577 bp, 18 predicted proteins | sample MGYA00511683_ERZ772935 | MGnify/ENA primary metagenome ERZ772935 (study PRJEB29015, sample SAMEA2738086) | human oral metagenome | biome: human oral; feature: human-associated habitat; material: saliva | place: China | collected 2228 ...
TATTGATCAAGGACTTGACAAAGACCTTATCCGCAAACATGCGGGAATAATTTTCAAAACCAACAAATTTGAAGGAGGTCATAGAGTAGTTGAAGAAACTAGTGACAAACCCCATAATCATTGGTGCTAATACAAAGACAATAAAGAAGATTAAAATGGGTGCTAAGAATGCGTAGGAAACCAGCGTCTCCCTCATTCGGATTTTGTTTACCTTCACAATAAGGCACCTCCTGATGTTCTTTTTCTATTTTGATTACTTGATTCTTTATTTGAAGCAATTCCATGTTGCTTCAAATAAAGAATCAATAGGGAGAATGAAAACACAAGGGCCCCTCTTTCAATCTACACATGGAGATAAGAAATCGAGGGGCCTATGCTTTCTTATTTCTATGAAAGGATCATTTTAATTTCATAGATGATCTATTTTTTCTTGATCGTTTCGTTTGCTTTTTCGGTGAATGTCTTCAAAGCATCTTCTGCTTTTTCATCTCCGTTTGAAACAGATTGCAACATTGGGAACCAAAGTGTACGCATTTCTGCAAAGCCATCGATTGTGTTGTAGTATGGTGAGTAGTATTGAGTCCAAGTGCTGATGGTTTCCATCCGTTTGTCATCATACAATTTACCAAATGAGCTACGAACTGGGAAGGCACCTGTACGAACAACGTTCTTAGGACCCCATTCTTTATCATCAGCGATGAATTGCACAAATTTCTTAGCTGCTGCTACTTTCTTTTCATCCTTGTTGTTGAAGACTGCAAAACCATTGACAAGGTATTCCAATTTTGGTTTGCCTGAATCAGATGGGAATGGTACTTCGACTACTTCAACTTTACTTGCGTCCAACAATTTAGCTTGAATACCGTTTTGTGAAGGAGCCCAAAGGATGGTGTAAGAAGTTTGGCCGTTGGCAAAGTTTTGGATGTCTGCTCCACCATCAAATTGGGAACCATTCATCATCAAGCCATCATTGATCCATTTAGAAGCTTTTTCTAAACCTTTAACAAATTTTGGATCATCCGTTGTATACTTGGTTACTTTTTCATCTGTTACAGAACCACCGTAAAGGTTGGCGATAAAGGCACGAGTACCTTGGTCTCCACCTTGACCGTTACTGAAGAGTGATCCTGGTGTGTAACCTTTGTCTTTCAAGGCTTTCAAGACTTTTTCAAAGTCATCTGTTGTCCAACCTTCTTTCACAAGGTCTAGAACTCCTGCATCTTCCAACATTTTCTTGTTCATGGCCATGTAGAATGGTGCTGAACTGATTGGATACATGTAAGCAGTATCACCAGCCTTGCTAGCTTGGATGATATTGTCGTTGTTGACATCTTTTACAAAATCTTCTGTAAAGAGATCGTTCAAGTCAGCCAATTTACCATTTTTACCGTATTGGATGATCCGCCCTGGTGCGTCAAAGAGCACGTCTGGAGCAGTTCCAGCTTCGATGGCTGTAGTGATCTTTTCAGGACCAGATTTGAAATCGATGGTTTCTAATTTCACTTTGATATCTGGATTGGCTTTTTCGAAAGCTTCGATAATTGATTTTTCGTAAGTTCCTACGCCATCCTCAGCTTTTTCTTGTGTAAAAACTGGGAAAGCCCACCAAGTGATTTCTGTTTTACCAGAGTTATCGCTTGAAGATTCAGATTTAGATCCTCCTCCAGAGCCACAAGCTGCAAGTGCTAGCACCGCTGCACCAGCTACCAACGAGTACAGTACTTTTTTCATTTTCATGTGATTTCTCCTCACGTTTGCGGTAAGATTTCTCTTACTTAGTGTATCCTCACTGAGGACGGTGGTCATTAAGTATTCTCATTTCTACTGGATGACTTTTCTCTTCCTAGCTTCCTCCTTGTCTCTTTTTACTGTTATTTTTTCTATTTTAAAGCTGCGACGAAGCGTTCTGTAATTTCTTTAGGTCGCGTAATAGCTCCACCTACCACAACCCCTCTGACCCCCAGGTCGTGAATTTCTTTAGCTTGTGCAGGATAGTGGATCTTACCTTCAGCAATCACATCAACACCCGCTTGGCAGAGTTGGCGAATCAACTCAATGTCTGGTCCGTCTATTTTCGGACTGTAATCTGTGTACCCAGATAAGGTCGTTCCGACAAAATCAACCCCTGCTTCGACAGCTGTTAAGCCTTCTTCAAAGGTGCTGATATCTGCCATCAAGAGTTGATCAGGATATTTCTCCTTCACTCGGTGGATAAAGTCGACAATCGATAGACCGTCATGACGCGGACGTTTGGTACAATCCAGTGCAATCACTGCGATATCTAATACAGCCAATTCATCTACTTCTTTCATCGTAGCAGTAATGAATGGTTCTTCAGGAGGATAATCTCGTTTGATGATCCCGATAATCGGAAGCTTTGTCACTTCCTTGATTTCTTTGATATCGCGAACGCTATTAGCTCGGATTCCAACCGCCCCTCCTTGCTCAGCTGCTTTAGCTAAGAGAGGAATCACTCCACCAGCCTCTGTGTAGAGAGGTTCATGAGGAAGCGCCTGACAAGAAACGATAATGCCGTCTTTGATCTGTTGAATTAATTCTTCTTTCGTGATCTTGGACATACATTCCATCTCCTTTGTTTATTACGACAACTCGAGTACTTGTAAAGTTATTATATAGCATTTTTAAAGCGCTTACAATATTGTAGAGCTATTTTGATTATAGTTTCATATTTTAAACTATCATCCCTTTCCTCTGAAACTAGTTTCAGAGATGCAAACATTCTAAAACTTTTTTAGAAATTTTTTCCATTTCCAGATTTTTATACGAATAGTATAAGTGACCAAACAAAAAGAAAGGAGGACCACAGATGTACTATACTCCCATTATCATCCCATGGTTTTTGTATTACTTCTTCCGTAAATAAATAAGGAAAGGGAATACCGAACATGAAAAAGAATACACAGTTTTTTATTCTATTACTATTCTTATCACTGATCATCCTGTAAGGAAAAATCATGAAAACAAGGAAAAATAAAAAAATGGCACTCATCATACTCGCTAGCATTCTAGCACCCGTTTTGATGTATGGCATCTATCAAGTAGGCTACGAACTAGGAAAAACACTAGCCAAAGTGCTCTAACAGAAAGGAAATATCATGACAACAATTGATAAAAAGTTTTCAAAACTAAACGACGCTGAACTAGAAGAATGTACTGGAGGTTTCCTCCCTTTCATCTTGATTCCTCTTGGACTTTTGGCTTTAAGTAGTTGCCAAAGAAAGTAATAACAGACAATACATTAGAAAAGGAGATAGTTTATGACACAAACAAATCAACTTATTGACAATCAATTCGCTACTCTGACGGATGAAGAGTTAACTCATGTAAATGGTGGGGTAGCACCCTTTATCGTCTACGGAGGATGCATCATTACTGGTCTAGCCCTTGGCTTCCTTTTAGGATAAGGCTTATGAAACGACATGTACACACCATTATTTTCGCCATCATTATCGGATTAACCATGTTACACGATGCACATCTGATTGCATTTCAACCCAATATGGATTTAGCCATTGCAGCCACAATCTATTTGGCAGTCGATGCTACCCTAAAACAAGTAAAAAATAAAAAGGAAAACTAAATGACAACAGAATTCACACAAAACTTTGTAACCTTGACGGAAGATGAACTAGTCGATGTTAGCGGCGGAGCAGTAGTTTCAGCAGGAGTCTGCGTCGCCCTCGTCGCTCTATCCTATACAATTGGCAAAGATATCAAAAAGAAATTCTTCTAAAAGGAGGCATTTCTATGATTTCTCTGCCCTTTATCACCCTCACCCTTTTGACAGGATACTGCATTCTCGATAAAAAAGCACCCAAACAGGTAGACGGGTACTTTCCTAAATTTGCTATTGCCTTCATGGTCACTTTCACCATTCTGAACGAGGCAATTGATTTACTCTACACAATCTTACATTAAGGGGGACACCTATGGATACAAGCATCCATTATACTTGCCTAACGGAAGCTGAACTGGCGACCATTGATGGAGGAGCCTCCGTCTTTGACTCGGCAAAATTTATCGTTCAAACATGGAATATTTTATACAATTCCGGACGTGATTTTGGTCGCAGAATCGTTAACGGCATCATGCACTAGAAAGGAGGATTCATGAAAGTCGAAGAAACACACTTCAAAAGCTTATCCGAGCAGGAACTCAGTCAAGTGGATGGAGGATCCGTCTGGCTGGCAGTCGGACTAATCGCCACCCCTCTCATCATGGGGACCTTTGCCGGAGCCTTTGATGAATATGCCCGCAAACGAGGCAAATAGTAACACTTCTTTATCATCTCACTTAACAGTATAAATATCCCAGCTATCATTCTATAGCTGGGATGTTCTATTGTTTAAACGACCCTTTTAAACCAAAAAAATGGACTAGAAATTTTCTTTCTAGTCCATTTTTCTATCTCATTTAGGTGATAGAACAATCCAACTTCTTAGCTGAGGTCGTTATCAATAATCACTTTCAAGGCATTGTTTTCACCAGCATGTTTGAAGATTTCATATGCCTTCTCTGCTTCTGAAAGTTTGAAGTGATGGGTTACCAACTTGGTCGCATCAATCTTACCAGATTTCAATACATTAAGAAGCATTTCGGTTGTATTGGCATTAACCAAACCAGTATTAAGCGTGATGTTCTTAATCCAAAGGTCATCAAGATTGAAGCTAACTGGTTTACCATGCACTCCGACGTTGGCAATATGACCACCGACAGAGATAATATTTTGGCAAACATCGAAGGTTGCTGGATAGCCCACACATTCCATCGAGATGTCAACACCACGGCCATCGGTCACTTCATTGATAAAGGCCTTGATTTCATCAATATCACTTGAACAAATGGTATGGGTAGCACCAAACTTCTTAGAAGCTTCAAGACGAGATTCTGACAAGTCTACCATGATGATAGTAGCTGGAGAGAAGAATTGTACGGTTAAAAGAGCTGCTAAACCAATTGGCCCCGCACCAACGATACAAACGTTGTCTCCTGGTTTCACATGAGATGGGAGCACCCCGATTTCATAAGAAGTTGGGAGAATATCTGATAGCATAACCAGAGCTTCGTCATCAACAGAGGCAGGTGCATGATAGAGACTGCCGTCTGCGTGAGGGATATGGACATACTCTGCTTGAGTTCCGTTAATTAAGTGACCAAGAATCCAACCGCCGTCTTCACAGTGAGATGGCAAACCACGTTTACAGTAGTAGCAGGTGTTACAAGCTGTTACACAAGAGATGATGACCTTATCTCCAACCTTAAAGTTAGTGACCGCATCACCGACTTCTTCGACAATCCCGATTCCTTCGTGACCGAGGATGGTCCCTTCTTTACAAGCCGGAACATCTCCTCCCAAAATATGGAGGTCTGTTCCACAAATGGTCGTTTTTACCAAACGCACAATTGCATCAGTTGGCTTCTTGATGACTGGTTTTGGTTGATCGATCAACTGAAGATTTCCCGCAGATACATATGTTGCTGCTTTCATAAGCGACTCCTTTTTTGTTGGTTTTGTCAAACCATTTTATTACAGTTTTTTTACTTTGTGAATATTATAACATATAAAGTAAGCGCTTGCAACATATTTATTAGCTTTTTTATAAAAGTATTTTCAAGAAATGAACCATCCTATCAAAAAAAAAATCCCCCACTCTTTCGAGTGAGGGATAGCTGATAAACATCATTTGTTCAGTAGCGTCTTATTTACGACGTCCTGGACGTTCTTTGTAACCATAGTAAGCATCTTCGATGATTTCTTGCATATGATCCACCATTGGAAGACGTGGGTTAGCTGGTGAACATTGATCTTCGTAAGCAAGGAAGGCCAATTCACGAGAATGTTTCTTCCATTCTTTTTCATCGATTCCTTGTGCTTTGAAGTTCATTTCAATACCACAGCGTTCACCAAGTTCGTATACAGCTTTTGCGTAAGCTTCAACGGCTTCTTCTGGAGTGGAGCATGGAAGTCCTAGCATACGAGCGATGTCTTGGTATTTTTCATCTGCACGGTAGTAGTTGTACTTAGGCCATGTCGCGGTCTTAGCTGGGCGTGTACCGTTGTAGCGGATCACGTATGGAAGCAAGATCGCATTGGTCCGTCCGTGGATGGTGTGGAATTGCGCACCAATCTTGTGAGCCATTGAGTGAGAAATACCGAGGAAGGCATTGGCGAAGGCCATACCTGCGATAGTTGACGCATTGTGCATCTTTTCGCGTGAATGGAAGTCCGCGTTCTTCACTGAGCTTTCCAAGTTTTCAAAGACAAGTTTGATGGCTTGAAGAGCAAGACCATCCGTGTAGTCACTTGCCATTTGAGATACGTAAGCTTCTGTTGCGTGAGTCAAAACGTCCATACCAGTGTCCGCTGCAACAGATCCTGGAACTGTCAATACCAAGGCAGGGTCTACGATTGCAACTGTTGGAGTCAATGAGTAGTCAGCGATTGGGTATTTACGGTTATTTGCTTTATCAGAGATAACGGCAAATGGCGTTACTTCAGATCCTGTACCAGATGTAGTTGGGATGGCAATGAATTTAGTCTTCTTACCAAGCAATGGGAACTTGAAAGCACGTTTACGGATATCCATGAATTTTTGAACCAAGTCGCGGAAGTCCACTTCTGGTTGTTCATAGAAGAGCCACATAACTTTAGCCGCATCCATTGGAGATCCACCACCAAGAGCGACGATGGTATCTGGTTTAAAGGCACGCATAATCTCTGTACCACGTTCAACGGTTGTGATATCTGGATCTGGTTCTACGTCAGCAAAGATTTGGTAAACTACCTTGTTGCGACGAAGGTCAAGCTGTTCGATGATACGATCAAGGAAACCAAGCTCTACCATAGCATGGTCTGTAACGATCATGACACGTTCAACGTCACGACATTTTTGTAGGTATTCAATTGAATCACGTTCAAAGTATGTTTTTGAAGGAAGTTTCATCCATTGCATGTTATTTCTCCGGCGTCCGACTTTTTTGATATTCAAGAGGTTGATGGCACTAACGTTGTCCCCAACAGAGTTGCGTCCGTAAGAACCACATCCAAGTGTTAAGGATGGCAAGAAGGCATTGTAAACATCCCCGATACCACCGAAAGTCGAAGGAGAGTTGCAGATCACACGAATGGCTTTGACTGCTTTACCAAATTCTTTGGTCAATTCTTCGTCTGCTGTATGGATAGCAGCTGAGTGACCAAGACCGTTGAATTCAACCATTTGGCGTGCTTTGTTAATTCCATCTTCACGGCTTTCAGATTTCAAGACAGCGATGACTGGTGACAATTTTTCACGAGTCAACGGTTCTTTTTCACCAACTTCTTTACATTCTGCAGCAAGGATATTGGTTCCTTCTGGTACAGAGAAGCCAGCTTGTTCAGCGATCCATGCTGCTGGTTTCCCAACGATGTCCGCATTCAATTTCGCACCCGCACAGTTTTTGCTATTGGCTTTTACGCCGAAGCAGAACTCTTCAAGAAGGGCTTTTTCTTTTTTGTTGACAAAGTAAGTATGGTAAGATTTGAATTCTTCAACAAACTCATCGTAGATTTCTTTATCGATGATGACCGCTTGTTCAGATGCACAAACCATTCCGTTGTCAAATGACTTAGACATGACGATATCGTGGGCTGCTTGGCGGATGTTGGCTGATTTTTCAACGTAAGCAGGTACATTTCCGGCACCAACCCCAAGAGCTGGTTTTCCACAAGAATAAGCTGCCTTCACCATGGCGTTACCACCGGTCGCGAGGATCGTAGCAACTCCCTCGTGGTTCATCAGGGCACTCGTTGCTTCCATAGAAGGTTGGGTAATCCATTGCACACAGTTCTCAGGTGCTCCAGCTGCAATTGCTGCATCGCGTACGATTTGTGCCGCATGAGCTGATGATTCTTGAGCTGATGGGTGGAAGGCAAAGACGATAGGGTTCCGTGTCTTCAAGGAAATCAAAGCTTTAAAGATTGCTGTTGAAGTTGGGTTTGTTGTAGGAGTGATCCCGCAGACAACTCCGACTGGCTCAGCAATAAGAGTCAAACCAGTGACGTCATCTTCTGAAATGACACCAACTGTCTTGGTGTGACGCATGTTGTTTACAACGTGCTCACAAGCGAACAAGTTCTTCGTCGCCTTGTCTTCGAAGACTCCACGACCAGTTTCTTCATATGCATGAAGAGCAAGCTCACCGTGTGCGTCAAGAGCGGCTACAGATGCTTTTGCAACGATGTAGTCTACTTGTTCCTGATCCAATTTGCGCATTTCTTCAAGCGCAACAAGCGCTTTTTGCACCAACTCGTCTACGTGTTTTTCAGCAGCGAGTTTCTTTTCTTCAGGTGAGAGAGATTTTTTATCAGCCATTTGATGCTTTCCTCCAATGTTTGAAACCCTTATCCTTTTCCGGAACTTTTTCTTGTTTTCAGAAACTTTCAAGAATAGTGTAAGAAATTTCGATTTGTTAATTTTTTCACAATATTATTGTACTCTATTTTAGAAAATTTGTAAATAGTTTCACAAAGATTTTTTTAACTTTTTTCCATGATCCCTCCTTCTCCTTCTATACAGGAGTATTTTCAAGAAAAAATTGAAGGATTTTTTTGAGAAAGCACTTCAATTTCACAAACAAATATTTTCACGCAATTTTTGTAAGCGTTTTCTTGATTTTACTAAAAAAAGCAATTTTCTTCAAGTGAAAATTGCTTAAATGACTTAGTAAATTTTACGGTTTAACCGGCCCCTGATTGGCTTGATCAACTGCTTCTTTCACGACATTGGCATATAGGTTTCCTCCAACATTGATGGAACCATCTGATTCTAAACCAAAGTGGACACTATCCGTTCCAGCCCAAATAGCTGGGTTATCGATAGCAACTTTGTACCAGTCTGCTATATAGACATAGTCATATTTTTTAGCCAACTCCAACTCATACTTTCGAGTCTGAACGGTGACGCTATTGCTATCATTGGCTTCACGCCCGTCATATGGTGTCACAAAGATTAAGCGATGTCCTTTTGGTAATTCTTGAACAAACTTATCCAACAATTCTTGATAATTATTAGAAGAGTTGGTTCCAAGTGCAATCACCACGTTCTTGAGCAAGACTCTATTGGCAATATCCGTTTCATATACTTTTAAGCCTGAGTCCAGATTGCGGCTCACCAAGGCATCCATTTGGATATCTGGCATAACTTGCTTCAAATAATCTGATGCCCGGAGATTTACAGAATCTCCGATCATAGTCACTCCATCTGACACATTGTAAGAAGTCGCTGAAGCATTGTCCACTTGGGCACGCGTGATCTGCATCCTGCTGTCGGATTGACGAAGCCCTTCGGTAATCAGGTTTTCATCAAAGGCTCCGACGCGTGGTGCAAAGAGTGCAATCCCAAACATGAGCAAGGTCAACGGAATCGCGCTGTAAAAGAGTGGTTTCGTGAAACTTCTGAGATCCATAGAGATGCCAAAAATCTTTGGTTCACGTCCAGCCAAGGTTGGTTCAATAATATAGAAACTTAAGGCAGCAAGGCTAAAGGATACCAGTGTTGTTAGCAGAGAAGCCCAGCCATTGGTCATTAATTGAGAAAAGATGATGTAAAATGGCCAGTGGAAGAGATAGACCCCATAACTTGTATCCGCAATAAAGGTAATCACTGCAGGTTCTTTCTGATCTGGCGTCTTTTCATGAAGGACACGAGTCATCACAATCATCACAGATCCAGCAAGAGTCGCTACTAAAAAGCCAAATAAATAGGTCCAAACACTATCAAACGGAAGAATAAAGGTCAAGAGCAACAAGACTAGAAAAGCGCCCGCTAAAATTGCTAAGGTCTTCTGTAGAGATAACTTCTTCACTAATTGAGTAAGATTTGGGCTGGTCGTTGTAATCCCTGTTACTGTCGCTAAAGCACTCCCCACAAAGAAAGGAAAAACGTGAGCGATGCTAGAAAAATAGACATTGGACAAATTCTTCGTGACCAGTGCTCCGACAAAGAAGGTCAGGAAGGTCACCAGAAATAGGGCTGTAGAAGACAGGAAGATATAACCTCTATATTGGCCAACTGATTTAGCTTTTTTACCCAAAAACCAAGCCAAAAGAGCCCAGAGTACGTAGTAATGAACTTCAAGAGCCAAACTCCAGGTATGAATGAAAAGATGAGGGATGAACTGACTTTCGTAACTTCCGCCACTTAACATCTCATAGAAGTTGGTCACAAAGCCAAAGACGGCCGCAATCTGCGTCCCAATCCCAGCAATAAAGTCTCTTCTGACCAAGAAGGTAAAAGGCATGACCAGCAAGACCATAAAGACTAACGGAGGAACAATCCGGTAGAAGCGTCGTCGAAGGAAGCCTTTGAGGTCAATTTTTTGATGACGGGCAAACTCATCGATCAGAAGAGCCGTGATCAAAAATCCTGAGAAAGTAAAGAAGATATCGACTCCAATAAATCCACCAGGAAAAACTTTTTGAAAGAAATGGTAGAGAAGAACGAGAAGAAGTCCCGTTATCCGTACCAATGAAAACCATTTAATTCGCATTTTGATAAATTCCTTGTTTAAACGTTCCTTTATAAACGACATTTTGTTCTGTCGTCAAGGTTCCCTGGCCTTCTGGTTGGCCATTGACAAATTCACCTTCATATTTCCAACCAGCCTTGGCTGTAAAGGTTCCATGACCACTAAAGGTTCCATTGACAAAATTGCCCTTGTAGGTATCTCCGTTTTCAAAGGTCACCGTCCCTTGGCCATTCATCTTGCCACGGACGATACTTCCGTCGTAGCGAATAGCTCCCTTATCAAGGGTCAAAACACCTCCGAAAGGAATAGAGGAAAGAAAAACCCACAAAGCAGACAGAACAATTATCCCCAAGGACAATCGTTCAATATTCTCTCTCGTAACATAAATCTTATAGGTCTCATATAGTTCTTTTATTTTTTCCATATTTTGTTCATTCTGTTTCTATTCAACCGGTTACTCATTTAAGGAGCAAGTCCGAAACTAATCTTCTAAGCGTTCCAACCATTCTTGACAACCAGCTAGGACACGGCGATAGGTCTCTTCGAAATCTCCTGTGTACCATGGATCTGGAACACTTTCTCCTGCAAAGAGATGAATCTTGTGCTCTGTTCCAGGCGGTGCCATTCGTTTGAGGTCGGACACATTATTCTCATCCATTCCTAAGATCAGATCAAAGGTAAGAAAATCTTGGTCACTGATTTGAAGGGATGTTTTAGACGCATCATAGGGCACGCCATGGCTACGAAAAATCTTTTGAGTCCCTTGGTGAATAGGGTTACCGTGCTCCCAGTTAGAAGTCGCACGACTTTCAATCTCATACTGGTTGGTCAAGTCCTTCATGACAAACTCCGCCATGGGGCTTCGACAAATATTTCCTAAACACACAAATACGATTTTTTTCATGACAGCACCTCCTTTCTATTATAACAGAATGTAAGAAAAATATAATCTGCTAAAATTATAATTTTGAGGCAAGACGAAAAAAGCCTGTCCACCATTGAGGTGGGCTGACTTTCTTTTTTTATTCAGGCAGGATGATCTGAAGGGCTGGCCATTTCCGTTTCCAATCTTTCTTCCGCATGCGTTCCGTATAAACTGCCAAACGCTCGGGGCTAGCTAAAAAATGTGGAGTCGGCTGAACGACGAAGTCTTCGATATCCCTTGTCCCATAGGGGAGAAAGAGCTCCAACTGACCATCTTTCCTTAAGCGAACCGCAAGAGCCGTACACTGCTCGGGGTATTTAGAAACCGCATCACAAGCACTGCGATAAGGGGCCGTCCCCGGGCTATGCTGGTGCATGTAGACTTGATTCTTCACTTCCCATGCATACTGGGGAAATACCTTCTTTAATTCCTGCTCAATCTGCTGAGTCTCCTCATAGCTGATCGCGGGATCATAAAAGACCAGGTCCAGATCTGTCCTTGCGTCAAATCCTGGTCTTCCAGAAAGCCGGTTCCAGATAAAATTCCGTACTGCACCCGCTGCTAACCAAGCATCTGCCAAATCTAGATCTCGAATAATAGCCAAGACAGTCATCATCTCCGGATCCGCTTGGATTTGTTTTATTATCGTTTCTTCCGTCAGCATCTTCTGCTAGTCTCCGTTATAGGGATAGCCTAGGTGTTCATAGGCCTTGCGGGTTGCCACGCGCCCTGTCCGGGTCCGCATGATAAAGCCTTTCTGAATCAAGTAAGGTTCATACATGTCTTCTACAGTCTCCCGCTCTTCAGCAATATTGACCGATAGGGTCCCAAGGCCAACTGGGCCTCCCCCATACATCTCAATCATGGTGCGCAGGATTTTTTGATCGACATAGTCCAGCCCTTCATGGTCCACATCCAGCATGGAGAGTGCCTTGTCGGTAATAGTCTCATCAATCAAGCCATCGCCCATAATCTGGGCAAAATCGCGCACCCGTTTGAGCAAGCGGTTGGCAATCCGGGGAGTCCCACGACTACGAAGAGAAAGCTCTTCAGCAGCCTCATGGGTAATCTCCATCTCAAAGATCTCGGCGGTCCGCTCGACAATCTCTGTCAGATCATCTTGCTCGTAATATTCCATATGGCCCGTAATCCCAAAGCGAGCGCGCAAGGGGTTGGACAGCATACCCGCTCGGGTCGTCGCCCCAATCAAGGTAAAAGGAGGAAGATCCAGGTGAACACTCCGACTGGTCTCGCCAGCACCAATCATGATATCGATGTAAAAATCTTCCATGGCACTGTAAAGCACTTCTTCGACTGACATAGGCAGACGGTGGATCTCATCGATAAAGAGAACATCACCCGGCTCTAGGTCATTGAGGATGGCTACCAAGTCACCAGCCTTTTCAATGACAGGACCGGAAGTCTGCTTGAGATTAACACCCAGCTCATTGGCAATGACAAAGGCCATCGTAGTCTTCCCTAGTCCCGGAGGGCCAAAAAGAAGGACATGATCTAGCGCTTCATCCCGAAGCTTAGCCGCTTCAATAAAGATTTTCAGCTGGTCCTTGACCTTATCCTGGCCGATATATTCATGTAAATATTGCGGGCGTAGCGTCCGTTCAACAGCCTCTTCATCGCCCATGATTTCATTGTCTAAAATTCTACTCATACAGTCTATTATAGCAAAAAATGATACCTTGGGTACCATAAATAGAATGTGTTTTTTAAAGATCCTAGTTCTCACTGTCATTCGTTAGAAAAAGTTGAACGGTTGTACTTTCTTTTTATTTCACGGCCCCTTCTTCATCTATCGCTTACAATTTCACTTTATAATTATTTCCTTTAATGATAAAATTAAAGCAACAACGTTTAGGAGGTAAATTTATGTTTACTAAAACAAAGAAGATCCTTTTCGGTTTCTTGGCATTCTTTGCAGTGCTCCTTATTGCGGGATGTCAGCCTTCTCCATCGCAGTCTTCTAAAACAAATAAGTCTTCTCAAACAAATAAAGCTCCTCAAACAACAAAAGCACCACAAGATCTTACAAAGGATCAACAAGGAACTTGGAAATGGACTGACCAACAAATGACCATTCAGAAAGTATTCCTAGCTTCTAATATAAAAAAACTTGCCGCCGTACTAATGCTTGATGACTTCGATAAGGTTAAGATGACGATGACCATTAAAGATAAAACCGTTGAATTGAAGTACCATTTTGATTACAGAGAACTGTATGAAGATCAAGCATTTGCAACAGGAGAGAACAAAGCAAATTATGAATCGTATTTAAAAAATAAAACTGCTGAATTTAAGAACTATATTCCAAATTTGAAACATACAAAGATTACTCTTGACGAACCTAATTATGCCTATGATTACTCTCTAACTGGCGAAATCGATACGCAGAAACATACTATTACGTTCCCTGAAACACCTACATTTTTAAGTAGAATTGTTATGGGAACAACGTATAACTCGCTTGTACCCATTACTTATACTTACACCGTTGAAGGTAAGCAAATAACACTTTATGCTGAAGGGAAAGATGAACAAAGTCATTTTAGAGTAATGCGTCTTCGTTTCAACTACGTAGGAGACAATCATTAGAAGGAGTGATCAATCATGAACAATATGAAAAAAAGTTCCCTATGGATGTTTTCCCTTCTTGCTCTTCTATTTGTATCAGGATGTGGGCAAAAACAACAGAAACAACAGCAACAACAAACAACCGCTGGGACTACAACAGTTGCACCTACCCCAGTCTCACTAGAAGGAGACTGGAAAGCTGTAGATTTTAGAGATACAGTAGAACGTACTTTCTTAATTTATTATGATGATGCTAATAGTCGATTAAAGGTTACTGAAGCCTTCCAAGATATCGTTCCGACTCTAAAAATTACAGGAACAGATGTAACTTATTCTTATAGTGCAGATATGAATAAGTATATTGATTTTTATGCTGAACAGAATAAAGATAAATATCCTACAAAAGAAGAAGCTACTGCCATCCTTCTAGGCGTAAGAGAAAAGAAATTTGGAAGTTTTAAACATCAAACTAGAACGTTTGATAACGATACAAAAGTGTTAACTGCAACGTTAAATGATGGGGTTTTAAACGAGAATGC
>ERZ772935.593-NODE-593-length-14511-cov-5.609366_pt1 | contig 14511 bp, 9 predicted proteins | sample MGYA00511683_ERZ772935 | MGnify/ENA primary metagenome ERZ772935 (study PRJEB29015, sample SAMEA2738086) | human oral metagenome | biome: human oral; feature: human-associated habitat; material: saliva | place: China | collected 2228 ...
AGGTTTTGGCTGTCAGGGGAAAAGGAATTTTGCAAAGGTCTCAGGCCGTCTGAAATCTAGGAAATAGGTTTCAGACGGCCTTTTTGTGGCTTATCTTGTTATGGTTGATTGTTTAGAAGGGGATTAACTGAATAATCCTTTAAACCACAACACAATCGCGTCCCACATACGGCGCAACCAGCTGCCTTCTTCCACGCCGGTCAGGGCGACGACGTCTTTTTCGGCAATGATTTTACCGTCTTTCATGACTTTCAGCTTGCCCAATACTTGGCCTTTTTCAATCGGGGCGAGGACGGGCTGAAGTGTTTCTAAGATTGGTTTGACGTTTTTGCCGGTATCGTGGGGAATGGTAATGTAAACATCGTCCAAGAAACCGATGTCTACGGCTTTGGTGCTGCCTTTGTAAACTTTGACTTGGGAAATTACTTCTCCGCCGTTGTAAAGTTTGGGCGTATCAAATGCCTGTAACGCCCAGTTGAGCAGTTTGCTGCTTTCGCTGGCGCGTGCTTCGGTAGATTCTGCACCGGCAAGAATGGAAACGATGCGGCGGTTGTTGCGTTTGCTGGAAGCGGCGAGATGGTAGCCTGCGCCTTCAGAATAGCCGGTTTTCAAACCGTCGATACTGCTGTCGCGATAGAGCAGAAGGTTTCGGTTGGGCTGCTCGATATTATTGTATTTGAAAGATTTGTTTGCAAACAAAGGATAGTATTTCGGATAGTCGTTGATCAGTGCGGCTGCCAAAATGGCTAAGTCGCCAACGGTTGAAACATGGCCGTTAGAAGAAATGCCGGTCGGGTTGTTGAAGTGGGTGTGCTTCATGCCCAAACGTTTGGCTTCTTCGTTCATTTGTTTGACGAATTCGTCGATAGAGCCGTTGCCAATGGCTTCGGCAAGGGTAATGGCGGCATCGTTGGCCGATTGGATGGTTGTACCCTTAATCAAGGAGCTGACGCTGACAGGAACTTTGGGATCGAGGAACATGCGCGAACCTTCGACTTTCCATGCAGCATTGGAAACAGTCAGCATTTGATCTGCTTGGAGCGTACCGTTTTCCAGTGCTTTAAAGGTAAGGTAGGCTGTCATCATTTGCGTCAACGCGGCAGGCTCGATAGGCGTGTCGGCATTGTTGGATGCCAAGGTTTGCTTGCTGTGCAGGTCGGTAACGATATAGGCAGTCGCTGCAATTTCCGGCGGCGTTGTCGGGCTGTTGATGCTGTGCAGCAGCGGCTGCGTTTGAGCCTTGCTTTGTACGGCAGGTGCGGATGCAACCGGGTCGGCAGCAAGGGCAGGAGTATTCAGGAGGGCAGCAAAAATTAAGCTAAGTAGCGTTTTTTTCATCATTATGTGTGGATTTGAATATGAGTGGACACTGTTATGAGACAAACAGTTTGGCATATTAAATAGATATTAAGCGGACATTATACCGTCTCATTTAGGCTTTGCTAAGATTTTTCTTGCCTTCAGACGGCCTCAGGGGTATGGTTTTAACTTTTTCCTCCGGTCGATTTGACCGAATTGCAATTTATTTCCGAACACTAAAATACCATGAACCATCCTCTTCCTCTTTCTGATTATCTAACCCGTATTTTGACCGCTTCCGTTTATGATGTAGCCGTAGAAACACCTTTGGATTTGGCACGCGGTCTGTCAGGCCGTCTGAACAATCAGGTTTTGCTCAAACGTGAAGATTTGCAGCCGGTGTTTTCGTTCAAAATTCGCGGTGCGTACAACAAAATGGCGAAGCTGCCTAAAGAAGCCTTGGATTGTGGCGTGATTGCAGCAAGCGCGGGCAACCATGCGCAGGGTGTGGCTTTATCGGCGCAGTATTTGGGTTGTCGCGCCGTCATCGTGATGCCGGAAACAACGCCCAAAATCAAAATTGACGCGGTAAAGAGCCGAGGCGGCGAAGTGGTGTTGAAAGGTGTTTCTTACAACGATGCCTATGATTATGCGATGGAGTTGGCAGAAAAGGAAAAACTGACTTATATCGCGCCGTTTGATGATCCTGATGTGATTGCCGGTCAGGGAACCATCGGCATGGAAATCCTCCGACAACACCGCAATATCAATGCGATTTTTGTCCCGATTGGCGGCGGCGGTTTGGCAGCAGGCGTAGCGGCGTTTATCAAACAAGTTTGCCCTGAAATTAAAGTGATTGGCGTGCAAACCGATGACTCTTGCTGTATGAAGCAATCGGTCGAGACTGGGGAAATCGTACATTTGAAAGATGTCGGTCTGTTTTCAGACGGCACGGCGGTTAAAGTGGTGGGTGAGGAAACCTTCCGCCTGTGTAAAGAGCTGTTGGACGAAATTATTACGGTCAATACGGATATGTTGTGCGGCGCGATTAAAGATATTTTTGACGATACGCGCAGCATTACCGAGCCTGCGGGCGCATTGGCACTTGCCGGCCTGAAGGCTTACGTTGCGAAAAACAATATTCAAGGTCAAAACTTGGTTGCCGTCACCAGTGGCGCCAATATGAACTTCCACCGCCTGCGCCATGTTTCAGAACGCAGTGAGCTGGGCGAAGGCAACGAAGGTATTTTTGCCGTTACCATTCCCGAAGAAAAGGGCAGCTTCCTGAAGTTTATCAATTTGTTGGGAAGCCGGAACATTACTGAGTTCAACTATCGCTACGGCAACGACAAAAATGCTCATATTTTTGTCGGTTTGCAAACTGCCGGTGCGCAAGACTTGGCCGTCATCAGTAAACAACTGGCTGACGCTGGTTTGCCGAATGTTGACCTGACCAATGACGAAATCGCCAAAATCCATATCCGTTACATGGTCGGCGGACGTACGGAAAAAGTTTCCAGCGAACGCTTGGTCAGCTTTGAATTCCCTGAGCGTCCCGGCGCATTGTCCCGCTTCTTGAACCATATGCGCGCCGAATGGAATATTACTTTGTTCCATTATCGCAATCATGGTGCGGACTACGGCCGCATTTTGGTCGGTATCGATGTACCTGAAAGCGATAATGAAACATTTACCGACTTCTTGGAGAGCTTGGGTTATGTGTATAAAGAAGAAACCGATAATCCTGCTTATAAACTTTTCTTAGCTTAATCAGTAAGATAAAAGGCCATCTGAAATTTTTCAGACGGCCTTGTGTTTTATGTTCGGCTTTATTTCTTACGGAACACTAAGTCCCAAACGCCATGCCCCAATCGTTTACCTCGGGCTTCAAATTTGGTTTCAGGACGATAATCGGGCGTAGGAGCATAATCGGCAGCCGTGTTTTGCAAAGCGTCAAAACTGCTCAAAACTTCCAGCATTTGCACGGCGTATTCTTCCCAGTCGGTTGCCATATGGACATAGCCGCTGCTTTTGAGTTTGGGCAACAGCTTTTCAACAAACGGCACTTGTACCAAGCGGCGTTTATTGTGACGTTTTTTGTGCCAAGGGTCAGGGAAGAAAATATGAATACCGTCTAAAGAACTGTCTTCCAGCATCTTTTCCACTACTTCCACCGCATCATGACGCATCACACGGATATTGGAAATGTGTTCTTCCTCAATCAGCTTCAAAATATTACCGACACCTGGGCCGTGAACATCAATCGCTAAAAAGTCGGTATCGGGCAGACGTTTGGCGATTTCCACTGTCGCGACGCCCATACCGAAACCGATTTCCAAAACTTTGGGATTATCCCGTCCAAAAGCGCGGTTCAAATCCAAAGGAGCTTCTTGGAAGTCCACACCAAATTGCGGCCACATCGTATCGATGGCGCGCTGTTGGGCCGCGGTCATATGGCCTTGGCGCAGGACGAAACTGCGGATGCTGCGTTTGTGTTCTTCAGGAACGGTATTTTCGGGTATATTTTCTGGAATGTTTTCGGACATGTTGTTTTAAATCAGTGGGAAATCAAATAAAAAGGCCGTCTGAAAGAATCAGACAACCCTGCATATAAATCGGCGTGATTATAGCGAATAAACGCTTTTCCTGAAACCTTTTAAAAAGAAGGTTTCAGACGGCCTGATTAAGACAATACCGGTTGCGGTACTTTGTGTTGCACCGCATAAACCGCTGCTTGGACGCGGCTGCTTAGGTTCAACTTGCGCAACAGGTTTTGCACATGCACTTTGACGGTTGACTCTGCCAGATTCAAATGGCGGGCAATGATTTTGTTGCTGTGTCCGGCGGCAAGATAGCCCAAGATTTCCATCTCGCGCGGGGTCAGTTGCTCCAGCAGATGGTCGGAGCGGGAAGGCGATGGAGAAATCAGCGATTGCACCAAGCGGCTGGTCATTTCTGGAGAGAAGACATTGTCGCCATCGACAGCTTTGCGGATGCTTTCCAATAGGAAGTCGGCGTTGATGTTTTTCAGCAAAAAGCCTTTTGCACCCATACGCATACATTCGGTCAAATCATCGCTATCTTCGGAAACAGTCAGCATGATGACGGTCAGCTGCGGATTGATACTTAAAATTTGAGCCAATGCCTCGCGGCCGTTCATGACCGGCATATCCAAGTCCAGCAAGACCACATCAGGCTTGAGCTGCTCAACCATTTTTACGCCGGCCAGGCCGTCTGAAGCTTCGCCGACGACTTCAAAATCAGGCTGGCGTGAAAGTAAGGCCTTGATACCGCTGCGAAATAGGGTGTGGTCGTCAATAAGGGTAATTTTAATCGTCATGATGCTGTTCTCATTTGTTGCGGCAAAGTCAGCATAACCGCCGTACCTTGCCCAATCTGCGATGTAATGGCCAATTCTGCGTTAATCCGTTGGGCCCGTTCCTGCATAATGCCCAAGCCGACATGTTCGCCTGAAGGCCGGTTTGATAGGTGTTCTTTATTAAAGCCTGCGCCGTCGTCCCGAATCGTCATGACAAAATCGCCGTGGTTGGCAATTTCGACACTGACATGTTGCGCACGCGCGTGCTTACGGATATTGGACAGGCTTTCCTGCAAGATGAAGATGATTTGCAAATGCTCATCATAATTCAAAGCCTGCCCGTCGTCCTGCCATTTTAAATCAACTGGAATACCGGTTTGTCGTTCAAAACGCGCCAGCAGCGATTCTACCGCTTCAGGAAAATCTTTATTACTGATTTTGGTGCGGAAATTCATCAAAAGTTCGCGTACGTCTTCGTAGCATTCCTGTACGCCGTCTTTGATGAAGCCGATATTTTCTTCGGCCTGCTCGCGTTGGTCTGAGGCAAACGCGCTTTCCAGCATTTGTACCTGTAAATTTAAAAAGGTCAAAGCTTGCGCGATGCTGTCATGCAAACCTTGCGCAATCAAGTTACGCTCCTGCAAGACTGCAAGCAGGCGGCGCTCTTGTTCCATGCGGTTGTTGGCGATGGAAATGCCCAGCTGTCCGCTTAAAGTATGCAGCAGTTTTTCGTCTTGCTCATCAGGCATATGGCCGTCTGAAAAATATAGGGTCAGTACGCCGAGCTGTTCGTCTTGATAAACGATCGGAAATTCTACACGATTTCCTTCTTCGGTTTGACCGACGCTTGCCGCCAAATCAGAACGTTTCCGCTCCTCATCGGAAAGATATACCGTACCACCCAAAGCAGAAAACGCCGGTAGAATTTGAGTTAAAAATTCTTCAGCCGCCTGTTGGGGCGTAAAAGTTTGGTGTAGATTGCGCGTGGTTTGGTAGAGCAGGGTCAAATCACGGTTTTGCCGCGCCAAGTCTTGGGTTTGTTGGGCAACTTGTCCTTCCAAGTCTGTATAAAGCGTATGCAGACGGCGGCTCATTTGGTTGAAGCCCTTGCTAACTTGGGCAAACTCACGGATCTGGTCTGTCTCGATTTGAACGCCGAAATGCCCTTTGCTGATGGTCTCTACGCCATCACGCAGTTTTTCCAAGGGCCGGATAACCCATGAATAATGCCAAACAATCATCAAACCGGCAGCCACAACAATCATCAGCATCATGGCCATTTGAAAGCGGCGCAGCCACAAGGTATTTTGCTCGTTGGCATTTTCCATCGCCTGTAAAAACAGCTCGATGTTGCCGGCAAAACGGTACAGGCCGATTTGGGTCGGACGCTCGTAATGTTGCAAAGACGGCTTGATATTGGATTCCCAATCAATCAACAGCATCGATTGAATCAAGTCGTAAGCCAGAGGCATTTGAGACGGAATCAGCGGATGAATAGCATCGCTTTGCGTCACATTGGCCAGCGTACGCTCAAATTCTTTGATTTGGTTGTCAATTTGCGCATTGGGTGTACGGACACTTGCCATGTAAGCCAAACGGTACACCTGCATTTTCAAACTGCCCGCATCTTCAATCGTTTTGGCCGCGCTTTCCAAACGCCAAGAAAGCAGCAGGGTAAAGACAATCGACAAAAACGCCGAACTGACCCATAAAAAAGTCAGTAGTTTTAAACGCGAAGACAGGCTCAGGCCGTCTGAAGATCCGGAGAATAATCGCATAAAGCACGCAGGGAACTAATCCGATAATCTTATAAAAATATCATTCTTTCGGCCTATAAACAACCTGTCTAAAATAATTGTATGGTTATGATAAGAAAAAACAGGGGTTTAATGTAAAATCATGTTATGATAAAATTCATCTCAAGTGAATTAAATCATAAAGATAAGGTTTCAGACGGCCTGAAACCTTGAAACTTATCCAATAAACACAACATCTTGAACCATACTCCATACTCTGCTTCGCAAAGGACTACCAAAATGAAAATTTTCGCACTGATATTGGCCGGCGGGCAGGGAAGCCGGATGGGAGGTGTCGATAAGGGGTTGGTGCAATGGCACAACAAAGCCTTGATAGATCATGTTATCGAAAAAATCCGCCCCCAAGTCAGCCATATCGCCATCAGTGCCAACCGTAACCTTGAATCTTACGCCCAACGCAGCGCGCACGTTTTTTCTGATGCACGCCAATGGCAGCATTACGGCCCTTTAGCCGCCTTATGTACTGCCGCCAACGATTTGCAAATTGCCACTGCCGACTGGCTGCTTATCGTATCCTGCGATATGCCGCGTTTGCCGGAAAACTTGGTTTCCCAGTTTGAAACCATCGCGCGGCGTACGCCATTGTGCAATGCGTTTTATGTAGAGACCCCTGCCAGACCGCATTACAGCGTGATGTTTATCCGTCCGCAAATCCTGCAAAGCACCGTGCCATACCTTTATTCAGGAATGCGAAGCATCCGCGGCTGGCTGCAACAACAGCGCGCGCGGGTTGTCCATTTCCCTCATGAACAGGATTTTATCAGCTACAACACAGAAAACGATTTGGCCCAACCTTTGTAGTTGGGTCAGTAAGGGGACTAATGTTCAGGTAGAGATATGCTAACTTGATGATTATTTAATATCTTTCAATAGGTAATAACTATCTTGTAATTAGTTCCCTTAGAAATTCATCAATCCGTATATTTAAATAAAATATACGTTCTTCGTTAAAATAAACTTTGGCTTTTTCCCTATCGACTGTTTCTTTTAGGTCATTTAGTCTGCCTAAGTCCAAATTTTCTCTGGTATATTTTCTTGCCAACAGTGCACGTAGCAAATCTCCATCTAGCCCTAAATCTTTAATTATTTTTAGCACCTTATCATTGGCATCTTTTTGTTTGTACGTGGTGATGTAATCACTTAATGCTAAATTTGGATCAAGCTTGATATCGCCGGATTGCACATCGTGTAAAAACAACTCAGCAAATTTTTGATCTTCTTTAGAAAGCGTAGCAAAAGAGTGGTGTAGCTCCTCAAGTGCAGCAGCTTCTTCTGTGCCGCCGATGGTTTTAAGCCATTTTTCAAAACGGGCATTCATATAATTTTGATCAATTTTATCGGTTTCGATTTCGTTGATGTGCGAACGCAAATCAAATGGCACATCATCGCTACCGCCACCACTTGAAAGACTTTCTTTAAACAAATCTTTATAACGAGCCAGCAGTTTATCGTAGGTCTCTTGATCGAAATTGAGTGTGGCAGTGATCACGCTGTCGTCTTCCTGCACCACGTCATAGCTTGATTTTTCCCAAGAAAAGCCCAAGAGCCGAGCAGCTTGTAAGTGCTCATTAAGCTGATTGAATAGTTTGACAAACTTTGCGCATGAGGTTGTATCATCAGGGTTTTTTGAAAAATCCTCTAATCCTGCCCATTTGAAAATATCGGCAATATCGGCAAAACAGACATTCATTTTGTCGATAACCTTATCTAAATTATCGACAAACAGCCCCATAGGACGGTCGCCCGAATAAAGTTTTACGGCTCGCTCAATATTGCGTTGCATTGTATGCGGCTTGCGGTAATAGCGGATTAAACCAAAAGGCTTATCGGTTTTGTCGCATAAGCGGTTGGTGCGGGAAAACGCCTGAATCAGGTTGGCGTAATCCAAAATTTTGTCTAAATAGAGCGTATTGAGCCATTTGCTGTCGAAGCCCGTCAGCATTTGATCGACCACAATCAACAAATCCAGCTGCTCGTCGGGCTTGATCCTCTTATACGCATTGATATGCGACAACCTGTCTGACAAATCCGTTTTAAATTTGGCGTAAGAGGCATAGCCGAAACTTGTATCGAATTGGGCGTTGTAATCGGCCAGAATTTCAGCAATCCATTCTTCTTTATCACTTCCCTGCCCATCATTAAGGATATTCGGATCGAAAAGAGCGGTCAGTTTCAGCCCGGAATTTCTGGCTTTAATCAGACGGTAATAATTGACCGCTTCGGGAATAGAGCTGGTGGCAAAAATGGCATGATATTTTTTGTCTTGGCTGAGGCGTTGCCAATTTTCCAGCATATCGCCAATCACTGCATTCACATGTTCCGGCGTTTGATATTGCACATTGGGTACATAATCTTCAATGCCTTTTTGATATTTGCCGTCTGAAGTATATTCTCCCGCCATCGGCACATCGTTCATAAATTGATTGTAGATTTTTTTCTTTTGATCATCGGCAAATACTTCGCTTTCATCTATTGCTTTGGCTTCTTGCAAAGCGATAGATCTGCGTAAATCGCTGTCTTTAAAGGTGCGGATATGGAAGGGATGAAAGCCTAGCACGTTTTCATCACGAATGCCGTCTGCGATGGAATAGCGGTGCAATTCATTGCCGAAAACCGTGGCAGTGGTTGAATTTTTCTTAGCGTTTTCTTCTTCAATCGGCGTGCCTGTAAAGCCAAAGAAAATCGCATTGGGGAAGGTGTGCTTAATGGTGAGCAACATATCGCCAAAAGTAGTGCGGTGGGCTTCATCAATAATAAACACTAGCCGCTTGCCACTGATTTGCTCGATGTCAGCCTCATTTACCCCTTCTTCTGCCTTGATATTACTCATTTTTTGAATGGAGGTAACGATTAAGCGGTCGCGGTCTTGTTTGCTTTTCAGCTTGGCGAGCAAAATGGCGGTGTTTTCCGTTGCCTGTACATCATCTTTACTATCGGCAAAATTCTGATATTCCTCCAGAGATTGCTTGCCCAGCTCAATACGGTCGAGCAAGAAAATCACCTTATCCGCATCTTTACGGCGGCTGATTAACTGCGCCGATTTAAAACTCGACATCGTTTTGCCCGAGCCTGTGGTATGCCAAATATAGCCGCCGCGCTGATTGCCCGAAGTCCAATCTGTCTTTGCCACTGTGTCGGCAATTTTGTTGACCGCATAATACTGATAGCTGCGCAACACTTTCAGCTGTTCGTCTTTCGCATCAGCAATGGTGTAATCACCGATAAATTGGTGCGCCATCGGAATCGAGAGGAAATGCGTCGCCACCTTGTCCCAATCGTTCATATACACATTATTGAAATCCGCCCAACGGAAATAAAACGCAGGATTTAATTGACCGCCGGTATTGGCAAAATAGCGGCATTCTTCCGGCGTCATCGCCACAAACACCTGCACCAGGCTAAAAATGCCCGAAAACGCGCCTGCCTTATGGTATCGCTCAATTTGATTGGTCGCTTGGCTGATGGGCACGCCAGAGCGTTTCAGCTCAATATGGAACATCGGCATACCGTTGATTAACAACATCAAATCGCCGCGCTGCTTAGGGTATAAATCCGAACGAGGAGTAAATTGGGGCTGCTGGGCAATTTGATAGCGGCTTTTGCCGGCAGAAATTTCCTCACGGTCGAAAATATCCAGCGACACTTCCTTGCCGAAATGACGGCTTTCCTCATTTTCACGCTTGATTGCCACCGTTTTGCCGTTGATAAAGCCGTTTAAAGCATAAGGCGTTTTCAATGCCTGCACCTGCTCCAAAATCTGGTTCATTTCCGAGCGAATCAACGGCACATCGAGCTTGTCGATATGTTGGTTGGTTTTATTCAAATGCGCCTGCCAGTTGGCAATCAAGTCTTCTTCGGTGGGATAGCGCAATACTTCCTTTTCCCAGCTTTTGGTGGTAAGCAGGGCAATTAGTGCGTTTTCAAAATCAGCTTCTTTATTAAACATTCTTTTTCTCCGTAAGGGAATTACGCCTTTTTCAGACGGCCTCAATCATGGGTAGGATCGCCGCCCTACACCAACATCGCCGTCAACAGCCCTTTTTTAAGTTGGTTTAGTTTTTCGACCTCTGCCGACTGTAAGGCAATGGTTTCATCCAGTTGGCGGAAGAAATTACCGATGGCGGTTTGTTCTTTGATGGTTGGTGGAATAAGTATAGGAATTTCAGCCATTACATTATTCATCAATTTAGGATTTCCAACATAGGATACATAGCTGGGTGTAACTAAATTGAGAATCTCTGCAATACATTGATTTGCAAAACCCTCTTCATTAATTAGAACTCCACACACATTTGTGCAATAGAATTTCCCTGAACGAAAATTTACATCTCCAGCATTTGCTCCGTCAGTTGTCCAAGTAATCGCATTTTCAAACAGGTAATGTTTCCAATATCCCATTAGACCTTTATTTTTCGTTTGTGAACTATAGACAGGATAACAATAATCTTCATTTTTATTATCTACTAAATTTGTCGTAGCTAAGACATTACCACGAGTAATTCTAAATAAATCACAAATTTGATATGTCTCCCACTCCCCCTCAAACCCTTTAAAGCGGATTTTCGGTATTTTTTCACCGTTTGCGGGGAACATTTTTGCCAGCATTGCCTTTTTAAGCTGACGGCTTTTTTCCAACACCGCACGGCTCTCGGCGATTTGGCTGTCTAAGCGACGGAAAAACAAACTGAGGTGGGTTTGTTCGGGGAGGGAAGGGTATTTAATTTCAATTTGATGTAATAAGCTGCCCTTAATGCCTTGAACTGTACCGCCAGATGAAAGAGAACCTAAAGTAGCCTGAAACGTATTAGTTAAAAATTTCTGAGTTAAGAAATCATTGTTTAAGATACCCTTTATTCCACGATATTTGATTACTCGTTGAGCAAGGGCTACATCTTCCCGATCTATTTGGGCAACATTTCCTAAAGGAGCTTCGGTCGTAATTAACACATCCCCAATTTCAGCTTTTCCACGACTCATTACACTTTCAAAATCTTCAATAGCGATAAACTCTTGTGAAACTTTATAATCTAAACTTCCCATTTTTACGTTTTTAGCAGTAATAAGAAAAATGCCTTCTTCTGTTTTTCTTGGCGTTTTCCCACGATAATCAACATAATCTGCTATTTCTATAATTTTTTGTTCTTTCCACGCCCCCGTAAACCCTTTAAACCGCAAACGTGGCTCTTGTTGCTTATCCATTTTGTCCCCTTAGCCTTTCAAAATCGCCTGCCATGCGGCAATGCCCTGCAGATCAAACTCGCTGCCGGTGAGTTCGTCCATCATTTGCGCCAGTGTGGCGGCGCTTTCTTGTTTACGCTCGCTGATGTGCTGATAGGTGTCGGCATATTTGTCGCAAAGTGCGGTCAGTTTTTGGCTGAATTGCGCCAGCATGTTTTCAGGCAGCCTGCACATCGCCGCATTGAGCGGAACAAACCATTTTTGGCGGAGCAAATCAAGGGCTTCGGCATCATCCAGGACTTCAATGGCGGCTTTGGTTTTGCTGTGAAGCTCGGCGGATAGGGTTTTGAGTTCTGCTTTAAGCGTTTTTTCTTCGGCAAGCAGTTTATAGGCAGCCTGCAATTTTGCGCCCAGGCTTTCTTCGGCAAAAATGTGTTTGTCGATGGCTTTCGCTAAGTCGGCTTTTTTGGCAATCGCTACGCCGTCGGCTTCCAATTCTTGTTGCAAGGCTTTTGGAATTTCGGCATTGATAAAGCCGTCGCCTTCTTCATTGACGGCAGGGCAGGCTTTTTCTTCTTCGCTTAGGTTTTCCAAAATGCTTTGCATTTCGGCGGCGATTTCCGCCAAGCGGGTTTCTTTGGCTTTTAGGTTTGCCAATTCCTGCGGCAGTTTGACGGCTTGCACCAATTCAAACGGCAGAATATGCCCCACCCAGCCGTCTTGTACTTCGGCTTCTTTTTTGGTTTTGCTGTCTTTTTTCAACACCATAAAAGGATCAACCTGCTTAATTGCCTGTTTGCCTTCGGTTTGAATCATCTCCAAATCGGCGGCAATGCCTGCCACATCGGCGCGCCATAGGTCATCGAGTTTTTGATAGGCGGTATAGAAATCCAATAAGGGCATTGCCTGCACTTTTTCCCGAATGAGTTCGGCAAGCTGCTGCTGAGTTTGGGAGATGTTGAGCGTTTCCATCGGCTCAATCAGCAGGGTTTCCAAGCTGGTAGTGAAATCGGCAAAGTTTTGGGCAAATTGCGCTTGGTAATTCAGCACGCTAGCGTGGCTTTGCATGGCGGCTTTGAGATTGTCGGTTTTGGGCTGCACATAAGGTGTGCCGTTATCGGTAAATAAGGCCGTCTGTAAACCGTCAAAGGCTGCCCAATAGTCTGCGAATTGTGCCAGCTCGGCTTTGGGAATGCCGCCGTGTATGGTGGCGAAAATATCCCATTGCTCTGCCGGCTCGGCAGAGTCGACATAGCGTGGAATGTTGAGGTTGTAGCCGTTTGCCACAATTTCGGCTTTCGGCACAATGCGGGAGAATTTAGACAATTCTCGGCGATGGGTCACGCAATCGACAATGCGCTTGATGTCGCTTGCCTGCAAATGGTTGTTTTTGCCCACTTTGATGAAATGCTTGGAGGCGTCAATCATCAACACGTCGTTACGTTCGCGCTCTTGGCGTAAAACGACTATGATGGTGGGAATGCCAGTGCCAAAAAAGATATTGGCAGGCAGACCGATAATGGCATCGATATGATTGTATTCAATCAGATTTTTTCGGATTTTCTCTTCTTCCCCGCCCCTAAAAAGCACGCCATGCGGCAAGACGATGGTCATGATGCCGTCGGGCTTTAAGTGGAAGAGGTCGTGCAATAGAAAGGCAAAATCGGCTTTTGCCTGCGGGGCGACGCCAAAACGTTTGTAGCGGATGTCGCCTTCTTTGTCTTTGGGATTCCACGGCTGGGAATAGGGTGGATTGGACACTACGGCATCCAGATACAGCGGCTCGCCTTCCAGCGGCCAGTCGTCTTCCAAGGTATCGGCATTGCGGGTGAAAATATTGCTCGGCAAAATGCCGCGCATGACCAAATTCATGCGCGTGAGGTTGTAAGTGTTTTCTTTTAATTCTTGGGCGTAATATTTGATGCTGTCGGCGCTTTTGAGATGTTTGGCAACGCTATGGCCGATGTTGATCAGCAATGAACCTGAACCGCTGGTCGGGTCGTAAATGCTGATTTCTTCACGGTCTTTGAGATGGTCGGCAATGATCTCCGACATCAGCAAAGATACTTCGTGCGGCGTATAAAATTCGCCCGCTTTTTTGCCTGCGTTGGCAGCAAACATGCTAATCAGGTATTCATAAATAAAGCCCAATACGTCATAGCCCTGTTTGCCGTCCATCGGAATATCGGCAATCAGTACAAAAAGGTCTTTCACCGCATTGGTTTGGTTGGTGGCGGTATCACCCAATTTGCTCAAGCCTGATTCTAAGGTTTTGAAAATGCCGTCAAAAACTGAGATGTAGTTTTCTGCAATATTGCGGCTGAAAGCGCTCATTGCTGTGCGGACGTTGGCAATATTGAAATCTGAGCCTTGGGCTAACCAAGTTGAGAATAGGTGTTCGTAGCTGATGAAATAGCCGAGGTTTCTTTTGATATGGTTGACAAGCTCGCCGTTAGATTCGGTAAGCTCATCGGCAAAATTTGATTTTTCTAAGCCTTGTTCAAGGGCAAATTTCTCCAGTTTGTCGGACAAAAATTTGTAGAAAATAAAGCCTAAGATGTAGTCTTTGTATTCGTTCGCTTCAATTTTGGAACGCATTTTATTCGCAGATTGCCAAATTTTGGCTGCAAGTTGTTGTTTATTCATTTTTTCTCTTATTGGTTTTTGATTTTATATATATTGCGGTATTTATGATTGCTTGGTACAGGCTAGCTATGATAAACCATCAACACAGTGTTTACATAATTTACATCGTAGAGGGAGTATGATTCATCGATGCAATGAAAAATGGTAGGAAAGCTCACATTACACAAAGGCCGTCTGAAACTCAACTTTCAGACGGGATCTTGTATCCATATTAAGAGCCGCTATCTCTATTGGCGAGGATGAGATTGAGCT
>ERZ772935.598-NODE-598-length-14475-cov-5.986130_pt1 | contig 14475 bp, 12 predicted proteins | sample MGYA00511683_ERZ772935 | MGnify/ENA primary metagenome ERZ772935 (study PRJEB29015, sample SAMEA2738086) | human oral metagenome | biome: human oral; feature: human-associated habitat; material: saliva | place: China | collected 2228 ...
ACTAAAACTATATTAATCTTTTTTATAAATTGCTCCTGATTCATTGTCTTATTAAACTTTCTAAGTTATTCATATATTTTTGTGTTTGTCCACCAAACAACCCAATCGGGTCCTGATTCACAAACTGCCCCGCCTCAGGCTCGTAATACCTGAAGAAGTTGTAGTGCAACCCTGTTTCACGGTCAGTATATTGGTTCTGCAGGCGGAAGGGTTGGTGAGCAGTTCCGGATATGTTGGTTTCACTCTTCAGTTTGCCCCAACCGTAATAATCTCCGAACCAAACCAGATTGCCGTCCCTATCGGTCATCTCTCTTGGGATGTCGATTTGGTCGCAGTGGAAGTAGTGGGTTTGTCGGCAGTTTCGCCGTATTCGTTGATGTTGTTTCGGAAGATGAAACCGCTTACATTTGTGCCACGCATTCCCTGCGTCAGGACTAAAGATTTTGTGTAGGTTGCGGCTTACTTTAATTATTAAACTGGAATCATTCTGCTAAAGCAATCATATAGATTTTTACCAATTAAATAGATATTTTGAAATTTCACTTCTTCAGGCATTGGCACGCCAAATTCATCAAAATAATCTTCTTCATCCCATTCATTTTCATGATCCCAATAGAAAATTTGCCCAATTCTTTCTCCTTGAGTACATAGACAAATCAAATCACCAAATTCATTACTTGATATTGGTAGAAAATTATCTGGTATTCTATTTTTGTATTTTTCAAGCCTTTCACTAATTTGGGAGTTTTTTTGGTAGTTTATATTTTCACCATAAAAAAAACCTAAATCACCACCACTCCATTCGATATTACCACCTACAGGAATATCGTCATCAGGATAACAATATTCAGGCAAATCACTATATGGGGTTAACTTAAATTCTTTTATAAATCCTGTCTCTCCACCAAATAATTCAAGATAATCCAAATAATCTGAAAATTCTTCTTTAGTAATATCTAAAAATTTAGACATTGATTTTCTAGATGTAGGAATCAGTGGTTCAAATGTAAACCTTTGAACTCCACCCATTTTCTCAACTAAACTCTTAATTTTCATTTTCATTACTCCTTTCAGTTATAATTTTGTCAAATAATCAACATTTCTTCTTAGGTTGTTTATTACGCATAGTACATGTATGTATTCCACACATACGTTACATTAAAACTGAAAATTTCATGTAGACTAAGTATTTCTTAAATCAGGGAGGATAATAGGTTTGTAACTAAGTACTTTATCAGCTATTTCCTCGGAGCTCATGTTTGTCCAATATATATAATCTGATATATTTGGATCTGTGACCAAATTTTCTAATTTTTCAAGAAATACATCTTCATCCTCTTCTGAACCTTCAAAATTTCTTAACTGATCAATCAGTTTGATTAAATATAATCTATCCAACATAATGCTATCCTCCTCCAAAAGGGTATTTCGGGTCTAGTATCTCTTTATGGAATTTTGGTGTAACAATCAGCATATTCTCCATATCATAAACACCTCCATTATTAACATTTAGTATAAATATAACGATTAAACTTCTTATAAAACTCTCTACATTTATGTTTTGGAACTTTTGCTGCATCAAACATAATTTCCTATAACTCTAGCATTTGTCTTGCAGTCATAGCTTTCCAGTTGCCACGAACTTTTCCAAAAGTTTTCTTCATCCATGCTCGTTTTGCTCTATGAGCAGCCTCGTGCAAACATTTTGTCAACAGAATTGTTGATTGATTACTACGTCTACTTATATACCCAGGAATATTGTGTTTCGCCCAAGCATCCATAATACGTCGGGATTGGAGGTTTCATATGGGGTACGGCTTGCTGTTTGCTTTCGCATTCGGCATTGGTGTGGTTGCGGATTTTTGCCCGTGGTTCGTAACCGTCCCAGTTGGTGTGAGATAAGGTGTATCTGCCGTTTGCGTACACTATCCTGCAACAGCCAGCTGCCGTCCCAGACTAAGCGAGTTTTGTCTTCTTTGCTGATTTACAAACCGCCCGCAATTAGATTCTTGGTATTGGGTTTAGTTTTATGGTATCAGTATTAATTATAATGAATTATTGACAAATTAATATCAATATCAGAAATTAATTTAATTTGTTCAGTATTTAAATTTAAGCGGGTATCTTCCTCATCATTTTCCCAAGTGTATATAATAATCTCTTTAGTAAAGCTAAATTTATTAAATATATTTTTTAATAATTTTCTTTTCGTTTTTATTATATGAAAAAAATTATCTATTTTGTTTGATGTATTAACCTGTCTTTTGATCCCGAAACTATAATATGATACTTCGCTGATATATTTGATTTTTTTATTTTTTGATGTACATAATTCTCCCTTGGAGCAAAAAACAGCATTATTAATATCTAAGGCATCTGCGATATAATTCATATCCACAACTTGGCTTGTTTCCATGTAAAAGCTAATTTCTATATTATTTTCCATAATTTATCTTACCGCATAAGACAAGGTCAATCATAATATATGATTAACTGCAATAATCTACGTTTGTACGTATGGGACTACTTCCACTTTTTCATCAAAATTAATTCTTTAGATTTTTTGTTGGTATACATCATAATGACTTATAGGTGCACCTCTTCCTATGAAGTCCTCTTTAAATGAATGAGGAATTCCTTGATCTAATTCTTCTAGAATTATTTTTAATCTAGCAGTATTTAATTTCTTACTCTCAGCAATGTAATCTCTTTCATTGTCATATCCATAATCTTTAGGATCTTTACAAGATAATCCCAAAGGATCAATCCATCTTTTAATATTGAAGGCTAACTGATAAGGGTTATCTCCACCCATCAACCTAATCGGATCCTGACTCATAAACCGCCCGACGTTCGGCTCATAATACCTGAAGAAGTTGTGATGCAGCCCCCCCCCCGTCTCACAGTCGCAATACTGGTTTTGCAGGCGGAAAGGTTGGTAAGCATTATCCGTTACCTTGGTTTCCTCTTTCAGACGACCCCAACCTGTATAGTTGCCGAACCACAGCAAATTACCGTCCTTATCGGTCATCTCACGCGGAATGCCGATGTGGTCGCAGTGGAAATAGCAGGTTTCCTGATATGTTTCGCCTTCTTCGTTGGTCCAGTTATGTACCTGTGCCAACGGTTCGTAGCCGTCGGGCTCGGTGTAGATATAGGTATACCTTCCGTCCGAGTGGATTTCCTGCAAGAGGTGGCTGCCGTCCCAAACGAAGCAGGTTTCATCCGCTTTTGCACTGTCTTCCCCCACTCGGTATTTGGCGACCCTTCTGCCCAACGCATCGTAGGTGTAGGACCAAGTCTCTTTCGTGCCGTCTTTCTTGAAGATTTTAGCTTTAACCAGTTGGTCATGCAGATCGTAGAAATAGTTCTGCACTTCGCCGTCAGCCAGTTCGCGGTGGATGGGGTTGCCGAGGTCGTCGTAGTAATAGGTCGTACCGTTGTAGGTTTTCAGGCGGTTGTCGGTGACGGCATTGAGATCGTCTGAGAAGCAGAAACAGCATGATTACCGCACCCACGCTACGTCGGGAATGGAGGTTTCATGCGGGCTACGACTTGCTACGATTAATGAGAAGATGCTCATGAGAATATATACATTTGATTCCTTGTTTTATAGTGGCAATTAAACCACTAATTTTTTTATTAGATTTAGTAAATAATGGATTTTCCCAATCATAATTTTTAATTACATAAACTTTGAATTTTCCATTTTTACCGGTAGTGGAATACCATCCAACATCTAAAATATATTTTTCATTAAAGAACTGTACTTGTAATAAATCTTCCTCAAATTCAAGTTTGTAGATTAATTCATTAGTGTTATTAAATAGCCAAAATAAATTTTCATAAGTAATAATGCCATCTTTAAAATCAATGTCATGTTCCATTCCAATTTTCCCCTAATCTCATTAAATGTTCTTCTTTTTGTAATTGGATGTCCATGTATTACCCCTCCCCTGAGAACATTCAGCTCGTATGTATGGTGTATCTACGCCGTCTGATGCACCAATAATTTTTCCAGCATCATATACTCTAACTCTATTTGGCCTCGTAGTGGTATCGGTGTGCTGCCCCAGCGCATCGGTGTGGCTGAGCAGACGGCCCAAACCGTCGCGTTCCATCAGATTGGTGTTGTCGTCAGCAAACACCCGTTTGGTCAACTCGTTTGTTGTCGTCGTAATGATATTGCTCGTCCGCCACATTGCCGAAGTTCAGTGAGAACACCCAGCCGTTGCCGTCGATGACGTATTGCGGCAGACCGGCCAGCGTGATAAACGAAACGCTGGTGGTTGCCGTTGGCGTCTTCCACCACCACCGGCGGGAAGAGGGTAGAGTCTTCGTCCGAACCGTCTTCCGCGACCACCAAAGGCGCAAAACGCAACGCTATCGAACCGTTCAGCGAAGCAATGACATAATGCCCGTCCGGGCTCTTTGCTGAACCAAATCTGTTCACTCTCAAACAATAGCAGCGGGAACAAACGGCCCTGATCGTCGATATAGGCCAATCCCGCCGCATCACGGATAAATGCGCTGGCAACCCGGCACGCTCCAGCCCTCGCCGAGCCAACCGGTACCGTCTTGGTCGGAATAATAGCTGCGGCTCCAAACCAGCGGCAGGATGCCTTCAAAGGCAAAGTCGGTTTCTTTCTCCAAAAACTTCAGCCCGTGTATCGGATTGACCGGGCGGCCGGCACCTGCGGCGGCTTTACAGGAAATACAGGGTTTGGGCGGCAGTTTTTTCTTGAACTTGTTGTTCATGTGGAACATGTCGCCGGCGCGAATGATGTGGCGCTTGCGGATTTTAACCGAAGAGGAGTGCATCATCGGCCAGGCCGGTTTGGTGGCGGTGCGGGAAAGCACACCCTTGCGGCCCGGCAGGGCGGGTTCGTCGCCGGTGGTGCGGTTGGTTTTACTGGCCTTGAAGACGAAGGCGGGCTTGCGGTTGAGGCGGACGTCTTTGGCGACGGTTTGAGCGTTGCCCAGGTCGGCGAAGAGCGGGAAGGGGATGGGCGGTGTAACAGGAGGAGCGGGAGGGGGCGCCCAGCAGAAATCGGGGAGGGTACAGATTACATAGAAGTCGCTGTCTTTACGGGCGATTTTATTGAATGCCATGGCGGCTTGCTCCTGTTGGGGATGGGGTCGTCTGAAAGGGGGATGAATGAGGGTTTCAGACGACCTATGTGTGGTTTATACGTGTGCTGCCAAAGATGGCGGGATTGGGATAAATTCATCCTGCGAATCCCGACAGGCTTGAGCGGCCGCGATTTGATCTGCCCGTTCGTGTCGGGCGATGAATCTGAGCTGGCATGCCGCAATTTCCAGTTCTTCGGGAAAAGATGTGCGGTAGCTGCAATCAATGCGGCGTTGTTCTACATCGACGAGGATGGTGTCCAATACCATATCTTTGCACAATGACGAGTTGGTTGCCGTATGGGCGTGGACGAACACGGTTTCTACCGGCAAATCAACGGTAAAGTGTTGGTTGGGTGCTTGGAAGGAATGCACCATGCCGGTAAAGGTCAGTTCGTAAATATGGTTGGGTTTCAGATGGGGAAGCTGCAGCGAGGGATGGGCGCCGTTCCAATAAGCCATAGAAAAATCTTCGGGCAGTAGCGGGGCACGGTTGGCTATCCATTGCGCATCAGCAGTGCCGGTATGCTTGGCTCGCAGTGCGAAATAACGGGGCATAAAGCCGAAGCCTTCGGGCGCGGCCTTATCGGACGGATCTCGCACGGGGTGTGCGGGGTCGTAGATTTGATGCGCTTTCAGTGTCCGCTTGAACCCGTTTTTTTTGAGTTCGGTCTTCGGATAGTAGCCGATACCGATGGCGTTTTGTTGATAGCCTGTGTGGTCGTCTTCGACTGCGCTGCCGCCAAAGGCAAACTCATAGCGGATAGGCAGCGAAAGGATGGGGTCGGGTTCGCTCAAAGACCATCCTGCCGCCTCCCGCACCCAGTAACGTTCCCCGGTAAGCGCCAGGCTTTTTTGGTAATCGCCGATACTTACGGATACGGTAAATTGCCGAGAGGGAACGTCGTCGGGTGCATAGGCGGTGGCATTGACGACCAAGTCGGTTTTGGGCTTGTAGAGGCTGAAGTCGCTTTCAAACTGAGTTGAGGTTTGCGAGGGATCGCCGTAATAGGTATCGGCAAACGTGAGCGGCGTTTGCTTACGGGCAAACGCAAGCTCCGTTTTTCCTGTTTCCGGGTCAATTTCAAACTCGTAGCTGACTTTGGCGACGACTACATCATAAGCCCGATCTGTTTGGTCGATGTTTTTAAACTGCTGCGTATGAAAGCAGGTAAAGTTCTGCAACTCAAACATGGCATATCTTCTCTAGTTGATATCGACTTTTTTGCCGTCGATGTCCACTACTTTGGTGCCGACGATCTTGATCGTTTTGCTGACGATGCTGATTTTGTTTTTATCAATCAAAATCATGGAACTACCGACTTGTATGGTAATTTTCTTGCCTGCGGACAGGGTAATGTTTCGACCTGCGTTGAGGCCGATGTTCATACCGGCGTTGAGACCCATCACCAAGCCGACGCTATGCATTTCTGCACCGACGACATTGGTCATCCAGCCTGCACCGACGTTCAGCATATAACCGGCACCGATGTTGGTCATCTGTCCGATGCCGACATTGTTCATACCGTTCAGGCTGACGGTTTCCTGTTTGTTGCCGCCGATACTGCTGACTTCGTTGGCAACAACGGTCTTGTTGCGGTTTGCACCGACGGTCAGCGCTTGGTTTTTGCCGACAGCAACGTTCTGATCTTGTCCGACAGTCAACGCTTGGCTCTGACCTATGCCTACTTTTTCGTTCAAGCCAACAGAACGGCTGCGGTTTTTACCCACGTTGACGCTTTGGTCTTTACCTACGCTGGTGCTTTGGTTGTCACCCACACTAATGCTTTGGTTTTGGGTAATGCTGGAGGTCTCGTTTTGACCCACCGATTTTGTGCGGTTTTGGGTAATCGAAGCCGTTTCGTTTTTTTGGACGGTTTTCGCCCGATCGCCTACTACCGTAACCGTTTCGTTGTTACCGATCGTGGTGGTGCGGTCGTTGTTGACGTTACGGGTTTCGTTATTTTTAACCAGGGAGGTCAGGTCTTTTTGCGCTTGGAAATTGACCATCTCGGAACCGGCAGTATCGTTGAACATCAATTCGTTGAAGTTGGACAATGGCGAATTGAAACTCTTGCTTTTGATACCGGACTGCTTGGCTGCGGCAGGAAAGCCCCATGGCGGCGACATTGCGCTGTTGTACAGACGACCCAATACAATCGGTCGGTCGGCATCGCCGTTGATGAAGTCAACCAGCACTTCTTCACCGATACGCGGTGTGTTGATAGAGCCGTATCCCGCTCCGGCAGAACCTTGCGTTACCCGAACCCAGTTGGAGCTGTTTTCATCCATTTTTCCGTAGCGGTCCCAATGGAATTGGACTTTAATATCGCCATACTCGTTGGTATAAACCTCTTCTCCGGCAGGACCTGTTACCGTAGCCGCCTGTGTACCCAATACTTTGGGTTTCGGCGTTTTAAGGGGAGGGCGGTATGGGTAGGATTTGGGTAATACGCGGAATGAAATTCTGAATTTGCCGATACGGTCGCCGGTAGTATAGCCGGCTTCTTCAAAATCATAATCTGCTTTCAGAATGGTGTATTCGGTATTGGATGAGGAATGCGGGTGTTTGCTCAGGGTAAACGTATAACCCGGAGCTACTGTCAAGGCAGTACCCGAACCGGTAATGATCTTGGTTTGGCTTTTCAGATCTTCACTGCGCACCTGACTGTAATTTTGTGCTTCGGATACATCGCTAAAGCCGGTATAAAAATCATAATGTTCCATAGGAACAGAACTGAAATCGTGAACCGAATCAGAAGATTTCATTGGGACTTTGGCGTTTTTATAGTTGTATTCTTGAGTCACGAACTGACTGGATTTCAAGGCATCCCGTTCTTCCCATACATCGATATAGGCGATGTTGGGTGCGCCGGGCGCAGTATTTTTGGAATGGTAAGGAATGTTGGGAGAAGGAATGGCTTCTAGAGTACCGACATCATCAGAGATAACCAGCTCGTGCGAACCGTTGCTGTGGGTAAAATAATAGTAGATACCTTCCTGTTCAAACAGGCGGTTTAGGAAATTAAAACTGTTTTCCTGATATTGGACACAAAATCCTCTGGTACGATAGCCTTTTTGGCATTTTACCTGGAAGGGGAAGCCGAACGGCGACAAGACTTCATTGGCAATATCCAGAACGGACTTGTCGACAAATACCCTGCTGTCCGTATTTTGGGTGAGATACCACATAAACGGACGGGCTGTACAGGTGTAGGCATGATAGTCTTCTTCGTCTTCATCTTCGCCAATGTAACCGAAGTCGGTAACCAAACCGTTCAGATAGCGTGGGCTGCCTGCTTCTGTGTCAATTTCCAATGTTATAGGCTGACCGATAATATCCTTGCCTTGTAAATTGGAATCTTTGGAAACCAAAGTAATATTAAATTCAAAAAGGTTTGAAACAAATTCTGTTCCAAGCATTTTTTTGAATAAAAGTTGTGATCCCAAAGGTGTATGAGCAACGACTGTTCTATTCATTTCGGGAAATTCCTTGTTGACATTAAAAACCAATTTCGCTTGAGTGTCGGTTTTTCTATTTTCAATCATGCATAGGGTTGCGGCAGAAGCATGTTGGAATGAGCGGTTTCAGACGACCTGCTTACATTCTCATTATGACCATCAAACGCACTGAAAATTCCTTAATTTGTTTAAATTAAAGGGATTGAAGGCTGTGGAAGTAGTAAATTCAAGTACAACGTTTTTGCCTTGGATGTTGTATTCGACAACGGTAGTGTTTCCTGTCTGGCGAATGATTTTCCCTTTTTCAATCAGGCGGAATATTGACCACGGTCCGGTTGAACTGATACCCGCACTATTGATTTGAGGGGAGGAAATATCTATTTTTGCCAAGGCGTTTTCTTCTTTTGAAGGCCAAGTAAAGGTTGCAGGATTGACTGGACCGTGACTGTATACATAGCTTTTCCCTGCATAAGAAACATTCACGCTTTCCAAGCTGGAGTCAAGAATCAAGACTTTGACTGTAAAGTCAAAAGTGGGTGTCTCCGAGCCTTTGTCAAAATATCCTTGTCGGATTGCCGCTATGTCGTTCAGCCTGGAAAAACGGTCTTTAAATGCGCTGTTTTTAGCAGTCAAGTTTTCCAGTTTTTCTGAACGTGCCAATACGGCGGCTTCACCTGATAAATTGGTAAACTTGCTGTACATGCCGTTTGGACCAAATATATTGGTGAAGCTTTCTAAGGCAACATTGTTTTCAGAACCTCTGTCAAAAGGGTAACCCTGTTCGTGTATTTCTTGGCAACTGTTTGTTACGGTTGCTAACTGTTTTTCCAAGGTTGACATGAGCTTTTCATCAACAATTTTGTCGGTGTTTTTCAAAATAATCTCAGAAAAGCTGTCCAACATCGGACGGAAGGGCATAGGAAGACGGTTTACTTCAGCTTTGTATTTCACAAACGGATCATCAGGAGGCAAATCTACCCCTTTTTCGACTGCGACATTAACGGCAACCAAATAAACGTACAAATCATTAATGGCTTCAGTAACGCTGTTAATAGCAGGAGGTTGATCGTTTGTGGTTTCAGTTAAGGTATGGAAATCTGCAAAAGCATCATCAACGGGAGTCGCCAGTTTCAAAGCGGCCAATTCATTTTTTACATTGGCCTCTCCTTCAGTGTCTAAAAGCTTTGACAGACCTGCTCTATTTAACCAGTCGGCAATTTCACTGTCTGCTTTATCCGTTATCTTTTTATCAATGGTCAGCGTTGTGTTATCACTGATACCTTTGATGATGTTAACCAAGGGAGAGTTTTTTTCTGACAAAAGTTTGGCAATCTGAATGCTTTCTCGTGATGATTTAGGTACGACCAATGACAAATCAGACAAATAGTTATTCCATGCCTTGATGTAATTGCCGAAATAAAGCTTTTGAGCATCTGAAAGAACAGAAGCTTTGCTTTGGCTTTGTGATGCATAACTACCCAATACCCAGTTGTCTTCATTAAAAAACTGTTCTGCCGACTTGACCATAGTAGGTAAGACTTTGGTAATGTAAGCCTCTTTGGTATAAATGAAGTTAATCGGTTCTTTTAAAGCTCCGCCGGTTTTGCGACGAAACAATAAGTGGCTTTGTACGCCGCCCATGCTTGAAAAAGAAACAGGTGTAATTTCTTCTTTGCCTGAGAGAGAGACTGTGTTGATGGTATCTTCCAGCACCATAGTGGCAATATCTCTTTGTGCAATTTCCTGCCTGCGGCGTTCTACCAATTCTTCATCATAGGGTACGCTGGGAGTAATGCTTTGTTTGGAAAGTATTTGGTTTAAAGCTTTCTCAAGAGATTTTTTTTGTTGTTCGCTCATGCCGGAAGATTCTGCTTTAGACAAATTAGTCATCAGCCAGTTTTGCATAAAAACGGCATCAAAATGTTCTTTGTCATACATCATCAGATAAGCTTTTAAAGCATTGTAACCATTGATGCCGTCTGAGCCGCTGGTTGTACGCAGAAGCTCATCTAATTTGAAACTGATTAACGGCATCACATTGTCTTGAAGGATTCTGCGGTAAGCGGATTCACCAACGTCTTCCATTTGCCCGCCTTGATAAAGGCCCATACGATAGCTGAGGGGAGGAGAAGACAGATCAGGAATCTCTCTGCTGCGGGTCGTATCTTTGACATGTTCTGCAAATGTTACTGCTTTAAGTAGGTCGGGAGCTTCAGTGTATTTTTTCGCCTCTTGACCCAGTTTGGTTGCTTTATCGCCAACCTGCTCAAGATATGAGCGATTATTCGAATAACTGTTCAGCATCATGGCTAAGCAGGCAGCGACTATGGTGACAATAGCTCCAATGCCTAACCAATAGAGCATTTGTTTTTTGACAAACCAAGATTTATTTTCTCCCGCCAGGTTTGCTTCACTAAGGATGACGTCAGAGAACAGCCTGTGCAGGAAAAAGCTTCGCTCGTTGTTTTGAGTTTTGGTTCGATCCGAATCCAAGTATTTTTTCGATAATTGGAAATCGTTTTGCAAGCCATCCAATATGGGATTGAAATGTTGTCCCGTTTGGGTACCGCTTGAGAAATAAACACCTCTCCACGAGATAGGTTGCTCAAATTTTGAAGATTTAGATAATTCTTTAAATAGAGAAAGTACCGCCTGATTAAGACGTTCAAATTCTTCAGGGAAAGCAAAAGCCGCTGCTTTATCTTCAGAAGATTCCAATTGATGGATGGTGCCCAACATAGAAGAGCGCAATTTATCAACAACTTCCGATAAAGCATTGGAAGCAGTGGCAATTGGAGTTTCCATTCCTTCGGTATCAGAAAGAGAAATACCCAAATATTGGTTTCTTTGTTCTTCCGTCAGATGATCGAAGAATTTGTCAAAACCATGCAGCAAATCCAGTTTGGTTATCATAAGATAAACAGGGAAATGTATACCTAATTTGGTATGCATTTCGTGGATTCTTTTGCGAAGTTCTGCAGAAATTTCGGTAATATTGGTTTTACCGCCTAAAAGGTCGTCCACTCCTACGGTAACTACTACACCGTTGATAGGTTGTTTGGGACGGTAGCGCTTCAGTAGGGATACAAATTCCTCCCAGTCGCTGGAGTCTTTATTGCTGTGGTTGTCATGTAAAGACAATCTGCCTGCAGTATCGAGAAGTACGATTTCATCGGATAAAAACCAATCGCAATCGCGTGTCCCTGCCAAGCCGCTTACAGATGTTCCTAAAGTGCTTTCTAGAGGGAAGTTGAGACCAGAGCGTTTTAATGCTGTTGTTTTACCAGAACCGGCAGCACCTAAAACAACGTACCACGGCATTTGATAAAGATATTGCCCCTCTTCCAATCTTGCCAATAAACTATTTTTAGATCTGGAAAATTTTGCGTTTTTCAGTACTTTATCCATTTCGGCAAACTGACGGCTCATTGAGCTGACATCGCTTGCATTTTTTAAAATGGGTTCTTGTGCTGCACGAATTTCCTTCAGTAAGGCAGCGTTTCGACGTGATTCACGATATTGGCGAAATATGGCTTTAGCCAACCAAATGCCGATAATGGCTGCACACACGGCAAGGCGAATGGTCTTGTTTGCTAAAGGACGGATTTCACCTATGGAAATCAGTGGGCCGATAAACCATACCAATATAATCAGACCGGCGATACCCAGCATTACCCATAAAGAACGGGAGCCTAGAAAATAAAGAATTTTTTTCATATTTGTTTTTCCGTATCAATCCAATTTCAGATTATTGATGTGTACTTACATCACTGCTTGGCTGAGTAGTGGAAGTATTGGTTTTTACTTCTACTTCACTACCCAGTTTGGGGCCGGTTCCAGTTGTGAATAGGGTAATTTCAACCCTTCGGTTTTTGGCTCTATTTTCCAAAGTATCATTTGGAGCAACAGGATCGGTCGAACCACGTCCCTCTGAACGAATACGAGCTCCGCCATTTTTGATGTAATTCAATAAAATTTCTTTTACTGCATCTGCACGAGCTTGAGAGAGATGCCAGTTAGATGGGAAGTTCAGACTCTGAATAGGTTTATCGTCAGTATATCCGGTCACTACGATTTGTCCTTCTACGCTATCCAAAGCTTGGCTGACTCTAGCCAAGACAGGGTAATACTGGTCTTGGATCTGCGCTGAACCAGACTCAAAAAGACCATCACCTAAAATAGTAACCGTACTTCTATCTTGGAAGTCTTCCACAGAGACTAGTTTTCTAGCGATTTCATTTTCCAATAAAGGCCTTAACCGGATAGTGCTTTGTGTTTCTTGCTGTTTGGCTGTGACAGGAGGAAGTTTGAGATTGTTGACTTTTGTACTGGCAGTATCAAAATCATCACCTAAAGACCATTGCATGGCAAAGTAGCCTACTCCTAAGACAACAGCTCCTAAAACACTTACTACCCATAAAGGAATAGTAAGTCTCTGTTTTCTCTGGATGGTATTTGTAATGATTGGATTGTGTTTGAAAAGATCAGCAGTTTGATCTGGTCTTTTACTATGGATTGAGGCAAGCAAGTCTCTTTTAATTTTATCAATTTCGAGTTCGCCACTGTTTAATACTTGATACTTGCCTTTATAGCCAAATTGCAAACATAAGTACATGAACTCTAATAAATCAATATTTTTATCCGGATTCTGCTTTAGATTTTGAATAATCTCAAAAAAACGCTCTCCGCCCCATGTTTCGTCATAGAAAGATACTAGCAGGCTGTTTTTGGACCAAGTTTCATCTGCCCAACCCGCACGAACAGCCAATTCATCTACAAAAGTACATAGGCAGTATTTTGCGGCCTGGATAGCGTCGTACCTTGCTCCATTTTTTTCAGCATTTTCTTCAAAATTATTGATTAGGATAGAAAATTTGTTGATCAAACTGTCAGTAGACAATTGACTGGTAGTTTGCTGCATCGCATTGACTAAGATAAAAACCGGTTTGGCCGCCTCAATCAATGGGTTATAAATATTTGTGGTGCTGTGAGCAGCATTATTCTGGTTATCCATAATGAAATTCCAAATTGAACCAAATTAACTTAAAGACTTGATTGCCCAAAATTCAACATCTAAATTCGGAAAATTACCGGCTAAATGGAAGGCCATGCCTGATGAAGTATCAAACATGTCCCACAACTCGTGCTTTTTGTCCAATTCAAAATAGACATAACCGCTGTGGTATGGCAATTCTCGGGGTGCTACAGACAAAGCATGAACCCTGATTCCAGGCAGATGGTAAGCAACCAATTCTTTTACTTTCTCCACAGTACCTATTTTTACTACGCTCGGAATTTTTTGGCGCAATGCTTCGTTCGGCATATCGGCTTTGATAGCAAGGACAAATGAGGCTTTATCCAATAGGCTTTGATCTGGTGTTTGAGCAACGCGAGTGGCTTCATCACGCATATCCAGCGGAATCCTAATCGCACGTTGTTCAAGAACGATGGATAATGATTTACGCAGATTGAAAAATAATTTGCCAAAGCATGAGGCTAGGTCATTATGCTCATAGACAGGGATATCGCCTACTTTGCGAGAAGGCAGGAAGGTCATTAAATCAGCACATAGTTTGGATAAATTAATGAATAATTGTTCAGGGTGCGTTTGTCGTGCCCCTTCATTTTCATGATGCAAATATGCCAAATAACGATTAATGGTTTGAAGCATCATGAAATCCATAACTTCAACAGAGCCGCCAGTATTAGGATCGTTCACTGCATTGGCCAGACTATTGCTTTTTTGCATCAATAAACCATAAATTTCTGAAATATAAGCTTTCAGGTGTGGTTGTTTTTGGCTTCCGAGGCAAGGCGGGATATATGATTCATCTAAAATAATTTCAAAGTCTGCAGAGCTGGATCGGATAAGCGCAATGGGCA
>ERZ772935.599-NODE-599-length-14466-cov-15.264312_pt1 | contig 14466 bp, 3 predicted proteins | sample MGYA00511683_ERZ772935 | MGnify/ENA primary metagenome ERZ772935 (study PRJEB29015, sample SAMEA2738086) | human oral metagenome | biome: human oral; feature: human-associated habitat; material: saliva | place: China | collected 2228 ...
GCGGTACCACCAGCCACGACCATCCCACTTCCACACGCCAGCCTTCGGCGCGGGAACAGGAGCATTGACGTGAATGGTCACGGCGGCAGATACAGAAGGCTGGGTCGGGTCAGCAACCGTAATGGTCGCATCACCCGCACCAACCGCCGTCACCACGCCAGTATCCGAAACCGTCGCCACGGCCTCGTCCGACGAGGACCACACGAGGTTGACCTCCTCCGCGTCGGCAGGCTCGCGGGTGACGCTCAGCGTCACAGACTCCCCCACCACCAGCGATGACGACTCAGGCGACAGAGACACCTTCGTCAAGGGCTGCGAGGTCACAGGAACCTCCATCACCGCCTTATTGACCGGCCAGTCCCACGCCTGCAGGTACACGACCGTACGGTCTGTACCCGAATGCTGTGCGAGCTCCGAGAGCTTGACCTCAACGTGGTAGACAAGCAAGCCTTCTTCTCCTCGCCTACCCACGTAGCTCCGCTCGCATTCCATGAAGGAATGACCGTCTGCGCTCCACGAGAATCCGCAGCTGGCGATCGGCGAGGAATCGACGATATCGTAAGAGAGCACGCGCTCATGCCCCTCGCCCGTGATCGCAACGTTCGAGAAGACGGGCGCGTGAGTATCCACGCGAATCGGGTGGGTCAGCTGCTGGGTCACGGGTGACGGACCACCAGTCGTGCCCTCAATGGTGAGCGTGTAGGTCCCGTCCGGCAGCTCGTTACCCTGCGCGTCATAGCCATCAAACCAGGGCTTGTTGTCAAAGGAATCTTCCGCGGTGGATACATTGTAGAAGCGTCCAGATCCACTGGCCACGCTCTTGGACACGCTTGCGTACTCGTAGGAGCGCACGACCTGACCGGCCTCGTTCGTGTACGTGTAGGTCAGCGATGCGACGTCACGGAGCAGCACCGTCCCCGGGGTGGCGTACGTCCTGGCATTGTCTTGCGTCGAACGCGAGATGATGTAGTACTGGCGGTCGTTGGTGTGGATCGCCATCGCATCTTCCTCCGCGAAAGGATTGAGCTGTCCGAGGGGCAACCCATGGAAGGTCATCGCCGAAGTGCCCAGCTTGGACGCGCCATAGTCAGGGCTGTCGAAGATCGTTGAGTCACCCCAGGAACCGTAGAAGCCCATGTAGGGGACCGTGAGGTCGGGGGCACCGTCCGTACTCGTGAAGGTCAACGCGCCGTCGACGAAGGTTCCCTTGGGGGAGTTCGCGGCCGCATACGAGGCGAACTCGGCCCGAGGGGTCACCGTGACGGTCACGGTGGCGCTGGAGGTGGCAGGCACGGTGACGGACTCGGAAGAGAACGTCAGGTCGATGCCTGCTCCCGCCCAGTTGGTGGCTCGGTCTTGGAAGTACCCCCCTTCGATCTTCTCCGATAGCGCCTGTCCGCCGAGAGTGTAGGTGCGGGCGGTGTCGGAGACGTTGGTCAGCTGGACCTGGAAGGTCCAGCCCCTCATACCGTCGCCCAAGTCTGCCTTGGGACGCGACGGGTTTGCGGCTCCCACCACGGTCGGATACACGGGCGAGGTCGTGGCGGCGAGCGCGTCCACCATTCCAGCGCCGACCGTGCGCGGGGACCAGAAAATTCCGTTCTTCTCACGAGCATCCACGACCGGGTGAGCGGTGCCCATGAGAAGCTTGGTGACAACCCCGGACTTTTCCTGCTCGGACATCCCTGCGAAAGCGGGGTCGGTGTCCACGCGCTGACGTACGAGCGCGGCAATGCCCGCAACCTGAGCCGCAGCCTCGCCCGTTCCTTCCATTGACCGATAGAGGCGAGACCGGTCGGGAATAGCGGAGTTGACTTCACCTCCGGGCGCTGCGATCTCCGGTTTGAGCCTCAGATCAGGGGTCACTCCCCACGAGGAGTAACTCCACGGGTACAGTTCGGAGCCTACTTCCGCGCCGGAGCCGCTCAGAGCGGTGACGGACAGTACCTGCGAGTTCGCGGCGGGTTCACCGATCGTGCCTCCATCAGGCTGGTCCGCGCGCCAGGACGAGCGGCCGGCGTCTCCCACTGGCGCAACCACCGTCGTTCCTGCGTCGGCGAGCCTGTCATAGGCCTGCCCGTACAGGAGCGCCGCATCGCCGCTGATGGAACGATTCGCCAAGAAGGACACAATGAGGGTGTCTGGCTTGAGCACCATCGCATCGTCCAGGGCCGCCAGGAGGTTACTGTCGAAGGCGTACCGAGAATAACTGGACACAACCTTGGCGACGACGAGCTGAGCCTCGGGCGCAGCACCCCGATAGGTGGCCCCATTCGCAGCCGCGAGGGCCGCCACGCGAGTGCTGTGCGCGTGCTGCGTAAAGTCTTCCGGCCCATAGAAGTACTCCTCATACAGGTCCGTGTCACGGTCTGCGTAGTCGTAGGCGAACGGAATCTTCTCGCTGACCCACGCGCCACCCCGGCCGACACCGAGCTGGGAGGTCACGGACGCCATATCGGCCTGCTTGAAGCGCAGGGAGGCGGTATCCATAGTCCCAGCAAAGGCCTCGTGTGTGGCGTCGAAACCCATGTCGAGAACCTCGACAACGTGTCCCTTGCCTTGGAATGACGCCTGGTCGGCGCGGGTCAGCGCAGCCGGATTCGTGATTTCCTCGCCTTCGCCCCGGTGAAATTCCGGGTAGAAGACCGGCGTGCGCCCAGTGTCAACGACGGCGGTCTTCACGCCCCGAACACCCTTGATAGCCTCAAGCGCGGATTCTGGCGCCTTGATCGCAAAACCATCGAAGACATGGCGGTACTCCGCCACATCCTCGACACTGGCCCCCGGCTGGGTCTGGGTGATGGCCTCTCTGACGCGCGTCTTCACATCGGCGAGCCTGGCATCCTGGTCGCCGCCGCCCTCCTCGACGCTCACGATGAAAGTACTCCTCCCATCCGGCTTCCCCTGCTCACTCGACGTGACCTGGGCATGATCCGTATCGGTCGCAAGCGAAGGGGACATGGTCATGGTGGTGATAGCAAGGGCACTGGTCACGGCTAGCGCCAGTGCCGACAATCGACGGTGAAACATCTGCGGCTCACTCTCTTGACAGCTGGTTGATGGGCGGGCGCATCGTTGCGCCAATCCCTCCGTTTAAGAGTAATCCCTCTCATCTGTCGGAGCAGAGTTTTCTCGACTTTTTCTCATTATCTATCAACAGACAATCTGCCTTATTCCTCGCTCACAACAGCATATTGCCCATCTTTTTTCGGAAATAGCGTGAGAAGGTTCACCCATCCCTCAGCGAGGTCCACTCAACGGTCGTCACACAGTCTGACAGCACGCCCACTTCATCCCGCGCAACGGCCCAGACACAGGCCCGCGCCTCCCGGAAAACTGACCGGGGGCGCGGGCCGATGAGGTCAGGCGTGAGCCTGGAGCCAGGCGCTTAGCTGATCAACTGGCCATTGTCGGCGAAGTGGTACCAGGTACCCCAAATCTTCAGCCACCCCGTGACCATCGCACCACTAGCGGGCTGCAGGTAGTACCAGTGACCACCTTCCTTCAGCCACCCGGTGACCATGGCCCCATCAGAGGGATTCAGGTAGTACCAGGTGGACCCCACCTGCACCCACCCCGTCACCATCACGCCGCTGTCAGGACTCAGGTAGTACCAACGCGCACCAGAAAGCACCCAACCCGTCGTCTGAGCACCCGATGAGGAGTGGTAATACCAGATGCCCCGGTCCTTCACCCACCCAGTACGCATGTAACCGGACTCGTCGAAGCGGTACGTGACACCATCGATCACCAGGGTCGCATCAGCCGGATACGAACCATCCTCGTAGCGGTACCACCAGCCACGACCATCCCACTTCCACACGCCAGCCTTCGGCGCGGGAACAGGAGCATTGACGTGAATGGTCACGGCGGCAGATACAGAAGGCTGGGTCGGGTCAGCAACCGTAATGGTCGCATCACCCGCACCAACCGCCGTCACCACGCCAGTATCCGAAACCGTCGCCACGGCCTCGTCCGACGAGGACCACACCAAGGAGGTCACGGTCGCATCCGCAGGCTCATGCGTGGCACTCAACGTCACGGACTCTCCCGCCACCAGCGACGCCGAGGCAGGCGAGACCGACAGCGACCTCATGCGCACGAGGGACGAGGGCAGCTTCGTCGTTCCCTTGTTCTTGGCCCAGTCCCACACATGCAGGGACAGCGTCGACGGGTCGTCACCCGCGCCCGTGGTCGCGGTGAGCGGCACGTCCTTGAGGTCGTAGTGGGCATGGAAGAGCCCGTCCTCACCTCGCGCAGCGGGCTCCTCCTCATACTCGCGCTGGACATAGTCCTTGCCCGAGTCCGGGAAGAGACCGCATCCGGCGATAGGCGCGGAGTCGGTGACGTCGAAGGACAGCGAGTAGGTATTCTCGCCCGTGGGCACGATCGTCATGTTGGAGACGACCGGCGCCTGCGTGTCCAGCGTGAAGGACCACGTCATCTGCTGCTTCGTACTGGAAGGAGCGTAGGTCTCCGCCTCGATGATCAGCGTGTAGACCCCGTCGGGTAGGGGGTTGCCTGCCTCGTCGTAGCCGTCGAACACGGGTTCGTCTCCCCAGTCTTCGACGTTGGCCCCCAACAAACCGTAGGGGATTTCGTGGTCATGCAGGGACGCGCGTCGGTGCGAGCGGGTGTAGGAGCGCACGACCTGTCCTGCGTCGTTGAGGTAGCTGTAGGTCAGGGTGTCGATGGGGCGCAGCGTGTACGTCGAAGGACCAACGTGCGAGGGGGCCAGGAACTCGTCGGACCGGGAGACGTAGAACAGGGCGGGGTCCGACTGCTGCAATTCGCGGATGTCATTGTGATTGTAGAGCGGGTTGACGTCGCCCAGCGGCATGCCCGACATCAGGTTCTTGAAGGTGGATCCGTACAGGTGCACGCCGGCATTCTCACTGCCATCCCACTTGCCATCGAAGACGGGTGAAGCACCCCAGGAGCCGTAGAACCCCATGTAGGGGACCGTGAGGCCCGGCTGCCCGTCAGCGCTCGTGAAGGTCACGGCGCCGTCAACGTAGGTGCCAGAGGGCGCATTCGTGTTCGCGTACGAGGCGAAGGCGGCCTGCGGGGTCACGGTGACGGTCACGGTGGCGCGAGACTTGGCGGGGACGGTCACGGAGTCCGCCGAGAAGACCAGGTCGATCCCAGTACCCGTCCAGTCGGTGGAGCCGAACGTGAAGGAGTTGCCCTCAATGGTCGGCGAGAGAGCCTGGCCGCCGAGGGTGTAGGTATGGGCGGAATCGGAGACGTTGGTCAATTGCACCTGGAAGGTCCAGCCGTCGGTGCCGTCACCCAGGTCGGCCTTGGGGCGCGATGGAGTCGCGGCTCCCACGACGGTGGGGTACACGGACGAGGTCGTGGCTGCCACTGCGTCCACCATGCCTGCGCCGACCTTGCGCGGGGAGTAGAAGGTATGTCCCCCTCGCGTCGTGTCCACGACCGGGTGGGCGGTGCCCATCAGCAGGTTCGTGACCACAGCGTTTTTCTCCTCAGCGCTCAGGCCTGAGAACATCGGATCGGTGGCGACGCGCTGGCGCACGAGGGCGGCGATACCCGCAACCTGAGCCGAGGCCTCGGCCGTACCAGCCCTGCGACCGTAGGAGCCCGCAGGCAGCGCGGACATGACGTCGCCGCCGGGGGCGGCGATTTCAGGCTTGAGACGCAGGTCCGGTGTCACGCCCCAGGAGGAGAAGCGAGACGGGGAAGGATCCGCAAAGGGCTGACCGTCGCGCTTATCAACCTCGTCGAGCGAGGCGACTGCCAGGGCGTTCGAGTCGAGAGCGGGCCAGCTGATCGCGCCGTAGTCGGCGTCAGTGGCAAAGGGCTGGTCCCCCCTATTCCAGTTGCCCCACGCGGAGGACGTATAGTCGCCGGCGGGCGCATTAATCGCAATACCCTGGGCGGTCAGGGCGGCGTAAACGTCGGCATAGGTGGCCAAGGCATCGCCATTTTGCCCGGCGTCGTCACCGACGGACACGATGAGGACGTCGGGCTTGAGGATAGCCGCGTCGTCGAGGGCGGCCAGCAAAACGGAATCGTTGATCTCCTGATCATCGTCGCCAAGAACCTTCGCCATCACGAGCTGCGCGTCGGGCGCAGCACCCCGGAACTCCGAGCCGTTGGCGGCCGCGAGCGCCGCCACGTGGGTGCCGTGCGTGTATCGAGCATCGCTGGTTTGGTCGGGGAACTGACCGGGATCTGGGTAGCTCACGTCCGCGTCACCGTCGGCGTAGTCGTAGGCGAAGGGGATCTTCGCGCTTACCCAGCCGCCGCCCCGCCCGTCACCGAGTCCGGCCGTCAGGGAGGCCACGTCCGATTGAGCCAGGCGCGCGCCCTCCACGGGACCCGCGAAGGCGGTGTGACTCGTGTCGAAGCCGGTGTCGATGACCTCGATGACCTGCCCCGAGCCCTTGTGGGTGGCTTGGGCGGCCGCCGTCATGTCCATCGCAGCCGAGTGCGCGGGGTCGTGGTCCTTGTCTTTGTTGCCGTTGCTGCTGGGCCCGTACTCGTCGTAGACCGTGGCGCTGTAGCGATCCTTGAACGCGGCCTTGACGCCGGGCGTTGCCTTGATCGCTTTGAGGGAGGACATGGGTGCTCTGATCGCGAAGCCGCGCAGGACGTGCGTGTACTCGCGCACGCCGGTCACGTTAGCCCCGGGGACGGCCGCCGCCACGGAGGCGGACACGCGTTCCTTCATCTCCGCGAGCGCGGGAGCATCGTCCGCCAGCTGGACGATGATCGTCGTGGTGTAGTCCTCGTAGTATTCCGAGGACGAGGCCTGGGCGGGTTCCGTCGACCGGGTGTCGTCAGCGACGGAGGCAGGTGTGTTGAGTGTTGTTACGGCGAGCGCACCGACGGTTGTCAGCGCCAGTGCCAAGAGTTTTCGATGGGACATGTCTGGCTCACTTGTCGGAGGGTTTGACCAATGGTGAGGTTGCCACTATGCGAGGCTCCTCACATCCAAGCGTAGACTGTTCAGCATTTGTGACAAGCCTTTTTTGACAATTTGTATTAGTTTTGACAAACATACAAGCGAACTCTTGGGCCACATTGCCTGCCAGCGTGTTCAGAATTTGACCATCATTATGAGGGAGCATGACGCGCGACTGTCGAGTGTCGAGTCATCGTTGCACGTCACGCAGACATAGGCCCGCGCCCCCGGACGTCTGACCGGGGGCGCGGGCGCGGGTGAACGCGAATCGACTCAGGCACTTAGTCGATCAGTTGGCCGTTGTCGGCGAAGTGGTACCACTTCCAGTAGATCTTGACCCAGCCGGTCACCATGGCCCCGGAGGAGCGATCCAGGTAGTACCAGTGCCCGCCTTCCTGAAGCCAGCCCGAATGCATCGCACCACTAGCCGGGCTCAGGTAGTACCAGGTGGACCCCACCTGCACCCAGCCGGTGGCCATGGCCCCGGTCGCGGGGCTCATGTAGTACCAGTGCACGCCCGAGTACACCCAACCGCTCACCTGGGCACCCGAGGAGGCGTGGTAGAACCACTGACCACCCTCGTTCACCCAGCCAGTACGCATGTAGCCGGAGGCGTCAAAACGATACGTCGTCCCGTCGATCATCACAGCCGTGTCAGCTGGGTAGGAGCCGTCCTCGTAGCGGTACCACCAGCCGCGGCCGTCATGCTTCCACTCCCCCGCCTTCGGCGCGGGCGTGTCATCGGCCGTAAGAGAAACAGCCAGCGTAGCCCGGTTCAAGGGCCAGTCCCACACCTGCAGATAGACAGCCTGCGGGTCAGCGCCCGCGCGCTGCGCGATGTCCGAGAGCTTGATGTCGTAGTGGTAGTGGCGTGCACCGTCGCCTCCGAGCTCGCCCCAGCCGTATTCCTTCTCGCGCATGAAGGCATCACCGTTCGCCGACATCGAGAATCCGTAGCCCGCGATGGGCGAGGAGTCGGTGACGTCGAAGGAGAGCGCGGCGTCGTCCCCCTCGCCCGTGATGGTCACGTTCGAGATGGTGGGTGCCTGCGTGTCCAGTCGGATGACGTGGGTGAGCTGCTCGGTCGCCGGGTTCGCCCCGCCCCTCGTTCCTTCGATGGTGAGCGTGTAGTTGCCGTCGGGCAGTTCGCGGCCCGCCTCGTCATAGCCGTCGAAGAAGGGGGCGCTGTCGAAGGTGCTTTCGGCGGTGGTTACCTCCGAAAAACGCCCGCTGCCAACGGTGCGACTCTTGGGTGCGCCCGGGTAGGTATAGGAGCGCACGATCTCCCCGGCCTCGTTCGTGTACGTGTAGGTCAGCGAATCGACATCACGGAGCAGCACCGTGCCCGGGGTGGCGTACGTCCTGGCGTTTTCTTCCGCCGAGCGCGTGATGATGTACAGGTCGCGGTCATTCGTGCTGATCGCCATGGACTCTTCCGGATCGAAGGGGTTGATCTGGCCGAGGGGCAGGCCGTGGAAGGTCATCGTTGACGGGCTGAGCTTCGACTCGCCGTACACGGGGCTATCGAAGATGCCCGGCTCATCGCTCTCGCCGTAGAACCCCAGGTAGGGCACGGTCAGGTCGGGGGCACCGTCGGCGCTCGTGAAGGTCACGGCTCCGTCGATGAACGTGCCCTGCGGGGTGTGCTCCTTCGCCCACGAGGCGAACTCGGCCTTCGGGGTCACCGTGACGGTCACGGTGGCGCTGGAGGTGGCAGGAACGGTCACAGAGTCGGCCGAGAAGGTCAGGTCGATGCCCGCTCCGGCCCAGTTCGTGGAGTTGGCTCGGAAGAGCAGGTCGATCACGTTGTCGGAGAGGGCTTGGCCGCCGAGGGTGTAGGTGCGGGCCTCACCGGAGACGTTGGTCAGCTGGACCTGGAAGGTCCACCCCCTGGTGCCTGTGCCCAGTTCTGCCTTGGGGCGCGACGGGTTGGGGGCGCCCACGACGGTTGGATACACGGACGAGGTCGTGGCGGCGACGGCGTCCACAAGGCCAGATCCAACCCTGCGCGGAGACCAGAAGGTTCCATTCGCCTGGCTCGCGTCCACGACCGGGTGGGCGGTGCCCATCAGGAAGTTGGCGACAAGCGCACTCTTGTCCCCCTCGGACATTCCGGCGAAGGCCGGGTCGGTTTCGATGCGCTGGCGCACGAGGGTCGCCGCGCCTGCGACCTGAGCCGAGGCCTCGGCCGTGCCCGACAGGACCCGATAGTCTTTGCCAGGCTCGGCGGAATTGACCAGCACTCCAGGAGCAGCGATCTCGGGCTTGAGCCTCAGATCGGGGGCCGGTCCCCACGAGGAGGAATCCCACGGCTTGAAGACGGGCTGGCCGGGGGCACCCGACGCGCTCAGCGCCGCCACCGACAGGACAGACGAGTACTCGGCGGGCGCGCCAATCGCGCCCGGATCAGATCCTCGCGTGCTCCACGCAGCGCGCCCATCATCTCCGGCGGGCGCATCAACCGTGACACCCTCCGCGGACAACTTGTCGTAGGCGCGCGCGTAGAGCCTCGCGGCGTCGCCGCTCACATCGCGAGCCGCCATGACAGAGACAACCAGGGCGTCAGGCTTGAGCACCATCGCGTCGTCCAGGGCCGCCAACACAACACTATCGCGAACGACGTTCCAGGAATCGGAGACGACCTTGGCGACGATGAGCTGAGCGCCGGGCGCGCTACCTCGATACGCTGCCCCGTTGGCACCAGCAAGGGCAGCCATGCGAGTGCCATGCACGTGCCGCGTGTAGTCCTCAATTCCATACTCGTAGTCGGCCAGCACATTCGTGTCAGCGTCGGCGTAGTCGTATGCGAAGGGAATCTTGTCGCTAACCCACGCGCCGGCCCGCCCAGCACCGAGCTGGGTGGTTAGCGCCGCCATGTCAGCCTGAGTGACGCGCAGGGATGCGGCATCCAGGGTCCCGGAGAAGGCCTCGTGCGAGGTGTCGAATCCCGAGTCGATGACCTCAATGACACGCCCCTGGCCCCGCTCAGACGCCTGGTCTGCGCGAGTGAGCACCGACGGATCACCGATCTCATCGTCGGCCCGCCCCACAATTTCCGGGTACACGATCGGCTCGCGCACGCCATCGGAAACGACTGCCTGGACGCCCTGCACGCCCTTGATGGCCGCGAGGGCAGAGGAGGGCGCTTTCACAGCGAAGCCCTCGAACACATGGCGGTAGTCGCGCACATACTCGGTGCTCGCACCGGGCGTGGCGGCCGCTACCGCCTGATCGATGCGCTGTCGCACCCCCTCGCGATCAGCGCCGTCCTCGAGTTGGACGATGACCGTCTGCTGCGAGTCCTGGGAGACTTCGGTGTTCGAGGCGGCCTCGGCCTCGTGCGCGTCGGCCGCAAACGAGGGCGGCGCGCTCACGGTCGTACAAGCTAGGGCACCTGCCGCTACAAGCGTCAGTGCCAACCGTTTCCGGGGTAACATCTGTGACTCACTTTCTTCACAACTGGTTGATGGGCGGGCGCATCGTTGCTCGGACCCCTCTGTTCAAGAGTAACCCGGCTCCGTTCATCGACAACTAGTTTTCTCAAATTTTCACACAATCTGTCAAAACGCTATCACGGGCATTTGTAGGACAAACACACCTTTTGCCCAACATTTCAACGAAAAGAAGGGGTGCCCCTGACCACTGCGCAACGAGGCAGCGGCGTGTGCGCACACTCAGTCCCACACATCCACGACGCCGCGGAGAACTGGAGGCACAAAAAGGCCCGCGCCCCCCGAAAACTGACCGGGACGCGCGGGCCGATGAAGTCAGGCGTGAGCCTGGAGCCAGGCGCTTAGCTAATCAACTGGCCATTATCAGCGAAGTGGTACCAGGTACCCCAAATCTTCAGCCACCCCGTGGCCATCGCGCCACTACCGGACTGCAGGTAATACCAGTGACCACCTTCCTGAAGCCAGCCCGTATGCATCGCACCAGTGGCCGGGCTCAGGTAGTACCAAGAACCACCAATATGTGCCCAGCCAGTTGCCATCGCACCGCTGCCCGAAACCAGGTAGTACCAGGACGACCCCTGGCTCAGCCAGCCGGTCACCATCGCACCAGACGCATCCAGGTAGTACCAGGTCTCCCCCAGCCGTAGCCAGCCGGTCGCCATCGCGCCCGTGTTGGGCGCCAGGTAATACCAGGACGAACCGATCTGGGCCCAGCCCGTCGCCTGGGCACCCGAGGCGATGTGGTAATACCACGAGCCTGACTCGACAACCCAGCCCGTCCGCATATATCCGTCAGCTCCGAAACGGTAGGTGGAACCACCGATGACGCGCGCCTCGTTCGCAGGGTAGGATCCATCCGCGTTGCGGTACCACCAACCGTGAGCGTCGCTTATCCACTGCCCCACCTGCGGGGTAGGCTCTGGGCTCGGATCGGGCACGGGGTCCGGTGTGGGGTCCGGTGTGGGGTCCGGTGTGGGGTCCGGTGTCGGGTCCGGTGTCGGGTCCGGCGTGGGGTCCGGTGTCGGGTCCGGTTCGTGGGTTTCCCCGAACAGCAGAACGGCGGAACTGACCCGGTACGAAGCATCACGCGCGTCGACGCGCAGGCGAACGCCCACACTGGCAGGAGCCACAGTCACGTTCATCGATGCGGTGTCCACCCCGTCACTCTCCGGCATGTCACTCCAGTCCTGCAGGACAGACTCCCGGCCCTCTGCGTTGATCTGCACAACACGCACCTGGCGTCCCTTCGGTACGCCTCCCGATACAGAAACAGACACGGTGGCGGGTATCCCCGCCTGCGCGTCCACCTTGAATCCGTCATGCACTGCGACGACGCCAACGCCGGACAGCGATACCGCCGGAGACGTGTAGGGATGCAGGTTCTCGCGAGCAATTCCTCCCTCCCACATTGCGTCACTGACGCTCGCCCACAACTCCGATCCTTCAGGAGCTGCAAGATAGACCTCGGTATCTGTCTCCCACCGGAAGTAGTGAGGGCGAACAATCTGGAAGTGTGTGACGCTCGAAGGCAGGACCACGACGCGCGGCACCGAACCGCGGAAAGAGACGCTCGCCACTCCTTCCCCAAAGAAAATACTCTCCCCGTACTCAGGATTCCAATTACTATCGAAGTCAAAAGTTGCGTTTACGCCTCCACGCACGATGACGTGAGCCGGCATGTTAGCCCACGTATTTGAGAGTCGAAACTCTCGCACCTGCGAACCGTACTCGATGGAGACGAGCCCCGAGCCGGCAGCTGTGTCAACAACTTCTACAGAATCGGGGATGGCGAGGTCGACCAGGTGCGTACATCCCTTGAACGCGTTCGCACCAATAGTCGTCAGGCCGTCGGGAAGGACGACTCGAGTCAGCGCCGCAACATCTTCGAATGCTTGTGGACCGATCTCATTGGTCCCTGCAGGAACCACAAACTCTGTCGCAGAACTCGCTGGGGGCACGAAGACCAACGATTGTCCAGCCTCTCCCTTTTTGTAAAGGCCGCCACCATCGATGAAGTAGTGGGAGCTACCTGGGCTGAGAGTAACCGAAGCAAGCTGCGGATCCCACTCAAAGGCAGAACGCTCAACAGAAACAAGGGCTGCCCCGAGGTGAATAGACGCCAATGTTCTGTTGCGCGAGAACGCATCCCGACCGATGGTCTCCACCGAATCCGGTAGCATCACGGAGGACAGACCAACGATTTCGAATGCGCCCTCACCAATCTCAGTGAGCCTGTTGAGATCCTGACGGAAATTAACCTCAGTAAGATTACTATCGAACGTGAACGCCCGCGCATCGATACTCCGAGTGCCTCCTAGATCAACAGTCTGAAGATTACCCATATATGCGAATGATGACTCGCCTACGCTCTCACATCCGTCAGGGAGGCTCACAGATGTCAGCCCGCTTTGCTCGAATGCACGGCTGCCGACCGTACGAAGCGAACTTGGAAAAGCGACTGAGGTAATCTGCGCGCCGAAAAAGGCCCCCGCACCGATGGACTCGGTCCCCTCCAACACCTCGTACGTGCCGGCATACTCCTTTGCCCGCGGGAACAGGACCAGACGCCTGGGATTCCGTGAATACAAAACGCCGTCGACACTCTCGTAATTGACGTTGGCTGGATCAACGTCAATATGGGTCAGCGTCAAAGCATTGATACTCGCCCCCTCCAACTGCCCAGCCTCAATGTTGGGGCCAAATGAGACAGTTTTCATCGGCGCGCCGTCAAACAACTCCTGGCCGAGCAACACAACTGATCGAGGTAGCTCGATTCTCTCCAGTTTCGTGTAGCCAAATGCCGAGGGCCCAAGAGTCGTTAGCTGCGAAGGGGAGGCCTCATCATCCTGAAAAGCGATCGTCTTCAGCCCTGACGCGAAAAAGGCCTTCTCGCCTATAGTTCGAACGCTCGCGGGAATCCAGACGTTCTCCACTTCCATTCCAGAGAACACGCTCGGAGCGATCTCGGTGACACCATCAGGGATTGCAAAGTCCACCGCCTCACCGTTATAGGCGGTCAGCACACCCTTCTCATCGACAACGAAGTCTGCTGCACTGGCCTGATTCACCACCACCGGGATAGACACTTCTTTTGTTTGTCCAGCACCCGTCGCAACGCGAGCCGTCAGCTTCCCAGTTCCGCCTACATTCGCTGCATGCAACGTCACGGCGGGAGCATTGTCGACGGTAACAAGTTCCCCTAGAGACGAAGGCTCGACCGACCACGTCACCGAGCCTTCCTGCAACGACGGGGCGAGAAGAGCATTCACGAGGGCGTTGCGTCCAGCTGCAAGCGACACCGATGTCTCGGAGAGCTCGATGCCGACCTCCTCAGACACAGAACGAACATGGACGTGGGCGGTGGCGGAAGGAGTCTTGCCATCCACGTGAGAGACGGTGATCTCCGCCTCACCAATGCCCACAGCCGTCACATGACCGTTGTCGTCGACGGTTGCCACTGATTGGTTGGAACTCGTCCAGTCAGCCTCGCCGTACTCGAAAACATACGGGCCCACAGCCGCGTAGAAAGGGAGGCTCTGCCCTGGCACCATCGTGGCGCTGCTAGGCCACACCCTGGTGGGACGATCCGCGCTTTCAGTCACATGTGCTGACTGGAGACTATCGAGGGAGTTCAGGGCAGTTGATTGAGCCGCGTACGCTGACTGCACGCCGACGATGGTCAGAGCCAGGGCGCTGGCTAGAGAGAGCGCCAGCGCTTTGATTATTCGGTGAGATTTCATTGTCTCCCCTTGCGTTGCACGTGGGTAAGGGATCAGTGTGAGCCGCAACTCCGCGGCTCCCTCTCAACGATACCCCTCCAGAGGTTATCCCGTAACGTTTTGCTGATTTTTCTCGCATTTTATCTACCAGTTCTAACTCGGGACACGCAAACCCCTACGCAAATCTCTGCCGCTTATTCTCGTTACAGGTGGACACCCACACACACACACTCGACCGACGCTTCAGGCATACATTGATGCGATTATTCAGGTGTTTGACAGGGCTACTATCCTGCCCGGTGTGAGCGCAGACACCTCACGCATATTGTCCACAGACACAGGCCCGCGCCCCCGGGAAACTGAC
>ERZ772935.607-NODE-607-length-14351-cov-16.521265_pt1 | contig 14351 bp, 11 predicted proteins | sample MGYA00511683_ERZ772935 | MGnify/ENA primary metagenome ERZ772935 (study PRJEB29015, sample SAMEA2738086) | human oral metagenome | biome: human oral; feature: human-associated habitat; material: saliva | place: China | collected 2228 ...
ATTTGACTTGGTAGTCAACGGTTGTCATATCTAACTGAGCAACTTCAGCCTGCAGCTTGAGCGCTCGATTACCAGCTTCTTGCTGAGCAGCTTCGATAAAGGAAATAACTCCAACTAGGTTTTCAATCGATTTGGTATTATCCTCAATCAGCATTTCAGCAGAAACGATGTTGCGAGCCAGAACATCTTCTTGTTTGACGACGGTTGCAGCCATTCCATCCATTTTCTGCTCAATATTTTGTGAGTCAAAATAGAATTCTTGAAGAGTGTTTTTGCTCTGTTTGAAGAGTTTTTCCAGGAAATTAGGCTTCTTGTCCAATTCTGCTACTTGAGCATCCTTGTATTTTGCGACAAAGCCATTGAGTTCTTTGTTGGTATTTTTCAAGAGCTCATCTACCTGAGGAATCTGTAATTTTTTCTGCTCGGCTAAGATACGGTTGACAGTACCGTTGACTTCTTCGACAGCAGATTGGCCAAAGTCCAGCAAGGCATTTTGGTCCGATACGAAATTATCGACAAGCTGCGGGGCTTTAGCCGTAATCGCACTCTGTTGCTCAGGAGTCAGCTTTTCCAGAAAAGTTAGCTGGCCATTTCCTTGAGTCGTGTTGGCTTCGATGATTTCTGTTGTTTTGTCGCTTTTGCTGATAGCATTGTTGGCAATTTTATCAATGTCAAAATTAAATTCTTGGCTCATAGTTTCTCCTTTGGTTTATCTAGCTTAAAAGCCGGTGTCTGTTTGCTTTTCCTTGTCTAAGATGCGTAGGCTAATGTCAAAATCTCTCAAATCAGCTTCATTTAATTGGCGCAGCGCCTCGTCTAGGTCCAAGTCAAACTGCTCTATAGCCGCTTTAGCCTTGGCTAGCCGCTCCTCAGCATTGTAAAAATCTTTGGGAGACGCTTTGATTTTGAGGTAGCCTTCTAAAATATCTTCGTAGTGCTCCATCTGGGACTGATGGATGGCAGTCAATTCTTCCTTATTGTTGCTTTCAGATTGAGAGATTTTTTGAAGAATGGCCTCATGGTCTACCTGAATATTGTGAACCGTAGCGACCAATTCTGGAGCTAGCTCTTCTAGGCTAGTTTTCTTCGGCTGTGCTTCTTTTTGTCTTTTCTCTTGTTCAATCTTTTGCAGTTGTTTATCAATTTCCTCGGTTACAGTAGTAATTTTAGTCTGAATGCGCTGATAGACAGAGGCAGGGATTTCCCCTTGAAGGTTGTCGGCAACACTTTTGATATAGGAGAGCTGGGGAAGAATTTGCAGAGCTAAAGTCTGATAGGCCTCCTTCTTGCCGTATTCTTGGTAGCTTTCCAATTCTCTAATACGGCGGTCAGCCTGACCAATCTCTGCCTTTAAATCTTCAATGCGGCCGATGCTGGCTTGCTTAGCTTCAATACGAACTTTTTTCTGCTTTTGGTAGCGATAAATCCCGTAGCCAATAGCTCCTAGTATAGCCATGGGAACCAGATAACTAGCTACTATTCCAGCACCAAATACAAACACAAGTATCCAAATCCAGCCAAACCATTCCGGTTGCTGCTTAGAATTATTCCTTCTTCTCGACATGGACTTTTCTCTTTCTTCTCAATGTGATATTTCTATTTTAACATAAAAGCTGGTTTTTGAAGGAGAAAGATTGATATATTCAATCGCACTTTTAGATTTGATGAGAATATTTGCCTCATCAAGAAAGAGCTTTGTTTCCTTTCCTAAAAGTAAGCGTAAGAGTTCTTTTTTATCACAAGTGGGCAAGCAAAAATCGCAAGGCATTCCTTGCGATTCGTGTTTTATCAGTCCATTTCTGGGAAAAGTTTAGCCAGTATTTTAGGAGTGATGCTTTGTCCCGGCCCCTCAGCACAATAGGTGTGCATATACATAGAGGGGTTGAAGTTGAGCTCAATGCAGGTACAGTTGGGATTTTCCTTGGTGGAAATAGCAGAGCTGTCAGGGATAATTAGATCAACGCCACAGGCCCAAGCTCCCATAGCCTTTGCCATGTCCGCAGCGAGCTCCTTATAAGACAGGTGCATGCTATCTGTGACATCAATTGAGTCGCCGCCAGTAGAAATGTTGGAATTGCGCCGCAAGTCAACCTTGACTCCAGCAGGCAGGATATCATCTGGTCCATAGCCTTGCTGATCCAGCATAAGCAGTTCAATGTCGCCCAGTTCAATGAGTTCAAGCGGTGAGCGATGATCTCGTCCGCGCAGAGGATTGTCATTTTTGATGGCAACCAATTCTCTCACGGTATGCTGGCCGTCTCCGACCACATTAGCCGCCACGCGCAAGAGAACCGCCTCGCATTGACCGTCTAAGACAAAGAAGCGGTATTCCGTTCCAGCGATGAATTCCTCTACTAAGACAGCAGCATCTTCTGAAAAAGCAATCTCCAGGGCCTTGCGATAAGCTTCCAGACTAGCCGGTTCTTGGAAGATAGAGATGCCCAGTCCGAAGTTGGTTGACTTGGGTTTGACGACAATTTGTCGGTTTTTTACCAAAGGGTAGTAGGCCAGTCCATCCTCTAGGGAAGAAAATTCTGCTCCAGCCGGAACGGGAAAATCAGCTGCTGCCAAAATCTTTTTGGTGACTGTTTTATTGGCCATGGCCAGAGGGATGACATAGTTATCCTTGGAGGTCATGTTGCCGTTCTTGACATACTCTACATGCTGATCGTGCCAAAGTTTGAGAAATTGGTCATTTTCATCTAGGATGTCGAGATGAAGGCCTTTCTGGAGAGCGTCGAACATCAGCATTTGAGTGGAAAGTTCCATACTTTCATATCCCTTGAGGGCGTAGGGGGCAGTCCAAGCGTAATCCCGATATTCTCGCGCTTTTGCAAGTCCAAATGTTGACAGGGAATTCTTCTCAATATGAGGCAATAATTGGCCTGCCAGAGTCAGCTTGGGCTCGGTCAGCGTAGCTCTGACTTGTGCCAGCAATTGACGGTAGGCGTCAGAGAGATTGAAATGCTGAATCACATTTTCCATAGCTTGGAGAATAGCAGAGCTGTTGGCCTCTGGAGGTAGAGGAGTCAAGGGGTGAGCCAGCGCAACAGCATCGTTGAGAGCATAGGCGGCTTGTAGCTGTGCATGGCTATCTGTCAGGTCATCCAGCCATAAGAGAGCCAAGAGAAAGAGATGGACTGTGTCCAGGGTTTCTTGACTGATGCCCAAGACATCAAATGGATTGAGGTCGAAACAGCGCAGTTCCAAGTAAGTAATGCCTTGTTCTAGGTAATCTCGATTTCGTTTTTGACCGCGAAAGCGTACGGGCGAGTAGAATTCCTTTTCTGCACTTAAGTCACCAGAATTGACATAGGCCTCGATGTCTGAGACATAGCTTTCCAGCGAGCTAAATGAGACATGGACATGCTCCTCATTGACATAGCCATGATGGCTATTGCGGAGTGAACGGACAGGAGCCTCAACTTGTTTGTCGTAAAAGCCAGCTTCTGCCAGTGGAGCTGCACCATAAAGATAGGTCAAGAACCAGCGGAAACGGAGGAAATTGCGAGCCAATTTGAGATAGAGAGCATTTTTAAAATCCTTGAGGGAGGTGAAGTTACTAGCCTCAAAGAGGGCTGTCATCAAATCTTTCCCTAGCTCGATATTGTAATGAATGCCAGAAATGGTCTGGAGTCGCTTGCCGTATTTTTCTGCTAAACCTTGTCGATAATGGAGTTCGTAGGCATTCTCGAGGTGGGCAATCTCAATCTCGTCTTCTCGGAGCTGGGGAGGCATGGACAAGGGCCACATCAGTTCTTCTCCCGAGATGGAGCGTCCAGTCACATCAGTAATGGCACCCAGCAGGCGATGAGCCTCCTGAGTTGAAGAGGCAATGGGCGTAATCAATTCGAGCTGTTGCTCGCTAAAATCTGTCTGGATATAGGGATGAAAACTCCGAGAGCCCAAAGAGCTGGGATGGGGAGTTGAAGCCAGTGTCCCTGCCTCTGTCACGCGCAGGGATTCTCTTTCCAGTCCAAAAGTCGCCTGTAAAATAGGGCTGGCAGGGTCTAGCTTTTCGAGTAAACGATCAATAGTCATTATGTTTTTCCGTCCTTAGTATAGTACTTTCAGTCTATTATAAAAAAGGCCAGAAAACAACTATTCACTACGTTTTTAATGAATTCCCGAACTTTTGTCGCTGTTTATTGGATATATTTCGGGGAAATAGAAAAATTCAAAAAGAATTATTCGCTTTCAAAGGTGAAAATCCAAATTTAAAAGGCGCTCAATCTTGAAAAAAATTCAAAATTTTCTTATAATAAAGTGTAAGATACGTTTGCAGGTGAAACTCCTGCCTTGTAGATTAAGAAAGGAAGAGCTCTCGCAGCTCAGACGAAATTATGACATCAGTTGTTGTTGTAGGAACCCAATGGGGAGATGAAGGAAAAGGGAAAATTACGGATTTCCTTTCGGCTAATGCTGAAGTGATTGCCCGCTATCAAGGCGGTGATAATGCTGGACATACGATTGTGATTGACGGAAAAAAATATAAATTGCACTTGATTCCGTCAGGAATTTTCTTCCCAGAAAAAATCTCAGTGATTGGAAATGGGATGGTGGTCAATCCTAAATCTCTGGTCAAGGAGTTGGCTTATCTGCACCAAGAAGGTGTTACCACAGATAATTTGCGTATTTCAGACCGTGCCCATGTCATCCTACCTTATCATATCGAGCTGGATCGCCTGCAAGAGGAAGCTAAAGGCGACAATAAAATTGGTACGACGATCAAGGGAATTGGCCCTGCCTACATGGACAAGGCTGCGCGTGTTGGTATCCGTATCGCTGACCTTTTGGATAAAGACATTTTCAGAGAGCGCTTGGAGCGGAATTTAGCTGAGAAAAACCGCCTCTTTGAGAAATTGTACGATAGCCAAGCGATGAGCGTTGACGATATTTTTGAAGAATATTATGAATATGGTCAGCAAATCAAGCAGTATGTGACTGACACATCTGTCATCCTCAATGACGCTCTGGATCAAGGCAAACGTGTCCTCTTTGAAGGGGCTCAAGGCGTCATGCTGGATATTGACCAAGGTACCTATCCATTTGTAACTTCGTCTAACCCAGTTGCCGGTGGGGTGACGATTGGTTCAGGTGTTGGTCCGAGCAAGATTGACAAGGTAGTTGGTGTCTGCAAGGCCTATACTAGCCGTGTCGGTGATGGACCATTCCCAACGGAGCTTTTTGATGAAGTGGGTGAGCGCATCCGCGAAGTGGGTCATGAATACGGTACAACGACTGGCCGTCCGCGTCGGGTGGGCTGGTTTGACTCCGTTGTTATGCGCCACAGCCGCCGCGTATCAGGAATTACCAATCTTTCTCTCAACTCCATTGACGTTTTGAGTGGTCTGGATACAGTCAAAATCTGTGTGGCCTACGACTTGGATGGGGAGCGAATCGACCATTACCCAGCAAGTCTGGAGCAGCTCAAGCGCTGCAAGCCAATCTATGAAGAATTGCCAGGTTGGTCCGAAGACATCACTGGTGTCCGCAGCCTAGAAGACCTGCCAGAAAATGCCCGCAATTATGTTCGCCGTGTCAGCGAACTGGTTGGAGTCCGCATTTCGACCTTCTCAGTCGGACCAGGTCGCGAGCAAACCAATATCTTGGAAAGTGTTTGGTCTAGTTTATAAGTAAATGAAGACAGAGGCTGGGACAAAAGTCCTAGCCTCTCAATTGTCTTTGGATTGTCGAGCAAGACGCAGTGGTTGAGTGGGCTCTACTACGCTGATTTCATCAGCTTTTACAGCCCTACTCAACTGTGCGGAGGTGAGACGACGAAATCGAATTCTAACGAATTACCGATTTCTGTCCCACTCTCTTTTTGAAAGCAGAAAGAGGAAAAAATGTATCAAACGATTTTATTTGACCTAGACGGTACCTTGACCAATTCAGAACTAGGGATTAGCAACTCGGTGGCCTATGCCTTAGGAAAATACGGGATTGAGGTGCCAGACAAGAAAGCATTGAGAGTTTTTATCGGTCCGCCCTTGCAGGATTCTTTTGAGCGCTTTTATGGATTTTCTAAGGAAGAATGTTTAAAGGCGATTGACTACTATCACGAGTATTTTTCCGAAAAAGGCCTTTATGAAAATGAGGTCTATCCAGGTATCCCTGACTTGCTGGCTTCTCTCAAGCAGGCTGGCAAACAGTTGATTGTAGCTACGTCAAAACCTGAAGAATTTTCCATTCAAATTCTCAAGCATTTTGGCTTGTATGATTATTTTGACTTTGTTGCTGGTGCGACCATGGATAGAAAACGTAGTAAAAAAAGCGATGTTATCCAGTATGCCTTAGAGCAAAATGAGATTACAGATTTGGCGCATACCATCATGATCGGAGACAGGGAGCATGATGCGCTTGGCGCTCAAGCGCAAAAGCTTGATTCTATCGGTGTTCTTTATGGCTTTGGTAGCAGGGAAGAATTGGAAGAAGCCGGAGCCACTTATATTGCCCAAGAAGTTAGCGATATTGCAGCTTTTATCGGCTAATCTTTTAGAGATTCTTGATTTACTATTTCAATAAATGTATAATGAGTATAAATAAATTACACAGATAAAAAAGTGGCGATGTGAATTTGTCACAATATCTATTAGAATCTACACTTTTCTGTTTTGATAGGTGATGATTATGAGAAATATTTACAAGTACATTGATAAGAAGTACCTTTTTCCTATTTTTCTAGGGCGTATTGTGAATAGTGGTTTGGTGTTGGCGCAACCTCTGATTTTAACAAAGGCTTTGAAGTTGGATCAAGACGGCCTTTCTTATGAAAAGATTCTCAATTTTGCTTTATTTGGTTTGTCTGTCTATCTTGTTATCTATAGTCTGATGCTGTTTTCAAACCATTCGCACAATATCTTTCGAAGGGAAATTAACAAAAGTGTCCGTGCTCTTTTATTTAAAAAGGTCATATTGAATCCTAAATTTTCCAATGATGAAAAAGTTAGTCTGCTAACTCAAGATATGGAATATGTGGGCGATAATTATTTAGAAAATATAAATGTTATGGTGAGTTGGGGATTTGTTGCCCTTGTTACAGCCATTTATATTGTTTCACAAAATTTTCTCTTAGGACTTATTTTTGTCATTTTTACGATTATGAGACCCATTCCTCAGTTCATCATGAATCGTCGTTTACAAGATTCTGGAGACAGCTGGTCCAAGCTTAGAACGAAATTACATGGGCTTGTCTCAGATAGTATGCAAGGCAGCCAAACCTTACGGATTAATCAGGCCATGAAGCTGAATGAAGAGCGGGTGAATGATTTAAACGGAGAATATCAAAAAGCAATCCAGCGGTTTTGTTTTACACATAATATTATTTTTTTCTTTAATGGTTTTATGGTCTTTTTTAGTCAGGTTGTTCCTCTTGCTTTAGGCTTTTATTTGAGTTTGCAGGGGAATTCTATTTCCATCACAAGCCTTATTTCTATGTATGTGGCTGCGGGGATGCTGGTCGAACCGATTCAAACTCTGATGTATAGCGCAGCCAATCTCCAAGGTGCTCTGCCGACTGCGAACCGCTTGTTTAAAATTATCGAAGAAGAACCTGATTTTGAAGAGACAAGGGATCAATTTGTTGAAAATCTTGAATCTTTGCGATTAAATCATATTTCAAAAAGCTTTGCTGGACGTCAACTTTTTTCTGATTTGACGGCGACGATTTTAGTAGGTCAGAAGGTCTTGATCAAAGGGCCGAGTGGGTCTGGTAAGACGACTCTTTTTCGCTTGATTTTAGGAGAAGAAGCATGTGATGAGGGCGACATTTTCGTTCAGTATGATGGAAATCAAATAACGAGCCATTTTCAAGGGAATATCGGCTTAATTAGTCAGCATCCCTTCCTCTTTAACGATACTATCCGCTATAATCTAACTTTTGGTCAGCCTTTTCAGGATCATGAATTATTGGAGGTATTGGACCGAGTTGGCTTAATAGATGAATTTCAGGATATTTTGAATGTAGAGATTCATAATAATGGTGAAAATATTTCAGGAGGTCAACGTGTCAGATTGGAATTAGCTCGTTTTCTCTTACGTGAGAAGGATATTTTATTAGCGGACGAAGTGACATCAGCTTTGGATGAAAAAAATAGTCGTCTGGTTAGAGACCTGATCTTTTCTTTACCGATCACTGTGCTGGAAATAGCCCATCATATTGATGAAGAAGAGCGCTATGACCAAATCCTTGAGTTACGTAAAGGATGAGTGATGTCATAATAGTTGCTTCTGTGACAAAGAGTAGTAAGCCAGCAATTTGTCTGATATTTTTGAGATTCTAAGTGGCGATATTTCCAAAATCATCAATATTCAGAGAGCTTAAGCTTTATTTAAGATAGGCCAGTTATACTAGAAGCATAAACAAAGACCTCCTAACTTTGTTTAAACCTCCTAAACTTTTTCATAATAATCTCCCATAAAGAGTCGCCCAATCGGCGGCTTTTTTTGTGGGTCATAAGCTGCCTGTGGTATAATGAACAAAGAAACTGAAAGGAAGAGGGAAGAGATGGACTACACGATAGAGGAAAAAGAAATGTTTATGAGGGAAGCTCTGAAGGAGGCAGAGATTGCCCTTGCCAATGATGAAATACCGATTGGTTGTGTCTTGGTCAAGGATGGTCAGATTATCGGACGCGGGCATAATGCGCGTGAGGAGCTGCAGCGGGCGGTCATGCATGCGGAAATCATGGCGATCGAGGAGGCCAATCAGCGTGAAAATAGCTGGCGCCTGCTGGATACGACGCTTTTTGTCACGATTGAGCCCTGCGTCATGTGCAGTGGCGCCATCGGCTTGGCTCGCATTCCCAAGGTGATCTATGGGGCGAAAAATCAAAAATTCGGTGCTGGGGGCAGTCTCTACGATATCCTGACGGATGAGCGGTTGAATCATCGAGTAGAGGTTGAAAGCGGCCTTTTAGAAGAAGAATGTGCGGCGATTATGCAGAACTTTTTCAGAAATCGCAGGAAAAAGTAGAGAAAATTAGCCAAAAAAGAAAGTTTGTGTTATACTAATTAGTGGAGCAACAGTTCTGCGTGAAGCGGGTCAGGGGAGGAATCCAGCAGCCCTAAGCGATTTGAACTGTGTGCTCTTTTTTTGTATATTTTAAAAAAACTTTGAAATCAAGGTTTCAGAGGGTTTTATTGTGTTATTTTTTAAAAAAGGGGGCAGAAAAGGGGCAAATGTTTTTAAAATTTCAATTTGTCTAATTTGTTAGCAATGTCCAAAGTCATCTTCTCTGTAACATGGGAATAAATCTCTAGTGTTGTCTTTGAATCAGAATGTCCCACCCTGCCCATGATCGCAGGAAGCGGTGTGCCTAGTTCAGCGAGTAAGGAGATATGGGAGTGTCGAAAAATATGAGTAGTAATATTCTTTTCAATCCCTGCTTTTTTTCCATGCCGTTTGAGCGCTCCGATAATTCTTTCTGGTGTGATCGGATTTCCCAAAGTGTTGATGAAGATATGGTCACTATCAAAGCCGTTCTTTAGGTTTATGGCTATCTGTTTTTGAAAGATTTTGGTGACGCTTTTAGGGATAGAAATAACCCTGTCGGATTTGGCAGTCTTTGGGGCTGTCCGTTCTTTTTGGTGGAAATTGTAGGTGTGTCTGATGTGGATAGTATGCTTCAGGAAATCAATATCTTCTTTGTAGTTCAAACCTGCTAGTTCTCCATAGCGCATGCCTGTCAGAAAAAGAACAGTTGCAATCTTAATGTATTTCTCCACCCTGTAATCGCAGATAGCTTCTTCTTTCAGGTTTTGAATGAGCAGCTTAAATTCTGTCTGATCAAGGTACTTTGCCTTTTTCTTTCTCAGTTCTTCCTTGGTGATGACTTTTCTAGGCATTTCTACATAGAGCATTTCATTGGTTTGCAAGTAGCCCATTCTGACAGCGTACTTCATGACCTGATTGAGCTTTGCTTTAATTTTGGCAGTATAGTTATGGGAGCGACCCTCTTTCAGTAGTTTGTCAACCACTTTTTGAAGCAATCGTCTATCGATATTTTTTATTAAATAGTCACTTGGGATATTGTTGAATATCTCCCTTTTGATGTTATTTGCAGAATACACTGTGGAAGCTCAGACACCTTGCGACCAGCTGATCTCAAACTCATCATATAATTTCTGGAAGGTGATTTCTGAAATGTCATACTTGATACTAAGTTTCTCATTGATTTTTTCTTGAAGAAGTGTTGCGGCTTGGTTTCTTGCTTGAGCCGTTTTCTTATCAAGTGTGACAGATACTTTCTTTAGTTTTTCTGAATATGGATCTTTGTACCTTTCGAAAAATTTATATTTGCCGTTTGGCAATTCTTCTATCCACATTGATTTTTACCTCACTTTTTGATAAAATGGGTATAGTAAAAAGGGCTTTTTAATGCCTTTTACTATCCTGATTGCCTCACGCTCAGACTCGCCAAAGTTTGAGAGCGTGGGGCTTTTTTGTTTGAGCTGTTTCCAAAATGGAAACAGCTGGTTTTAATTTAAACTCTTGGTTCATTACGGTGCCAGTCATCAGGAAATCCTAAAGACTGGTTGATTACATTGATGTCTATAGAAGGTAGCTTTTTCTCTAGTTTGATAACTTTCTTTCTAAGAGTATTCCACAAAATGTTGAATTCTGCTTTACTGATAAAGCATTGAAGGCTAATAATTGTTGAATATACAGTTTTTCTACTGTCATCTCCCATCAAGATCTCTTCGTTATGAATCGTTTCCCAAAACGTACTATTGGAACGACATCTGAAGTTTAATAAGCGATTATTGTGAGCGCATTTGTTTCGTACCTCGTTAATATTTTTTAGAAAAGATATCAAGGTTTCTGGTGGGAAAACATCGTTAAAGTCAGGTACGTTTGTGCTTATAAAACTTACTAAATCCCGTGCGATTTCATTTTGGAGTGAATTCGGTAGGTTTTCAACAATCGTGCGTAAATCTCCAAACTCTAGATAATCAGTTAGTACCCAGATTGGGACATCTGAATGAGTATGTGCGTAGTGGTGAATTGAATTTCCTCTGTATAGCTTGTTTGTATTTATAATTTTGGATAGCTTTGATACAATAAATCCCACGTCTAATATTTTATTATCTGCATAAGAATTGGTGTTTAGATAGGCGTATTTTTGACTAGGATAGGCTTCGGCGAATCTGTGAGCAGTAATTGACTTGATATGGTGTTCAGCTTCAAGAATAGCTTGTAAAATGGCTCGTTTTACATCTTTGTCAAATGTATAGAGACTTGAAACTTCGTCAAATGTGACACCGTCAATATAAATGTCAGTACCAGGGTGTTGAAAAAACTTACTGTATCCATTGATAATATTGTAGTAATTGTTACTGAGCAGGTACTTAGCTGCTTTAGATTCATCTGTAATGGATAACCCTCTACTTTTTAGTGTTGCGATTTGTTCCTCGATTGTTTTAAACGGCTTCAAAAAAACTCCCCCATTCTATTTAGAATGAAGGAGTTTTCCCGTATCGGTCCCCGTAGAGATCCCGACGCTTTTTCTCTAATGAATTCATTCTAAATGTTTTTTTTAAAAAAGTCAACTATTTTTGATAATTTATATAATAAAAAAATTATATATTTTTACATTTTCAACCAATCAAGACTTGATATTCTTCCTTGACCATCACCTCGTCAGTAGTGGTTTTTTATTTCTCCCTATACAAATCCACGACTTCGCCGATAATTCGGAAATCCGTCTCTGGTGTGATTGGCATATCCTTATACGCAGGGTTCAAGCTATGTAAGTAAGCTTGGTCTTTATCAATAACAAGCTGCTTGATATAAGCATCGCTATTATAATTAAAAACTCCGATAACCCCATCATTTAACTCAACACTGGTCTGAATGAACACCAGGTCGCCATCGTGATAGTCTGGCTCCATGGAGTCCCCTTTAATCGGGATAACAAAGTCAGCATCTACATCTACTGGCAACTCAATCCGTTCCACTCGTATATCGTTCAAATACTGCCCTGTACCTGCAGAAGCTGGGTGGTCGTAGTAGTCGTAGCTATATAGCTGAATAACTTCCAATACTTCGTTTGGTTGAGTTTCTTCTTCGTTTTGACTTTCCAGAAGTTCCTCAGACGTCCGTAGCACGATTTTTTGATTGGGTGGGGTTAATTGTGCCACTGTGTCGTTAATTTGCTGTAGAAGAGAGGTGGAGGGGGTATACCGTTCTACTAAATCTGATTTATCGACCTTAAAATAATTAGCCATTAATTCTATTTTATCGATTCGGGGATAAGTTTTGGCATTAACCCAATCTAAAACAGTGGTATATTTAAAATTCATCAGAGTGGCAAAATCTTTGACGTTGAGCCCCAAGCTATCTAAGTGTCTGCGTATATTGTTTGCCATTATTTTTTTATTTCCCAGCGAGTTAGTCATACGTCTCACCTCCTACTATATATTATAACACATTATAACGGAAAAACCGTATTTCTATCAAAAAAAAAGATAAAAAAATAAAAAAACTTAAATTTTGTGCTGAGAATACGTTTTAACCGTGTTAAAATATAATCAAGCTTAAGGAAATAACAAAAAACCAAGAGCAAAAAAGAGAAAGGAGTAGGGAAATGAACGAAGAAGAAGCAGTAGAATTATTAAAATTCTTAAGGACAGACTATGGACGAGGGTATCTGAACGGATTACTCCGTGGACTTTCAATGATTTTGAAAATTTTAAAAAAGTAGAGTAAGTACCCCGCTTTCATCAAATTATTTTGGTAACTTATCTACGGCTTTTTGAAGCTCCGTGATACCATCAATAGCTCTAGCAATATTCTGGAAATCAACTTCTAAGGAATTTTGAAGTGATATCTACTTGCTGGCTTTGTTTTAAGGCATCCAGTTTTAATTCATGTTCTTTTTCAAGTCTCTGTAATTCGCTTTCAGATTGTGCCTTTAATTCTCTTATTTTGGAATCAGTTTGATATTTATTTGCGAGATAAACAAGAAACGCAGGAACGCATGAAGTTAAAAAAGTTATCAAAATTTGATTAGTGTCCATAGACTCATCTCCTTTCTGTTTAAATTTTGACTAAAACGGTGAGAGGTCCTAGTCAAGAATGATTATAACATAGATAGCAGAAATATACAACATATTGTTATATAAATATATTTGCTCAACAATACATAGTGGTTAGAGGTGTAAAATGTGGGAACAATTAAACAGAATCATGCAGGAAAGAAATTTAAACGGTAGTCAGTTATCTAAAACGGCTGGAGTTAATCGTAGTTTCTTTTCTGACCTAAAGACAGGAAAGGTAAAATATCTGTCTTGGCCGAATATTTGCAAAATTGCTGATGCATTGGAAATCAGCATAGATGAACTAAGATAAGGAGGTAGGAAATGAAAGGATTTAAACAAATTTCAGTTAAGACTTCAGAACATGATGTGTGCTCTTTTCTATTGCCCTTGATGAATCAAGCCTAAAAGGCGCAGATGAATCTTAGGGCAGTGGATGCAGTTTTTCCCGTTAGGGAAAAAGCTGTAAACCGAATAAATTACCTTAGTGAATCAAGTCCAAAGGACGCAGAGGAACTTAGGTACATTGACGCAGTTCGAACGAAGTGAGAACTAGGTTCCGATATTTAATTAATCAAGCTTGAAAGTCGCAGATGAATCTTAGAGCAATCGACACAATTTTTCTGATGGGACAGAATCTATGAATCTCAACCTGCTGATGAAATTGGGGGCAGGAATTTTCTGGTAAAAATAGCAGATTGCGCAAACGATTGCGTTCGCTTCTGGTCTAGGATTTGCAAAATTGTAAAAATTTTAACAAAATATCAATTAAAAGCGTTTTCATTGAAGGAATTACTTGCTAAAAAAGTATGAAAGCGATATGATAGAGTGGAAGAAAAAATGGAGGAATATCATGTCACATATTAAATTTGATTATTCAAAAGTTTTAGATAAATTTGTTGCCCCACATGAAGTGGAATACATGCAAGCACAAGTAACTGCTGCAGACGAATTGATTCGTAAAGGAACTGGTGCGGGTAGCGACTTTTTGGGTTGGTTGGACCTTCCTGAAAACTACGACCGCGAAGAATTCGACCGCATCTTGAAAGCTGCTGAGCAAATCAAATCAGACAGCGATGTCTTGGTTGTGATCGGTATAGGTGGATCTTACCTTGGTGCCAAAGCAGCCATCGACTTCTTGAACCATCACTTTGCAAACTTGCAAACAAAAGAAGAACGCAAAGCTCCACAAATCCTTTACGCTGGAAACTCAATCTCATCTACTTACCTTGCTGACTTGGTAGAGTACGTAGCTGACAAAGACTTCTCAGTAAACGTGATTTCTAAATCAGGTACAACAACTGAACCAG
>ERZ772935.616-NODE-616-length-14184-cov-7.410928_pt1 | contig 14184 bp, 10 predicted proteins | sample MGYA00511683_ERZ772935 | MGnify/ENA primary metagenome ERZ772935 (study PRJEB29015, sample SAMEA2738086) | human oral metagenome | biome: human oral; feature: human-associated habitat; material: saliva | place: China | collected 2228 ...
CTCTGAACCCCACCAACGGTACCCTGGTGCACCCCACCTCCTGGATGTCCGTTGACGGCTACTACACCGCTCTCTAAGCCTTAGCGCATAGAAGCTGGCTCTAGCCCAACATACTTCAAAAAGGCGCCTACCCCGCACGGGGTGGGCGTCTTTTGCGTGCCCGAGATTTGTGTATCCGAGATGTGTGTACCTGGGAGATTCCACGAAAAACCGCCGAGAGTGCACCTTGGCGTGGGTGCATTCTTGGCGGTATGTGTTTGAGGTGTAGGCGGTTAGGGTGCGAGAGCCTGCAGAAGCCTCTGCGGGTCACACCCCCACTCGCTGAGCTCAGCACGCAGATTAGCCCGCGCGGGCTCCTCCCAGAGCTTGAAAGCCTCTTCGGAAAGGAAGATACGCTCACGACCCAGGATAGAACGCAAGAAGGTCGTACGACCGGTACGGAAAGCCTCATTGTCAAAGTGGGAGTATTCACTGCGCACCCCGCGCAGGTAGCGGCGATAGCGCGCCGAATCAGCCGCCAGGATAGCCATATCGGCGTCGAGGAACAGCTGAATATCCGCCGGTTCATAGCCCGCCGGTAGGTCGGCAGACTCGGGCAGTTTGTGGGTTGCCGTGGCGCGCACCAGAAGACTCACCATCTGCAGCTCCTGATCGGTGAGTAGACCCACGGTAACCAGTGGCTTTAGGGAGGTGCTCGCCAGCTGCTCGCTACGGCGCTCATCCTCACCCGGTGCGCCCTCATAGACCGCGTCGTGGAACCACGCCGCCAGAACCAACGCCAGGGGAGTAGAACCCTGCGCGCGATGTGCATAGAGGCGGTCCAGGTCGGAGAGCATCTGCGAAAGGTGCCCGCTGTGGTGGTAGGCGCGGTGCGGCTGCTCCCACGCCTGCAGCAGGCTTTCACCCAGTTCAGCCACCTGCGCTGTGAGTTGAGCTCGCAGCGCGGCAGGAGCCTCCACGCGCTTGAGGCGGGGCGTATTGAGACGGGGCGTAAACGCCGCCTCCCAGGCGCGAAGCAGACGCGGGCGAATCTTCTCGGGGCGCTCCTTGAGCGGAATGCGCAGACCGCTCGCAATGAGCGTGCGAGTCAGTTGCGCGCCGCTGAGCTCCTTCGCGCCCGCCCGTACCAGGTCCTCGTAGAGGTGCGCTGGAACATCGTAGTGGTCGCGATCGAAGGCGCGCTCACTGATGCCCGCCGCTGCGGCGAACTCGTGCAGTTCCGCCAGGGACACATCGGAGATGAGGTGTGAGAAGACGGTGCCGTGTGCGGGCCAGGTGGGCGGGTCAATGTAGATGCTCATTCGTACATTGTAGGAGTGGTTCTGCCGCCGGGCGCGGGTGTCTTCGGGTGGTGAACACGGGGTGGTGAACACCGGGTGGTGAACAGGGCTTGGACGCGGTATGAGCGTGGGGTGACTGCCAGTGGATACCGACGGCTCGTCGTGGGCTGTACCGACCTGCGGTGCGGGGTGCTTTATACTAGGTTAGGTACGCCCTCGTAGCTCAGGGGATAGAGCACTTCTCTCCTAAAGAAGGTGTCGGACGTTCGAATCGTCTCGGGGGCACACAGAACCGGCAATCACGCCGGTGCGAGAAAACCGCCCGTCGCTTGCGTTAGCAGGCGCGGGCGGTTTCGCTGTCCTAGCGTAGCGTGAATATGCTATCTAGCAATCGTATGGGGCACATATTAAAGCTTGGCAAGGTCTATCTTGCCCAGCTGCAGAATTTTTTGGCGAGTTGCCTCATCAGCCATAAGCTCAGCAATATTGTGCGGAACAACCTGCCAAGAAACACCCCAGCAATCTACACACCAGCCGCAACGCTCCGCCTCAGGTATAGCCGAGAGTTGCTCCCAATAGTAATCAATCTCCTCCTGAGTGCGGCACGAAAGAATGACTGAAACTCCGGGCGTGAACGTGAAGTCGTGAAAAGCGCCGGAATCTGCTGCCGCCATCCAGGTGCCGTGCAGGTTGAAGTCGGTGAACATCACTGCATCTGCTTCAAAGGGGCTATTTTCTGGATAGTAGTACAGGGTGCCGCGGCGAGCATCATCAAAAAGGGAAATCCAGCGGTTGGTGGCTTCCTCTGCATTGCCGTGGTTTGTACCGCCAAACATGAAAGAGGGCACGACGAAGGGCCGCGGGTCGCCTGCGGGGTTGGTAAGCATCAGCTGCCAGGTCATACCGAAACGATCACGCACCCAGGCGTAGCGCGGGGAGAAAGGATACTCACCCAGTTCCATCAGCACACCGCCGGTACTTAGCTCGTTGTAGAGTTCATCGAGGTATGCTCGCGCCTGCGCCTCACCGTCGAAGAGGAGCGGGTCAAAGTTTAGGATGCAACTGATGGACTGGTTCGGGACGTATTGGTTATCACCGTTAATGAGTGAGAGCTGGAAGCCGTGGATGCTTAGAGTCGTCGTGAGTCCGGGCACCTGTTCCATGATGGAAGCATCGCGAAAAACCCTGGTATAGAACTGCGCGGCTTCGTCGGCTGAGCCATCGCACCATAGGGCTATTGAGAGGCTCGGAGGTAAGGTCTGGGTCATGCGGTCATCCTAACATGACTATTCTGTACCACCGGTGTGCCGTTGCCGATTTAGGACGTGCGGCGGATGACCGAACGGGTGGGAGCCGCGCAGCAAATGCGGTAGCATGGAATATCGAACGTGTATTCTAGGCAGCGAGGTAGATGATGAGCGACAAGCCCGAACAGCAGAAGCAGCCCTTCACCGAACAGGACGGCCTGTTCGCCGCCGAACTCGTCACCCCCGCAGCACCGGTGGACGAGCCGCCCTTCGATCCCTACTACGACGTACCCCCTGCCGAGGATGACTACTACGCCCCTCCCATGGATACCCCGATGACGGAGGCACCCGCACAGGAGGCATCCGCCGCCCTGCCCACCGGCATGCCCGCCTCCAGTGCCTCTGCCACCAGCGCGCCCGTTCCTGAATCCGGCGCACCCGCAGCTTTCACCGCCGCAGACCCGCTCGGGGACTTCATGCCGCCCGCCTACCGCGTCGGCGGCTACGGCGAGGACTTCGACCCCGCCGACCCCTACGGCGAACGCACCCACAGCCTCAACGCTGTGGACCCCGCATCCCTCACCGCCGGGCTCAATGAACGCCAGGAAGAGGCCGTGCTGCACTCCGGATCGCCCCTGCTCATCGTCGCGGGCGCCGGCTCCGGCAAGACCCGCGTGCTCACCCACCGCATCGCGTACCTGCTCGCAACCCACCGCGCGACCCCCGGCCAGATTCTCGCCATCACCTTCACCAACAAGGCTGCCGCCGAAATGCGTGAACGTATTGAGGCGCTGGTCGGCCCGCGCGCCAAGCACATGTGGATTTCTACTTTCCACAGCTTCTGCGTGCGCGTGCTGCGCCGTGAGGCCGCCGCGCTGGGTCTGAAGTCCACCTTCACTATCTACGATTCGACTGACTCGCAGCGCCTGCTGAGCCTCATCATTAAAGAGCTCAACCTGGACACCAAGAAGTTCACCGCCAAGGCCGTGGGCAACCGCATCTCCGCGCTGAAAAACGAGCTGGTCAGCGCCGAGGCGTACGCATCCCGCGTGGCGAGCGATAACCCGTACGAGAAGACCATCGCGCAGATCTACACCGTCTACACGCAGCGTCTGCGCGCCGCCAACTCCCTCGACTTTGACGACCTGATTGGCCGCACCGTCTTTTTGCTCAAGAAGTTCCCCGAAATCGCGAACTACTACCGCCGCAAGTTCCGCCACATCCTCGTGGACGAGTACCAGGACACCAACCACGCCCAGTACCAGCTGGTGCGTGAACTGGTCGGCGCCCACGCAAAGGCACCGGCTGATCGCGGCCCCTACCCGGACGCCGTGCCCCCCGCCGAGCTGACCGTGGTGGGTGACTCCGACCAGTCCATTTACGCCTTCCGCGGCGCGGATATTCGCAATATCACGGACTTCGAGAAGGACTACCCGAACGCCCACACGATCCTGCTGGAACAGAACTACCGTTCCACGCAGAACATCCTCTCCGCGGCGAACGCGGTCATTGAACGCAACCCCGACCGTCGCCCCAAGAAGCTGTGGACCGCCTCCGGTGCGGGCGCAAAGATTATTGGTTACGTCGCCGAGTCCGAGCACGCTGAGGCACGCTACATCACCCGCGAAATTGATCGCCTTGCCGATGAGCACGGCGTGCAGCCCGGTGACGTCGCCATCTTCTACCGCACCAACGCGCAGTCCCGAACCCTCGAGGACATGCTCATGCGTGCCGGCCTGCCCTACCGGGTGGTCGGTGGTACCCGCTTCTACGAGCGTAAGGAAATCAAGGACGCCCTGGCGTACCTGCGCGCCCTGAGCAACCCCGATGACGACGTGAACGTGCGCCGCATTCTGAACGAGCCCAAGCGCGGTATCGGCGCCAAGTCTGAGTCCGTGGTGGCGGAGTACGCGAGTGCGAACCGCATCTCCTTCTACGCCGCCGTACGCCAGGCCGCCGACATCCCCGGCCTGGGCGCCGCCGCCGTGAAGAAGTACGCCGAGTTCGTGCGCCTCAGGGACGACCTGGCGCAGATTGCCCGCACCGAACCCGCCGCAACCTGCCTGGAGGCGGTCCTGGAGCAGACCGGGTACCTGGCGGCTCTGCGCGCCTCCAAGGACATTCAGGATGAATCGCGCGTGGAAAACCTGTCTGAGCTGCTCGACGCCATGGTCGAGTTCGAGACTGAGAACCCCGGCGCCGACCTGGAGCAGTTTCTCGAACACGTGGCTCTGGTCGCTGACGCCGACTCGATCCCGAACCGCCCCGCCAGCGCGGAGGGTGAGAACGCCTCCGCCGCGCAGATTGCCGCCGAAGCAGCTGAGGCAAAGGCGCAGGGCATGGTCACCCTCATGACCCTGCACACCGCCAAGGGCCTGGAGTTCCCCGTGGTGTTCCTGACCGGCATGGAGCACGGCCTGTTCCCGCATCAGCGTGCCCTGACCGACGAGAAGGAAATGAGCGAGGAACGCCGCCTGGCGTACGTGGGCCTGACCCGCGCCATGGAGCGCCTGTACCTGACCCGCTCGGAGACCCGCACGATGTGGGGTAAGAGCCAGTTCAACCCGCCCTCGCCCTTCCTGGAAGAGATCCCGGAGGAGCTCATCGAGTGGAAGCGCACCGCCGGTTTCTCGGGCTTTGGCGCCTCCGGCATGGGGGCCTACGGCGCTCGCGGCGGCGGTTCTTACGGCAGTGGCTCCTATGGTAGCTCCTACGGTGGTGGCTACTCGGGTGGTGTGCGCTCCGGATACGGCTCGGGTTATGGCTCTAACAGCTATGGATCCCGAGGTTCCTACTCTGATTCCTATGAGTCCCGCCCTGTGCGCCGCTCCGAGCCGTCCACCGCGGATATTAACGGTTCGGCGAGCTACGGGCTGGCGGCGGCTACCGCCTCCTCTAAGGTGACGAACCGTTCCCGCGTGCACCAGAGTAAGGAAATCCCGACCCTGGCGGTTGGCGATACCGTGCGCCACACCAAGTTCGGCGAGGGTCGCGTGCTCGCCGTTGAGGGTAGCGGCGATAAGACCGTGGCGAAGGTTCGCTTCGGCTCGGAAGAGAAGCGCCTGCTGCTGCGTTACGCGCCGCTGGAGAAGGTGAGCTAACGCGTCAGGGGCGAGAGCCTAACAACGCCGATGGAGGGGCGGGTACCTGGGGGTGCCCGCCCCGCTTTCGTGGGCTGTGCCGGGCGTGTTGTCCGCCTGCTGAGAAGGGCGCGGGGGCTTTGCAGAGCATAGCGGTAAACGCCGCTTTTTCGCCGGTATTTCGCGGCGGATGGGGGAGCGGCAGCTCGGGTTAGTTACCCGGTGCACACCCTTTGGGTGGAACATACCCAAAATATTTGTGAGCTGAGTCGCTAAAATCTCAGATTTGGGGGTCCGTGAGTGCGAGCTCACGCCGAATCCGATAGAGTAGAGACGAGAGAAATTCCCCGCGTCAATGATGCGTGTGCGCCGGGTGCGAGAGATACCTATCGCACGTACCGGACACACAGGGGAAGACACCTCTAATGACCAGGCCGAGTGCACCAGTACTCGGCACCACTTCGAAGAAGAAGGACACCTGTGGACCTTTTCGAATACCAGGCGCGCGAGCTCTTCGCAAAGCACGGTGTACCCGTGCTCAAGGGCATTGTTGCGACCACCCCTGAAGAAGCAAAGGCAGCAGCTGAGGAAATTGGCGGCCTGACCGTCATTAAGGCTCAGGTTAAGACCGGCGGCCGCGGTAAGGCTGGCGGCGTTAAGCTCGCAAAGTCCCCCGAAGAAGCTTACGAGCACGCTAAGGCAATTCTCGGCATGGACATCAAGGGCCACACCGTTCACCGCGTGCTGGTCGCTGACGGCGCAGACATCGCCGAAGAATACTACTTCTCCCTCCTGCTGGACCGCGCAAACCGCTCCTACCTGGCAATGTGCTCGGTAGAAGGCGGTATGGAAATTGAGCAGCTCGCTGCTGAGCGCCCCGAGGCACTGGCAAAGATCGAGGTTGACCCGCTGGTCGGCCTGGACCAGGCTAAGGCTGAGGAAATTGCTAAGGCAGCAGGTTTCTCCGCAGAACTGCAGGAGAAGGTTGTTCCCGTTCTCGTCAAGCTGGGCGAAGTCTACACCAAGGAAGACGCAACCCTGGTTGAGGTTAACCCCCTCGTTCTGACCCCCGAGGGCACCATCCTCGCCCTGGACGGCAAGGTCTCCCTGGACGACAACGCAGAATTCCGCCAGCCCGAGCACGAGGCTCTCGTGGACAAGTCCGCTGAGAACCCGCTGGAAGCTAAGGCAAAGCAGTTCGACCTGAACTACGTGAAGCTGGACGGCGAGGTCGGCATCGTTGGTAACGGTGCAGGTCTGGTTATGTCCACCCTGGACGTCGTTGCATACGCTGGTGAGAACCACGGCAACGTCAAGCCCGCAAACTTCCTTGATATTGGTGGCGGCGCATCCGCTGAGGTTATGGCTGCTGGCCTGGAAATCATTCTGGGCGACGAGCAGGTCAAGAGCGTTTTCGTGAACGTCTTCGGCGGCATCACTGCATGTGACGCAGTGGCAGACGGCATTGTGAAGGCTCTGGAGATTCTGGGCGACGCAGCAACCAAGCCCCTGGTTGTGCGCCTGGACGGCAACAACGTTGCTGAGGGTCGCCGCATCCTCTCCGAGGCGAACCACCCGCTGGTTGTTCTGGCTGAGACCATGGACTCCGGCGCTGACAAGGCAGCAGAGCTCGCTCACAAGGCGTAATCGCCAGCAAAGGATTTCAAGGAAGTAATATGTCTATCTTTGTGAACAAGGACTCCAAGGTCATCGTTCAGGGCATCACCGGTGGCGAGGGTACCAAGCACACCGCACGCATGCTCGCAGCAGGCACCAACATTGTGGGCGGCGTGAACGCTCGCAAGGCTGGCACCACCGTCACCCACAAGGCGAAGGACGGCTCCGACATCGAGCTGGACGTCTTCGGTTCTGTAGCTGAGGCTATGGAGAAGACCGGCGCGAACGTCTCCATCGTGTTCGTTCCCCCGGCCTTCACCAAGGCAGCAGTTCTCGAGGCTATCGAGGCTAAGATTGGCCTCGTCGTCGTCATCACCGAGGGCGTTCCGGTTCAGGACTCCGCAGAGTTCTGGGCAGCTGCTAAGGCATCCGTGGACGAGAACGGCAAGCAGATTACCCGCATCATCGGCCCCAACTGCCCCGGCATCATCTCCCCCGAGGAGTGCCTGGTCGGTATTATCCCGGCGAACATCACCGGCAAGGGCAAGATTGGTCTGGTTTCCAAGTCCGGTACCCTGACCTACCAGCTGATGTACGAACTGTCCGACATTGGTTTCACCACCGCTATCGGTATTGGTGGCGACCCCATCATCGGCACCACCCACATCGACGCTCTGGAAGCTTTCGAAGCTGACCCCGAGACCGAAGCAATCGTCATGATTGGTGAGATCGGTGGTGACGCTGAGGAGCGTGCTGCAGAGTACATCAAGGCAAACGTGACCAAGCCCGTCGTTGGTTACATTGCAGGCTTCACCGCTCCTGAGGGTAAGACCATGGGCCACGCAGGCGCTATTGTCTCCGGTTCCTCCGGTACCGCTCAGGCGAAGAAGGAAGCTCTGGAAGCAGCAGGCGTGAAGGTCGGTAAGACCCCCTCCGAGGCTGCAAACCTGATGCGCGAAATCTTCGCAGCGAAGTAAACAGCATAAATAATGCGGCAGATGCCGGTAGTCCCCGAGGCTACCGGCATCTGTGCTTTAACAATGAACTAAACAGAGACAGCATGCCGGAAAATACTGGAGGCGCCGGGGGAGTGTGCAGGGGAGTACGCCCGGGAATGCGGCAGGGAATGCACCGGGGAAAGAACGCAATTAGAGCCGCTCCACCTGTTGAATAGCAGGGTATCTTGAGGGTGCTTTTGAGGCGTTTGCACCCGGACAATAGAGCTTGCGGCAGAAAGTAAGATTGTGCACATCTGCCCTACAAACGTGCAGATATAACCTTAACCTTTGTATACTGGAGTGCATTGAGCCTAGTCAGAATTATTTTCAGCGGCTCCAAGAAACACCAAACACTCACAGGAGATCACCACACTCATGACCCAGCCCATCTCTCGCCGCACCATCGCCAAGGCAGGCGTCTGGTCCGCACCCGTCGTCGCAGCCTCCGCAGCAGTACCCGCCTACGCCGCATCCAAGGAAACCCCCGGCGTACAGTACGGCGTGTACGTCAGCGTGCAGAACAACGGCGGCTACGTCGGCTACGCATCCTCCAACAACACCGGCACCATCAACCCGGCAAGCCCCGAGGCGCACTTCACCGCCTCCACCAACCCCGACTCCGACATCAACTGGGACGACGCGACCTCCAAGCCCAAGAGCGCAACCTACGTCAACGGCGAAGGTAAGTTCACTCCCGTCACCAACTCCCAGACCGGCGCAAACGGCGCATACATGTCCTCTAGCGGCTTCTGGTGGTCCGTACCGACCAAGGACACCGCAAGCGGCACCGGCTACATCCCCGGCAGCAGCGTCACCCTCGCAGCTGGCGCAACCTTCGTGACCGAGGTCGAGTACACCGTCTCCGCCAGCGCACAGTCGCTCACCAAATTCGGCAAGATCAACGGCCAGTCCTGGAGCCCCACCGGCCGCAAGCTGACCGGTAAGACCACCGAGCTGGTCGCCTCCGCAGGTCAGGCAAAGTACCTGTCCGTCGCACAGACCGCCGGTACCTGGACCGCAGAAGTACCGACCGTCACCAAAAACTCCGACGGCACCTACACCTTCAAGGGTCGTATCGTCTACACCACCAGCAAGGCGTACACCATGAAGCAGACCGGCACCAAGTACTACAGCCAGACCAACTTCATGCCGGCACAGCTGAACTTCCCGGCAGATAACGGCTGGATCTCGTACAAGCAGACCTCCACCGTGGAGGTCGCTAACCTGACCTACTCCGGCAACGGCGCGACCGGCTCTGAGAGCGTTTCCGGTCAGGCCACCACCGCGCAGATTAACCCGTAATAGGGCGCCCCTCCTATAGGGTAAGAGCCTATAGAAAACCCCCGGCGGATGATTCACCCGCCGGGGGTTTCTTTGCGCTCAGGCTGTGGTGCTTACAGGGAATGCAACACATGCATGAGCGGCTATATACACTTGGGAGAGCTTATTGGAGGCGTTACGACTAGCCAACCGTCGTGCCGAACGCCAGACCCAGCAGGTAGGTCACAAACGCCGCACCGAAACCAATCAGAATCTGACGGATACCGCGCTTGAGCGGAGAAGCACCCGACAGCAGACCCACCACGCCGCCGGTGAAGCCCAGAGCCGCACCCACAAACAGCAGGGACAGCACCATCGCGAACACGCCCGAGAAGCCGAAAATATAGGGCAGAATCGGAATCAACGCACCCGAGGCAAAGAACGCGAACGATGCAGCGGCGGCACCAATATCGGTACCCAAAGCCACGTTCTCCTCACGTTCCGCATCCTCGCGGTGAGACAGCGAGGGGTCGCAATCGCAATCCAGGTAGCCGAAACGCTCCATCGCACGGTGATGCGCCGCCTCCGGCTCCATGCCGCGGGCACGGTAAATCAGCTCCAGCTCGTTCGAATCCAAATCCAAATCGTGCGCAACGCGCAGGGTCACCTGGGTCGGCTGGGAGGCATCCAGCAGCTCACGCTGAGAACGCACCGACACGAACTCGCCCGCCGCCATCGACAGCGCACCCGCCAGTAGACCCGCAATACCCGACAGCAGAACCATCGAGCTGGACGCACCCGAGGCGGTAATACCCATAGTCAGCGCCAGATTCGACACCAAACCGTCGTTAGCGCCAAAGACCGCCGCACGGAAATTACCCGAAAGCTTCTCGCGACCATTAGTCGCCAGGGCACGAATAATCTCCTCGTGAATCGCCTCGTCAGCAGCCATTTCCTCGGTGGCGTCCGGATCCTCAGCGTAGGGGGAGCGGGACTCGGCGCGCTGCGCCATCGCCAGAATAAACACCGAACCGAAGTTCTTCGCCAAAAACTGCAGTAGCTGCGATTGCAGGGACGGGCGCACGTGCACATTCGCATGCTCGCCGAGCATGTCACGCCAATGCTGCTGGTGACGCTTCTCCGCCTCAGCAACCTGCAGCAAAATCTCACGGTCGGTACCCTCGGCACGGCGAGCCAGGTAGCGGTAGATGCGCGCCTCCGACTCCTCATCGGCAAGGTAGCGGCGCCAACGCTTAATCTGCGTGGGGGAGGGGGAGGTAACGGCGCTATGGCGGGTGGCCTGCGGAGCCTCGGTAGCGGTGTTTTCCGGCTGAAGCTTCTCGGTCTCTTCGCCGTGCTCGTGCTGGGCGTGCGTGCTCATAGTTCCCTTTCCGCGGGTGCCGTGCGTGCAGGGCGGGATCCCTGCACCTGATGATGCGTTCATATCTGTGCGCTCTGTCATGAACAGTGAACCACTCTAGAGCACTCTGAACAGAAAATCTAGGACGGCCTAACCCGATAATAATGTTCGCCTCAACGTACTCTAGAGTACCCCGCGGGCGAGGCGAAACGTCGGGAAAAAGCACCGAAACAGCACAGAAACCGGGCGGGTGCACCCTCCACAAAGGAGAGCGCACCCGCCCGGTTTCGTGATTCTAAAAATTCGTGTCTTTAGAACGCTGGCTTAGATGTTGCCTTCGCCGTTTTCCAGGAACGCGCGGATGAACCACTGGAACTTCTCCAGCTCAGCGGTCTGACCGATTAGCAGGTCCTCGGTGACGGGGTCGGACTCGCCGGCGAATGCAATCGCCTTGCGGTGAGCCTCAATCACGCGGGTGTAGACGTCGTTCAGGGCGCGCAGGTGGTCAGCAACGCGTGCGCGGCCGACGGGGTAGTCCTCGACGGTGCGCTGTGCGACCAGTGCGCCAGCCAGACCGTTGGGGGTTGCGCCCAGGGTTGCCATACGCTCTGCGATGGCGTCGACGAAATCGCGGACGGTGTCGACCTGGGGGTCAATCATTTCGTGAACGGCGATGAAGCCGGGGCCGGTCACGTTCCAGTGAGCGTGCTTCAGCAGCAGGTGCAGGTCGTTCAGGTCGTGCAGACGTGCCTGGAGAACCTCGGAAATGCCCTTGCCTTCTTCGATGGTCAGGCCGGGTGCGGTGTAGTTTGCGAATGCCATGATGGTCTCCTTCATGATGCTGTAATGCTTGTAGTTCGGCGGGGAGTGAGTCCTCACTGAACCGTTGTTATGAGTAAATCATTTTAAGGAACCACTGTCAAGGTTATTTTGAGTAATTCGTAATAAATTGTCATCTGCGTGTTGCGCCACCCTCAAACCCTCACCGCCCATGCACGCGTAAAGGGCGGGACGCGCGGTATCTCGTATCGCGCATCCCACCCTTTACGGTGAAGCGTATTCAGTTTTCTGCAGAGCTTTCTCTACAGAACTTTCTCTGCAAGGCATCCAGCGTGCGAGCCACGCAGCTACGCCAGCGCGCGAACCGCCTCCAGAGTCAACTCCTCATGCTTGAGGCGCACGGTGCCCAGCCCCTCCGGAACCTCCAGCTCGCCCGGCACAACAATGACGCGCATACCCGCCGCGGTCGCACTGCGCACACCCGAAGGAGAGTCCTCAATCGCCACGCACTGAGTCGGGTCAACACCCAGACGTTCCGCCGCCAAAAGATAAGGCTGCGGGTCCGGCTTCGGGTGGGTAGTCTCATCATTGCCAATAACCACCGAGAACGTGCCCTCGGGTGCCGCATTCGCGGTACGGCGAGCCACGGAGGTGGTCGCATTCGTGACGACTGCCGCCGGAATCTGCGCCTCGCGAACTTCCAAGAGGAAGCGCTCAATACCGGGCAGGAACTCGACCGGCTGCTGCGCCAGAGTCTCATGCACCTTTGCCACCAGCAGGTTGTTAATCTCCTCGTCCGGCAGGTTCACGCCACGCTCACGCAGGCGATCCAGGGTGAACTGCATCGACAGACCCAGGCAGTCGAGGGTGTCCTGCTCGGTCCAGGTGCCGCCAAATTCTGAGGCGAGAGCAACCTTGGCGGCAGCCCATACGGGTTCGGTATCGACGAGGGTTCCGTCGTGGTCGAAGAGAATGGCGGCGGGGAAGGTATTCGTAGTCGTCATGCCTTAAGCCTACCGGTTTATTTCTGGGGCGAGCGTAGGACGACGTTCCCAATCGTCACCAAAAAATCCGTGCCCGCGTTCTGGGGGTTCGTGGCGATAGTGAGCAGCGCATCGGCGACGTCCTCACGGGCAATCGTCGGGATGCCTGCAGTTCGCTCAACTTTCGCCATGTCATATATCTTCACTCCGCCCCTGCCGGGCTTATCGGTCAGCCTGCCCGGATGCGCACGCGAAATATACGGCTGATACTCGGCGACCAGGGCGTCCGCCTTAACCTTGTCGGTGAAAATGCCGCGCATGATGACCTTGCACACCAGGCGCATGGGGAGTGAGGCGGTCCGTACCGTATCGCCCACGCCGTAGGCGCTCATCAGAACGCAGTGCTTCACGCCTGCGCCCGTGACCGCCTGCATGATGAGAGGCAGACGCTCCTGCATGAACGTGGAGGAGAGAAATTCCCGCACCGTGGCTTTCTGCCCCAGGATGCTGACCATCACGTCCTGCCCGGAGGATGCTGCGGCAAGCCGCTCGGCATCGTCCAGGGTTCCCGGAATAATGGTGAGATTTTGATGCGCCCCCAAAAGAGACAGTGCCTTATCGGGGTTGCGCACGTAGGCGGTGACCGCGTACCCCTCCTCTAGGGCTTTGCGGGTAAAGAGATAACCGGTGCGGCCGGTTGCGCCTAGAACCAGTATTTTCATGTGGGGTCCCCATTCGTATTGTGGTCGTTGCGGGAGCCCGCAAGCGCCCAGTCCGGTCACTATAACAATAGGGCTTTGGACGGGGTTTATGGCTGTGGTTTTTAGCAGAGATTTTGGTTTGAGCTTGTGTTTCCGCCGCTTTATTCGTGTGAAGAGCCTCTTGGTCGTTGTCGAAAATTTATTCTTAAAATCTTGGTTAACTCCTTGCGCAAAATAATTGAGTGTAGTAGACTCAAGTTATGTAATGCAGGGGCACATAGGATAAGCCCCCTCGAAACACGAAAGGAACGTCATGGAGAACAAGTTCACGACCAAGAGTCAAGAAGTCATCTCGGCGGCAAATACTAATGCTCAAACCGCCGGTAACCCCACTATTGAAACCGCGCACATCCTCAAGGCCCTCATGGACCAGCGCGAAGGCGTCGCCGTAGCAGTCCTCAAGGCTGCAGGCCTGGATGTAGACGCTATCTCTGAGGCGGCATCCGCCGAAATCAAGAAGCTGCCGAAGGCATCCGGTGCTTCCGTGCAGAACGCCTCCCTCAGCCGTGCCGCGCTCTCCGCTCTGCAGGCGGCACAGACCCGCGCGGAAGGTTTCGGTGACAGCTACGTCTCCACCGAAATGATTCTGCTCGGCATTGCCAGCGGAACCGATAGCACCGCTGAAGCAATGCACAAGCTCGGCGCTACCGCAGAGCTCATCGCACAGACCATCCCCACCGTCCGAGGAGACCGCACCGTGGATACCCCCGACCCCGAAGGCACCTTCCAGGCGCTCGAAAAGTACGGCACCGACCTGACCGCCATTGCCCGTGCGGGCAAGCTTGACCCGGTCATCGGCCGTGACTCTGAGATTCGCC
>ERZ772935.620-NODE-620-length-14147-cov-9.642350_pt1 | contig 14147 bp, 8 predicted proteins | sample MGYA00511683_ERZ772935 | MGnify/ENA primary metagenome ERZ772935 (study PRJEB29015, sample SAMEA2738086) | human oral metagenome | biome: human oral; feature: human-associated habitat; material: saliva | place: China | collected 2228 ...
GGTCTTCCGATGATGGGGGTTCCTACACCGTCCATCCGAAAGACCTCGACATGCCCAATACTATCTTTGATCGCGCTGACCTGAGCGCCTTCACGGGCCTGGATGGCCTGGGGTTGGAGGTGACGGGCCAGCGCATTTGGCCAGACCATGCAGTGTTGGCGTGCCGTATTACTGGTGAGGACCGGTGGTGTCGACGCTGCGGGTGTCAGGGTATTTGTCGTGACACGCTGGCCAGGCGCTTGGCGCACGAGCCTTACGGGTGGCGACACACCCCGTATGGGGACAGGTACGTCACCGTCATCTTGGACGTGACGCCCGTACGAGACCGTCGCGGTCCCTCCCGGCTCTTGGATATGATCCCCAGGGCTGCTCCAAGCGGGTCTTCAAAACCTGGTTGGCCTCCCAGCCTGACACTTGGCGCGAGCGCATCGAGATCGTCGCGATGGGTGGATTCACCGGGTTCAAAAGCGCAGCCACTGAAGAACTTCCCGGCGCGAGAGCGGTCATGGACCCCTTCCATGTCGTGCACCTTGCCGGGGATGCTCTCGATGAGTGCCGCAGGCGTATCCAGCAAGAACTTCACCATCGGCGCGGGCGTGCCTAGCTCCCTCACAGAAATCATCACACTGGGAAGAACACTCAGTCGAATCAAATGATGCTGTTAATGATGCTATCCTGAATGTGGAGGTAGCCATGAGAACCACTGTGACACTCGATGATGACCTGCTTGCGCGCGCCGAGGAACTGACTGGGATTAGTGAACGTTCCGCGTTGATCAGGGACGCGGTTGAGCTTCTCGTTCGTATTGAGACGGGACGGCAGCTCGCCGAGCTCGGCGGCAGCGATTCGGCGGCGGAGGCTGCGCCGCGTAGCCGCAGGCGCGCATGAGGGTCCTCGTCGACACGAACATCTGGATCGATCACCTACGAAAAACTGAGCCGGTCCTGGTCGACCTGCTCGAGCGCGACCAGGTGTGCGTGCACCAGAGCGTCATCACCGAGCTCGCGTTGGGGAACCTCAAGGACCGGTCGGTCTTCCTGAAGGCGCTCGAGCGCCTCATGGTCCTTCGCAACGTCGACGATCAGGGGGTCCGGCACCTCGTCGAGGAGCGGCGGCTGTGGGGCAGGGGGCTCAGTGCTGTCGATGCGGCGCTCCTGGCGAGCGTCGTCGTGACCCCCGGCATGTCTCTGTGGACGCGCGATAAGCGCCTACGTCAGGCCGCACGTGACGTGGGCGTGTTGGCAGAGCTTGACTGAGGTGCACGCATTCTGACGAGGCCGGGGCGCGCGGGAGCGTGGCCCGGCGTTGCTGTTGGGGCAGAGTTTGCTGTGAGGGAGCAGCGGAGGGCAGGGAAGTCCTCTGGCTGCTCGGTGGGAAGCACTGGTGTGTGCCTCCGTGGTGTGTTACAGCGATGTGTAGAAATAGTAGGACAGACGCTTCCAGAACGCGTTGGGTCCTCAGTAAACGTGTCATCGGCTTGGCGTCGAGAGCGTGCTGTGGGAGCGCTCTTAAGAGTAAGCATTCGAGGAAAACTGGGGTTCCGTGTGATGAGGCGCGGTTAGTGTTAATCAGTGAGGTAGACTTCAACGGGTGTTCCGGCGCGTTGGCATGTCAGCGGGCGGGACGTCCTTGTTTTTCGTTGTAATCGCAGTAAGCGCAGGTGCGGGGGAGCAAGACGGTCATGGCAAACGAGGCATCGCGGGCGGCGGCATCCACCACCGCCCGGATCGTGTGGGACACGGCTGACAAGTACCTGCGCAACGTCGTTGAACCCCAGGAGTACGGCGACTACATCCTGCCGTTCACGGTCCTGCGCCGCCTTGAGTGCCTGTTGGAGGACACGAAGGACGACGTCATCAAGTTCGTCAAGGCTCAGGGTGACATGCCCTCGTACCTGATCGATATTGCCGTCAGCAATCGTTTCGGCTTGAGCTTCTTCAACACCTCCCAGTTAAACCTGGCGCGTATCGCGTCGGTGGATGACAACGTGGATAGGGCGCTGCTCAGATACGTCAACGGTTTCTCGCACAACATCGCGGACATTTGGACCGCGTTCGAGTTCCCCAAGCTGGTCGCCAAGCTCAGCGCGGCGAACCGCCTGCTGGAAGTGGTCAAGCACTTTTCGACGCTGTCGCTGGGGTCGACGAGCGTTGAGGATTCGACGATGGGCGACATCTTCGAGGACGTCATGTACCGGGCCTTCGACAAGAAGGGGAAGGCCGCGGGCGCGTTCTACACGCCGCGTGACGCGATCAAGTTGATGGTTGACGTGCTTTTCGCTGCGGACGCCGAGTCGCTTGCGGGCGAGGACGTGCTGCGCTCGATTTATGATCCGACGGCGGGCTCGGGCGGCATGCTGCTGGTCGCCCAGGAGGCGCTGCGGGAACTGAACCCGGGCGTGAAGGTCACGGTTTACGGCCAGGAGATGATGGATTCCGCCTACGCGCTGGGTAAGGCTGACCTGCTCATTCAGGGTGGGCGCCCGGATGCGATCCTGAAGGGGGATACGCTCCTGGAGGACCTGCACGCGGATAAGACCTTCGACTACGTCCTGTCTAATCCGCCGTTTGGCGGGGACTGGGAGGTGGAGCAGGCCTCGGTGAAGGAGCAGGCGCAGGTGCCGGGGTCCCGTTTCAGTCACGGGCTGCCGAGCAAGTCGGACGGGCAGATGCTGTTCCTGTGCCATTGCGCGTCGAAGTTGAGCCCGTCGGGTGGGCGCGCGGCCGTGGTGTCGAACGCGTCGCCGCTGTTTAACTCGGATACGGGTCCGAATTCGATCCGCCAGTGGCTTTTTGATGAGGATTTGATCGACGCGATTATCGCGCTACCGACGCAAATGTTTTATGGCACGGGTATCGCGACGTACGTGTGGATCCTGGATAACGATAAGCCGCTGAAGCGTCGCGGAAAGATTCAGCTGCTTGACGCGTCGGGCTTGTGGGAGCCGATGCGCAAGGGCATGGGCGATAAGCGGCGCGAAATGAGCGAGGCGAACCGGGAGGCCGTGGTCCAGGCCTACCAGCGTTTCGAGGATTCGGAGATTTCGCGGATCCTGACGCCGCAGGATTTCATGTTCCGGGACGTGCCCGTGTTCAAGCAGGCGCGCTTAGCTACGCGTTACTCTGACGAGGCTGTGGATACTTTACGTGGCCGCCGTGACTTCAGTGAGGCCTTGGTACGGGTGATGCGTGAACTTGACGGCACCCCGTGGAATGAGCTTCCCTTGCGGATACGTGCAACCGCGAAAACCGAGGGTATTAAGGTTTCCGTGGGCCTGATCGACGCCGTCATGAAGGCGATGGCTGTACCGGACGATAATGCGCCTCTAGCTGTAGACCGCAAGGGTACGCCGGTATTGGCGGATGGATGGAAAATTATGGAGCGTGTGCCCGCCAGCGAGGACCTAGAGGAGCACATGGCCACTGAGGTTCTACCTTTTGCTCCCGGAGCAACCTGGGACGAGTCAAAAGCTAAGAAGGGTAACGAAATTCCGTTTACCCGCATCTTCTACGTGCCCGAGGAGCCGCGCCCGCTGGCCGAAATCGACGCGGACGTGCAGCGAATCATGGGCGAACTCGCGGAGATGTTTGCGGAGGTACACCGAGATGAGTGAACGTCCCCTTTGGACTGTGCTTTCAGAGGTTGATCAACGTGCAGGAGAGCTAGCACTAACTTTACCTTTGCTTTCAGTGTCGAAGTTGCATGGTGTTGTGCGATACAAGGATTTGTTTCCAGATCGAGTAATACGTGCCGATGATTTGAGTCACTACAAAGTAGTTGAGACTGGTCAGATCGTTCTCAATAAAATGAGTGCTGCAACAGGTGCTGTCGGACGCGCAGAGGAACAGGGGTTGGTTTCTCCGGATTATGCGGTGCTCAGCCCCTCAGATGACTGTGATTCGCGATACCTGAAATATTTACTTGGCTCTGAAGAATTCTGTAAGAACAGAGTCGAGCCACGCCTTCAAGGAATTGGTATTGGTGACGTTTCGAATGCCCGCACCCCTCGAGTAACGACAATGTCGTATCTGTCAATCGTTGCTTTTCTTCCTGAAGTTCAGATGCAAACAAAGATTGTCGATTATCTGGATCGTGAGACTGGTGAGATCGACGCGATGCTCGCCACGCTCGATGTCTTGACCGAAGCGCTCCATTCGCGCAGAGCTTCTGTGGTTGAACGGGAAACTGTCGCGCGGCCAGGAAGGTTGACGAGATTAAAGTTCTGCGCGGACGTTTCTTTGGGAAAAACATTCCAAGGAGTGCGAAAGAGTGATTGCGAAACATTACTGAACTACGTACGTGCCGCTTCTATTCAGCCCAACGGTTTGGAGCTTGACGATCAACGGATGTGGATGACCCAAGAAGAGCAGCGAAAGTATGATCTCAGAAAAGGAGACATCCTAATAGTAGAAGGTGGAGCTGGATTTGGGCGGAGTGTCCATCTTACGCAGGACATGCCCGGTTGGGGGTTTCAGAACCATGTGATCCGCGTGAGGCCAGATCAGTACCATGATGGACGATTTCTTAATTACTGCGTGAAGGGGCATTACTCTGGTGGATTGATTGCGCTTCTCGCAGATGGTGCCACAATTCCGGGTTTATCATCCGATAAAGCTAAGAATCTTCCTATTCCTGATATGTCGTTGGAGGAGCAACAGCGCATCGCCGACCACCTCGACGAGGTGACCGGCCGGATCGACGCTATGCTCGCCACGATCGACGAACTCAAGGCCCTCCTCGTCGAGCGTCGATCCGCGCTCATCACCGACGTCGTTACTGGACGAAAGAAGATCCCCTCATGAGCCACGCACAGGTCCTCGAATTCGAGTTCGAATCCACCATCTGCTCCGAGCTCTCCGAGTGCGGATGGCTCTACCAGGACGAAGGCGGCACTGGCGCCGCTGGCTGGGACGTCGGCCTCGCCCTCATCCCCGGTGATGTGCTCCACTGGCTGGCCACTCAATACCCCGAAGAATACGAGAAAGCAATCCCCGCCGACCTCGCGGACGGGCAACGAGACAAAGCCGAGCGCGACCTCCTCACCCACCTGACCAAGGAACTAAACAAAGCAACCCGCATCGACACAACCGGGAAACCCGTGGGAGGCCTCCTCGGTGTCCTGCGCACCGGCTTCACCTACGCCCAGGTCGGCCGCCCCGCCGCCAAGTTCGGCCCCATGATGGAATTCCCGCCCGCGAACCCCGAGCTGATCGAAGTCGCCGAAGCCTCGGACGCCGTGCGACTGCGCGTCATGCGTCAAGTCCGCTTCGATACCACCACCAACGAGTCCATCGACGTCGTCCTGTGCGCCAACGGCATCCCCGTCATCACGATGGAACTCAAGACCGACAACACCCAGTCCGTCCACCACGCGATCCGCCAATACAAAGACGACCGCAAGCCCGGCGCAAACCGCCCCCTCCTGGCCCCCGGGCGCGCCCTCGTCCACTTCGCCGTCTCCAACGACCTCGTCTTCATGACCACCAAACTCGCCGGCGAAAACACCGTCTTCCTACCCTTCAACCAGGGAAACAACGGGCACGAAGGCAACCCGCCCTCGGCGAGTGGATCCGCCACCAACTACCTGTGGCGCGACATCCTCGCCCGCCCCACCTTCATGCGCATCCTCAAGGACTACGCGCTCTACGAGCCCGGCCGACGCGGCAAGAAAAACGACGGGCGCCTGATCTTCCCGCGCTTCCACCAGCTGCGAGCCGTTGAACGCATCATCGGCGACATCGAAGCCACGGGGCCCGGCGGACGCTACCTGGTCTGGCACTCCGCCGGCTCCGGCAAAACCAAAACCATCGCCTGGCTCAGCCACCGCCTCATCCGCCACGTCGACTCCCAGGCGAACTCCACCTTCGACTCCGTCATCGTCGTCACCGACCGCACCGTCCTCGATGAAAACATCCGAGGCGACATGGGCCTCGTCCAATCCTCCAACGGACTGGTCGTACCCGTCGGCGAAAAATCGGGCGCGAAATCCCCTCAGCTGAAGAAAGCACTCATCGAAGGCGACCACATCATCACCTGCACGCTCCAGACCTTCCCCGAGGTCATGAAGCTCATCGAAGATACCTCCGAACTGCGCGGACGCAACTGGGCGGTCGTCGCCGACGAAGCCCACTCCTCCCAGTCCGGGTCCAGCGCGAGGGGCCTCAAGTCCCTCCTCGCCGACATCGACGTGGAAGACCCCGAGAACGTGAGCACCGACGAACTGCTCGCCGCCAAAGACTCGGCCATCGCCGCCTCCAGCAACATCACCTTCATCGCGCTCACCGCCACGCCCAAGGCCAAAACCCTGCGCCTGTTCGGCACCCAGGACGGGGACGGAAACTGGCGGGCCTTCGACACCTACACGATGGCCCAAGCCATCGAAGAAGGCTTCATCCTCGACGTGCTCACCAACTACTCGACCTACGACATGTTCCTGCGCGTCAAGAACGAGCTCGACAACTCCGAGGAAGAAACCCTGGTCGACACGGGACACGCGGTGAGTGCTATCGTGCGTTTTGCCCGGCTCCACCCCACCGCCATCGCACAGAAGGTCAGCGTCGTCGTCGAACACTTCCAGCGCAACGTCAAACCCCTGCTCGCCGGCAACGCCCGCGCGATGGTCGTCACCAGTTCACGCCTCGAGGCCTACCGCTGGTTCGAGGCAATGAACTCCTACATCGACAAGCAGGGCTACACAGACATTCGCGCCCTCGTCGCCTTCTCGGGCTCTTTGGAATCCGACAACGGTGAAACCGTCACCGAGACCTCGCTCAACGGGCGCGGCGACACGGCCCGAGCGTTCCGCGAGGAAGACTACAAGGTCCTCATCGTCGCCAACAAGTTCCAGACCGGCTTCGACGAGCCGCGCCTCACGGCCATGTACGTGGACAAAAAACTATCCGGCATCGCCGCCGTCCAGACACTCTCGCGCCTGAACCGCACCTACCCCGGCAAGACCGCGCCCATGGTCGTGGACTTCCAGAACACACCGGCCAGCATCGAGGACGACTTCAAGATGTACTATTCGGACGCGCACGTGGCCGGGGAAGTCGACCCGAACGCGCTCATCACGATCGCCGAACGCCTGGACACTGCCGGCATCTACACGATGGTGGAGATGGAAGCAGTCGCCGACGCGTACCTGAGCGATGCCGGCGGCGAAGCCATCGCGCGGGCCCTGGGGCCCATCAAAGACCGGTGGTACAGCGCGTGGAAGCGCGCGCGTCTGAGCAAGGACAATGAACTCAAGGATTCCCTGCGCAGCTTTCGCGCGGACACGATCAGCTACCGCAACGCCTGGCAGTTCCTCAGCCAAATCGTCGACTACCAGGACCCGGACCTGCACAAGCGCGCCATCCTAGCGACCCTCCTGTCGCGCAACCTGCACATGGACGGCAACCAGTACGACGACTCCTACCTCGAGGGCGTGCAGCTCTCTGGCGTGCAGCTCGTCCCCTCCACCATCAACGAGGACCACTCCCTGAGCGAGGGCAGTAGCGAGCCGATGGTGCTTCCCGGCTTCGACGGCGAGTTCCGCGGCGGGCAGACTCCGACGAAGGGCCCCCTCGCGGAGGTCATCGATCGCGTCAATGAGATGTTCCGGGCCAGGCATGTCGACGTGACTGAGGGAAGCGTCGCCGGGTTCATCACGACCTTCTGGGGGTTTCTGGGTGAGGACGAGGCCGCGCAGGCCATGGCGAAGAAGAACAGTCCAAGCCAACTGAAAGCGTCAGCTGACTTCAGTAACGCCGTCGGCATCGCGATGGTTCGCACATGCCAGGAAAACCAGGAGATTCAGTCGTACATGACGGATCCGTCCTTCCTGCACAACATCGTCGAAATCACGGCAGATGCGCTACAGGCTCACTACAGCCGCAGTGGCGAGGGTTCCGAGGCCTAGCCGGACGTCCGGTGTCCCCTCGCCCCGCGGGTGTTGAAGCGCTGCGGGGCCGGTGTCGCCGTCTCACCTCCCCGTCAGCTCCGGCTTCGTGAAGGCGCGGACCTGGGCGGCGTCCGGGTCGATCTCGGGGGCCTTCATGGGCTTCTTCGAGGCCGACTCCAGAGCGGTGACGGAACGCGCGCGGGACAGGAGGCGGTTTTCCATCGAGGAGACCGCCTTGTTGTAGTAGTCGACACTCTTGGCCAGGCTCTTGCCCAGGTTTTCGATGTGGCCGGCGACGACTCCGAGGCGTTCGTACAGGTCACGGCCCAGCGCAATGATGTCGTCGGCCTGCTCGTTGATGGTCGTACGAGACCAGGCGCTGGCGCACGTGCGGGCCACCGCTAGCAGCGTGACGGGGGAACACAGGGCCACGCCGCGCGCCATCGCGTCGTCCAAAAGCGCCGCATCCGCGCGCAGTGCCGCCGACAGCGCCGCCTCCGAGGGAACAAATAGAATGACCAGCTCGGGGGAAGAACCGAGCAAACGCGCGTAGTCGCGCGACGCCAACGCATCCACGTGAGAGCGCAGGGCCTTCGCGTGCGCCACCAGCTCGGAACGTCGCCGAGCCTCCGCCATCTCGCCGCCCTCCTCGATGTCGCACGCGCGCAGGTATGCGTCCATCGGAGCCTTCGCATCGAGAGCGAGGTAGCCCTGCCCGGGCAGGTGAATTGTCACGTCGGGTCGCCCACGGTCAGACGAAGCACGTTCTGCGCCCAGGCCTCGTCCCTGAGTGAGCGCACCAATCGAGCGTTGTTCCGCGAAGTCGACGTGCGGCAGCATCCCCGAGGCCTCCAGGATTCGGGCGAGCTCAACCTCGCCCCACGTGCCGCGCGCGCTGCGCGACCGCAGCGCCCCCTCCAGGGAGGCGGTGGTGCGGGCCAGCTCGGCCTCGCGCTGGGCGGTCTCGCGCAGCTGCTCCGCGAGGGCCCCGTGCTGGCGCGCCCGCGTCTGCTCCATCTGGTCGACGCGCGCCGTCATCTGCTCCAGCTGCACGCGAACCGGGGCGAGCGCCTGCAACACGGACGCATCGCCGGCCGAGCGGGCCTCGGCCGACTCGACGCGACGAGACAACTCCTCGGCGCGGGCCTGCCACCGGGCGGCCTCCGCACGCAACGCACCCACGTCCTCGCCCGGCTGCGAGGCGCGGCGCGCCACCGCCCCCACGTACCCGAGCGCAGCGCCCACGACCAGTCCAACAAGGAGAAAAACAAGAGAGATACCCATGCCCGCACGATACGAGGGGGCGTGCACATCTGCGTCCAGGGGGCGGTCCGCAGGTATCCAGCAACCAACCATGGCCACGGTCAGTCGCCTATCCTGGGTGTAAGACTCACGGGGGAGGGGTATGGAAGCCGTCGATTCGCGCGCGATGCACGTACTGATTCGCGACAGGGACTCGCAGAGCTGGCAGGATCACACCTGGAAGGTCGCGAAGGCGTGCCGCGACGGGAATCGCGTCGTCGTCACCTACACCAACGGCAAAGAGTATCCGTACGGTGAGGATCGTGTGCGCATCTACGACCAGGTCGAGCGCCGAGAGATCGACGCCCTCGACGAGGTTCGTGTGAACGGGCAGCGCTGGAAAAACGTAGAGATCATCTGGACCCTGCGTCGGTCGGGGAACCCGCGCAATCCCCGCTACACGCTGGCCTATCGGAAACCCGACGGTAAGCTCGCGCTTCGCAGATGTGGGAGCGACGAGGTGAGAGTGACGTATGCGACCGCGCAGGACCGGCACAACGCCTCCACTCTCGACTATGTCCGCACGGAAGTCCGCGCGCAGGCTCGACGGGCCGGGGCAACATTGGACACGAGCGGGCGCTATCCCAAGTGGGTCGGTGCGGACCACATGCTGCCCGACGCTATTCTCGCGAACGTGTGGGAGTGGCTCCCGAGCGCCCCGAAAGGCTCCGCCCTGGAGGCTTTCCTTGCGGGCGTCTCTTCCGCGAAGACGGGCGCGAGCGACCGGCTCATCATGCCCTTCCATTCCAACATTGATCAACGCAACGCGATCCGGGCCGCGCTCACGCATCAGATCTCGATTATCGACGGCCCGCCCGGTACTGGTAAGACGCAGACGATCCTCAACCTGATCGCTTCTCTTATCGCCCAGGGCAAGTCGGTGGGCGTCGTCGCAGGCGCCAACTCCGCAGTGGATAACGTGGTCGACAAGCTGACGGAGGAAGGCTACGGCTTCCTGGTTGCAACGGTCGGGAGCGTCGAACGTGTCAAGGAATTCCATCAGCGTGAGGGAATCCTTGAACAGAAGCGCGAGGCCTGGGCTCGCCATGCGTCCGACGGTTCGTCGGGTGCGCCGACCGTCATCGACGACGCTGAGCTGCGGGCTGCGGAGGAACGCCTGGTGGGCCTGTGGGAGGATGCGCGCGATGTTCCGGAGTTTCGCGCGCGCCTGACTGCGACGCGCCGAGAGCGCCGCCTCTTCGAGGAAAAGGTGCGGGAGAGTCGGCGACTGGTTCCCGATATTTCGACGATGCCCGTCCTTCGGCGGAGCTCAGAAACGATCGCTCACTTGCTTGCCCTTGCGCGCTGTGCGCCGAGGCCTGGGCGCGGTCCTCGGGGCATCGTCGAGCGGGTGCGTCGTTATTTCACTTATGGCTCCCTGAAAGGTATTGACCTGGCGGACACGGACGTGCAGTCGGCGCTCCAATTCGCCTTCTACGAGGCTCGTGAACGCGAACTGACCCAACGCATCGAGGAAGCGGAGGCCCGGTTAGCCCGCCGAGGCCTCGTCGAGGAGAGTGCCGCGTACCGTCAGCGATCCCGCGAGGCACTGGACGCCGCTCTCCTGGAGCGATTCGAGCGCGAGAGCCCGAGTCGCCTCAGCCCCTGTGAGCGGCTCAACCGACAGACGGACATCCTGCTGCGTACCTACCCTGTTGTGGCGTCCACTTGTTTCTCGATTCGCAACAACCTGGCCCAGGACGCGACGCTGGACTGGGTCATCATCGACGAAGCCTCGCAGGTTCTGCTCCCGCAGGGCATGGCTGCGCTGAGCAAGGCGCGTAACGCCGTCATTGTCGGGGACGCCAAGCAGCTCGGGCCGATCTTCCAGGGGTGGGACGAGAGCAAGCAGGCGCCTGCCGAGGAACGATTCGACGTGCGCAAGGTGTCGCTGCTCGACTCCGTGAAAATGATGGCCGAGTCCGCGCAGGTGCCCAGCACCTTGCTGAAAGAGCACTACCGATGCCACCCCGCGATCATCGAGTTCTGCAATCGCATGTATTACGACGGCCAGCTCATTCCGATGCGCGTCCCCGCAGAAGACGCCCCCGATCCGCTTGAAATCGTGTACGCGGCGCCCGGCAATCACGCGCGGCGACCAGCGCGCGGCGGTGGGTTCTTCTCACAGCGGGAGATTGAGATCATCGCGCAGCTCGAGGATATGCAGCTCATCCGAGAGGGAATCGGCGCGAAGGAGAAGGACGCGTCTGGCGACTTTGTCCTGGGCATCGTGACTCCGTTCCGAGCGCAGGCAACGAACCTGGGTCAGCGAATTCGTGCTGAGCAAGGCGACAGGCAGTACTCGCGTTGGCTGGCGGAAACCGCGCACAAATTCCAGGGGCGAGGCGCGGGAACGGTCATCTTGTCGACGGTTCTCAATGCCGGTGAACGGTCAGCTGCACGCGAGTTCTACGATGCCGATTCCATGACGAACGTGATTGTTTCGCGCGCGAAGGACCGTTTTATCGTCGTGACAGCGCACGGTGGCGTGCGCTTCAGTCGAAATATCTCGGCGTTGCTTGAATACATTGAGATGTACGATCCTAGTTCTGTCATCCAATCGGACATTGTGTCAATCTTTGATGTCCTGTACAGCGCTTACAGTGAGTCGTTGGAGCGCTATTCGCGCGCTAAATGGGCCGATCGTCGGCGCTCTCCCGCCGAGAACGTCGCGGACCAGTGCCTGCGCGAGATTCTTGCGGAACCGGCCTATTCGCGCTTTGGTTATCAGATCGAGGTGTTCCTTAAAGATGCGCTGCCGAATACGCGCCGACTCAGCGAGGAACAGAGTACCTTCACGTTCACGGATAGTGCGCTTGATTTCGGCGTGTATTCGCGGGTGACCGGTCGCCTTGTCCTCGCCATCGAGGTCGACGGCTGGCAGTACCACGGTGCCAGTGATACTCAGCGCAAGCGCGACGCCCTCAAGGATTCGATCATGGCCGCCTATGGCGTTCCCGTCCTGCGCTTGCCGACGAACGGCTCGGGGGAGGAGCGCCTCATCCGGGAGGCGCTGGACAAGCTGCTCTGAGCGGGGGCTTGTGTCCGTTTGGTGGTCGGCCTTGACGGTGGGTCCGTTGGTCGCCAGTGCGTGTGCGTTTGTTGTTTGACGAGGTCGGGGCGGGGTTGGGTGGCGGCGTGCACATTTGTGCGGGTTGGGTGGGAGAACGTGCCGTGGTGTTTACTGCATATTCTTGGTGTTTCGTGTCGGTTCTGCGCGTATTCTGATGGGAATAGGAAGTGCTTCCAGTGTCGGAAGTGCCCAGGAGGAGACCTCACAGGAGAGGTGTTTGCATCATGATGGTCCCACCCCTATCTGAACGTCCTGTGACCGAGGAGGACGAGGAGCAGTTCCGCCGCGAGTCCGCCCCGCGCAGGTACACGCTGTGGGAGCGGTGGAGTGATTATCGGGCTGATGTGAAGCGCACCCGGCCCAAGGGAGCCAAGGCGCGGCTTCGCGCGTGGATGGACGCCGACGCCGTGGATTGGGGGATCCGCGTCGCCGTCGTGTTCTTGTTTATTGGCGGATCCTACTCCCTGTACATCAACGGTGTTGCCTACGGTTGGTGGCACGCCTGGGGTGAGAAGCCCACCGTTGCGGCGACAACCACTCCCGCTGCTCGGCCTTCGCCGTCCGCATCGAGCGAACCTGCCATGTCGGGCGGCTACGAAATCGGACCCGACGGCGTCCTGGTGCGCCCAGCCGAACACGCCGCATCGACCTACCCCAAACCAGAACTACCCGACGAAGCCAAAGAAAACTCTGAGAAAGGGGCTGAAGCAGCGGCGAGGCACTACCTTGACCTCATTGTCTACGCATGGAACACCGGAGACACACAACCACTCGCAGATATGTCTGACTCGTCATCAAATTTCGCCAAGGGTCACATTACCAATACTGAAGAGATGTACACCAATGGCTGGTCCTTTGGAAACTCAGCAACGGTACAGGAAGTACTCCGCCTGGAAGCAGTTCCCGCACAAGATGGAACGATTCCCCCTAACACTATAGGTGTCCGTTTTCAGATTACCGCCAACTACGGCACAAAATGTAAAGGGCAAAGTATCACTGTAGACGACACTGAACACAGCTCAACGATCTCCTTATTCATGACCTGGAACAATGACCGTTGGACAGAGATACAAGGGAGTGCCAAAAATCATGATGCTGAATAAACTACGCGTTATCCTGGCCATTGGCACCGCATCATCATCTTTGCTGATATACAGCACTCTTCCTTCGATGGCTCTTGTTCCGAGCTCAGATTTTGACGCAAATGCAAACGAAAGGGACGTCAACACCGATGCCTGGGAGGAAGAAACTGATTATCATCCTGGCACCGACGGAGGCTCATATCAGCCGCCGTCGAGCGAGGTGAAACCGCTCCCGGAAGGCACACCGGCGCCGCCAAATCCTGCCTTGGACTTTATGATTGGCTACCACTGCGAGCATCCGGTGACATACGAAATCGGGAAGGTAGGATTATCAGTCTTTTGGAGGTGTGACGATCCCCCTCCAAGCGATGCAACGCCATCTACTCCCCCATCAACACGGACGATTCTGCGCCGCGCCGCCGCCACCGTCCACGCCAACAACGCCGGAATCCACAAACTTCCCCCCAGGGTCTCCTACACGAACAAACACATCCCCACCATCGTCAACGTCACCAACCCCACCCAAACCCACACGACCACTTTGTTCGGCCGCGAGGTCACCATCACTCTGACCGCCACGAGATACGAATGGAATTGGGGAGACGGGACCCCCAACACGATCACAGCATCGCCGGGATTGGCATGGGAAGAGGGCATCGACCCCAACAACGACCCACGCCTCATCCGCCACTACTACACCCCGCCCCAGGGGTGGCGTTCCATGCTCGATGGCCCATACCCGCATGAGGACCGCGAGATCACGCTGACCACGACGTGGAGTGGAACAGCCACGAACCCCTTCACCGGG
>ERZ772935.626-NODE-626-length-14038-cov-4.020811_pt1 | contig 14038 bp, 12 predicted proteins | sample MGYA00511683_ERZ772935 | MGnify/ENA primary metagenome ERZ772935 (study PRJEB29015, sample SAMEA2738086) | human oral metagenome | biome: human oral; feature: human-associated habitat; material: saliva | place: China | collected 2228 ...
AACAAATTTACTGACAGAAAAACTTATCCACGTGGATAAGTTTTTTGTATTATTTTAATGTTAAAGCGTAAAATAATGATAAGTGGAGAGAAATGACAAATTTAATTTTTTTGATTACTGGTTAGTTGGAGACGTAGGTTACAGTCTCATTTTGATATTCATTTTACCTAACGAAATTAATATTAATTTCTGGCTTATTTTGACGGGTAAGCAAACTAGCTATAATATTGTCCTACTAATTCTGATGGCCTTGACTAATCTAATTCAACGGGTGATGACCTCAAATTCTATTTATTGGACGAAACAAAAATATATTATTCTAATATTGAATTGTATTTTACTTTCAGTGACAACTTTTTGGTTGCTAACATTTTCTTTTGGGCAGTAAAAAAGTTACTGACAAAAAGTCTGTCAGTAACTTATACGTGCTTAAAATGGTAATCCTTTAGTGAATTTTCCAAGTTTTTGTTCAGTAACTTTTTCGATTTGGCTTAGCGCATCGTTAACAGCGTCAGTAACCATATCTTGTAAAGTTTCAGGATCTTCAGGGTCAATCACATCAGGTTTGATGTCAAGAGATTTCAAAGTGCGGTCACCTGAAAATTCAACAGTTACAAGGTCTTGAGCAGATTTACCAACAAAAATTGTATTGGCAATTTCTTCTTGTGAAACTTGCATTTGTTTTTGAAGTTTTTGTGCTTGTTTCATCATTGATTGCATGTTCATCATTATTTGGGTTCTCCTTAATATTCAATAGTTATGATTTTATTTTACCATATCTGGTATATCTAGGCTAGATTTTTCTAAATCAATTGTTAAGTGATAGTCGGCATTATCACGAACAGTGTGTTCAAAGTCAGTAGTATAAAGGACAAGACGGAGTGTATCACCTGCTGCTATTTTATAGATAGTGGGTTGAAGTTCAAAAGAAATTTCCATCCATTGATCTGGTGTGACTTCTTTGACTGTTAGCAAATCAGTGCGATTTTGAAGATTTAGGAAACCTTTAGTAATGACGCGATGTGGTGTTTCTTTGAAGGGTAATTCCATCAAATGTTCCAACATATAAAAGCGACCGTTATCCATAGCTTTTGGTGCAAGAACAGCAGGTAGAGGAAGAAGACGCTTAGCTGAACTAATATCTAATAGTTGTGCAGAAATCAAGCCTTTGTCAATGCTTGATTTGAGTCGAAGGTTGAGTTTGACAGGACCGTTTAAGAACAAATCCTTTTCTAGTAGCATATCAACTGTTACTTGATTGGCTTTTCCATCAAATAATTCATTTTTGAAGGTTTGATAGGTCTTGCTAAAGCGGTCGTAATCTTCTTGAGTATATTGATTTTTGATTTCTTGAGTGCTTTCACCCAGATTGAAATGAGTGTAGTGCTCTTGGTCGCCAAATGTTTCCAAAGACAGCCAACTTTGAGCCTGACGGTTGTCTTGCCAAATCACAGTTGGTAATTCAAAGCGTGAATCGTAATTCAGTAGTTTCTTGCTAAGAAGTGCATTCATAGCTTCACGAAAATCAATGGATTGCCAATTGTTCATGTAAACGTGAGCGCCGTTATGGAAAAATAGATGTTTTTTGAGATGTTTTGGTAGTGCGTGGAACATATTGTAAACATTCAGCGGTTTGACATTCCAGTCTTGGGAGCCATGAGTGAAGACGACTTCGGCTTTGACCTTGTGCGCGTGAATCAGATAGTTTCTGTCATGCCAAAATTGATTATAATCACCCGTTTCGCGCTCCAAATTTGCTTTTAATGTTTTGAGGCTCTTTTGATACTCGGCATCGTGACGAAGACGTTCGCCCGCTAGAAGATTGCGTGAGTAAGTTAATTCAGTCAAAGAGTCAAAATCTTCACCAGGATAGCCCCCAGGACTTGTCACCAAACCATTTTCACGATAATAATTGTACCAAGAAGAAATGCCAGCTTCAGCAATAATGACCTCAAGACCATCTACGCCAGTTGTAGCCAGCCCATTTGACAGAGTTCCGAGGTAAGAGATTCCTGTTGTAGCAACCTTTCCATTGGACCAAGTGGCTTTGATTTCTCGTTGTCTGGTATGGTCTGTGAAAGCACGACAGCGACCATTTAACCAATCAATAACATTTTTATAAGCCTCGATTTGATAATAATCTCCGCTCGTCATAAGACCGTCAGAGTCCTTTGTTCCCACACCTGATACATATAAATTAGCAAAACCACGAGGAAGAAGGTAGTCATTGAGTGTATAAGTTCCGATATGACCGAGTGTTTCTTCTGCTTGCTCAACTAATGTAGCTTGTCCTTGAGGCTCAATCAAGTGCACTTCTGGTTCATGAACAGTAATTTTTCCAGTTTCTTTTTTAATCAAGTCCACATTCATGTTATACAGAGCTTTGTCGCTAGCCTTATCATTCGTTCCTTGATGATAGGGACTAGCAGTCATAACCGCAGGAATTTGTCCGCCAAAACGAGGACGAATGATACTGACCTTAATCAAATCAGGTAGACTATCCTTATCAGTATCCACGCGCGATTCTACATAGGTAACTTCACGGATAGCATTGTGACTAGTAAAAGTAGCTAAACTCTTTCCGTTGAAATAGTGATAGGTGTTGTCTTCGGGGATCAAGCCGTCGCTGATGAGTTTGTCAATCAAAAGATTACCATTTTTGGTGCGCGTATTGAGCAACTGATAGAGATTTTCAAGTAGGTTTCCATAGATAATGGGGAAATTTACGTCCTTTCGGAACTTTTCTACATCGTCAAAGTCAACAAATGGCACAAATTCTAGCAATTGAAAAGCAATCGTATAAAAAATTTTTGCTGTCAATTTCTGATTGGACGTAAAAAAGCTGAGTAAGTCTGTTTTTGAATTGGCAACCAAAGATTTTAAGGCATAGTCTGTATTTTTATAATTAAAAAAAGTTTTACGTACAAAAGTCTCTAAATTTTCTTTATCAGAATACTCTTGGCGGAAAGAAAATCCAATGCTTTCCATTTCAGCTAGGATTTTTTCGCTTGTTTCTGGTGTATAACTATACTGGTTGTAACGCATATTTTTACTCCTTTTTTTACATTTTGTCAAAAAATAACCTTTACATTATCCATTGTAACTGATAAAATAGGATTTGTCTAAAATTTTTTAATGAAAGAGGAGAACAAAAATGGACGTCACATGGATTGTGAAATATATTACAGAATTTCTTGGAACGGCAATTCTCATTATCTTGGGGAACGGAGCTGTTGCCAATGTTGAGTTAAAGGGTACGAAAGGTCATCAAAGTGGCTGGTTAGTCATTGCAGTTGGTTACGGTATGGGGGTTATGATTCCTGCTCTTATGTTTGGAAATGTATCAGGAAACCATATCAATCCTGCTTTCACACTAGGACTTGCGATTAGCGGTTACTTCCCTTGGGTGCAAGTCGCACCTTACATTATTGCACAGTTATTAGGAGCAATGTTTGGTCAAGCACTAGTCGTAGCAAGTCACCGCCCTTATTACTTACAAACAACCAATCCAAATGCTATTTTGGGTTCGTTCTCAACCATTGTGAATACAGATGATGGAAGCAAGCAATCACATGCTGCTTCTATGATAAATGGTTTTATCAATGAATTTATTGGATCGTTTGTGCTGTTCTTTGCGGCAATGGCGATGACCAAAAATTATTTTGGTGCAGAAGTTATCAAATACGCTGCAACTCGAGGAGTTGATGCAACACAACTTCAAGGAAAAGTTGCCATTGGATCCCACATCAATGCTGGTCTCGCTGTGGCTCATTTAGCGCTTGGTTTTCTTGTGATGGCATTGGTAACATCACTCGGTGGTCCTACAGGTCCAGGTCTGAACCCTGCACGTGACTTAGGTCCACGTATTCTTCACTTTCTTCTTCCGAAATCAGTTCTTGGTGAACATAAAGGAGATTCAAAGTGGTGGTATGCTTGGGTACCAGTCGTATCTCCGATTCTTGCCGGTATTGTTGCTGTGGCACTTTACAAATTGATTTATGGATAATACGTAAAAATGAAGAACGGTTCTTGCGAGCCGTTTTTTGATGGGCAAGCGACAGATTGAGCTAAAAATGGGAAAGTGACTAGACGCTTACTGAGTGAAAATGTTATACTGGCAGGTTAGAGATAACAAATGCAATGAGTTTGAGACCAAAATGTTTCAGCCTCTTACAATATATATTATTTTTACAACGAAACGCAGTGGTTGACTGGTAGTTCTAAATTCTTGCTGTGTGAAAAATGACAACAAAGTTAGTCATTATGCGGGAGTGAGAAGGCAAAATCGTTTTTTGCGAAATACCGATTTTGTCCTGCTCCCATCTTTTATTTGGGAGAGATGAGATGGAATTAGATAGATTAAGTGGCAGACGGACACTGTTATTCGGCATTTTGGCGATTCTTTTTGGAGTCATTATTATCGCAAATGGTGTTGATGTTACAAAATTCGCTCTAGATTTATTAGTTATCTACTTTATATTTGTCGGAGTTAGCAACCTCTTCTTTCGTTTTTTAGTCAAGAAGAATCGTATTAGTCTAAGCTCTGCTTTTTTTCATGTTCTTGTAGGACTGGTTGTTGGCTTTTTCAACCGTGCCAGTAATTTGCCGGTCAATATTATCATTATTATATTAGGTTGTTATCAGTTGTGTACGGCGGCAGTTTATGGTATTACTTATCTTCTTTATCGTCAAAATAAATTAAAAGGTGGTTTTCGCTATTTTTTTGATATCGTACTTTATGGAGGAATTGGTTTAACAACCATTTTTTCACCCAGTACAGATGGGCGTTTACAATTTTTGATCGTTGGTATTTACCTGATATTGTTAGGCTTTTCCAATGTTCGTGATGGTGCTTTTTTCAATACAGATTTGGAACAAAAACAGCTTTGGCGCCGTATTCGGATTAATCTGCCTGTCATTATTGCCGCCTTTTTTCCAGCAGAGCAATTGAATCGTTTCAATCATTTGTTGCAGGGTGAAAAACGAGGTCACCAAAAAGTTTACAGCCGTATTCAAAATGATCAAAAGTCGGTTGACTTAGAAGTGCTCGTTCATACATCGGATCAAAATCTTTTTGGGATGATTGGGCATGTTGATATTTGTTATCAAGGAAAAGTTATTTCTTATGGCAGTTATGATGTTTTTTCTGAGCGATGCAAAGGTATGATTGGAGACGGTGTTCTCTTCAAGGTTCCTAAAGACGCCTATATTGAGCTTTGCAAAAAAGAAAGTAAGAAAACACTCTTTGGTTATTCTTTGGCTTTGACGGATAAGGAGAAGGAGTCGGTTGAAAAGCGCTTGGCTGAAATCGATCAGCTGTTGGTGGAATGGGAGCCACCAGCAGAACTGAAAAATGGTCAGCCAACATACTCCTACAAGTTGAAGCATGAACTAGGAGCGCAGCTATATAAGTTTAAAACCAGTCGTTTCAAGACTTATTTTGTCCTGTCGACCAACTGTTGCCTGCTAGCAGATTCGATTATTGGGCAGGCTGGGACAGATATTCTGGATATTCGCGGGATTATTGCGCCCGGTACCTACCAGTCCTATCTGCAGTATGAGTTTGAGTCCGCTAGAGGTTTGGTCATTGCTCAGACCATTTACCAATAAATCCAAGGCCTTCTTGTTTTAAAAATTGTTTATTTGCGCATAATTTCTTGTCAAAAAGATGAAAATCCATTACAATAAAATGGTTTGGAGGAATTATGAGCGCGAATCATATTATTAGAATTATCCCTGTATTAAAGATAAATAATCGTCATTTAAATCAAGAATTTTTTGTCAATCAGCTGGGCATGAAGGCCCTTTTAGAGGAAGCTGCTTTTCTGTCCTTGGGAGATCAGACAAAGACTGAGAAACTGCAGCTGGAAGAATCCCCTAGCATGCGGTCTCGGCGAGTTAAAGGCCCTAAAAAATTAGCCAGAATCCTTGTCAAGGTTGCAGATGCTAAAGAAATCGAGTCTCTATTGGCTCAAAAGCCTGCTTGGACAAAGCTGTATCAAGGAGAGAAAGGCTATGCTTTTGAAGCCCTGTCGCCAGAAGGCGACCTAGTTCTCCTGCATGCAGAAGAGAATAGAGCAAGTCTGCAAGAAGTGGCGGAGGCTCCTGCCTTTGAAAAGCAAGAGGACTTCATCGGTCTTAGTCAATTTGAGATAGAGACGGTAGAAATTCGTGTGCCTGATGCCAATGCAGCCCAAGAATTTTACAGCAAGATTGAAAATGCGCTGGATTTCCTGATCTTTACAGAAGCAGAGGGACAAGACTTGCAGGCAGACAATGCCCTAACTTGGGACTTGACCATGCTCAAAGCTCAGGTCAATCGTTTAGAAACCGCTGCGCTGCGTCCTATCTTTGAAGGACGCGAGGTCTTTGTACCCAAGTCAGATAAGTTCCTGCTGAGTCAGGATTCTAGCAAGATTGAATTGTGGTTTGAAGCATGACTCTAGAAAAAATCATCAGTAAAATCCAAGAACAGCTGAAAGACGCTATCTATCCCGGTGCTAGTCTGGCCTTGTACCAAGCTGGCAAGTGGCAGGAATTCTACTTTGGTCTAGCTGGTCCGCAAGAAAAAAAGGCTACTCAAGCGGGTTTGGTCTATGACTTGGCTAGCGTCAGCAAGGTGGTCGGAGTTGGTACTCTGGCAGCCTTTTTGTATGAGCAGGGCAAGCTGGAACTGGATTTGCCCTTACAGCATTATTATCCGGCCTTTCATCGAGAAGATGTGACCTTGCGTCAGCTTTTGACCCACACATCTGGGCTGGATCCCTTTATTCCTAATCGTGATGAGCTGACAGCCCCCGAGTTGAAAGCAGCGCTTAATCATTTGACGGTTCTTGAAGATAAGACCTTCCGCTATACGGATGTGAATTTTCTGCTCTTGGGCTTTATGCTGGAAGAGATCTACGGTCAGGCCTTGGATCAGATTTTTCAAAGTCAGATTTTCCAGCCTTGGGGTCTGACTGAGACAGGTTTTGGACCAGTTCCAGGAGCTGTGCCGACCGTTCGCGGTGTCCAGGATGGGCAAGTCCATGATCCCAAAGCGCGTGTTCTAGGCATCCATGCTGGCAGTGCTGGCTTATTTTCGACTCTCAGAGATTTGGAAATATTTCTGGAACATTATCTGCAGGATGACTTTGCGGATCATCTGACTCAGAATTTTTCTAAAGAGCCGGGTAAAAGGCGTAGTCTAGCCTGGAATCTGGAGGGCAGCTGGCTGGATCACACTGGCTACACGGGAACCTTTATCATGTATAATCGCAAGGAGCAAAAGGCGGCTATTTTCCTATCCAACCGGACCTATGAAAAAGACGAGCGGGCTCAATGGATCTTGGATCGGAACCAGCTGATGGACCTGATAAGAATAGAACTTTAAAAGACTCCGGCTGCAAGCTCCGGGGTTTTATCATGTGTGCCTATATAAATATCGGTCTCTAGCCCCAGTGATTTTCTCTTAATAAAAATCGCTTTTTTTGCCAAAGTATATTAAAATAAGATAGAGAGAATCTACAGACAAGAGAAGAATATGACAAAAGAAATCGGTGTCGGCAAGGCACATAGTAAAATTATTTTAATGGGAGAGCATTCGGTGGTCTATGGCTATCCGGCTATTTCCCTGCCTCTTAATCGTATTGAAGTGACCTGTCAGGTCTTTCCGTCTGAGCGGGCCTGGACCCTCTACGCTGAGGATACGCTGTCCATGGCTGTTTTTGCCTGTCTAGAACATCTAGGCAGGCAGGGAGCTAAGATTCGCTGTCAGGTGGAGTCCATGGTCCCTGAGAAGAGAGGGATGGGCTCTTCAGCCGCGGTCAGTATTGCGGCCATTCGGGCGGTCTTTGACTACTTTGAGGAAGAACTGGATGACCAGACACTGGAGATTCTAGCCAATCGGGCAGAGATGATTGCCCATATGAATCCCAGCGGGCTTGATGCCAAGACCTGCCTCAGTGATGTAGCTATCAAATTCATTCGCAACTTTGGTTTCAGTGAAATTGATCTGGATCTGGATGCTTTTTTAGTGATTGCAGACACGGGCATTCACGGTCATACCCGCGAAGCTATCCGTGCTGTAGAGAGTCAGGGTCAAAAGGCTCTGCCCTTGCTTCAGGAATTGGGGAATTTAACGAAAATCCTTGAGAAGGCCATTTCTATCAAGGACCTGATGACTATGGGTCAAGCTATGACCAAGGCTCATGAGAAGCTAGCCAAGCTAGGAGTGTCTTGCCAGAAAGCGGATGAGCTAGTAGTGGCAGCTCTTGAAAATGGAGCCTTGGGAGCTAAAATGAGCGGCGGCGGTCTGGGTGGCTGTGTCATTGCTCTTGTAGGAGAAAAAAGTCAGGCGGAGGCCTTAGCCGCCTTATTGAGAGAGAAAGGGGCCATTAATACATGGATCGAAAGCCTGTAAGTGTCAAATCCTATGCCAATATTGCAATTGTCAAATATTGGGGGAAGAAAGATGCAGAAAAGATGATTCCGTCTACTAGCAGTATCTCGCTGACACTGGAAAATATGTATACCGAGACGCAACTGAGTCCTTTGCCGGATACAGCGACTGGAGATGAATTTTATATTGACGGTCAGCTGCAAAGTCTGGCAGAACATGTCAAAATCAGTAAGATTATTGACCGTTTTCGCTCTCCAGAAGATGGTTTTGTCCGAGTTGATACCAGTAACAATATGCCAACAGCAGCGGGTCTTTCTTCCAGCTCCAGTGGTCTATCAGCCCTAGTCAAGGCCTGCAATGCTTATTTTCAGACGGGCTATCAGACGGAAGAACTGGCTCAGCTGGCCAAGTTTGCTTCAGGGTCCTCTGCTCGGTCTTTCTTTGGCCCGCTAGCAGCCTGGGATAAGGACAGTGGGGCCATTTATCCAGTCAAGACGGATTTGAAACTAGCCATGATTATGCTGGTTCTGCACGATGAGAAAAAGCCTATTTCCAGCCGCGACGGTATGGAGCTCTGTGCTAAAACTTCCACGATTTTCCCCGATTGGATTGCCCAGTCTGCCTTGGATTATCAGGCCATGCTAGGCTATTTGCAGGACAATGATTTTGCCAAGGTTGGTCAGCTGACGGAAGAAAATGCTCTTCGGATGCATGCCACGACAGAAAAAGCTTATCCGCCGTTTTCTTATCTGACGGAGGAGTCTTACCAGGCTATGGATGCTGTCAGAAAGCTGCGGGAGCAGGGCGAGCGTTGCTACTTTACCATGGACGCGGGGCCCAATGTCAAGGTGCTCTGCTTGGAGGAAGACCTAGACCATCTGGTGGCCATTTTTGAGAAAGACTACCGGATTATCGTCTCCAAAACAAAGGACTTGTCAGATGAAAGTTAGCGCAAGAGTCCAAACCTGCGGCAAGCTCTATCTGGCGGGTGAATATGCAGTGCTGACGGCCGGTCAGCCAGCCATTATCAAGGCCATTCCTATCTATATGACGGGGGAAATCCAGGCGACACCTGACTATCGCTTGACATCAGATATGTTTGAACACAGCGCTAGCCTAGAGCCAGATCCTGATTATGCCTTGATTCAGGAGGCGATAGGGGTTATGAACACTTATTTGCTAGCAGTAGACTACCAACTTCAGCCTTTTTCTCTGAAGATTAGCGGCAAGATGGAAAAAGATGGCAAGAAGTTCGGGATTGGCTCCAGCGGTAGTGTGGTTATTCTGACTCTTAAGGCCATGGCGGCGCTTTATGAGCTGGACTTAGCGCTAGAGATACTCTTTAAGCTGGCTTCTTACGTCCTCCTCAAGCTAGGAGACAATGGCTCCATGGGAGATCTAGCCTGCATTGTCTATGAAAATCTGATTTATTATCGATCTTTTGATAGAGAGCTGGTCCGCAAGCGCATGGACAAAGTTGATTTACAGCAATTACTAGCAGAGGATTGGGGTCTTGAAATTCGTAGTATTAAGCCTTGCTTAGCCATGGATTTTCTGGTTGGCTGGACCAAGCAGCCGGCGATTTCTAAGGACTTGGTCAATCAGGTCAAGTCAGCTATTTCGGAGTCCTTTTTGACAGGCAGTAGGACGCAGGTTGATGCTTTGGAGAGAGCTTTATTAGCAGGAGAGAAGTTCGCTATTCAGTCTAGTATGGAAAAGGCTAGTCAGCTATTAGAAAGGCTCAGTCCAGCTATTTATATAGACAGGCTGAAAGTCTTAAAAGAAGCGGCAGAGGGACTGAACTGTGTGGCTAAGAGCAGTGGTGCTGGCGGTGGCGACTGCGGGATTGCTCTCAGCTTTGATGATGCATCTAGCAACCAACTGATTCAAGCCTGGCAAGAAGCTGGCATTGATCTATTATACAGAGAAAGGATGGGCCATGATGAGCCAGAATCGTAAGGATGACCATATCAAATACGCCTTAGAGCAGCGTCTGGGTTACAACAGTTTTGATGAAATGGAACTGGTTCACCGTTCTCTGCCCAAGTATGATTTGGCAGAGATTGACCTATCTACTCACTTTGCTGGTCGTGATTGGGAGTTTCCTTTTTACATCAATGCCATGACTGGTGGCAGTCACAAAGGCGGTCAAATCAATGAAAAGCTGGCTCAGGTAGCTGAAAGTTGCGGCCTTCTTTTTGTGACTGGCTCTTACAGTGCAGCCTTGAAGAATCCTTCTGATCCTTCCTATCGGGTGGCGGCTGGTCGGCCTAATTTATTGCTGGCTACCAATATCGGCTTGGACAAGCCTTATCAAGCAGCCCAACAGGCAGTAGCAGATTTGCAGCCCCTCTTTTTGCAGGTCCATGTCAATCTCATGCAGGAATTGCTGATGCCAGAGGGCGAGCGGGAATTTCGCTCTTGGCGCCAGCACTTGACTGATTATTGTCAGCGGCTGGATTTTCCTCTAATTCTTAAAGAAGTTGGCTTTGGCATGGATCGCTCTACTGTCGAAGAAGCGCGCTCCTTGGGGATTCAGACTTTTGATATTTCCGGCCGGGGCGGCACTAGCTTTGCCTATATTGAAAATCAGCGGGGTGGCAATCGTGATTACCTCAATGATTGGGGGCAATCTACTCTGCAAAGTCTGCTAGCTCTTCAGCCATTGCGTGATGAAGTCGAACTCTTGGCTAGTGGAGGTGTCCGCCATCCTTTAGACATAATCAAAGCTCTGGTCTTAGGAGCCAAGTCGGTTGGCCTTTCTCGCGCCATGTTGGACTTGGTGGAAAATCACTCAGTGGAAGAGGTTATTGATATTGTAGAAGGCTGGAAATCGGATCTGCGCCTCATCATGTGCGCCCTGTCCTGCCGAAACTTGCAAGAATTAAAGAGTGTACCCTATCTACTCTATGGGCGGCTGAAAGAAGCTCAGCAACAGATTCAATAAATAGCATAAAGACATACAAAAAAGGCCATCATGGCCTTTTTACTTGTCCTGTTTTCGTAAGTCAGCTAGTATTTCCTGAGCAGCAGCTAAGTTGAAAGTCTTCTTGGCTGTTAAGCGACTGGCTACAGCAGCAATTTCTTCGTCTTGGGCTCCAGCTTGCAATGCTAAAGATTTGGCTTGCAATTTCATGTGACCAGCTTGGATGCCAGTGCTGACCAGGGCTTTGAGAGCAGCGAAATTTTGTGCCAATCCGACTGATACGATGAGGGAAGCTAAGCCCTTGGCCTGTGGTTGCCCTAGTAAGTCAAAGCTGGCTGCCACTGCTGGATTGAGGCCGATGGAGCCTCCCTTAGTTGCAATGGGCATGGGCAGAGTCATCTGACCATGAAGCTGGCGTTTGTCTGGGTCTGCCGTCCAAGTAGAGAGGCCGCGGTAGCTTCCTTCTCGGCTGGCATAGGCATGAGCACCGGCTTCCACAGCCCTCCAGTCATTTCCAGTAGCCAGCACCAAAGCATCAATGCCATTAAAGATGCCTTTATTGTGGGTAGCTGCCCGGTAAGGGTCGACCTGGGCTAATTTGCTAGCCAGCTGAAACTTATCCGCAAGAAGTTCCGCCTCGATCTTATCCCGGCTGAGAAAGCGATAGTCGATGACACAGCGGGCTGTTACCAGGCTATCTGTTGCATAGTTTGACAGGATAGCCATCAGACTCTTACCACCAGTCAGCTCTTCCAGAGGAAGGGTGAGGGCCTCCAGCATAGTGTTGAGCATATTGGCACCCATGGCTTCCTGCGTATCCACAGACAGATAAAAAATGAGGAAGTCATCCTTTTGCTCCAGCCAGAAATCTCTAGCTCCACCGCCACGGGCAACAATCGATGGATAGGCTTGGTTGGCCTGCTCCAGCAACTCTTTCTTTTTCCTGAGAACATCTTTGATAGCTTGGTCGACCTTTTCAACCTGATAGAGGGCAATCTGCCCAATCATCTGGCGTTTGTAAACCTCGGTCTCAAATCCGCCTGAACGTTTGATAATCTTAGCCGCAAAGCTAGCCGCTGCTACAACAGATGGCTCTTCTGTCACAAAAGGAACTTGATAGCTTTTGCCATCCACCAAAAAGTCTGGCACTAGAGAGTAGGGCAAGGCTAGAGTGGCCAGTACATTTTCACTCATCTGGTTGGCTGTTTCCAGAGGCAAAGTCTGCTGACTGTCTAGCAGCTGCCAATGTTCATCTTGTAAAAGTCCCTTTTCTTTCAGCATCTGCAGCCGTTCAGCAGGAGTTTTTTTGGAAAATCCAGTCCAGTTTACTTTCATGATGATTTCTCAACTTTGATATACTTACGCTGATGCTCTGCAATTTCCGCCAGAGCAAAGCTTTGTTCCTCATAGCCAGAGAAGCTGGCATTGCCTTCCGCATCCAGCTCAGCTTCTTCAAAAAAGATGCGCTCGTAGTCTGCGATAGAAAGAGCCTGACGCTGGTCTAATTCCTCTAGACGTGTCTGGGATAGATGCTTTTCATAGCCCTCTACCAAATTGGCACTAAAGATTTCAGAGACAGCTCCGCTGCCATAGCCGAAAAGAGCAATCCGATCTCCGGCTTTGAGGTTGTCGGAGTTTTCTAAAAGAGACAGGAGGCCTAGGAAGAGGGAGCCTGTATAGATATTTCCAACTTTTTGGCTGTAGAGGATTGACTTTTCAAAGTTTTCCTTAAGCTGGTCTTGCTGCTCTTGAGGTAGGCTTTTATCCATGATTTTATTGAGGCCTTTAAGGGCCAGTTTTGGATAAGGCAGGTGGAAGCAGTAGGCCGCAAAATCTTTGAGAGCTAGCTTGTGGCGCTTCTGGTACTCCACCCAAGTTGTCTTTAAGCTATCCAGATATTGCTGGGTTGAATAGAGCCCGTTGACATAAGGCGTTGTCGAGTAATTTGGGCGCCAAAAATCCATGACATCGCGTGTCTGAGCTACATTATCATCATTGAAAGCAAGAATACGGGGATTGCTGCTAATCAGCATAGAAATAGCTCCCGCTCCCTGAGTTGGCTCGCCAGGTGTGTTAATGCCATACTTGGCAATGTCGCTAGCTAGCACCAAAACTTTGCTGTCTGGATGTTTTTCGATATGGAGCTTGGCATAGTCCAGTGCAGCAGTAGCTCCATAGCAGGCTTCCTTAATTTCAAAACTGCGGGCAAAAGGCTGGATGCCCAAAAGGCCGTGGACAAAAACGGCTGCCGCCTTACTCTGGTCAATCCCTGACTCAGTAGCCACGATGACCATATCAATCTTTTCTTTGTCCTCTGCTGTCAGGATGGGGTCTGCTGCCGCCGCTCCCAAGGTAACAATATCCTCAGTCAGAGGAGCAATGCTTAGTTCCTTGAGTAAGAGCCCCTTGCTAAGCTTTTCTGGGTCAGTCCCACGGGCTGCCGCTAAATCATTTAATTTTAAGACATAATTACTGGTCGCAAAACCGATTTTGTCGATTCCGATTGTCATTATAAGACCTCTTTAAATCCTTTTATTCTAGTATATTCCGAAGACTATTTTACCATACTTAGGAATAAAACTCTTACAAAAACATCTAATCTCAGCTAAATCAGGCTTAAGATGTATTTTCCAAAATAAAAACAGCAGATGGCTCTACTGTTTGTTTGCTGTGAGTTTGGTTTGGCGCTTTTTTAAGTAGTGGTAGAGCTTGAGTACGACAGTGCCGCTGGC
>ERZ772935.628-NODE-628-length-14010-cov-2.741598_pt1 | contig 14010 bp, 12 predicted proteins | sample MGYA00511683_ERZ772935 | MGnify/ENA primary metagenome ERZ772935 (study PRJEB29015, sample SAMEA2738086) | human oral metagenome | biome: human oral; feature: human-associated habitat; material: saliva | place: China | collected 2228 ...
GCCGGACTGTTGTTGGAAAACGAAGCGGGTGTTGCCCGTTCCGAAGTCTTCGACTGCCTGTTTGCCCGAGAAAAACTCGGTTCCACCGGCTTGGGGCACGGCGTGGCCGTACCGCACGGCCGATTGGCCTCATTGAAAAAGGCGGTCGGTGTCTTTATCCGCAGTAAAGAGCCGATTCCTTTTGATGCGCCCGACGGCAAACCCGTTTCACTGGTTATGGTATTGCTGGTTCCCGAAAATGCCGCAGGTACGCATTTGGAAGTCTTATCCAAACTCGCAGGAAAATTTTCAGACAAAGGCGTGCGCGAACAGCTGATGCAGGCTGCCGATGCCGCCGGAATCCTACGGATTCTGACGGAGGAATAATGCCGAGCATCTCCGTACGCAGCCTCTATCAGGACAATCAGCACAAACTCCAATTGGCTTGGGCGGCAGGCGCGGCGGGTGCCGACAACCGTATCGGAGTAGAGGCCGACAAGCCGGTTTTGGCTTTGGTCGGCCATTTGAATTTTATCCACCCCAATCAGGTTCAGGTTTTGGGTGTGGCCGAAGTCGATTATCTTAGTCGTATGGAAAGCGGCGATTTGGCCTACAGTTTCGACCAGCTTTTCGAATTGCCAATGTCGCTGGCCATCGTGGCAAACGACTTGCCCGTGCCGAAGAGTTTGCGCGACTATTGCCATACCCACAGCGTCCCGCTGCTGACTTCCAAGCTGGAAAGCCCGTATTTGATGGATGTGCTGCGGATTTATCTGCAACGCACCTTGGCGGTTTCTACGGTTAAGCACGGCGTATTCCTCGATGTATTCGAAATCGGCGTCCTTTTGACCGGGCAGTCGGGCCTGGGCAAAAGCGAATTGGCTTTGGAGCTGATTTCGCGCGGGCACAGCCTGGTGGCCGATGATGCGGTGGAACTGCACCGCACCGCGCCGGAACTTTTGGAAGGCCGTTGTCCGCCGATGCTGCGCGACTTTCTCGAAGTGCGCGGCTTGGGCATCCTCAATATCCGCCATATTTTCGGTGAAACGTCCATCCGTCCGAAAAAGTCCCTCAACCTCATCATCAATCTGGTTGCGGCCGACGACGATTACATGAAACAAATTGACCGTTTGAGCATCCGCAGCGAAACCGAATCCATCCTAAACGTCAATGTCCGCTCCGTTACCCTCCCCGTGGCTGCAGGCCGCAACTTGGCGGTGCTGGTGGAAGTGGCGGTACGGAACTATATCCTCCAGCTGCGCGGAAAAGACAGCATGAAGGAATTTTTAGAACGGCATCAAAGTATTATGAAAGAGCAAGAGGTCGGGCATGAAAATCATCCTGATTAGCGGCCTGTCCGGTTCGGGCAAGTCGGTGGCACTGCGCCTGTTGGAAGATGTCGGCTACTACTGCATCGACAATATGCCTATGGAAATGATGCCCGATTTGGTGCGGCATCACATTTTGCGGGCAGACGTCGAGCACTTGGCCGTCAGCGTGGACATCCGTTCCCGCCCGAGCATCAGTGAAATCGACAAGCAGCTTGCCTATCTGCGCCGACAGGGGCACAGCGTGGAATTGCTGTTTTTGGAGTCGGACGAAGCCGTATTGATGCGTCGGTTTTCCGAAACCCGCCGCAGCCATCCGCTGGCCGGACTGACGCAATCCCTGCAGGAGAGCCTGCGGCAGGAGCGGGAGATGTTGGCACCGCTGCGCGAAAAGGCATACTGCATCGACAGTTCGTCGATGAATTCCCAGCAGCTTCGTTATGCCGTGCAGCAATGGCTGAAGGTAGAGCGCGAAGGCATGTTGGTGGTGTTTGAGTCTTTCGGCTTTAAATACGGCGTGCCGACCGACATCGATTTCCTGTTTGATATGCGCAGCCTGCCCAATCCGTATTACGACACCGCCCTGCGGCCGTTCAACGGTACGGAAGAGCCTATCCGGCAGTATCTCGACAGCCAGCCTCTGGTGCAGGAAATGGTGGGCGACATCAAACGCTTTATCGGCCGCTGGCTGCCGCGGATGCAGGAAGAAAGCCGCAGCTACGTTACCGTCGGCATAGGCTGCACCGGCGGCCAGCACCGCTCCGTTTACGTTTGCGAACGGTTGGCGGAACATTTCAGGCCGGATTATCAGGTGCTGGTACGGCACCGCCAGCTCAACCTAGGCGCGTAACCGGCGCAGCGGATAATCAGACCGCAGAGGCCGTCTGAAACAGGCCGTCCGGCATTTTCAGACGGCCTTTCCCATATTCAGAACAGAGAACCGAAAAACATGGCAATCCAATGGTATCCCGGCCACATGCACAAGGCCAAAAAAGCGATTATCGAACGGCTTAAAAGCGTCGATATGGTGATAGAAGTGCTGGACGCGCGCATGCCCGCATCCAGCGAAAACCCCTTGCTGGGCAAACTCTCGTCGGACAAACCCAAACTGAAAATCCTCAACAAACAGGATTTGGCCGACCCCGAGCGCACCGTCCTGTGGCTGGCCGAATTCCAGTCCCGCCCGAACACCAACGCTATCGCGTTGGACGCTTCCGACCGGCAGGCGGCACAAAAGCTGATTGCCGCCTGCCGCGCCCTTGTGCCGAACCGCAAAGGCGTGGACAAACCCCTGCGCGTCATGATTTGCGGCATTCCCAACGTAGGCAAATCCACCCTGATTAACGGTATGCTGGGCAAAAAATCGGCCAAAACCGGCAACGAACCCGGCATTACCAAAGCCGAACAACGCCTGTTCCTTGCCGACGATTTCTGGCTCTACGATACCCCCGGCATGCTGTGGCCGAAAATCATCGTGGAAGAGGGCGGTTACAACCTGGCCGCCGGCGGCGCGGTCGGCCGCAACGCACTGGATGAAGAAACCGTCGCCCTCGAACTCATCGATTATCTGCGCCGCCACTACCTGCCGCAGTTGCAGGAACGCTATCAGGCCGACAAAAACGAAAGCAGCCATTGGCGTGACGAACAATGGTTGGAATGGATAGGGCGCAGGCGCGGCGCACTGCTGGGCGGCGGACGCATCAATTACCAAAAAGCGGCCGAAAACACCCTGACCGACTTCCGCGACGGCCACATCGGCCGCATCACCTTGGAAACCCCGAACCAATGGGAACAATGGCTCAAAGCCGCCCAACGGCGCGAAGCCGAACAAAAAGCCGAGCGCGAACGCCGCAAGGCCGAACGCAAAGGGAAGGCCGTCTGAAAGCAGGGGGTAATGGATTTTTGTTGAAATACGAATGCTTTTACGGTTTATATTGCACATTCACTACAAACCGTCCGGCCGTTTCTTTTCAGACGGCCTGATACCTGCCACCAGGCAATGCAAGTACAATCCCTCCGTCCGAATAATCTGTCGCCGTACCAACCTTTCAGACGGCCTCCAATCATCTGAAGGCCGTCTGAAAACCGAGAAAGGAAACAACCATGCTCTTAGGAGTCAATATCGACCACGTCGCCACCCTGCGCAACGCGCGCGGCACAAGCTACCCGTCCCCGCTCGAAGCCGCCCTGCTGGCCGAAACCCACGGCGCGGACTACATCACCCTGCACCTGCGCGAAGACCGCCGCCACATCAAAGACGACGACGTCGCACAAATCGCCCGCGCCGTCCGCACCCACATCAACCTCGAAATGGCACTGACCGAAGAAATGCTCGAACACGCCCTGCGCGTGCGGCCGAAAGAAGTCTGCATCGTGCCCGAAAAACGCCAAGAAATCACCACCGAAGGCGGCTTGGACGTACTGGGGCAACAGCAAAAAACAGCCGATTTCACCCGCATCCTCAGCGAAGCCGGCATCCGCGTCTCCCTCTTCATCGACGCCGACGAAGCGCAAATCCAAGCCGCCGCAGACATCGGCGCACCCGCTGTCGAACTGCATACCGGTGCCTATGCCGATGCCGCCGATACCGCCGAACGCCGCCAACGCCTCGCACAAATCGAAGAAGGCGCGTATTTCGCCTCCGAACGCGGCCTCATCGTCAATGCCGGGCACGGCCTCAACATCCACAACGTCGCCCCGATAGCCAAAATCCTGCCGATAGCCGAACTCAACATCGGACACGCCCTCATCGCCCAGGCACTCTTCCTCGGCCTGCCCGCCGCCATCGTCCAAATGAAAGAAGCCATGTTCCGCGCCCGACTAAGCATCTGAACACCGAAACAGGCCGTCTGAAAACACCCTTGCCGACACCATCCTTTCAGACGGCCTCCACACCGCCGCACAAAACGCGATTCCCACCCAGCAGACCATGCAAACCAACCTTGCCGACCCCATCCGCCGCACGCCCGAAGGCCAAACGGCCGACGAAATCATCCGCCGCTGCGTCCACTGCGGCATCTGCAACGCCGTCTGCCCCACCTACCGCCTCAGCGGCAACGAAGCCGACGGCCCCCGCGGCCGCATCTACCAAATCAAACAACTGCTGGAAAACGAAGCACCCGCCGCCGGCAACCTGCACCGCTACCTCGACCACTGCCTCACCTGCCGCGCCTGCGAAAGTGTCTGCCCCGCCAAAGTCGAATACGGCAAACTGGCCGAAATCGGCCGCGACGAAGCCGAACGCCGCATCAAAAGACCGCTGTGGCAGAAACTCCAACGCGGCATACTGCGGCGGCTGATTACCGCCCCGCAACTCTTCACCCCCCTTTACCGCATCGGACAACACAGCCGCCCCCTGCTGCCCGACGCACTCAAAAACAAAATCCTGCCCCTGCGGGAAGCAGGCTTCATGCCCGACAACGAACACCCGCGCCAAATCCTCATGCTCGAAGGCTGCGTCCAACCCGCCCTCTCGCCCAACATCAACCGCGCCGCCGCCCGCATATTGGACAGGCTCGGCATCCAAACCCACTATTCCCATTTTGCCGGCTGCTGCGGTGCCGTCAATCTGCACAACGGCGCAAAAGCAGACGGCTTGGACGACATGCGCCGCAACATCGAAGCCTGGATACCCTGGCTGCCCGACGGCATCGAAGCCGTCGTAACCACCGCCTCCGGCTGCGGCGTAACCGTCAAAGACTACGCCTACCACCTGCAAAACGACCCCGAATACGCCGAAAGGGCCGCCCGCATCAGCGCATTATCCAAAGACATCGTCGAAATCCTGAGCAACGAAAGCCACCGCCTGCATGCCATGATGCACGAAAGGCCGTCTGAAAAAATCGCCTACCACCCGCCCTGCACCCAGCAATACGGCCAAAAACTATCGGGCAGCGTGGAAAACCTGTTCGCCCGACTCGGCATCCCGCTCTACCTGCCTGCAAATTCCGGCCAATGCTGCGGCGCGGCGGGCACTTACGCACTACTCCAGCCCCAAACCGCAGGCCGTCTGAAAACCGAAAAACTCACCGCCTTAAACGAATTGCAACCCGACATCATCCTTTCGGCCAACATCGGCTGCATCGCCCACCTCGGCGGCGGCAGAACCCCCGTGCGGCACTGGATAGAATATTTGGACGAACTGCTGGCTTGATTAAACCGCGGGAATGAAAAGAAAGGCCGTCTGAAAATGCAATTCCGGCATTTCAGACGGCCTCTTTTTACGTTTTCATGTTTTCGGTTTCAGACGGCTTTTTAATCGCCTTCTGCCATCAAAACTACTATCCTTTCCATCAAATCTACCATCTGCAGGCGTTTCTCCTCTTCAATATCCATCATTAGATTAGCCAACCTCAGAGCCAAATCCCGATTGCGGCTGCTTCCTCCGTTGAGCAAATCTTCCGCATCGCAGTCAAAAATTTCCGCTAATTCAAACAAACGAATGACGGAAGGTACAATATTGCCGCGTTCCAAACGTGAAATCGCATCATTACTCATATTTAACCGTTCGGCCAAATCTGCCTGAGTCATCCCCAATGCCTTACGGTGCTTCGAGATGGTTTTGCCTACAGCCTGAGCCAGCCTCTGTTTCGTATCCGTATCCATAAAACCTCCGGACGCAACTATCGGGCAGGCACATAAAGATAAGAAGAGAATATTATTCTTATTAATAAGAGTAATATTCTTGATTGTGCTAGAATGCGCGGTCAAAATGGTAAATAAAAACATACAAAATGCAGCGGATAATATATTGCGAAACAACCGTGCAAACCGCCCCGCTAAAATGGGCGGCACTTACTCACCAAGGACGACACAAATGAGCGGCAAACACGAAAAACTTGCCTACCGCTTGGCGCGCATCATTTCCAGGCTCAACGACGGCGAACGTCTCGACATCCATCAATTGAAAGACGAATTCCAAGTCAGCATCCGCATCCTGCAAAAAGACCTCAACGAACGCCTCGACTTCCTCGAAGACAAATTCATCGAAAAAGGCCGCCGTTACTACCGCCTCGACAAAAACAAACTCGGCCACCTGACAAGCGAAGACATACAACGCTTCGCCACTTTTTGCAGCATCCAAAACCTCTTCCCGAAAATAGACAGCGACTTCTACAAAAACGCCCTTTTGCAAAGCGTGCAAATCAAAGGCTTCCAGTATGAAGAACTCGGCAACAGGCTGAGCGACTTCAAATGCCTGCAGGAAGCAATCGACAAACACCGAATCGTCGAATTCCACTATACCAAGGCCGGACAGGAAAAAGGCAGATACTACCGCCTCGAACCTTATGTCCTGCTGAACAAAAGCGGTATCTGGTACCTCATCGGCACCAGCGACGGACAGAGGAAAACCTTCTGTTTCAGCCAAACTTCCGCCATCGGCATATCGGGCGACACTTTCGAGCCAGATCCCGTGTTACTGGAAGAAATCAGGAACAACGACAGCATCTCCCACGGCAACCAAATCGGCGAAATCGTCATACAGGCATCGCCGCAGGCCGCGCACTACTTTTTGCGCCGCAAACTGCTGCCGAATCAGGAAATCGTCCGCCGCCTCGATGACGGCGGCCTGCTGCTGGCCTGCCGCAACGTACATGAAATGGAAGTCGTACCGATAGTGCAGTATTGGATACCGCATCTGCGGATAGTCAGCCCGGCGGAATTGCAGGAAAAAATGGAAGGCCGTCTGAAAGCGTATCTGCCGTACGGGAAAACATTTTAACCATCCCGCAAAATAGGGATATTTTCAAACACATTGATTTTTATCAGGAGCTTTAAACATGAAGGCAAAAAAGAATTTTTTGGAATACATCAAAGAAGTTAAAAACATCATCACCCCTTTGGAAATACCGGACAACGGTTTGTCCGACATCCAAAGCCAAATCGAACATGCCGAACTGATCGTGCCGGTAGTGGGCGGATTCAGTGCGGGCAAAAGCACACTGATCAATTCGTTTTTGGGAACGGAAATCCTGCCTACCGCCGTTACCCCCGAAACCGCATTGGCAACGGAATTGCGCTATAGCGAAACCGACTATATCGAAGCCGTTACCGAATCGGGCAATATAGAGCGGCATGAAATTTCCGAATTCGGCAGCCTGAAAGACAATGCGCGAAACTTCACCAACCTGCGCCTGTTTTTAAACAATGACAAACTGAAGGCCATACAGCCTTTGGTTTTGGTCGATATGCCGGGGTTTGACGCGCCGATAGAAAACCACAACCGGGCGATATTGACCTATCTGGAACGCGGCGTGTTTTTCGTCTTCCTAACCAGCGTGGATGACGGCAACATCACATTGAGCATGAAGCGGGAAATTGAAAATCTGGAGCGGTTCAGCAAAGGCTTCGCCTTCTGCATCAGCAAAACCAACCTGCGCGCGCCTGATGATGTGGCTGCGGTAAAAGAGAAAATTGCCGACCAGCTGGCAGATTATTTCGATTACGAAGGCGAAATCGCCCTGCTGGATATGGATGGCGGCGAAAACCTAAACAAAATCCTGCAAACGATAGATCCCGAAGAACTGTTTTCTTCCCTGTTTCTCGACACCCTGCGCGACAACAATGTTGCTTTGACCCAAAGCATCAATTTGAAAACAGCCACCTTCAAGAAGGACGGGCGGGAGGCGGAAGATACCGTTTCGGCACTGAAAGATGCGCTGGAGAAACTCAATGCCCAAAAAAGCAAGGCATTGTCGGAAATCGAGCATCGGTATTCCGGCAGCAGGATCAATGCCATTGCGGAAAAAGTGGCGCAGGTATTGTTGATGAAAAAGACTCATCTGGTCGAATTGGCCATGCAGAATCAACATGCCTTTGCCAACGAATTAAACGAATTGGTCAAAAACAGCCTGCTCAGCCAAGTGCAGAGCAGCTTTCAGGATGTCGGCGCACAGATAGTGCGGGATTTCGACAGCGAGATGCGCATGGCGTTGAGCGGGGCCGGCAGCAGTTCGCTGCTTGACGACAACATGATAAGCCGTATCGCGGACAGTACGGAAAGGCTGCTCGGAAGTTTCGCATCGGGCTTGAGCAATATGAGTGCCGGTATGAACGAGAGGGTGCGGGGAGACAACGGGGGAAGTATAGGGGCATTGTACCGTACCGCCGCAACCATTCTCGGTTTGACAACTTCCGTTGTCTCCCCCGTTTTGGAAGTGGTCATTGTATTTTTGCCGGACATCATCCGCTATTTTTCAAAGGGGGCTCAGGAACGGAAAATGCGCGCACAGATCGAGCAGAAGATTACGGGGGAAATCATTCCCGATGTGAAAGCCAAAATCCGCGAAAGCCTGCCCCGAGTATTCAATGATCAGGTTGAAAGATTAATCATGCAGATCAGCAATCAATTCGAAGGACAGCTGCAGCAAAAACGCGATGAAATCAAAGCCGCCGAAGCCGAGAAAGCAGCGAAAGCCGCCGAATTGGAAGAGGTGGTTGCCGGACTCGAAGACGGCAGGCGGAAATTGAATGAGGCGGCACAGCAATATCTGTTTGCCTAAATCCGTATTCGGGCTGTAAACCGACACGGCCGGCCTGAAACAACGCCTGTTTTTAAATTGATAAAGGAAAAATATTATGGACATTATCCGGTTGAATGAAAAAATTGAAGAATTTGTAAACAAGCATGGGTTTGATAACGATGCTTTGGCCTTGAAACGGGAACATGCCATCCAAAAAAGCGAAGAGTGGCAGCGCACCTTAGACGATTTGGCCGAAGAGGGACGGGTATTGAAAATCGGCATTATCGGCCGCGTCAAGGCGGGAAAAAGCTCCCTGCTCAATGCCCTGCTGTTTGACGGCAACGACATCCTGCCCAAAGCCGCCACCCCGATGACTGCCGCACTGACCATCATGGAATACGGCGAGGACGTCCGTGCGGAAGTTGATTTCTTCACACAAAAAGACATTGACGAAATCAAAGTCAAACACGATGCCTATTTACAGTTGCTGAATGAAAAAATTTTCCAAAACAAGCAGGAGATAGAAGATAAAGCCCTGGCCAAAAAAGGAAAATTACAAGGTTTAAGGGACAAGGTATTAGACAAATTTAAAGATAAAGACGAAGCATTATCCGCCCAAGAAAAGCAGGAAATAGAGGAAAAAGCACGAGCTCGGGCGGAGCGCGAGATGAAAAATGATCCGTCGTTTGCGTCTTACGACCAATATTGCCGCATGAAGGCTTCCGGCAAATCCTTGGGCGATTTGGCGCAATACGGCACCATTTCCGCCGGCAGCGTGGAAGAGCTGATGAGCGGCAAATTAAACGAATTTGTCGGCGCAGACGGAAAATTCATGCCCTTTACCAAATCCGTTACCCTGCACATTCCCGAGAAAGGGTTGCAAGGCTTGCAGATTATCGACACTCCGGGAATCAACGACCCCGTAACATCGCGCGGCGAACGCACCGAACAGCTTTTGAAGGATTGCGACGTGGTATTGCTCGTCTCGCCTTCCGGCCAGTTTCTCAGTAACGAAGATACCGATTTGATACACCGCGTGACCACCAAAGAAGGCACGCAGCAGGCATACATTATCGCCAGCCAAGTCGATAGCCAGTTGTTCGGAAGCGAAGGTCAGGGCTTGGACAATCCCGCCGATATATTGCAGCGCATTTCCGCCACACTGACCGGCCATGCGCGCAGCGTTTTGGCCAAACAGGTCGGGCTGTATCCCACAATGAAGGTTGCTGCCGACAAATTGGGCAGAAGCCCTGTCGTCTGCTCTTCCGGTGCGGCCTTTTCCATACGGCAGCGTTTCAACGAACAGCATACATGGGACAGCAACCTGAAACATGTATGGGACAACCTGAAAGACAGATTCCCCGCCGCCTTCGCCGATGAGGAATCGGCGAAAAACGTGCTGGATCAGCTGGCGAACATCGAAAAACTACACGGCATCATTGCCGAAGTAACGGCCGACAAGGAGCAGATTCTCGCGCAACGCCGCATCGATTTTGAAAACAGCAAACGCACCGTCCTGCAAGACTATCTGCAGGCATGGGAAAAGCGCATCGCCGAACAGGTAAGCCAAATCGAAAATGCCGATATAGACGAGTTGCGCAAACAGGAGGCCGAGCTTCAAAGTCAATATAAGGATATTGATTGGACAGTAGGTGGAGCATATGAAGATTTGGTTTTTGACATCAAACTCAATCTGGGCAAACAACTGAAAGACAAATTAAGCAGTGAGATGAAGAAATACAATGCCGCTTCCGAAGGGGCGCAGGGTACGGCGACTGAAAGCAGGGAAGTCTATGCCGGACGAAATTGGTGGACTTTGGAATTGTTGCAAAATATAAAACTGAAAACTATCAAATCTCCACTCTTCAAGCCACACCCGTCCGCCGCGTCATCGAAGAAATCCGCGCTGATGTGGAGGATGAATTGAAGCATCTGTCCGCAAGCTATTTGGAGGAATGGAAACAGAAAAAAGTCTACAAGCAGATTGTCGGTGCATTGCGCGAAGCCATGGGCGATGAGGGATTGGACGAACGAATAATCGTCCGCACGGTCAGAAACGCATTAGCGCGTATTCCTGAAGCTTCATTCCGCCTGGCTGACGATATGCCGCCAAGCCTGAAAAAAACGGGGCTGCTCAAAGGCAGTGAGGCGGAGGAATATATCGCCGATGCGGAAGAGTATGTTTCAGGACTGCGAACAACCGTCCGCAACGATATTGAGGCCTATATGGACACTTTGGTCGCCAATTTGAAAAAAGTGAATTTGGCTGACGATTTGACGGGTAATTTAGCCGGCGAACTGAAGCAGCTTGTGAATGAGATTGAAAACAAACAGGCCAGCCTGTTCCGTTATCAAAGCATTCAAAAAGAACTGGAAGGTTTGAAGCGGGAAGCCGTTTAATCTGCCTGATTTCAATGCGAAGGCCGTCTGAAAAATATTTTCAGACGGCCTGATGGAGAAAAATACAATGCGCGAAGAACAATCGATTGAAAAACTGAAACAATGGCTATCCCCCGTTATTCCAATAGCTTTAATCTTCGGCAAGCGGGCGGAGGCTTTGGATATTTTGGAACAAATCGGCCGTGAAATGGGCGGATTGGCGGATTTAAACCATACATTGCGGGAAAAACTGGATTCGGCCGATAAGGAATCGCAAAACCTGCAAACGCGATTGGCGGATTTGACCAATGAAAATGAAAATTTGGAAGGGCGGCTGCGCCGGTCTGAACAGGAAGCGGAACAAAAAGAAGCAGAACTCGACAGTTTGAACGGCAAGGTTGCCGAACAGCAATTGCGCCAAACCCTGATTGCCAAACTGCTGTCCGCAAGCAACCGGAATCAAGGCGTGCTGGATTATTACCACCTTTTGAATCACGACTTTTTGGAATTTGCCAATCAGGAGGATTCTTTAGAAGAAGAGGCCGCCGCATTCTTGGAACTGCAGGCAATCGGCGACGAATTGAAAGTTGTCGCATCTTATCCCGAATTTTACAAAAAGCGTTCGCTGGCCATTGCGGGCGGTTTCAGCGCGGGCAAATCGGAATTCATCAGCAGCCTGTTTGAAGACCCGTCCGTCCGCCTGCCCATCGGTATCGAACCGACAACCGCCATCCCGACCTATGCCTTGAACGGCAAAGAAAACGGCGTGATCGGTTGCAGCCAAAACGGCGGCGTGGTCGACCTTCTCGAAATCGACCCCGATTTCCAGCATAAGTTGTCGCACAACTTCATCCGTTCTTTCGGCTTTAACCTGAAAAACATCATGCCCTTCGTCTTTATGACCACGCCGATGAAATACGGGCATTTGTGCTTTATCGATACACCGGGCTACAACCCTTCCGATGTGGAAGGCGGGCATACATCCGAAGACATCAAAACCGCCGAAGAATTTGTTCAAAACGCCGAAGCATTATTGTGGCTGATAGGTTTGGATGCCAACGGTACGATTTCCAAAAGCGACTTGGAATTTCTCACACATATCGACCGGAACAATCAAGAGGTAAAACCGCTTTACATCGTCCTCAACAAGGCAGACTTGCGACCCGTTGATCAGCTTGAAGACATTATGCAGGAAATCGTTGAGACGCTGGATGACTACGATATAGAAGTGGCGGGTATTTCCGCTTATAGTTCCAAAAAGAAAAAGGAATTTTTATTTCACAATCAGCCGCTGCATGAGTTTCTGGCGGAATTGGATAGGCCGTCTGAAAAACAGTCCTCGATTTTGCAAAGGCTTTATGCCGTCGATGCGAAATACCAACGCGCCATTTTGCGCACTGTGAAGGAAAACAAGCAGGTCAGTACGACGTTAAACGGATTAAAATTGGATTTGCTGGAAAACGGTTTTGACGACATCGATTCTGATTTATATGGAAAAATAAACAAAATGAAGGCATTGTTTGATTCGATGGGGAGGAAACAAACAGAACATTTGAAACGGCTCGAAAGGGTGATGACCAAGATGGCGGAATCCGTAAACCGTGTATTCGGGCAGCCGGGCAAGGTAAAACGGAAAACATGGATGCCGGAAGACATCGAGCTGGATGATAAATACGCCCGCTTGAACCAAAAAGACGAACTGCCCGAAGAATTGGAAGACGATGTTTCCGAAAGGAAGAGGCAGATAGACGAGCTGGTATCGCAATCGGATGTGATGAAAAAAGTCTATGATAACGCGAGAAGGCAACAGCAGCTGGAAGCCGAACTGAAGAAAAAATTTTTCGGGTAAGTAACAGAATAAAATTCCCAGCTTTCCGCTCGATATTCTAATCAAAGATAGGGCATGACCTTGTTATTATTTTCTATCTGCGTAACTTCTAAAAAGAAAGAAACACCATGAATTTATCCGAAGTACAGGCTTACTATAAAGCCCGGCGGAAAACTTATCCCGAACCCTTCCGCCTGCGTATCCACCGCGCCCTAAGCTGGCTGGACAAGGCGCAGCAGTCACAGGCCGATTTGGATATCCGCTTTCAGGCATTGTGGATTGCCTTCAACGCCGCCTATGCCAATGAAATCGACGACCGCACGATGCTGGGCGACAGGAGCGGTTTCCGCTGTTTTTTGCAGACGGTTTGCAGTTTGGACAAGGAAAAGCGCATTTACGGTTTGGTATGGCAGACTTTCCACGGCGCCATCCGTTCGCTGCTCGACAACCGCTATGTTTTCCAGCCGTTTTGGGATTTTCACAACGGTTTGACAAGCGAAGCCTCATGGCGCGACGATTTCGATCGGGCGAAGAAGAAGGTGCATACGGCTTTGTCGGCGCAGGATACGGATACGGTATTGCTGGTGCTGTTCGACCGCCTCTATACCCTGAGAAACCAGATTATCCACGGCGGCGCGACTTACGGCAGTTCGGCCAACCGCAGTCAGTTGCGGGATGCATGCAACATCCTTTCCGCTTTGCTGCCGGAAATTTTGCAGGTGATGCAGCTTCATTCCGCCCGCGATTGGGGGCGGCCGTTTTATCCGTTTGTGAAGGATGGGGATTAAAATGGCATTCAAACCGAAAACGCCTATGGGGTGGGTTTGCCGCGATTGCGGCAAGGTAAACGGCCCACCCGTCGTTTCGGATGTGCTGCCGCCGAAGCCGCCGCTTTGCGGGAAATGCGGCGGGCGGCATTTGGAGCTGAAACCTTTGGAGGCAAAAGGCATTTTTAAGTTCTTTAATATCCGCCTGTAAGGCCGTCTGAAAGCCGTCGGGCGGTATTTGCTCGGCAAATGGAGTACAATCGCCG